>VOFG01004044.1_pt1 | contig 26403 bp, 55 predicted proteins | sample 5384171 | NCBI WGS metagenome assembly VOFG01 (sample SAMN12384726, study PRJNA508395) | human gut metagenome | isolation source: healthy gut F | host: Homo sapiens | reverse complement strand
AGATTACGAGAACGCAACCAACGCCCCAACTCGCCTCTTCTCATGCCACAAGTCGACATATTCCATCCCAAGTGATGTTTGCTAAATCCTTTATACTTTGCTCCGAGTATATATTTCGTTACCCTGCAACACCATTTCCTCGTGATTCCCTAACATGTCATCACCCCTCCTGCATCCTTTCTGCCTCCTGTTCCAACTTAAATCAACCAGAAAAATGGGCAACACGTCCTTTCCCCGGTCAAAGACATCACCGATGACAATCACCTGATTCTTACCGAACTTCCATTTATAATTCTTTCCGATCACACCATTGTTACGTAACACGGAAACGAAACACTCCAAGTCCCCGTGAGGACTCAGAAATAATCAATGTTTTTCTCCCGTTGCCCGGACTTCCAAAGTGGACGCTCCACAGGATGTAGTTTCACCTGGAAACGATGACCTCCTTTCTGCGAAACCACGTCTAGTTTAAAACCTTCCGATGTTTCCTCGTAAGTATTATCACCTGTATTATTCCTCGTTCATCAACTCCGGATTACCCGTATATTTCCGGCCTCATCATATAAAACACGTAAGGCCCGTCCACCAGTAAGCATTCTGCTTCCTGCCCATAAAGTTGTCCTCCGAAAACCAATAAAACAAGATAATACAAATATTTCCACAGTCTACATTTCATATTCTTTCTTCTTCTGATTTTTAATAAACAATGTTCTACAATCATTCCGATAATAACTGGGACTGCTCAATTTTTCCAGAGCAGTCCCGGTTCTACTTTCATTCATTTAACTCACTAATCCGCCGCTTCTAACTTCCACCAATCATTCGGATCCTCATTACTCCTAATCCAAAAACATCCTTACTATCAAAAATCACAGTATGCCCTGTCTTCAAGAAGAAGAACCCCGTACGCATTTTGGTCATGTTCGCATTCCCCGTTGTAAGCCGTTCTTCCAGTCCAACCACTAGTGTACTTATTTCCAGCACCATACTTACCAGACTTATCAAAATAGACTTGATTATTAGTACCATTAAGCATCGTGAACTCATCAAAACCATAATAAAACTTCTCCGTACCATCATCCATTGCCGAGAAAGACATCACGCCCGGATTCTTCTCATCCCGATCAATAAACATTCCGAACCCAACAAAATCCGGCAGCTCTTCCGTAAGGCATCCTCTATCATCTGTAACCTAGTACCCATCGCCGTTACGACATATTTTTTCATGAATGAACGTAATAATTCAACAGACAAAACATCCGGATCTGGTTCATAAGTCGGAATATCCTCCGGAGTCAGATTCAACGGACCATTATATTTTGACCTTAAAAGACAATCCTATTTCCAGCATCATTCGAAATAAATGTCCGTTGAGCAAACGGTATACTCTGCTCCACATCCAACCCGGTAAACTTCACACCATAATCGTTAACTCCTTCGTAAACTCACATCCTGTTTCCGTCACGATATACGGTGAAAAAATCTCCAACCTCTTCCCCATTTTTCTTCATAAGTCACAGTAAAATACGATAAACATCATTAATACTGACCATTGCTTCAAGTTTTTCACTCCATCAACAGACATTTGCAAAAGTTCATCATTTGTGATCGAAAAATAAAGAATCGATTGCAGCTGCACTTCTCAGTTCTTCCCAACTCTCGGCAAGAAGCCTAGTCAAAGGAATCTCTACCCGATTCTTTTTCCCCACCAGATATAATGTATCGGCAGTTACTTTTCACTACGAACTCGAAATCCCCTCTACTCCGTAACCTTTTTTATTCGAGTAATCAGGAGCCGGGTACTGCGGGTCGGCCAAACGATGTAAAGGACTATAAGAATCAAACGTCAGAACAACACTTTCCGATGTATTAAAATTATAAGAATAATCCGTATCTTCACCCGTGTCAAAATCACTGATCATCTGTACCCGATTCTTCGCCCCGAACTTGAAAAGGAAAGTATAACCGCCATAACTTTCCGCTTTCGGGTAATACACCATTTTCCAACCATTCTCGGCTCCCTTAACGTCGTGTTACACTCGTCAATCACCGCCTGCAAACGTACCCCGATTCTTCCGAGAACACATCATCGTCATCCGTACAAGCTGCCGGCAACAACACACTCGCCAACAACCATAAATATATTAACTTCTTCATAGGTATCAGGATTAACATTATTAACAACCTCGTAAATAGCTTTCTCGCATTCTTCTTGTAGAAGCATACAAGTCAACATTCCACACCCGATAATTCAACCCATTTCCAATTTCTGTTGCAACACCTTTTTCCATCCTGCGTGGCAGGTTTATCCAACAAGACTTCCCATCGGCACGACTATTGGAAAGCATAATTCCCACCATCTCGGCAAAATCTTCTGAAGGCTCGCTCATCGCGTAGGAGAAATAAACCCGGCATCGTAAGCCTGCTGATCAGACATATTTTTCCATTGTTCCACGCTAATCCGGGCTGATCAATTCATATTCCTTCGGGAATTCGATCGTTTGATTAGCAATATGCGTGAACTCGTGATGGATCGTCTTCATATAACGTTTCAAACGGGTTGCATTAGTACGGTCAAACTGGTTCACTTCATAAATAATCTTCCGTCCTCCTTCAGCCGACCCTTTCGTGACGGTTCCATCCGAATTGTAACGGGAAGAACCGATAAACATCAACTGTTTGGGGGCCAATTTGCAGAAAAAATCATTGCCGGCAATATTCACGTAAGGGGAGACACCAGATTTTTTCAGAACATCGGCCAACCCCGCCGCATTATCCTCGGTCGGGGGTACGAGTGTCGCCGCCATATCCGACTCGATATCCAACCATTTATAAAGGACCTCAATGTTATAAGGTTTTGTGAAATTAGCCTGCATCCACAAGTCTAACTCGGTTAATTCCTCCGTTGAAGGATCAAAAATAGACGGTCCCAAATCATCGTCAGAACAAGCCGACACGGAAAAAGAGCATAACCAACAAAAACAAATTCAATATATATCTTTTCATAATCTAAAGTATTTACGATTAATACTAACGGGGATTAGGTTCTACACCAAATCCTTTGTGCCTGTCGGGATCTGAATTGCCCGGCGTAAATCATCACCCGTAAGAGTTATCGCCGGATCTCCCGTGAACTTGAATTCGTGAACCACCGGTAAATGGAAACGCTTAATGTCGAACCAACGCAATCCTTCCTGCATAAACTCCTGGCGCCTCCAATCCACGACGCATTTCAACAACGACATCTGATCCTCATCAATTTCCGACGCGTAAAAAGGAGCCAAATCCGGATATTTCTCGTTATCATCATAAAAAGCTTTAATCTTTGCCAAATTCACCCGATAAGCCGTAAAGTCTGCATCCACGTCATTCTTATTCACCCATATTCTTTCACTAAGTAACAAATTAATATCTTCCAAGGCCAAATCGAACTCATGTTTCATGATATAGGCCTCAGCCCGATTCAACAAAGCCTCCTCCGTACTCAATAAACATCCCACCGCATAGCCTTTACCGGTTGTCGATCCCACGGAATTATATTTAAACAACTCCTTGAACTTACGCATCTGTGCCGCATCGGAAGGTGTGTAAGTAGAAGTAATATAGAAAGTTGCCGAACTTCCCGATGTTCCACAAATGTTCTTGTTGTAATACAAATCCGTGTAAATATCACGCGTCATTCGAAACGCAAGCTTGGTAGAATAATTATCACGAGCCCACCAACTTATAGCCGATACCATCAATAAAGTAGAAGCATGTTCCCCGTAGAAATAATCCTGTTGATAAGCATCCTTGTCCGAGCGATTCTTGATATGCCGCAAATCACGTAGTTTTTCTTCTGTGGATTAGCCCCCAACACATTAGAAGTATACTCGATCACCTTATCCCAGTCCCTTTGTATTGATAGAAACGAGCTGCAAAAAGCAGGCTGCCGCTTTTGTAAATGATACTTCGGAACCTCGTAAGTTTCGTCTTTCAACAAAGGCAACCCTTTTGTCAGATCCTCCTCGATCAATTCGTACACTCGTTTCAAGTTATCACGGGTATAGTAAACAGCCTGCGTCTCCGGTTTCGTGTTGTACGGAATACCCAGCATATTTTTCCGCTTTATTCGGATCATAATGTTCAGCAAACAAATTGACCAGAATAAAATGATTAAAAGCCCTACATACCAACGCCTCTCCCTTGGCAGTAGAATATTCATCCGTATCTCCGGCCTCTTCTATCGCCTCCAGCGCCATATTGATGCAGCTATCGCCTCGTAGTAATTTGTCCACACGTACCGGATTATCCTGTGTTGTTTTCCGTTCCGTCATCCCAGTAATACATCTGTTTATTCAATGTCCTCGGCTATGCGTGCTACTCACCTTTCTCTCTCCTGCGCATTATCACTCATCACCTCGCATATATGGTAATAATGAGCCTGGGGATAAGCCGATACCAGAATTTCTTTCACCGCATCGGAGAGTCAACAACGTCCGGTTGTCGGTACGTCCAGAAACGAGTTACGACACTGCCAACATCATCATCAGACCGCCTGTTAATATATTTGTCTTCTATATTCGATTTAATTCATTCATCAAACTTTTGTTAGAACCCCACCCGCAAAGAGAAGGTAATTTGTCTCGGCACCGGCATCGCCACACGCCGGAACGGAAAAACTCCGGGTCCTGACCGTGTAACTTCTTGTCTCTATACAACAAAGCCACGTTGGAAGCAATACATTTCAAAGAGGCAGCCCCAAACCGATCGTCTTCATCCATCGATCCGGAAGTTTGTATGTCAAACTAATGTCTTTCAATCGGATAAACGAACCGTCCAGCAATTCGCTCCGTGGAAAAATTATAAGCATTGTAAGCCTCTTTGTACTCATTCTTCGGACGTTGCACCTGACGTTGGGAAAGAATAACCGGGATATTCGTTTTCGTCTCATCGCCCGACAACACCCAACGATCATCAAATTCTTTCGGCATCACGGTCATATCAGAATACTCGCTTTTGAAATAATCATACAATCGCACCTTATTGCCAAATTGGTAATTAATAAAGAAACTGAACGTCCAGTTCCGGTATTTGAATGTATTCTCAAAACCTCCGGTAATTTTCGGATCAACCGGTCCTTCATATTTCAAAAAGAATCCCAAAGTTAATCGTCTCTTGAAAATCAATATCTCCCGTGCAAGGTTGCCCGTCAGCATCCATCAATATTGGCATACCTTCCGCATTCAATCTAAAAAAGAATCGAGAAAATACCTCTCACGGGATACCCCTTAAAGGAGCTCCTTCTGCCTGCACCAAATCGATCACCCGGACGGACGGGACTCCAGTTTCGTGATCTTGTTCTTTGTTGAAAGCAAACGTCCAGTTCGTTGTCCAGCTAAAGTTGAATAAACCAAATTCTTCGTGTTTAAAAGTAAACTCGACACCATTAGATTTCATATTTGCATAATTGGCCTTCTTCGTCTGTTGCCCTCCAATTCCCGAAGTCCGCACGTTACCAATCAAATCAAATCCCTTTCTCCAATACACATCAGCACTCAAGCTTATGCGATTATCAAAAAATCCCCAGATCAATACCCACGTTCGTTTCATACTGCTTTTCCCATGTCAGTTCGCTATTCTCTAAAGAACTAATATAAATCAAATTCTCTCGATCACTTTGGTTTGGACGATAAGCCACGTCATTATACAAAACAGCTATCGAGTTACTTGAGGGTCCCATACTCGCCGTCAACCCGTAAGTTGCCCGTAAGGTCAAACGGGATATTGTTTCGACTGGCTCCATGAACTTTTTCATTTGTCACGTGCCGCACCACTCACGTTCCACGTCGGTAACCAACGAGCTGACCGGGATTTACCCAATTTGTTAGAACCATCGTAACGCCCCGTCACGTTAAAAATATAAGTACCATTATAACTATATCCTACCGTACCGAAGAAAGCGGCAAAGCGATCGTATTCTTCTTCCATCCGTAATAATCGACACCGTTTTCAATCTGTTGTTTCAACAAATCAGGGGTCCAGAAAAGGTACACCACCACGATCCCATTGGTAACCAAAACCCTTGTTAAAAAGCTATCGTCCGGTTCGTATAACGTACTTCCTCTCCGCCATCACGTTCAAAGTATGAATCCCTCGTTGAAAGAAGTGTTGTAATTCAATATTCCCCGTTGGTAATAATTCAGCATCGTATTCTCATCCCGGTTATAAAATCCACCCTTCGGCATCACAACCTTAGCCGGATAGCCCGGATTATCCGGATCTTTATACAGGAATTTATTATTATCCCGAATCTGTGCATCCATATCAGCCCGGTAAGCCTCTGCCGCATTCGACTTATCGTTAATTCGATGTTCCCGGGTTGTCTTCACGTAGCGCACCGCACCCAAAGCCTTCACTTCCAATCCCTTCAATGGACGAATTTCCAACTCGGCCTGAAATTTAGCATCCAGCATATCAATATTCAACTTATTCGTATTCAACTCGTTCAGAATACTAAACGGGGCATAATTCATCGTGTAATACTCGTAATTCCCGTTATCATCATACGGACGTAGAGTACGGCTTGTATTTAAAGCGTAACTGAACGGGTTAATGTCAAAATCACGTTCAAAAGTTCCGTCCACGGCATTCGTCCTGCGACTATTCGTTCCCGGAGCCTTTTGCATACGCAAAGAATTTGTTGTTAACAAATTAACTGAAATCCATGGTTTTATATCGAAAGAGGCGTTCATGTTCGCCGTGTAACGATTCACTTTATCAGCGAGAGTCCAACCGGCATCATTAAAATAACTCAAAGAGGCATAAAACGAGATCTTTCCGAACCGGAAGACAAACTTAAAGAATGTACCTGTTGCAAAGAATTCCTGAAAAGCACATCAAACCAATCCGTGTTTGCCATCTCGTACTTCTGTAGAAAAGCAGCTTTCGCTTGAGGAGTATTTTCTAACCCGAACTTACCTGTTGCCGGATCGTAGGTAGAAATCAGATCAGCCATTTTCTTGTACACGCCACCATTTTTATCCCGAGAAATGTCCGCGTAATTCAACCAACCTTTCTCCTCCATCTCTTCGTAAACCATCATCTGCTCTTGAGAGTTCATCAAATTAAACTGGGAATAACTGGGTTTCATCCGTATCGTGAATTCACCGCTATAATTCACGGTCATCGTGCCTTTTACCTTCCTTCGTCGTGATCACCACCACACCATTCATTGCTCTCGCCCCGTACAATGCAGTCGCCGAGGCATCCTTCAATATCTGAAAGCTTTCAATATCATCCGCATTCAACCCGGCAATAGCCGAACTGATCAAAGTCTCCGAATTCCCGGATGACAAATCATCTGCTGAAATCTCAACGATATCTTCCAACACCAATCCATCCACCACCCACAACGGTTTCTGGTTTCCATAAATAGAAGAGGCGCCCCGGACCCGCATCTTCGGGGATGCCCCGAACGTACCCGACACGTTTTGAATCTGTACCCCGGCAGCTTTACCCTGTAACATCCGGCTCACGTCAATGGAACCCTCGACCATAGCGTCCTCGGCCTTGATAACTGCCGCAGCACCCGTAAACAATTTACGGTCTATTCTCTGGTAACAGGTAACAATCACCTCGTCGATATTCTCTACCACCTCTTTCAACACGATCTTTTCAACGCCTCGGCATTAGCCACCGGAATTGTCTGGGAAACATACCCCACGAAAGAGATTTCCAGAACGGCTTTATTGTTCGGCACTTTCAACAAGAAATTCCCTGTCCGGCCCTGTAACGGTTCCCCTGCAACACCCCTTTCTCTCCCGGTTCGTCCTTTACCTTCACCGTCGCGCCCGGTAAAGGCTCTCCCTTTTCGTCAACAACTCGCCCTTTCACCTCGATCTCTTTCTTCGTGTTATCATCCGTCCCGTAAAGAATAATCGTACGATCCTTAATACGGTAAGTGATCCCCGAATCCTTCAGACACTTGGTAAGAATCGCATCGATGTCCTCTTGTTTCACGTGCAAAGTAATGTTTGTCAATTTCATGACCATGGCATCGTGAAAAAGAAAGTAAAATCAGATTGATCTTTTACCTGTTCCATGAACTGTCCGAAAGTCGCATTCTCCAAATCTATGTCTAGCCTCACCTCCTTGTGAATAGACCATTCCAAATGAATGACAAACTGTCAGCATAAGGAAAAGCAATGTAGCTTTCAGAATCCTGCATGTTTTTTTTTCAATAACCCGTACTTTGGAGGGTCATATTCTCCATTTTTTTCATACATTTGTGTCGTTTAAGTTATTATTGCTGATTAACTTATTCTTGAAACAACCTCGTGTTCCAGCACCGGTTGTTTCTTTTTATATACTATAATTGTTCTATCTTCTATCCTAAAACGGACTACTTGCGTCGATTCGATCACGTCCAACACCTCCGTGAAATCATCATACTTTTTTCACCTCTCCCGTAAACGAAACTTCTTTCAATCGCTCTTCCGTAAATACAATATTGACATCATACCAACGGGCTAAATGTTTCAACAGATCGCCTAGGCAAATACTTTTAAACACCATACGCCCCGTGATCCAAGCGATATACATATCCACATCAACTTCTCGTTTTGTAAGCTTGCCCCCGGACAAGACACCCCTGTTCTCCCGGTTCCAGCTGAATTCGATTACCAGACCCACGCTCTTTCAAATCAATAGCTCCCCGCACCAAAGTGGCCGCCACCTCATACTCGTTGGGATAAGCGTAAACATTAAATGCTGTTCCATACACCCGCACCTTCGCTTTTTCCGTCTCGACAACAAATTGTTTTTGTTTATCATGCGTAACGTCAAAAAACGCTTCCCCTCCAAATACACTTTCCGTTCATTCCCCACGAACTCCACCGGATAACGCAAACTCGTTTCCGCATTCAACCAAACCTGCGTTCCATCACTCAAAATCAAGGTAAACTCCCACCTCTCGGAACCGTGATCATATTATATTGTTCCTCTTTCCCTCCTTGAACCTCAGCAACCTGATATTTTATCACCCCGAGTCCTGCCGGATTTCCACGCCATATTCCGGTTCGATGCTCCGAGAAGAATCAGACGTTAGGAATACCGTCTTTCCAGAAGCTAGTTGCAACGTTGCCCGCGGCTTTCCTGCCAATAATTTCGGAATCTCCTTGTGTTCCTGTCCTTCCCCGACCGGGGCATTTCCCGCCTGAATATAATAAAACCAAATGCCCATACAGGCAAATAACAACACGGCCGCACAACTTCCCAAACGGATAATTCGCCTTTACGTCCAGCCAACCTCAATTTCTTTTTCTGTTCCAACAATTCTTTCAATGCCCCCTCCCATTCCACACGCCCGTAAGCCAGAATCTTTCCAGAAGCGACTTCCTGACGAACCAACTCTTCGAACAACAATTTGTTACGAGGAGATTTATCCAGCCAACCATCAGTTCTTCTTTTTTCCGATTCAGTCATACTCCCCCAACACATACCGGGAAATAATTTCTGACACCTGAAAAGTTTCATCCGCTCTATTCATAATTCATTCTATTTATGCCTTTATAAATAAAACAGGAATAGAAAAGAAAACGGGGGATCAAAATGAGGAAAAAATAAAATATTTTTACAAAAAAGAAGAATTTAAAAGAAAATAGAAATAAACAACTCAAACCTAAAGATCGTAACCGGACACTCAACCGTTTCTTTCCCTCTTTCTTATACTCCTTGGCAGTCTCTAAGGAAATACCCATTTTTTCCGCGACTTCAGAAATCTTGTACCCATCCAACGAAAGCATCATCACGTTGCGGTATTGTCGAGGCAATTCCTGCACGACTTCCAAAACTCGCGCATAAATATCTTCCTCCAAAACCCGATCCCAGAAAAGATCGACATCATCAAATTCCCGCAACACAAATGCCTCATAACGCCCCTTGACCTGTTCATGCTGGATATAATTCATGCACCTGTTTTTTACCGAATGATAAAGATAAACTTTTTAACGCCGTAACATTCTCGAAATTCTTTTCTGCCCCAACATGGAAATAAAAACTCCTGCACCACGTCCTTTGAGGCCTCTTCATTGTTGATATATTGACTGGCAAAGAGTACCATCGGCACGTAAAACTGCTTATACAAAAGAGTATAAGCTATATCATCATCCTTGGCCAGATGTTCTAAAAGTATCTCTTGCTCGCTCTGCATTAATCCTCGTAATCACATGATTAAAAAACAAATAACAATCAACAATCCTTCGTTTATTGCAACCAAAATTAAAGAGAAATAACCTGTTTTTCCTAAAAACAAATATTCTTTTTTTTATCATTGATAGTGATTTTGTTAACGAAAAATGTAACAAATCACTTCTATTGATTTTCTTCTCGTTTTATAACAATCAATAAACGAACGTTTTATTATATTATCACTCCAATCCTACCCGCCTATTTTTATCAAACAATCAGATACAATGTATAAGCGATATAAATAACGAACAGCACAACACCTTCCCCCCGCCCGATCTTGAATCCCGTCCGCATGAAAGGCAACAGAAGTAAAGAAGTTCCGAGCATCACCAGCATGTCCGTCCAGTTAATCTGGTTGGTCTCCACGGGCAATCGTCGCCGTTAATCCTAAAACAGCCAAAAGATTGAATATATTCGAACCGATCACGTTACCGATAGCAATATCCGTACGTTTTTTTCAAGGCAGCCACCACGGAAGTTGCCAGTTCCGGCATACTTGTCCCTGCTGCCACGATCGTCAAACCGATTACCGCCTCGCTCCATCCCAAGGCCTGTGCGATAATCACGGCATTATCAACGAGCAAGCCGATCCCCATACCAACAAAGCAAGTCCGCGAATCACCAACACGACATCCAGCATCCAGCTCTTCGTGGGTTTGATTTCCTCGTCCCCTTCAACCACCTCCCCGCTTGGCCTTGTACACGCAGTAAATCATATAGGCACATATCCCGGCAAAAAACAATATCCGGCCCATCTTCCGAAACTCCCGTTATGAAATATCCCCACGAACAATAACGTGGCCGCCAGCATCACGGGTGCATCCAGCCGAATCAACCGGGGATTCACCCTCAACGGGTAAATCATCGCTGAAATTCCAAGAATAGCGCAAACATTAAATATATTAGATCCCATCACGTTTCCCCACGGCAATTCCCGGATTACCTTCCAATGCCGACTGCACGCTAACCAGTAACTCCGGCGCACTCGTCCCGAATGCCACCACGGTCAAACCGACTACTAAAGGAGATATTCCAAAACGCACGGCCAGCGATGAACTACCTTTCACCAGGAAAATCTGCCCCGAAATAAAGTACCACCAAAGAGGCCACGACAAGAAGTACAGGAATCAACATGAAAATCAAAAGTTAAAAGTTAATACTAAAAGTTCACGATCACGAGAACAAATATTCATCGTTATTCGTACTTTTGAAGTTCAAAAATAATAATAAAATTACACGATCGGCTTTTAACCTTTAGCTTTTTAACTCGAACAACATGTTAAAACAATTCAAAGAACTACTGAACACGGCAAAACATAACCCGAAACTCGGAGGACTGGAAATATTTAAATATATAGGTCCCGGCCTACTTGTCACCGTGGGCTTTATCGATCCGGGAAACTGGGCCTCCAACCTAGCTGCCGGGCCGAATTCGGTTATTCCCTATTATGGATGGTCACCCTGTCCACGATCATGCTAATCGTGTTGCAACACAACGTGGCCCACTTGGGATTGCCTCCGGCTTGTGCCTTTCGGAAGCCGCCAGTGAATACTTGAAACCCCGTTATGCCAAAGGTATTCTTTATTCGGCCATGCTCGCCTCCATCTCCACATCTTAGCCGAAATACTAGGTGGAGCCATTGCCCTGCAAATGTTATTCAACATCCCGATCCGGGCAGGATCAATACTCGTATTGATTTTCGTGGTTATCATGTTGTTCACGAATACCTACCGGGTGATCGAGAAATGGATCATTGCTTTTGTTTCCATCATCGGCTTATCGTTCATCTACGAACTCTCCCTCGTGGAATCGATTGGAACACAGCCTTGCCCGCATGGGTTACCCCCTGCTTTTCCCGAAGGTTCCATGGTCGTTATCATGAGCGTACTCGGGGCCGTGGTCATGCCCCACAATCTATTCCTTCACTCGGAAGTGATCCAAAGCCGTCAATGGAATATACAGGATGATAAAATCATCAAAAACAATTACGCTACGAATATGCCGACACGATCCTCTCCATGGTGAGCGGTTTGGCCATCAACAGCGCCATGATCCTACGGTCCGCTGCCGCGTTTTTTCAGAACCGGAACTCCCGTCACGGAACTGGAACAAGCCAATTCCTGCTGGCACCATTGCTTGGGAATAATGCCTCCGTGATCTTTGCCGTGGCTCTCCTGTTTGCCGGAATTTCCTCTACTATTACCTCAGGAATGGCTGCCGGCTCCATTTTTCGCCGGAATATACAAGGAGCCTTACGACATCAAGGACAGTCATTCCCGCCTCGGTGTGCTAACTTCTCTCATCCTCGCTTTTGCCCTGACCATGGTACCCTCAGAATCCTTTCCAAGGGTTGATTTACTCGCAGATGGCTCTAAGCGTGCAGTTACCGATCACCATTTTCACGCAAGTTTACCTCACTTCCTCGTCCAAGGTCATGGGGGAAATACAAAAACTCCACTTACACGAAATGGCTCCTGTACGTGATCGGAGGAATCGTCACCCTACTGAACGTCATGCTACTTATCAGTTTTTATAGCCCAAATAAAGTAGAAATCAAACCCAGTCAAAGACTTATCCGACACGTACAAGTGTTAAAAAAAAGAGATAAAGACGACTCCACTCGGCTTTAAGTCGTCTTTATCTCGGCTATATCTCGTCTGTATCGTCCTTTCACGGGACTTTCACGAGATATTCACGAGGTGAATTCGGGTTAATTCGTTTACTTCAAATTGATCCGGCACGTCTATCAAATCCTGCCCCTCAACTCCTTGGCCAGAATCTTCCCGTCCGGCCCGACCAGTATGATATGGGGAATCCCCTGATGCAATAGCGATCCATCACGTCATCCCTTTCTCCAACATCAGATGATCCCAATAACTGCCATCCTCGTGAATCGCATCCATCCAAAGTTTCTTCACCCGATCAGAAGACACACCTAGTATTTTGAAATTCTTCCCGGCAAAATGCTCCAAGGCCCGTTTCAATGCCGGTGTTTCCTCCCGACACCAGTGACAATACGAGTTCCAAAAATCAACCAGCACGTAATTCCCACGCAGATCACTTAACTTCAATTCATTTCCTAACGTGTCCTTCCCTACAATTTCAGGGAGCCTCGTGACCTATCGCACATCCCTCATATTTACCTAATTTCTCCATTACCCAAGGAAGATAACGGGTATTCTTCGCGGCCGCCCCAAAACTCTCAACATAAGCCTTTTCCGCTGTAATCTCTTCCAGCGTTGGAAAATCTTTATGTTGAAATTAACTTGTAATAATACAAATACATTCCAAAAAGAATTCTCTTTATTCTTTTTCAAAACCTCTTTCACTAAAGCATCACTCCTTATCCTCCCTTCATCGTAATAATGCATAGATTCCTCTTTATTCTAGCCATTTCTTCCCGGTTCCCCGCATCACGAGCCTGAAAAAGAGTGCGTCCAAAGAATCGGTTATCTGCTTAAAAGTCGCCTCATCCCATTGCTCCATAAAGGCACGATATTTTGATCCAAAAACCCCTCGACTTTCCAAAAAATTTCTTCTTCTGTCACGTTTTCCGGTTGCACTTTTATCCTCTTCCCATCCAGAAAAAAAATACCCTCCATGATTCGGAGAATCTCCCAAAAATAAAGTTCCGGCTGCACATTTTCCAATTCAAACATGAATTTTCCGTCTATCACGTCTGCCGAGTCCACGGCTCTATGGGATTTCCAATAATCACTCACGACCTCGCATAAATACATTTTATTTGTATTCAAATCACCCGTTTCCCCTGGATTATTTGCTTGCCCGGTTGACAAGCAAATAACCCACAAGATATTAAAACGACAAAACTTTTTACACTTGTCTTCATAAATCAAATTATTAATCCTTTTTCAATTCTTTTTCCACCGTGGCAATCACTCATCGCAGAAAACCAGTCTTGGCATACATTTTTGAGCCGAAATTCCACCAATACTGTTTAAACGATACACGGCAATCCTCCCGATTTAGACGACAACTTTTTATCTTTAACCCCACAGTCAATTGCACGAACGATGCTTTCGGATCAGTCTCTGTCGGGGCGGCCACTTCTGTACAATCGACGCTTGTCACCGTGTACCCCTCCGTATCTCCATCAATCAATACACCTCGGACAAAGTCTTCACGTTAAAAGCCATTACTTTATTATTGCTTACAAAAAGAATATATCCGAAATTCCTTTAGCGCTCATTTCCCACGGATTCATGTGTCCGATCTTCGGTTTCGTCCCCGAGGATAAAGATTGATGCACTATAAAGATCGGCATTTGACGCTTTAGAAAGTGCCGATTTTGACAAAGAGAAAAACGTGTAACTAGTCCATGCAACAAACGTGAACTTGTACGTGATCACAAAGTACTCATCTTTATTTTCATCTTTCATCAATGCCCAAACCTCATCAAGCGTGCTATTCATGCTCCCCGGACAAAATCATTTTAACCCCCTTTCCCATATTATTAGGATCAAATTTCGAGAAATCCGAATCTACCCCTGCCAATGAACTAAAAATCCACCTTGTTGGTTAAATGCAAACCGCCCGTTTAAATTATCATAGAATAACGGAGAGGCGTAGAATGGATGATCTGTCGGGTGAGCCGTGTAATCTGCCATGGCATAATCTGTCGGGTCTGCAAGAAAGACTAAAGCCGGATTCCAACTCACGTTTTCTTCAGAAGACCCGTACTCTCTGACATACACTTTACCATTCATTGTTATATAATCCGTTCCCTGTCCTTCGGCATATCCGTGATAGCCAATTTCCCCCTCTAACTCGTCACCGAAAACGAACTTATTTTCATATCATCCTTTCTCTCGAAAATAGTTGGGATCCAGATAAACACCCCCAGTCTCGTCATCACAAGTAACAATAACGGCTTTATACCCCAACGGATTTCTCGGGTTAAGATCCGTTTGGAAAATTCGTTTAGATGCTGTACCCAACTTTTCGCCATTATTTGCCATAGCATAAATATTCTCGTACAACGTCGTCCTGTCTTTTTTTTCAACATGGCCAAATCCATTTCCCCATCCGTTTTACACAAAGCCAACGTTCCGCCCGAATATTTACCTACCGTAGTGAAAGTAGATTTATTCAACGCATAAACACCTGTTTGATCGTCAATCACTTTAAAGACCAATGTATTTTCAACACCCGGTAATACATCACCGATAACAACACTCAAATCTTTCTCACGGGACAAAGTATCTGCCACATGTTGCTCTTTTGATTGTATTTATACCACACGTAAGAAAGTTTCGATTTCTCCCCGAATTTAGTGGTCACTACCGGAGAAATTTCCAACTTGGAACCGACCTCTATTTCCCGACTTTTCTCTCCTATACCTGTAATCTCGATTTCATCTATTTCGGTATCACCAAATTTCGACTTGTCATCGATACATGAAAACGGGACAAGGAGCAATAAAATCAATATATACTTCAAATTTCTCATAACAATTTCATTATTAATCCATCATAATTTTTTACTATTTAAGGAACCATCCACCCCTGCATGATCTTTCCATTCTCATCCTCGATTCTATTCTCCGTGATGATCTTGTATAATTTTCTGGCATACGGGGTATAGTAACCGGACTCGTAATAAATTTTAGAGTCACCGTTATAATCAGGGATTATCCCCCTAACCGAGATCCCAAAAATCATGCCCGGTCAACTCGATAATCATCGTATGTTTTTTCCTTTGAATACTCCCCGAATAACCCCACGAAAGGCCCCCATATCTTCATAATACGCATCTCCTTCCGGCTTCCGGAGCATATCCGAAATAATCAACCGCACAACGGAACGATTCTCGTAAGCAATACCCAAACCGGCAACCGGAACAAGACGCAACGCCAAGATAACCGGAGCTTTCGTGATCCCCTCATCTCCTTTTAATCAATGTCACCGGCATTTTGTACTCAAACACCCCGGTAGGGAACTCGTATGTTTCAGGAAGTTTCTGGTAATGAACACCCTCTTTCGCTGTCGTTTTTCCCGGAATCACCTCCAACTTGAATTTTTCCGAGACACGCAACGTATCACCTAAAAGTTTGACACTAATTGTTGTCGTCAATTCCCGTTCTGCCGTCAGTAAAGACACGAATATACTGTCTTTGTCCTTTGTCACGTCAGAATAATATATATCATGCATTCCCTCACTATATATCAAACGATCATTCTCGCTGCAAGAATAAAATACGATTCCTAAAAAGAAGAATAAATAATTTTCTCATAGCTTCTATTTTTTATGTTTCCAAAATCAACTTCATTCGTGGGGATCGGTAAATTATAAATCGCATTAGGATTCTTTATTGCAATGTTATTATCCGCCCCGATCACTTGCATCACCTTACGTTTATAGTAAAAGAACATTTGTCCTTCTCCTATAAATTCCCGTCGGTACTCCTGAAAGATATTATCTTCAAGATCTGCCGTCGGTGCTACATTTGCCAATCCCCTATGATTCCTCAATTTATTCAAATAACCATAGGCCTCACTTCCAGTTGCCGTTTCTGCCGCAATCAGATAAAGCTCGGAAAGTTTAAACATCGGAATATATCTCATGTCTTTATATTTTCCCAGGACATAAGAATCTCCATCGGTTCCCAATGTCATCCACGAACTTAAAATCACTCTCCAATCCCCCGGAATTAAATATATTTGCCTTACCGGACGATGACATGGAAAGTATGCTGGAAACAGAATTGGAGTTTTCAGTAAAATAAACCTCACTCAAATCTTTCAATTTCTGCACATCCAAGGTGAATATCAGCTCCGAACTAAACATTGATTTCCCGAAGTAGCAGAACTATTGGCCAACTCGTAAGAAGTGGGGTTCTCACCATTCACTTCCCCAATAATCTCCTTCGCCTGTGCAAGTGCCAATTCTCTCTCGTTACCATAAAGATACACGCGGGCAAGAAGAGCCGTTACCGCATAATAATTCATCCGTTGTCCCCGGTTATATTGGGGATCAGAAGACTCCATCAATCCCTTGAACACTTCCAGACCTTTCATCAGGCCTTTAGCTGCCAAAAGATCGGTTTTTACCTTCTCCAACACCTCTTTCACCGTCAATTGAGGCCGGGCAACATTCGTATAAACATCAACGTAAGGAATTGCCATCGAATTCAAACCATTACCGTTATCCATGCTCGCCGATGACGCAAAAGACGCAACATGTCAAAATGTAAAAACGCTCGTAAGGCCAAAAACTCCCTTTATATATCTTATAAATATCTTCCGAAGAAAACACGTCCTTCTTCTTATCAATATATTCAAGAGCCAGGTTAATATTGGCTATCGCCGTAAAATGGTTTTGCCAAATAGCCAGAATCCGGGCTTCTTCCGCTGTTTCCTTGTAATTATACTCAGCCGCTTTCTTGAAATTATGCTCATATCCCGAAGAGGTCAACTGATGGGGACTTGTAATATTGAGCTAGCACGTCGAGATAACCATACGTCAAATCCCTTGCATAACTGTCCTCCCCTGCACATTAACGCATAAACACCGATCAACCCATCCCGGAAACCAGCCTCGGTCAAAAACAGATCGTCCGCTTTCATATCTGATTTCGGCGAAACATCCAACCAATTGTTACATGCCGTAAGCATGAGAACCAGTGAAAGAATTATTGCTTTATTCATTCGTTTTTCATAATGTTACCTGATTAAAAAGTTAATTGGGCCGAGAGAGAGAAAGTACGTGCAAAAGGATACGAAGTACCTCTTTCCATTTTTACCGTTGACGAGGTAAAAATATCATTACCGATCGCAGAAAGTTTCAGACGCTGAATCCCTATTTCTCTCAATTTATCACAACTGAAATCATAACCAATTGACAAAGATTGTAATTGAATGTAGTTTTCTTTCTCTATAAAACGTGATGTCGGGTTAGTCACGGACACGTCACTCACTTTTTAAATTTAGCCACATCCCCCTCTTTGTTCCATCGGTCATACAAAATCCGTTTATCACCATTCTCGTTCGGGTTCACGTTCTCCACCTTATCCACGAGAGTTGAATTATAGATATAACCGCCATATTTATAATACAGGTGTGCATTCAATTCCCACTTTTTATACGTGAACATAGTTCCTATCGTACCGTAAATCTTGGGGTCCGTCGATCCGAATGGTTTGTAATTCGCTGCATCCCACTCGTTCACTTTATTCCCGTTCATATCCAAAAAATCTCCTCCCCGGTTGCCGGATCAATACCTAGCGACCTCGTTGGCCCATATCGTGTTCTGTGACAAGCCTTCTTTATACCGTATCACCGGTTTATTCTTCACTTCTGCATCTTGCTTGTCATTAAAAGCAGTCAATGCCTGATTGATCTTCGTCACCTTGTTTTTATTATGAGCCAGATTATACATGATGTCCCAATAAATTTCACGTTCTCTATCCCGAATTACCGTACCTTTCAATGTTAACTCGACACCACTGTTTTTCACCTCTCCCAGATTCTCCTTGTATGAAGAAAATCCCAGCGAGGGAGCAAGAGTCACGTCAATAAGTACATCCTTGGAAATATCATTATAAACGTTGAAAGACCCCGTCAAGCGTCGGTCAAACAACTCGAAATCCAAACCCACATTTTGTTTTCAACCTTCTGCCATCTCAAATTTTTATTACCGAAAGCCTTCAATATAGCTCCAATATAACCACTATATGAGATCGAACCAATTCGGTCATCGTTATAAGAATACATTGCCATGGATTGATACGGGTTAAAATTTTGTCCCCGGTCGTTCCGATAGACCCACGAATTTTGAGCAAGTTGATAAATGTCAAACGTTCCATGAACTTCTCGTGATGTAAATTATATCCCAGTCCTAACGACCAGAACGTACCCCCAACGATTATTCGATCCATACAAAGAAGAACCATCACTACGAACGGAAAAATCAAGCAGAAATCGCTCGTCATACGTGTAACCCAAGTTCCCCACAAAACCCACTAAACGGGTCACATCGTAAGCTCCACCGGGTTTATCACCCTCTTTAAACCCGGCACCCATCGAAATATGGTCCATGTTGGCATTCGGAAAACCAAGCGCATACACATCCGTCTGATCATGATTCGTTTCACGCAGGTTATAAATAAACCCGGCATTCAAGACATGCTTTTTAAACGTTTTGAAATACGTCAATATAATATTTACATCATAACTGAAATCCTCGTATTGTCCCTGCAGAGTAACTTCCTTTTTCTCTTTATCAATAAATTCCGTGTTTTCATATGGCTTATAAACATCTGTTCTTCCATTATCAACACTTAACGATAAATTCGCCTTTAACTTCAACCCTTGAATAATATCATACTCGATAGCAAAATTATTCAAGAAACGGTTTGAGGTCGATTGATCTTTAGAAGGTAAAACAGCATTATACAACTCATTGTACATCTTTTTTTTGTCTGAAATCCCCCGGTCATAATACGAGTACTCGTAAAGCATCTTTTCACATTCCCGTTCTCATCATAAGGATTATAATAAGGATTGTAATATTGATAAGCACTGAAATTACCATAAGGAGAATTCACGGATTTCACGTGATCAAACGAAGCATAATCCGTAAACTTCAACTTTTTCAAATTATACTGAAGTCGTATTCCCCACTCCGTATGTATCACGTTTGGAACCTTTCATCACACCTATTTTATTAGAATAAGAAAGGTCTAAAGCATAACGAAACGATTCGTTACCACCTTCCGCAATAATAGAATGTTTGTGACCAACTCCAACTCCCTCACGGGAATGGCCAACCAATCCACATCATTTTCCTTGCTTAACAAGTTTCAATTTTTTGATTATACGCGTCAAACGTGTCATCCGTCCAATCAGGCCTGTCTTCTTTATCATACAGTCCCGCACGAACTTCATATTCCAATTTTTCCTCCGCATTCATCAAATTATAATCGGAAAGATCAGCCACCTCAAAATTCATGCTCCCGTTATAAGATAATTGCAATTTTCCCGGTTTCGGCGCCTCTGTCTCAATAACGACAACCCCATTCGCCGCACGAGAACCATAAATAGCCGTTGCTGCCGCATCTTTCAATATCGTGATAAAACGTACCCGAGTTCGGATCAAGGTCAAACACTTTTCCGCCGACACCTCAAAACCATCCATGATAAATGTCGGCATATTCGGATTCCCGTCAAAATCAGCTTTCAAACTACTGGAACCGCGAATCTCGAAATTAGAATCGTGTTCGGGTCACTCCCCATCTCGTTATTCACAACTTTCGTAAAAGAAGGGTCAAGCATGGACAACGTGTTCAGAATGTTCCCCGTGGATACTTTTCTCAAATCATTCCCGGAGAAGGTCGTAGAAACACCCGTGTAACTCTCTTTTTTTTCTGGTAAAATAACCATTTACCACCACCTCATCTATTTTTCGACATCCTCTTTCAACACGACATTAATCGAATCCTGACCGGTATATCGAACCTCTACCGAACCATCCCGACAAACGAGAAAGCAAAAACAACCTCCTTCTTATTCTCAGGAATCGTGATGGAATATTTCCCGTTTATATCCGTGGCAACACCCACGCTCTCGCCTTTAATCAAGACGGAAACACCCGGTAATGTCACCCCATGCTCATCTTTCACCGTCCCATTCACCACCTTTTTTTTTTGCTGCTCACTCTTTCCCTCTCCTTTTGGCGAATCAAGATCACGTTATTAAAAAATTCGTATTCCAAGTTGACTTTACCCAACACCATACTCAGCACGTCCTTCAACTCCTTGTTTTTCAACTTTCACAGAAATCTTCCCCGCCTGACGGATAAGAGACGAATTATACATGAATTTAAGTGACGTCTGCTGTTTAACCACTTTCACAAACTGTTCAATGGATACATCAGATAAATCCAGCGACACAATATTCTTTTGAGAATACACATTCGCAGACAAGTTCAAAGTGAACAAGCAGATAAAAAGCAATACACCATTTCATAATCATTAAATTTTTCTTGTACCTTTTTTAATAGGCCAGGAAACCTAATTAATCGATTTTTTTTCATATTATTGTAGTTTATATTAATAATATAAATCGAGAAGGGACAGACGCCGAACCTGAGAAATTTGTTGTCTGTCTTTCTCTTTTTATTTAAATAGGACGATTGTATTTTTCTTTATTTCATACCGAATTTCTTTTAATTTTTCCAACAATTGCAAGAATGTATTAATAGAATCATATCTTTCAAGGCTACCCGTGTACTCCAATTCTTTCAAGCTTTCATCCTGAAAAATCACGTTTACTCCATACCAACGCTCCAATATTTGCATGATTTCAGCCAATGTTTTATCTTTGAAAATGAACACTCCATCTTTCCACCCGACAAACTCTTCCACATCCACGTTCCGTTTTTCCAAAGTTCCTGAAATATTAACTACAGCCTGTTCTCCGGGGAGTCAAAACAACTTGTTCCTGTCGTAGAGAAGTAAAACGACACTTCCCCTGACCAAAGTCGTGTAATTCCCGGGTAAGCACTCACGCCAAAAGAGGTTCCAAGTACTGTTACATCACCACTTTCCAGACTTACAACAAAAGGCCGAGTATCCTTTTTCACATCAAAATAAGCCTCTCCCCGACAGGATCACCTCACGACTTTCCCCACTAAACGTAATAGGATATTTCAATTTTGAATCCGCATTTAACCAAACTTCCGTCCCATCATCTAAAAAGAACATGACATTCTCCACCAACAGGCACAACCAATTCATTGTAAGCCTCCGTTACCCGACCTTCTTCACCAGAAGAATAAGAAAGACGTCCGTTTTCATATTTCACCACACTTCCTTGAACATCTTTAAGTTCCAGTGGCTGTTTCCCGATCTCGATCATTCTCCCATCAGCCAACTTTAGAATAGCTGTATTACTCCCGAGGTATAATATGTTGCGTTACTTCAACTAATTCCCTGTACCTCATCACGATATTCCCAAGGACGAACCAACACAAACACAAGAATCAAAATCGCAGCGATGGACGATCCCCAAGCTATCCACTTGCTCATCCGAACATGACGCTGGTAAATTTTCAATTTATTAAAGGCAGGTTTATAGCTATATTCTTCAAATTCCCGGAATTTATCCAGTACAAAAAGTTTCATCCGATAATTGATCATATACCTCCTTCAAACAACCATCTTGCAAGGTTTCGTCTAACTCCTCTTTTCTGCATCGGAAAGTGAAGTCGAAAAAGATTTTCGAAACAACTCTACCACTCTATGTAAATCCAATTTCATCTTCTATTAATTTATATCATCCAAGCATTTACCACGACTTCGAGAAAAACTCGAAATATCAATAATGGATCGTTTAATTGTATAATACATGAAGTCATAAAGAGTATGACAAAAACGATAAAAAATTTCGGTCAAATTAAAAATAACAGCACGGAATCTTTCAACTTCTCTCGTAAATACTTGAAGCTCCTACTTTTCTGTGTTTTTCACGGTGTGAATCGTGATCCCTAACTTTTTCTGCAATTTCAGGCCCGGACAACCCCAAAATACTTAATTCCATTATTTCTCTTGCACCCTCCGGTAATTCCTTGATATAACAATACAACTGTCTCAATAACTCATCCCTCACGGTAATAGCAAAGATCTCGTCAGAAAATTCCACCTCAGCCTCCAATACGATCTTTTGTTCTATACCCTTATGGATTTGAACATTACGCTTATAAATCAACGCATTGTTATAACAAGAACGATATAAATAAGAAGTCAGTTCCTTCATATCCCCAAACTGCTTGGAAGATTTCCAGATAGCCACCAAAACATCCTGTACAATGTCCTGAGCCTGATCCCGATCCGCAAGATATTGTTCACGTAAGAACACAACACGGCATAATACCTTGCATAAAGCTCTTCCCACGCCCGCATATCTTTTTTTTTATTAACGCCTTCCAATAATGAATCGAAATCTATTGACATATAAGAGGATATTTAATAAAACAAATATACGCGGAAAAATAAACTTTTCACAATTTAAAGAAATAATATACGCTATTGTTGGACTATATAAAAAAGCATCTTTCCAAGATCAAACTCGTGATCATGAAAAGATGCCTAATAATAAATTCAAATCCGCCTACTCGAACTCTTTTAATGTTTTCTCGATGATACCTATCGCTTCAATCAATTGCTCTTCATTGATAACCAAAGGCGGGGCAGAAACGAATAATATGCTCGTGAGTCGGTTTAGCTAACAAAACCGTTGTCACGTAACTTCAAACATACATCCCAAGCCGTTTTACCATTCTTCGGGGTAATTACCACCGCATTCAGCAAACCTTTACCGCGGACAAGTTCCACCATATCGGATTTAATCGCTTTCATTCTCTCCCGGAAAATCTTACCCAATCTTTCGGCATTCTCTTCCAGTTTCTCATCCTTGATTACCTGTTAAAGCAGCCATAGACACTTTGGCGCGATGGGATTTCCCCGTAAGTCGAACCATGTTCTCCCGGCTTAATGGTCAACATGATCTCGTCATCTGCCAACACGCAGGAAACAGGCATCAATCCTCCGGAAATAGCTTTACCTAGGATCAAAACGTCCGGACGCACCCCTCGTGATCACACGCCAGCATTCTACCCGTGCGGGCAATACCGGTCTGCACTTCGTCAGCCATAAACAACACGTTATGAGCCTTACACAAATCGTATGCTTTCTTTAAATATCCTTCATGTGGCACGTAAACACCAGCCTCGCCCTGAATCGGTTCCAAAAGAATCCAGCCACGTTCGGGTCTTTCAACGCCTCTTCAAAGCAGGAATATCATCATACGGTATTCTCACGAATCCGGGAGTAAAGGTCCGAATCCGGCATAAGAAGAAGGATCGTTAGAAAGCGTGACGATCGTGATCGTACGACCGTGAAAATTATTATCGCAAACAATAATCTTAGCTTGATCGGCAGGGGATTCCCTTCACGTCATATCCCCAACGACGGCATAATTTCAAAGCAGTCTCGTCAGCCTCAGCACCACTATTCATCGGTAGCACCTTATCGTACCCGAAATATTTGGTGATATATTCTTCCCATTCACCCAGCACGTTATTATAGAAAGCCCGGGAAGTCAAAAAGCCAACTTTTTTGGCTTGCTCCGTCATTGCCTCTACAATCTTCGGGTGGCAGTGTCCTTGATTCACGGCAGAATAAGCCGACAGGAAATCGAAATAACGCTTTCCGTTAACATCCCACACGTAAATACCTTCTCCTTTTTCTAACACCACGGGAAGTGGATGGTAATTGTGAGCACCGTATTGGGCCTCGCGGTCCATGTACTCTTGTTCGGTCATTTTTTCATGATATAATTTTTAGTTAGGTTCGACGTTTTCACGTAACGAGCACAATTTGATGAAAAAAATCAAAAACAATGACAAAGAATGGAAAATTAAAAATGAAAAATTGGAAATGAAAATTACTGCTTATTATCAGAAGATTGCACGGGAGACGTCGATTGTTTTTTCCGCTTAAAATAGCCAAGTATTTACGGAATAACTCTCGGCAGGTATCAAAAGTCTCTTGATAAGAGACACCGACACCTTGCACGGTCTCGGTCGCATTATAGGTAATCTTCTCGTCTGTATGCGAATAGGCCTTCAGATGCAGCGTCCCCTGACGATTTAATTTCACATCCACGTCAAAATCACCCGTGATTGACGTGTTGGAATTAGTCTTTGCTTTCTCCATCATGTTACCATTGGCAGAAATCGTCACCCGGTTATTCCAGATCTGGGTCGACAAGGCCAGCTCGAACTCGTTTGTCGTCACCTGATCACCCGGACGGTAAGAAAAACCAATATCAAAATTATTACTGATCTGCGATAACCAACGAGATAGTTGATTTGACAACAACTCACTCGCTGTCGTCACTCCCATCTGGTAACCCGCATTCCGTTCCTCCAGTTCGGCATCCTTATCAATATAATCCGGAGTATAGAACTTGTTCAATATCAACAAAGAAAACATCTGTTTATTAAGCTCGTCCTGACTGGAAAAAAAGCTCTGCATCAGGCTTCGCATCTGCACGTCGAGAGAAGGGAAATTAATGCCGAACTGCACGTTCGGGTTCATCAGATTCTCCCCCAACTTCAACTCGCACTCAACAGGCACTTTCGTTGTCTTATCCACCGTCGTCGTAGTTCCAGCAAGCAAATCACTCAAAGAAGTACGTAAATTATATATAGCACTCACGTCGATTGTGGCATCATACGGCGAGCCATTCCACCTGATACTTCCCCGGGGTTAAGCACGAACTTCTTATTAATCAAATTACTCAACGTGAACAAATAATCCCCCTTTTCAATCTTATATTCCCCGAACATATCCAACTCGTTATCTTTCCCCAAACCGAAACGCAAATTACCACTTCCACCGTTTTCAAAATATCCCCGATCGTGGGGTCGAAAATAATCTGGACCTCCAGATTATTATTGATCTCGATATTAGCATTCAAATCAAAATTAGAAACCAGTGAAGAACGCTCTTCTTCCGCACGCCGTCCCTCATCTGCCTGACGATTATTTATAAAATGTAGGAAACTCCCATCTTCCTCCGTCAACGCGGAAGTCAATGGAATGTAAAGTACGGAATGCGCTTCCGGTTTTTAGATTCACGGATAAAGCCCCGTCCCCGGACAAATTATTCATCCGGGTTTGTCCCGTGATATACAGTTGCCCGTAAATGCTTCATTCTGGTTTGCCTTGGTATTCAACACCGGAAATTATTAAATTTAAGCGACGTCGTATAAATTCGAATTCAGATCGTAATACCCCGAACAAACCGATGCGTGTCCCTTGGCATCATATATCTTGAAATTATCCAGCACGACCCGATTATTCTTCACGGGTAAACGCTCATCGACTTTAAACGCCGTGTTCAATCCGGCGACCGTAAGCGCCACGGAATCCATTTCCAGAAAACCGTCAACCGAGGCTTTTTGTGTTGTCCCCTTCATAACCAGATTACCCTGAGATCGTACCCTCACCACCTTTCAACATATCGGGGAAATAACCGGCCAGATAATTCACCTCGATCTTGGGGAAAGCTCCAGATTCACGTTCAAACTATCCGTAGAAGGCTTATAATACCCGAATACCCCGATCGGGGTTCTCTCCTTCATCCGGTT
>VOFG01001782.1_pt1 | contig 26426 bp, 53 predicted proteins | sample 5384171 | NCBI WGS metagenome assembly VOFG01 (sample SAMN12384726, study PRJNA508395) | human gut metagenome | isolation source: healthy gut F | host: Homo sapiens | reverse complement strand
CCATAATCACCTTTCACTGTCTCAATCTTCTCTTCCTGACCTGACCCTCTTCATCATAGATAAGAGTGCCATAATCAGCTGGTGTATCTAAGCCAAAGTCATCATGTTCATAAGGCATATAGAAATGTTTCAAATCCGCTTTCCTGACGGTCTTTTTTTTTGTTTTAGTAAATAATGTGCATGATCTGGTTTACCAAAATATGAGATGACCTGATCTAAGAACGACTAAGCATGACCATAGAGATAAGAATCGATTCAAAAAATAATCGGTAATTTTCATGGCTTTTATTGCATGTTGAAAACCCCTAAAGAAAAGCACTTTTTTCAGGGTGGTTTAGGTGTGCAGAATTCATTGTTATTTGTTGTACTGGTATAATCTCACCAGTTTTGCACATGCTATAAATTATTCGACTAATTTTACTGGCACATGCAGTCTGGCAGCTTTCGAACACATCGGTTTGATTGCTGCTTTTTCTTTATATAGAAAACTTAATACTATTATCATCTCTCTTAAGCCTTATAGAACACGTTACAGCCAGATATAATAAACACCTTAATCGTTTATTGCCTTTTTAGTAATGTGCATAATGATCTCCGTCATTCTTTCCACTTTCACTGATTCTTTGGATCCAGTCCGGCAAAGGCTACTAACTCATTCTTCTTTTTGAATCTTGTCATATCGCCTAGTTCTGCAATAATACGTGCAGCTAGGTTATCTCCAATACCTGGAATAGATTTGATTATACTAAAAGTCAGGTAGTTCCTGTGCCAGTTCGATCATTTCGCCAATTGTTCTTTCAGCTTCTGCCATATCATCTTCATTTAATTTCTTGATGAATCTCTGAAGGATTAATACTTCAATATCATCCTTTATCACATCCTGAATAGATGGTTTTAGAATACTCTATTGCCTTGTCAGCCATTGTATCACTCACTGCCTGACGATGACATGTTTTACTCTGAATCACTTTAGATACAGTGTTAATCTTCTTTTTCTGAAGCATTTCCTGGATGTGGATATTTTTCAATGACAGCTAAAGCGACAGGACCATACAGATCATCAAAAAAGCGTATCATAGCCTGGAAATACAATATCCAACTGAGCTCTGAATGCAACCTTATCCTTTCTTATAGAACCAATATATCCTCATAATATCGTGATAATTCCTCAGTTCATGATATATCGTTTCTGTTTATGACTGTTGTGAATAATTATGGCTGTAATATGTTTTAGCGATTGACGAGGATCGTTTATCTGTCTTTGGACATCTTAGTGAATCATTCTTTTCTGTTTTAGCTGATAATAGCGGGATTGGGATGACAAACTGCTTGATATTGTTGTCTTCTGCCACTCTTCATAAGGACACGATGGTAAACCCTGTTGCCTCATAAACAAATACATACTTCTGTTTCCAGCTTCTTTTCCATCTCTTTGACAAGATTCACTATCTCATCAAACTTCTTTTGTGTGCTTTATTGAACGTGAACCTGTATACTTCAAGTTCAGATTCTTGAATGCCTGGTGAATCAGACTACCCTTTAGAGACATCAATGGATACTATTGGACCTTCATGTATCATTCCTTCTTTCCTTTGATTATGAGAAAATTGAGAATGAATGAGCAGAATAAGTATGAAATAATCAAGAAGCTTGTAGAAACAAATGGAAATAAGAAGAGAGCAGCTACTAGACTTGGCTGTACTGTAAGAACTATCAATAGACTTATCATAAAATATAAGGAACAGGGAAAGAAGGGTTTCGTGCATGGTAACCGTGGAAGGCTGCCTGCTTCTGCAGTTCCTTTAGATATAAAGAATAAGATCATCTCTCTTTATATTAATGATTTCTCTGATGCAAACTTCACTCACTTCTGTGAGATTATAGAAAGTGACTTTGGTATAAAGATAAGTGATACTACACTCAACAACTGGATGAGAGCTGAAGATGTACTTTCTCCAAAGGCAAGAAGAAAAACAAAGAAATCCCTAAAGAAAAAAAACTTAAAGAAAGATTGAAAGACACTGCTTCAGAAAAGGTTAGGAATGAGATAAAGGAATCAATCAGTATACTTGATGAACAGGATGCACATCCTAGACGTCCTAGATCAAAGTATGCGGGTGAAATGATACAGATGGATGCATCATCATTCCATTGGATTGAAGGAGAAGTGTGGCATCTGCATGTTGCAGTTGATGATGCAGACGGAAAGATTGTAGGAGCCTATTTTGACCATCGAGACCCTTAAGGGGTATTATGAAGTGCTTCATCAGATTCTTATTAATCACGGCATACCCGCTATGTTTTATACAGATAGACGTACTGTATTTGAATATAAAAGAAAAGACAGACCTTCAGATGCTGAGGATACATTCACTCAGTTCTCTTATGCCTGTCATAATCTGGGAATTGAAATAAAAACTACGAGCGTACCCCAAGCAAAAGGAAGAGTCGAAAGACTCAACCAGACGCTCCAGTCACGATTACCAGTCGAACTAAGGCACGCTCATATCACCAGCATAGAGGACGCCAATGAATTTTTAAACTCGTACATAAAAAAATTCAATGATCAGTTCGCTCTACGCATTAATAGTACCAAATCGGTATATGAGAAGCAACCATCTATAGAGGAAATTAATCGTACTCTTGCAGTACTTTCAACTAGAACTATAGACAAAGGCCACTGCATCAGATTCCAGAATAAATACTATTTTCCAGTAACTGAAAATGGTGACAGAAGACTCTTTGCAGGAAAGACTGACTGCATGGTCATTGAGACATTTGATGGACAGCTTCTGACAAATATCGGTGATAAGCTTTATCTGATGGAAGAAGTACCCGAACATGAACTGGTATCAAAGGAATTTGATGCTCCTAAGGAAGCACCTAAGAAAGAAAAGAAAAAAGTATATTCCTCCAATGAATCATCCATGGAGAAAAGCTAGCTTTGTCAGTTATGCTGCAAAACAAAAGCACCGTTGTGGTGCTAATGTTTGATTCTGTCATTGGAAACAATGTAAAAGCAGAGCTGCAAGCAGTCGATAAACACAAACCACCTACAACAATCATATTTTTCATTAAAATTTTTTTTCTTTTGAATACCCACAAACCACAGGTATGCTATAAACACGTCTTTAATAAGTTCCTCTTAAAACAGTATTAGAAACAAAGAACAAACAAAGATTAAAAGACTGTTTCTGCAGATTATGGGTATTCAAATCTTTCTTTTATTTCACCATTTTTTATATCATCATATACATTAATTTTCAATAAGAACTATTGATTACAAAATCCATTTCTGAAATCTAATCTATCGGACAAGCCGAAAGCAAGGAAAATAGTAATTACACATACATTTCATGTAGATTTTTTATAAATTGAAACCCCCTTTCATTTGTTTCATATTTGTATTATGATACTTGAAGAAAGGGCGTATATAAAAATGAAATTTTCAAAAAGAATGGATCTCTTCGGAGAAAGCATCTTCACTACTCTCACTGCAATATGCGTAGTGAAAGAAAAAACAAGGACTAGAAGTCATTGATTTGAGTATTGAGCACCTAATATTCCTCCAGAAGTCATGGAAACAATCGCAATGAGGCAAGAAAACTATCTTTATGCGATTAAGGATGCCGTTGATGCTTCAAACACTGTAAAAGAATGGTATGAAAAAGATACGGTGTCACTATTGATCCCGAAACTGAAATGACATCATTACTTGGATCTGGATGGCTTAGCACATCTTGCTTTAACTTTGGTAGATGAAGGTGATATTGTAATTGTACAGGATCCATGTTATCAATCTTTAGAGATGGACCACTACTTGCTGGAGCTAAAGTTGTTACTATGCCTTTATTAAAGGAAAATGATTATTTAATTGATTTTGACATGATTGATGAAAAGACTGCACAGGATGCAAAGTATATGATTGTGTCTTATCCAAATAACCCAACATGTGGTGTTGCGAATGATGAATTCTATAAGAAACTCATTGTCTTCGCAAAGAAACACAACATCATGGTTCTTCATGATAATGCCTATAGTGAATTATTGTTTGAAGGACCCGGACACAGCTTCTTAGAGTTTGAAGGTGCTAAGGATGTGGGTATTGAATTCAACTCATTAAGTAAGACATATGGTTTAGCAGGTGCACGTATTGGTTTTGCACTTGGTAATAAAGAAATCATTGGAAAACTGAAATCATTAAAATCTAATCTAGATTATGGTATGTTCTTACCAGTTCAAAAAGGTGCGATTAAAGCATTAACACAGGATCAATCATGTGTAGAAAAACAAGAAATGCTTATAAACATAGAAGAGACTTATTAGTCAATGGCTGTAAGTCTATTGGCTGGGATATCGATATGCCTAAGGGTACTATGTTTGTATGGGCAAAGATTCCTGATAAGTTTAAAGATTCTGAAACTTTGTAAAGGAACTATTTGATAAAACAGGTGTTCTTGTGGTACCAGGTAATGCATTTGGCACTCAAGGTGAAGGTTATGTACGTATGGCTCTTTGTACAAAGCGATGATACAATAGAACATGCATTAGACATGATGGATAAAAAGTGGACTATTTAAATAGCCCACTTTTTTAGATGATATAAGGAATAAAAAATCATCAAGCCAATGATAGCTGAAATGATTGCACTAATAAGCACAGCACCTGCTGCAGCGTCTTTAGAGAGCTTTGCAAGAGGATGAATATCTGGTGACGCTAAGTCTACCACTGCTTCAATCGCAGTATTGACAAGTTCTAATGACAAAACAAGTGCAAATAGAATAAGACAGATCATCCATTCAATCTTCGTAATATGAAAATAGAAACCACATAAGATAACTGCACACATAAAAAGAAAGATGTATTTTAATATTACGTTCCTTCTTTTTATTGTATGGATAATGCCTTCAAAGGCATGCTGAAAAGATTTTAAAAGAGATTGTCTAGTATGTGACATCAAATCTTCTCTCTCCTTTTTCTACAAGGATATCTTCCACTTCTATATCAGTGATATCTATCCATTGTTCGTTTTTCATCTTATTAATGAAACGATTGATCTGTTCTATTTCTCCCTGTACTTCTGCTTCTACACGTCCATCAAAGAGATTTCTAACCCAGCCAGTAAGCCCTAACTGAGTCGCATTCATCTGTGCTCTAAAACGGAATCCAACAGCTTGTACTCTTCCTGAAAAAATAGATATGCTGTCTAATCATAGTGAACCCTCCTTAAAGGTATACATCACAATACCTGCCGCTACACCAACATTAAGTGATTCCATTGTATCAATAGGAATATAAAGAGAGGCATCAGACATCGCAATTGTTTCATCTCTCACACCATTTCCTTCATTCCCCATAATAAAAGCCATCTTATCTGTTGATTTAATATCATCAATAGAAGATGCATTATGTATTGTCGCAATGACACGTACACCTAACTTCTGTAATTCTGGAATAACATGACTCAATTCATCACGGACAATATCTAAATGAAAACAGCCCCCCGGTAGAACGCAATGCTTTATCGTTGTAAAAGATCTACACAATCGGACTCATGACAATCTGTTTAAAACCAAAGGCAAGTGCTGAACGAAGGATAGTTCCTAAGTTTCCTGGGTCCTGTACACCATCTAAAATCAGAACACGATCATAATGTTTTAAAATATTATCCTTCTTATGACATACTGCCATAATAGGCTGTGGTGTTTAGTATAAGAGAGCTTTTCCATGACAGAATCAGACACAACAAGCACTTTATCCTGCCCCTTCTAATGATTCATCTGTACTAATAACTAAATCACATAGTCCCGCTTTTTTGCTTCTTCTACCATGTGGAATCCATCTACTAGAAAAAGTCCTTTTTCATCTCTTGTTTTTTGTTTTTTTAATTTTACAAGGTCTTTAATTGTTTTATTATTCACTGATTGAATCATACATGCTTTTCTCCAATATTTTCATACGTTTCTTATAATCGGGCATTCTCTTTTGACTTCAGCATAAAATCGAGGTGAATGATTTGGTTCAATAAATGACACAATTCATGCACAATCACATAATCAATCAACTCTTTATCTAAATAGACTAAAGAAAATTAAATGTCACAAGATTTAATTGATCATAACAGGGCTTCCCCATCTTCCTTTTATATTGTTTTTGATTTGTATACGTGGCATAGGTCGATTAAATAAAGGAAGCTATTCTGATGTTCTTTTTTAAATATTCATAGAGTATCTGAGAAAGATATATACTTAATGCATTTTCTATATACGAAGTATACACGTAGATACTATCTCCATGAATTGCACATTGTTTCTTCTTAATATCTCTGACAACTATTTGATATTTCTTTACCAAAAGATATAAACATACCCATCCTCTCTGGGATCAAAATAAGGAACATAGGAAGATAATCGTGCATATAAATCCTCTTCATTTTCATAGATTAAATCACGAATATACTTCTCACTTGTACCAACAGGTGCACTGACTTCTAAATAATTATCTCTGATCTTCACTCTGATTGTTTTCATCTTCTTAAATGAAACAATACAGGGGTATATATGTCCTTTTAATTCAATATTCCATTTTTATTCTCTGCATTTTCTTATAAACTCTTCAAAATATTTTCTGACTTTCTTTTCTCTGTACACATAAACTCATGGATGCCATTGTACACCCCATACAAACTTTTATTGGGTAGATAACTCTTTTTTTCTCATCAAATAAAGGTAATATTCCGATAATAGGTTTCATATAAATCAACCTCCAGAAACTATTATAAATAGTAAAAGAGCCTCTTTCAAGAGACTCTATTCATGACATATTGCCTTTATTTCTTCAAGATGTTCTAAAGCAAGCGCATAACCATAATCATAGATTCTTTGAATCTTATCTGCATCTTTTTCCATAGAATCAATAATGACTTCTTCTGTTGGTCTTAATACAAGTGCTCTGCCTTCTTTTTCTAGCTTGTCAATATATTCTAAAGTTTCATTATAGTTGATATGACGTGAAAGCAGGGCATCTTTAAGAAGCGGGTATTTACGAGACACAACCTTCGCTGCAAATTTAGTTGAAAATTAAGTGTCTTCTTATAACCCTTTTGGTCTAGTAAGAATAATCAGAAGCTTCTTATTACCATCTTCTATTGCTTTCTTTACAGGAATAGAATCTGCAATACCGCCATCAAAATATTCATTTTCTCCAATTTGAATCGCAGGAAATACGATAGAATAGCACATGTTGCCTTTAACACTGTACAATGACGATCTATTTTATGACCATCTATATATTCTGCTTTTCCTGTATTCGCATTTGTGACACCTACAAGTACTTTTGTATGAGACTTATAAAATGTATCATAATCAAAAGGATTAAGTTCATTAGACATTGTTTCATAGGCAAACTTTAAACCAAATAAAGAACGATCCGTCTTATAGTTTCTAAGACCAATATAACGATATCATGACGATACGTTTTTAGTATCTCAAGATTTCTTCTAGGCTGTTTTGATACATAAGAAACACCATCAGTGATTCCTGCACTTACACCTATACAATAATCAAACATAATATCACGATCATTCAAACAATCCATAATACCACATGAAAAGATTGGTCTAAATGTACCACCTTCAAAACAATTCCACTCATATACTTATTCCCCTCAAATAAAGACATTGACTCTACTGAGTTAACATCTACTATTTTTATGGAAATACTCCTTCTGTGTCAAATCCCCTTCACGACTTGCTTTGCAATGACACCATCTTTTAATGTAAAGCAGTTTCTGTGAATAACTGGCAATCATTGATCATGAGTCACCATAAGTATAGAAACACCATTCGATCATTGAGTTCTTTTGAATATTTCTAATATTTCATGCGATGTATGAGAATCTAAGTTACCTGTCAGTTCATCCGCTACAATAAGTTTAGGATGAGTGACAAGAGCACGACAGATAGCTGCACGCCGTCTTTGTCCTCCTGAACATTCATTAGGATACTTATGAAGTAATGAATCAATAGATAAACGTGACGCTGTTTCTTTTTTAACTCTTGCTTCTATTTCTTCCTGTGGCAAATTTGCAAAGAGAAAGAGGAACTGCGATATTTTCAAGAATAGTGAGAGAATCTAATAAGTTGAATTCCTGGAAGATGAATCCAAGGTTCTCATAACGAAACTTACCTATTTCATTTTCACCCATGCTTCTTTACTTCCAGTATCATTGATATAAACCTTCCCTTTTGTAGGAATATCTATTGTAGATAGATTATTAATAAAAGTTGATTTACCTGCACCACTTGGTCCCATGACACAGATGAATTCTCCTTCATTCATAGTCATAGAGACACCATGTAATGCTTCAAAGGTATGGCTTGTACCAATACCATATATTTTAGTTATATTTTTTCGCAACTAGTATTTCACTCATAGTACTTCCCCTATTTCTGTATAAACATTCTTCATATAAATATAATAAGTCATCACTGCAAGAATCATCTGTGGAATGATATCCACACCAAATAACATAATAATGAGCCCTAAAGTATCCGGTGTATGCATATAAACCCGAACCATGACAATTGCGAGATAAACAATAGGTATTAAAACAAGTAATGAATAGAAGAGAATAACTTCCTTCTTAATATAAGAAGCAATCTTCTTTCTTGTACATCCTATCTTATAAAGATTACTAAAGGCTTTCACTCTTTTCATAGTTTCTGCAGCATATTTATACATAATTGTGATAGATAATAAGATTGTCATCACAATGTAAGCAATAATAGCGGTCATATATTCTCTTGGTGAATTTTTCTGAGCAATGATCATAGCACTATGCAAACATTTGTGACAACATAAACAAGAATCAGAGCACCCGAATTAGTCAAAGAAGTAGATAAATGACTTAAAGAAACGAGGTCTAAAGTATGTCCTAAACGTTGACTCTTGATTTTTCTAAGTATTTCAGAATTGTCTGAGATAAAACATAAGCCGCCCCTATTCCACCTACAAAACAAGGGAATACAAATCCAGTTGGACTATAAGGAGTCGTAACTAATAAAATAATCGCAAATATATAAATGAATGGTGGAAGATAAGAAGGTAATCTCTTATCCACTACCTTTTCATGAGATTCATGTAAAAGTGTCTGGATATCATGGCGGTAAACAAAGCCCGAATCTCCTAGAATAGTTACAAAGAAAAGAATCGCAATAGTCATAAGTGTATCTGTATAGGCACGCATAGGAATCATGAAGATAGACTTATGAATATGCATAGAGTGATACATGATTGAATTCACTCCTACTGCCCCTGCCATACCAATCAAATAACCTATAGGTAAAGCAATTAAAGAGATAATGATTTCCCGATAAAATAAATAGAGCGTTGAATCAAAAAAAACTGCTGCCACTCATCGCAAGAATCGCAAATTCTTTTGTCTTATGTGTACAAAAGAATGAGTTGGCATAAACCATCATTAATCCACAAAATATTATAACAACAAATGCGATAATACTTGACAATGGAACACTGACCTGTGAAAAAGATCCACCACTTGCAGCTGCTGTTTGATCCATTAACGTATCATTATTAATAATATTAAAGAAGACAAATGATACAAAGACAGTAAAAAGAACCGTAATACCATAGGATATAGCTTGTCTCTTTTTCACGTTTCAACATCTTACAGGCAAATTTAAATGTCCCCATGATCTTTCCCTCCATGAGTATGGCGATAAGAGTTAATACGTGTCACTCTTAAGATATTTTCTTCTCCAGGAAAATAAACTGGATTCTGTTTTGTTTGTTTATAGATGTCTATTACTCCTTTCGCATCATCTACAATTTCAGTAAGTTTCATCAAGCCATACATTCTAGGAGGAAGAACATATAAAAGGTACACCTGTATCCTTTTGAAATGCAACTTAATTTCCATAAGGAGGTGTGGACAGCACATCACTACATCATATTGATCAATGACTTCATGCATCAAGCTAAAGGGTGAGAAATCAACCTGTACTTGATTCTCTAAATGATTTTCTTTAATTTGTTTCTGCATACGTGTAGTGACATAGCTTGATGAGAAGCCACCCCCACAGCAGATTAATATTTTTAATAGATTCATGGTGTATATTATATAAGATTATTTCATAGCACACTATTAATTTTCTGAACATGAAAAAACCGACATCAGTCGGTTGATTCTTCGTAGCACTTTAATCGTTCAAACTTCAGTTTTCTCATAGATTTGATCTTTCGATGTCTTTTTCTAAAAGCTCATAGTCATAGAGCATATCCTTATATTTACCAAAATGTTCATATTGATAAATATAATAAGTCACATACATTTCAATAATTGGCTCAATACCATGATAGTGTTCTAGTTCATAGAGTCCACAAGCAACATAGCACAAGCACATGAAATATTCCAGTTCTCTATTTTCTCCTAGCATTTCGTCTGAAAATACATATGAACTCCCATAAAAACATAGGATGAGGCGTATCTTTCTGTGAATCCATTTCCGATAGACACCATTTCTTTACTTCTATAATATTCTAGTTCTTCCATAATTACCTACTCATCCCTAAATGCATCTTCATAATCTAGTTTACCCGAATTAAGTACAAAATCCCTGTCTCGCTTCATTTCATCCAGTTCTTCTTGCGTTTCAACATGCTCACCCACTATGATTTCATCAACATTCTCATATGTATGATAGAACATATAGTTTACTCCGTCATTAAGTGTAGGATATAATTCTGCTTCAATTGTTGCCAAGGCAAGAGATACTTTTAATGCAAGCAAGGACATTCATCAAAATGAGGTCCTAAATCATTAAGATGGAAGATACCCACAGATTGCTCACTATCGATATATGATGTTCTAAAATCATGCTTTATATCTTCATACCTATCCATCGCTTTTTCTTTCACTGCTTTTCACCTTTTCTATGACTTTCTGTTTACTTATAAGTTCATTATACACTACATCACAGCCAAAAACACTTATATTTTTTAGCATGAAAAAAGTGCCATCTCTGGCACTTTAGATTACTTTTGCTAACTGTTCTTTAGCTAAATCAGTTAAAGCCTTGAAACCTTCGGGATCGGCAATTGCGATTTCTGAAAGCATCTTTCTGTTAACGTTAACTTCTGCAAGTTTTAAACCGTGCATGAAAGTTGAATATGACATATCGTTCATTCTGCAAGCAGCGTTGATACGTGCAATCCAAAGCTTTCTCATTTCTCTCTTTAACTGTCTTCTATCTCTGTAAGCATACTTTAAAGAATGCATTACCTGTTCATGAGCTGTTTTATATAAAGCATGTTTGCTACCGAAGTAACCTTTAGCTAGCTTTAATGTCTTTTTCTTCTGCGTCTAGTTGTAAATCCGCCTTTTACTCTTGCCATGTGTATATCCTCCTTAAAATTAACCTATTAGATACGAGATTTGATTCTCTTGTAATCTGATGGGTGTACTAATGTTGACTTAGCGAGATGCTTTTTTCTGTTTATGTGTCTTATTATGTGATAAGTGAGATACGTATGCATGGCCTCTCTTTAATTTACCACTTGCTGTTTTCTTTAAGCGCTTCTTAAGACCGCTATGTGTTTTCATTTTGGCATGATAAGTTTCCTCCTATTTTACTTTGCTTTTTAGGTGCGAGCATTGCTGTCAATGTTCTTCCTTCTAGTTTAGCTGGCTTTTCAACGACGCAATATTCAGAACATTCCGCAATAAAATCATCCATAATCTTCTGTCCAAGATCAACATGAGCCATCTGTCTTCCTCTGAAACGAATTGCTACCTTGACTTTATCGCCATCCTGTAACCATTTCAAAAGTACGTTTAAGCTTCACGTTCTTATCGTGTACATCGATTGTTGGAGATAACTGCGTCTCCTTGATCGCAACAACTTTTTTGAATTTTTCTTCATTTCTTTTTTGTTTCTTCTGCTGCTCGAAACGATACTTTCCGTAATCCATGATACGGCATACCGCTGGTTTTGCCTTTTAGGAGCAACACAAACTAGATCAAGTCCTGCATCATAAGCACGATTCATTGCGTCTCTCTTGCTCATAACGCCTAACTGTTCTCCATTCTGATCAATAACCAGTACTTCCTTAAAACGAATATTTTCGTTGATTGGATCTTCCTTCTTCACTGGTTTTGTTCTATCATAACGTCTAATAAAAGCCACCTCCGCTTACTTCATATTAAATAAAAAGTGAGCGTACTGGCGCCCACTTATCGTTAGAGTTTAATCTAGTGACATTGGCCCATCGACTGTATCAATCCTCAATTGTAAAATGAAACTGGAATTAAGGAATTGGGATAAAGGGGCATGCCCCTTTATCCCAATTCCGCGCGGCCGCAGGCCCCTATTCTCAATTTTTTGTATAAAAAGTCCATAGAAATCGTATTATATAGTTACCACACTTTATAAGGAGATTTCTATGAACAGCATTAATATATCACAAAAAGCAAAAAATAAACACCTTAATTTTTCTCATTATGAATTCATCATCAATTCTTTGATTCAGTTCAATGCTTCCCATCCTGGCAAGCGTAACATTGGTAAGACTCAATTCATTAAAGAGTTAGCTTCTACTGTAGGTACTACTGTCTCTAATATATATTCTATCATCAAGGATGCCACTATCTCTGTTAGAGATTACAATCTCAAGGTTCACTATGAACTTTCTGCCATGGCTGCATTTGAAAAAGAGATCCAAGAATCATAAGATTCCAAATAACTCTAAATTTGAAAAATCAAAAAGAGTTCATCTCTCTTGTCGAACAGGAAGTAAAATCAAATAGATTATCCTCTATTGATGAGACCATAAACTATTTAAAGCTTCATCAGCCAGATATTATAAAGAATATGGTGACTGTGTCTACTAAAACATTTTACAGCTATGTCCACCAGGGAAGAACATCCATCAAGCCTATTGATCTTCCACGCATGGTCAGAAGAAAGACAAAGAAGAACTGGAAGTCATACATTCCAAAAAGACAGAAAGGCACTTCCATTACAGAAAGACCCGAATATATCAAGGATAGAGAAGAATTTGGACATTGGGAAGGTGACCTTGTCACTGGACCTAGAGATGGACAGAATGGCGCATATCTTACTCTCATTGAAAGAAAGACGCGCTTCTACTATATGATTCCTATCTCTGCTAAATCTTCAAAGCAGGTCTATATGCAGATAAACAAGCTTCATAAGTTTTATGGTGATAGCTTTAAGGATATCTTTAAATCAATCACCTTTGATAACGGTAGTGAGTTTTCTAGATGGAAGGATATAGAACAAAAGCCAAAATCAAAAGAGAAAAGAACCACTGTCTATTTCGGTAGACCCTATCATTCATGTGACAGAGCCTCAAATGAGAACTGCAATGGACTTATAAGATATTTCATTAAGAAAGGAACTGATATTAATACAATTGATAAGGAGACAACTATTGATATAAACAATAAAATAAACCAGAAGAAAAGAAAGATACTTGGATATCTTTCTTCTGAAGAACTATTTCTTAACGAACTAGCTAAACTTAATGTAACTGATAATACCATTTTCTATAAAATCTAATTTATCTTCTTATTTCCAGTTTCTGCTTGCAATTCGGGAATTTCTGTAATAACACCATTCACCGCATGAATCTTTATGCCTCTATACTTTATAGTAGCCTTGACTGTGAGATTTTCTATATCCATCGGGCGTTCCATCTGTACAATCTTATAATCAATCATGACTCTGTGTATTCTTTTCAAGCAACACCTTACTATTATAATAATCCTCAGTTAAAAGTCTTATCTTTAGAAAGTGTCTCATTCACTTCACCAAGTTGACTAAAATCACCTACAGTAAAACTTGTTTGAGACATATTAACAGCCTTAGGAAAGAATACCTGTGTGGCCACTAAATATGTTTCTTTTTCCATCCATAAGGCCATAAGGATGTACACTCACACTTAAGACAACTTCCTTCTGTAGTCTGATTTTGTCTCTTATTTTTAACCCACAAAAAGACCGCAACAACACATACCGCAAGTACAACAATTTGACTGATCAGTTTACTATGTTTCACTGTTTATTCTCCTTTATCTTTTAGAAGGTTTAAACATCTGCTTAAAAGAAGAAGGAAGCGGTGCTTTAAAGGTCATTGTTTTATGTGTAAAAGGATGTGTGAATGCAAATTCATGTGCATGTAAACCTAATCTCTTTAAAGGATTTGTACATGCACCATATTTCCTATCACCAATAATAGGATGATTCAAAGAAGCCATATGAACACGAATCTGATTCTACGCCCTGTATCTAAGAATACTTCCATCATTGTATAATCCTTAGATACTTCTAATGGCTTGTAGTGCGTAATAGCCAATTGTCCCTCTTTTGCAATACGCATCTTTAACTGTTTATCTTCTACAAGATGATTCTTTATTGTGCCCTGACTTACGACATTGTCCTTCTAATATTGCGACATAACCTCTTGTTTTAACATACTTATTCCAGTTATGAGTTAATTCCTGATAAAGCTTCTTATTCTTCACAAACATAAGTACACCAGAAGTATCCTGGTCTAAGCGATGTACAAGATAACACTGCTGTCTCTTCTTACGACAATATTCCATCACCATATAAAAAAGCTGTCTGATATTTATTATTACGTGTCTCTTCACTCACAAGCCCTGAAGGCTTATTAATAACTATCATGTCATCATCTTCATAAAGAAGTTCAAAAGGAAGATTCGTCTTCTTACCAACTTCTACTTCATCTCCTGGATGTAATTCAAAGGCATGATAAGTCTGTACTTCACCATTCACCTGTACTGATTTATATTTCAATAAACTCTTACAATCATTTCTCTTCTTACGAGTATGCTCTACAAGAGAATCTAATAGTAATTCATCTTTTGTAACCTTATACATTCTTTTCCTCCAAATAACGTCTCACTTCTTTCTAAATACTGTGGACCTTTTTCCAATAATAGCATCTGTATGATTAATACAAAGCGTACATCCTCAAATCCAGCTTCAAGTAATGTCTCTTTATCTTCACACTTTCCACAAAATGCAACAACAGGCTTATTGTATTTCTGTGCTAAGCGCAAAGACACCTATTGGTGTCTTTTGCCATATAAAATCTGATGATCCATTTTTCCTTCACCTGTAAAAAATAATATCCGCTTTCTGGATTGCTTCTTCTAGATGAACTGTACGACTGACTGCATCAAATCCAGTCACTAATTTACCATTTAGTCCTGTAACAATCACATAGCCCATACCTCCTGCTGCTCCTGCACCAGGTACACATGAATCATCCTTATCAACTAATTCACTCATTATTTTCGCATAATGCTTCATTGCTCGATCTGTCTTTTTTCTAAATCTTTCACCTTCTTTTGAGGGCCAAAAACATAAGTAGCTCCTTCTTTTCCCACATAGTGGATTAGTGACATCATGCTCCTTCTACTTCTATATTTGATAAATCAAGGCGTGTTTTCTTAATATGATCCAAGTGTTTCAGTCCTCTCGCATTCATTGGAATACGCTGATCGAAACTGATCAAAGAAACCATAACCCATACCACTTAATAGACCTATACCTCCATCATTACAGGCTGAACCACCCAAAGTCAAAAGGAAACGTTTAACACCATGATCATAAGCATATTTCATCATTTCTCCTACACCATAAGATGTTGCTTCTGTTCCGTTCTTTTTCTTCTTCAGTCGGAGTAATCAAGTCCACATGCCTGTGCACTTTCTATAATAGCAAGATCATCCATAATAGCGAGTTTTGCATGAACTGTCTTAAATAGCGGTCCCGCTACCTCTATTTCATGAATATCACCATGTAAATAATGATTCATGACTTCCATTGTCCCTTCACCACCATCAGCTAAAGGACAAATATGTACATTATTATAAGCTCTCTGTACTGCTTCTCTCCTGCAGCATATGCAGTCATGCTTTCTTTAAAAAGAATCAAATGCAAAATATTTTCATCATTATCACTCCCTGTATGTATTCTAACACAAAAAGTTCACGGTCACCCATGAACTTTTAAGATTTTCTTTTTTTAATAAATAAGTATTTTCTTATAAACAATAACATAAAGAATGATTGATAGCACAACCGCAGAAAGTGCATCAATCATTCCATGTTGCTTGATTAAGAAAGTAGAGATAATAATCCTATTGTAAGAATTATAGTTCCCTTCTTCATAATACGAGTTGCATGCTTTGATTTACTAAATGCCACACATACCAATAGAATTAAAGATATGAATACTAGGCAACACATTGGTTGGTGTATCAATCTTATAAAGCAAATCAACAAGTATTAACGCAATATTACTATGACCTAATTGTTTTGGTCTAATATCTAAACCATTGGGATAGATGACTGATACCACTACAAAGAGTGTCATACCAGTAAATAGGAATGTGATCATCTGCAAGTATTCTTTCTTATCTTTAAAGAAGAAATACCAGAAAAGAGAAGAAGATATACCCAAAACCAGCTGATATAGAAGAAAACAAACCACTCATTAAATGGAATCATATGATCTATTGGTGTAGAAATCATATGATATTGCGTCACTGGCATAAAATGTTCAATAAAGAAGAAACATACCAGATAAACTACAAAAGTACAAAAAAGCGTCCACCAATAACGCCAATTTTCATTAGTTTTTAGAGAATTTCTGATAAGATTAATTCCTTGTTCTTATCAGTCGCCCAATTGATTCTACTGATTAGAGAAGAGTAATAAATACTTTCCTCTTAAATCCTCGAACTCTCTTTGTATCTGAAGATAAATTCAAGCTATATGATATCATTTCTTCATTATCAATCCATCGAATGAACTGATATCCAAGAGGTTCTCTCTTGATATTTACATGTTATATTCGTTCTTTAAACGATATTCAAGTACTTCAAACTGAAGGACACCTACTACACCTACGATTTATTTCTTCCATTGAACCACCAATTTCAGTGAAGATGCGGATAGCCCTTCCTGGGCAATCTGTTCTACACCCTCTAACGAACTGTTTACGCTTCATTGTATCTGTATTACGAATACGTGCGAAATTCGAGGAGCGAATGTAGATACCTTCAAACTTGAATTTGTGCTTAGGTGTACAGATTGTATGCCAATAATAGAGAAAATACCTGGATCAAAGACACCGATGATATCTCCAGAATAAGCTTCCTGGATTTCTTCACGGTCGCTCAGCCATTAACTGTTTAGACTGACTTAATTTAATCTTCTTATTTCCTGCATATGGAATACCATACCCTTGGTGTATTTACCAGAAGTAATACGCATGAATGCCATTCTATCTCTATGTGCTTTATTCATGTTTCTGTCTGAATCTTGAATACAAAATTTTACTGGAAGTCTTCATTGAACGGATCCAATTGGCCCATCATCACTCTTGTTTTGGCTGAGGGGAGGCATAGAGTGAGCTAAGAAATGATGTAAGAATGGCTCTACACCGAAGTTGGATTAAAGGCACTACCAAAACATACTGGTGATAATTCTCACGATGTACTTTTTCTGGGTCGAATTCTGCACCATCGAGTAATTCGACATCATCCGAAGAGTCGCATAATAATCTTCACCAATTTCTTTAATTAATTCCGGATAATCATAATCAGTAATGATTTCCTGTATTCCTTCTTACCACCCCTGTACTGGTACGAAACGAATCACTTTTTAGATTCTCTTTTCATAAACACCTTTGAACTGTTTACCACATCCAATAGGCCAGTTAACAGGACATAATATCCAAACCTAATTCTGTTCAATTTCTTCCATTAATTCATAAAGGGTCTTTGGCTTTCTCTATCCATCTTGTTGATGAAAGTAAAGATAGAATATGTCTCATTGCACAAACCAATGAATAACTTACGTGTCTGTGCTTCGACAATTTTAGATGCATCAAATAACCATGACTGCTGAATCAGCTGCCATTAAAGTACGATATGTATCTTCTGAGAAGTCCTGATGGCCTGAGTATCTAGAATATTGATACAGAACCCATCATAGTTGAACTGTAATACTGAAGATGTAACAGAGATTCCTCTCTGTTTTCAATTTCCATCCAGTCACTGACTGCATGACGCATATTCTGCTTACCCTTAACCATACCGGCTTCCCGAATAGCTCCACCATATAATAAGAACTTTTCTGTTAATGTTGTTTTACCAGCATCCGGGTGAGAAATAATCGCAAACGTACGACGTTTACTTACTTTATCTACAAATTCTGACATATAGCCTCCTTAAATTACGAATTGACCATTCTTGAAGATTCACACTGTTTTTTCCATCTTGAGTCACAGCTTCAATATCAAGGTCTTTTTGTCCCAATCATAAAATCAACATGTGTGAATGAATCATTGACACCATGTTTATATAATTCTTCTTTAGTCATCTCATAACCGCCCTTAATACATTCATTAAACCCTTTACCAAGAGCAAGATGACATGCTGCATTCTCATCAAATAATGTGTTATAGAATAATAGCCCCATTTCTGATATAGGAGAATCAACAGGCACGAGTGCCACTTCACCTAAATAATGAGCCCCATCATCAGTATCAATGATGCTTGCAAGCATCTTTACCTGTCTTAGCATCAAAATCTACAACACGACCTTCCTTAAATCGAATATAAAAATTATCGACGAGTGAACCACCATGGTTAAGTAGCAATGAAGAATAAACAATACCTTCTGTCTTTCGATAGTCTGGAGAAGTAAAAGATTTCTTCTGTAGGCATATTAGGGAAAGAATAAACTCCATCAGTTGTAAAAACTTCCTCCACCTGCAAATAAATAATCTTTTTATTCATGTATACTTTTAAATCAGTTCTAGACTATTTGTATAGTGTAAATAGTCAATAGTCATCTCATTAAGTGTTTAACACGTTCTTCAAAAAAGACGCACGTGATGCATTTCCCAGGCATCCAAGAGGATTTTGTATCTACATAACATACATGATAAATAGCCTTCCATAAGGCTTCTGTCGCCTCCCTGGTTATTCATATCGGGGAAATACCTTATTCGCCCACTTAAGAGAAGGTTAACCAACAATACACCATCGATCGATGCCGAATCTAAATGATCGTAGAATGTCTTAGCCTGTTCATGCATAGCTTTACTGTAAGTAGCCATCTTTAAAGGATGATACCTTTAAAAACCATCGGGATTTTCTGATGTAATAGTAACTACAGCCGCATGTTCTAACGCATACTTATTACGTAGTTCAACTAAATAATCGGAACCTTCTTGAAATAATCTACATCATTATGTTCATATCTAAGTCTTGTAATATCCTCATCTACGTAATGAGCGATTACATCCCGAGCCCCTGTTTATAGGCTTCTTTGGCGATAGCTTTCACCAAAGAGGCATTCAACATCCGCAGTAACTACAAGTTTCTGGCCTTTTGAAGATTAACGCCCTTTTTTTTTCACTATCAATTCAGCATATTTATTCATCATATCAATACACCCCATCTCCATTATTCTAAGAATTTTCTATTCTTTTGTCAACAGAAAAGCATAACATATTACGTGTTGAATTTCCATTTTTCTTGTTATTATTTTACCCATGTGATATGATCCCGTTTTTTGACAGTTGGGTATGTAAGGGAAAAGTGCTGTTTAGGGCATTTTTTCTCCTTTCCCCATAACTGTAAAAACACAGATCTGCATATTATGCTCTTTAAATTAACTTACGCTATCTCTTTACAATTAACGCCCTTTTTCACTATCAATTCAGCATATTTATTCATCATATCATACACCCCACATCTCCATTATTCTAGAATTTCTATTCTTGTCAACAGAAAAAGCATAACATATTGCATGTTGAATTTCCATTTTTCTTGTTATTATTTACACATATGATATGATCGTTTTGACAGTTGGGTATGTAAAGGGAGAAAAGTGCCTGTTTAAGGGCATTTTTCTCCCTTTAAAAGCTGTTGTATGGGAAGCTTCTTATGAAATTTTTTTGATTTTTTTATTGAGATCCTTGGGCTGATAGTATTCTTTTGTCGAGATCCCGCCTTGAATGTATCGTTTAATGCATCACAAGATCGCACTGCTTGTATATGTTGCTGATAGTACAGTTTGTTCACCACATTCATATTTTCGAGGTTCTCTATTATCTCATCGGTGGTGAAGTGTCTGCCATTTCTATTGAGCTTGACCTCAATTATCCTTTGGATAAGAAGTGCAGTGTAGCATGTCATGAAGTGAGCGATTATTCTGTCGTCCCTTCTGTGATTTACTGGTCTTGCCTTGAAATTTGTCTTGAGGACTCTGAAGCAGTCTTCTATTCTATATCTCTGTGAGTTGATTCTGATGATTTCTTTAGCGTTATCTTCTGCATCAAGATTGGTAGCTACTGCATAGAATCCATCAAACATCTCTTCTTTTTTATCTTCTCCTCATCGATATAGTATCTATCCTTATCATTTTTGTCTCTTTTTATAAATCTCTTCGGATCGTTGGGATTCTTTTCAGATCATCAACCTTGTTGCTGCTTATCAGTCTTCTTGCACGCTCTATCTGTCTGTTTCTTACATATCTCTGATACTCCATGGCTTTTTCTTGAGAATGTTACGATCACATACTGCTTCAACTTTCCTTTGGACTTCTTCTCTTTGTATTTCCGCAGGATGTTTCATATTCCTCGGTAAATCCAAGATCTATGGCCTTATCGGCAGGAATGACTTTATATACTACATCATCATAAAGCAATCTGTTTGATTCATCCATTCTGTCAAATTCACGCATCTCTTTCAGAGTCTTCGGCTTATTATTTGATAATAATCTATAGCCGTCATCATTGAACACGGCTTTCTGAAGTGGGTTTGACAACTTTCTTTATGGACTGGGTGACGATGAAGGCTCTGCTTCCAAAGGAGTTGAATCTTCTAATGTCCATCGATCCAAGACCGGCATCGGCACAGTATATAAGCCTTTTGTCTCTAAAGGATCTTATCATCTTTTTCTCAGTGGATGTGGCGCATAGCTGCTCGTTCTGATTTCCGGGATTGATGCACATGGAAAGAGGGATTCCCTCGAGCATCGATGAACAATCCCATCTGCACGATAGGACTGGGCTGCTGCTGCTTGATATTCCATATTTTCTTAAAGCGGAAGATACCTCTCCGGTGACCTCATCCACATAATCATCATCGGCTGTTTCTATCTCGAAATAGTAGTTGGTACAGTCAAAGTAGCACACAGAGGTATCTCTTCTGATGATACTGTTGCTTGCCTCATAGAGGTGGGTGATATAGTCATCAAAGTGTCCTGCGAGAAGGCTCATGAATCTGAGCGATGATTCATAAAGATAATGTGGCTGTTCATAGTATGTATGAAGGTGATCATAAATGCCCAGCTTTTGATCGTGGATCGAGAATTCTTGATATCGTGAGAAATCTGTTTATAAGATTCGCGTCATATTCTGCTTTTGTATTCTCCATGATTTCATCAAGAAACTTCTTTATTTTCGTGTCATTATAGATGGACTGGATAAAGAAATAGCCGATATTGAGATTCCTTGAATGTGCAACATGATCATCTGAAGAGGCAAGCTTCTTGGAAAATCAATATTTACATCATGATACTTTTTCCGGCTTTATATTCCTCATTGTATTTTGCAACCTCCTGTTTTGCATATTCGAGAGGAATCAATCAAAACGTACAAAAAAGACAAACTTAAAAACAAGTTTGAATAATTTAGAAAAAAATAGAATAATTGAATATTATGGTTTAGTTAATTTAGAAACGTCAAAACCCGATTTCTTAAGAAACTCAATTGCTGATTCTTCTGTTAAAACTTGTTGCTTTATAGGTGGCTTAGGATTTCTAAATGATTCATAATCTGAAGGATTAAATGTCTCTCCAGTAAGAATCATATGGTATATACTGACAAGCATCATTCTTGCAATTGCGATAATGGCTTTTTTGTGGCCTCGTCTCTTTTTGATACGAGAATACTTAATTCCAAAATAGTCCTCCTTATCTTTGATTGCTCCAAGAGCACACTGAACTAATAAAGGTTTTAAATATTGACCTGCTTTAGAAATACGAACTGATTTTTTTCTTATTAGCACTTTCGTTGTTTGCAGGTGCTAATCCAGCCCAACAGGTTAGCTATTTATCTGATTCGAATTGTTTCATATCTACTCCGATTTCTGAAATAATAAGGATTGCAGATAAAGTGCTGATACCTGGTAGTTGGGTGATGTGCATGAATTGATCGAACATTGGTGCTGCACGTTTCATTATTTCGATTTCACAGTTATTAATATGGACTTGTAATTCTTCCATATGAGTCATTGATTCATTCATTTTAAATCTTTGATCAGTTTCGATATTGCAGTGTTTAATGGAATCTAGAATCTTATCTTTATTTTTACACGATCCATGGATACATTTCAAAATTTTCTCATCTTCAATGATATCTGATTCAAGTACTTCTTTCATGATTGCTTGTGCAGACTTTCCAAATGGATCTGAAAATACAGAACCAATACCGATATTGAAACTGTCATACAGTTTTGATATCGATTACGTTCAGAGGAACGCATTCCAACCAATTTATAGCGATAGCGAGATATTTCTCGTAAAGCTCTTATTTCTTTGGGCGGTATGAAAGAAAATTTGATTAGATCATGTTTAAATAAATCACAGATCCATTTTGAATCTTTCTTGTCAGTTTTCTTTCCTTTAATTGCTTTGACATATTTTGGATGAGTTAAGTAAATATTGATTTCATCTTCTAAGATGTTGAAAATTGGAATCCAATATTTACCAGTAGATTCCATGCATGCATCAAAGCATTTGTGATTAATGAGCCACTGTTTAAGATTCAGTAAATCATGGTTTAAAGTTGAAAACGTTTCTTGGATGTATTCGGTAATACGAGTTTTCTTATTAGTAATACCGATTGTAGCCACAATGATATTCTTGTGAACATCCATGCCACAGCAGATGGGTCTAACAATCTTCATAAAAAAATCTCTCTTTCATTGAAAGAAGAGAAGTGGCATTGACTGCTATCTAAGCTAATCACTCAGTTGATTGTATAATCTTAAGTGTCCTGGCTCTAAGTCCAACTTATTTGTGCTTGAAAAGATAGCGACGACTTATAATTATTCAGATATTCTATTTGAGTAGAATTGCCTACTCTCCCTCACGTGCTCTGTAGTATACCACCTCTCTTTGATTATACTATTATATCGAGATGCACACTAGAGTTTTGGGGGATTTGAGTTTGGTTAAAAAGTTAGGTAAAAAACTTGTTGTAAAGAAGATTGCATGGGATGGTTTACAGCCAGCTGTAGAATCTGGTGAAATTGATGCAATTATCGCAGGTATGACTGCAGACAAGAAACGTGAAAAGGGATTAGATTTCACTACATTCAGAGTGAAATGGTTATGATTGTAAGAAAGAACAGCACTATGACTTCATTCAATGATATCCAGCAGTTCTTTGGTTACAAGGTAACAGGTCAGAAGAATACAAACTATGATACAATCATTGACCAGATCGAGGGCGTTAAACATCAGACACCTAAATCAACTTATCCAGAATTAGTTGTAGCTTTACAGCAGGGTGATACAGATGGTATTACTGCAGAATTACCCGTTGCAGAATGGTATCGTACAGGCCAACCCAGATCTTACAATTGTTAAGTTTGCAGATGGTCATAACTTCAATGTAGATACTGCAGTATCAATTGGATTAAAGAATAATACTCGTAAAACAGCTGAATTTAAAAATATTCAGAAGGCTTTAGACTCTATTTCACAGGAAGAAAGATTAAAAATCATGGAAGATGCTGTTAAAAAGAGCACCTACTGATAAATAGGAGATAAAATGAAAATAGATTTTCAATATGCATGGAGCCAGTTAATTAATAATTGGCCTCTGTTCTGGTATGGTATTAAGATGACAATCGCTTTTGCGGTTGTTGGTACATTAGCTGGTCTAGTTTTAGGTCTTGTTATTGGTGCTATTCGTTGTGTGCCACTCGATCCTCTAGATAAGCCAGTCACAAGATTTTTAAACAGTTAGGACGTTTTATTACAGGCTTTTATGTATGGGTATTTCGTGGAACACCTATGATGGTACAGGCCGTATTCCTTTATTATTTATTTAAGCCAGTATTAAATTGGAATAACTTCACTGCAGGTATGGTTATTATTTCAATCAATACAGCAGCTTATATGGCTGAAATCATTCGTAGTGGAATCCAGTCTATTGATGCTGGACAGATGGAAGCAGCTAAGTCTTTAGGTATGACAAATACTCAGACTATGATCAATATCATCTTCCCACAGGCTATCAAGAATACATTCCCATCACTTGGTAATCAGTTTATCGTTAATATTAAAGACAGCTGTATGTTAAATGCAATTTCAGTTGTTGAATTATTCTTCCAGGCACAATCAGTGGCTGGTACTAATATGAGATATATTGAAGTATATCTTGTTGTTGCTATTCTTTATTTAATTCTTACAACTGTTGCAACATTTGTGCTTAACTACATTGAAAAGAAAATCAATAAGACAAACACAGTAAGTATCAAGGATAACTGCGCATAAGGAGGAAAAAAATGGATACAGTCATTGAAATTAAACATTTAGAAAAACATTTTGGAAACCTCCGTGTTCTTAATGATATTGATTTTACTATTGAACGTGGTAAGGTTGTGACTATTATTGGTTCAAGTGGTTCTGGTAAGAGTACATTATTAAGATGTATTAACTTATTAGAAGTTCCTGATGCAGGAGAAATCTTATTTAATGGTCAGAATATTTTAAAGGGAGATATGGATGCTTCTACTTATCGTAGTAAAGTAGGTATGGTATTCCAGAACTTCAATTTATTTAGTAATAAGACAGTATTAGAAAACTGTATGATTGGACAGATCAAAGTATTAAAGAAATCTAAAGAAGAAGCACGTGAGGAAGCTATGAAACAGCTTAAGGCTGTTGGTATGGATAAATTTGCAGATGCATCAAGCACAAAGCTTTCTGGTGGTCAGAAACAGCGCGTGTAGCCATTGCAAGAGCATTATGCATGAAGCCCGAAGTTCTTCTATTTGATGAACCTACAAGTGCTTTAGACCACTGAAATGGTAGGGGGATGTATTAGATGTAATGAAGCAACTTGCAAAAGAAGGTTTAACAATGGCTGTTGTTACTCACGAAATGCAGTTTGCAAGAGAAGTCAGCGATGTAGTATGTTTCATATCGTGGTGTTATTGCAGAAATGGGTACACCGAAGAAGTATTTGAACATCCAAAGACAGAACGTGCTCAGCAGTTCTTATCACGTTATTCTAATAGATAAAATATTTACTTGAGAGACGGTTAAAACGCCGTCTCTTTTAATTTAACGTAATAAAGAAAAAAAGACTAGAGAGCAACTCTAGTCCAAGATAAATAAAAACCTCGGATGACCCGGGAGGTTGTTTTCAGATGGCGTCCACGAGGGGATTCGAACCCATGACCGCACGCTTAGAAGGCGTGTGCTCTATCCAGCTGAGCTACGTAGACATTTGATTTCCGACTGCTCATTCATATTACCATACAATACAACATTATGCAATACTTAAAGCTTAAAAAATGAAAGAAATATGATTTAAAAAACCTTTATATAGGTTTTATCAAAAAAAAACCCCGGTTAATCCGAGGTTATTTTTCAGATGGCGTCCACGAGGGATTCGAACCCATGACCGCACGCTTAGAAGGCGTGTGCTCTATCCAGCTGAGCTACGTAGACATTTCTTTTGACTGCTCAAGTATAATATCATGACTTTTCATGTAATGCAAGTATTTTTTACATAATTATAAGTGTTGACATAATTAATTATTTTCACATATAATATCGTCAGTTTGACATAACTAACATATGTTAGTTAAGACTAAATAAGGAGATGACTATGAAATACATTTGGATACTATTAGGCTTTATTAGCTTATTTCTTGGTACTATAGGAATTGTTCTTCCTATACTTCCTACTGTTCCTTTTATATGGCGACAGTATTCTGTTTTGCAAGAAGTTCGGAAACGCTTCATAACTGGTTTATGCATACAAAACTCTATAAAAAGCATCTTAATAGCTTTGTTAAAAACAGATCCATGACACTGATGACAAATGCAAGATTATGGGTATGGTAACAGTTGTCATGTTAATTGGATTTATATGTATGAAAATGTTCCTATAGGTAGACTATGTATAGTTATTGTATGGATTTTTCATATTTTATATTTCTTTATTCGCATTAAAGACTATAAACAAGAAGATGCAGTTAATGAATAAAGTAGAAAAGAAAAGGCTTAAAGAACAACAGACTATAGAAAAGATGA
>VOFG01000102.1_pt1 | contig 26432 bp, 41 predicted proteins | sample 5384171 | NCBI WGS metagenome assembly VOFG01 (sample SAMN12384726, study PRJNA508395) | human gut metagenome | isolation source: healthy gut F | host: Homo sapiens | reverse complement strand
CCTTGATGTCTTCAATGCACATCGTCGGATAATGGCTTTCTGCCGACCGCCCCTGTCCCTTCTTGGAGTAAGTCCGATACGCCCAAAGGGGGATCGGCGATGATGCTGTACTTCTTCAGTTGACAGCCTGATTGATAAAAGCCATAGATTTTCCTCCTTGAATCGATGAAAGATTGAGTGTGTATTTTTGAAAATGGGCATAAAAAAAGAAGCCCCGTCGCTGTTCTGCTTTGGGATGAGCCATCAGGCTTTACCCACTGCGCAGTGCAGCGACGGGGCTTTAATCTGCATCGACCTCGCCCATATCATAGAGGTCGAATGTGTCATCGGGCTTGACCACCAGCTTGTGCTGCCGGTATTTCTCGATGTCAAAGGCGTTCCGCTTGTCATAGTCGGAGAGCTGCCGGTACTTTGGATGCTTCGTAATGTCGTATTTGTTACTGAGAAAAGGTCTCACGCCTCGAAGCTGCAAAATACACTTGGCTCCGTCCATGACGGCGATCTCGTCCTGAGACATCAGTTCCTTGCCGGTCTTCTGATAGTTCAAGCCATAGGAGTTGTTGTTGGAACGGGTTTCTGAGGTGTTGTAAAGGTCGATTGTCTCCTTGCCCAGCACCTCGCTGATTTCCTTGAGAGTCGATTTTTCTTTTCCGCCGAGGAAAAGTGTGCAGTCGCAGTTGCCCGTGATGGTGTCCGCCGCATCCTTGTAGATGGTCTTGAGCTGAGACTGGGACTGTAAGATGATTGACGCCGAGATTTCCCTGCTGCGGATGGTGGCGATGAGCTTATCAAACTTCGGGATTTGACCGATGTTCGCAAACTCGTCCAGCAGACACCGCACATGGACGGGAAGCCGTCCGTTGTAAACGTCATCTGCCTTGTCGCAGAGAAGGTTGAAGAGCTGGGAATACATGATCGCCACAACGAAATTGAAGGTGTCATCGGTATCGGAAATGATGACGAACAGTGCCGTCTTCCGGTCTCCGATGGTGTCCAGCTCCATCTCATCGTAGCTCATCAGCTCCCGCAGCACTGCGATGTCGAAGGGCGCAAGCCTTGCACCGCAGGAAATTAAGATCGACTTCGCGGTCTTGCCAGCCGCCAGCTTGTATTTGCGGTATTGCTTGACCGCAAAGTGGTCAGGATCGCGGGCTTCCAGCTCATCGAACATGACATCCACTGGGTTCTTGAAGGTCTCATCGTCCTCTCTGGCTTCCGAGGCATTGATCATTTCGAGCAGGGTAGTAAAGTTTTTCTCGTGGTCGGGTGCCTCGTACCAGATGTAACCGATGAGGGCTGTGTAGTAGAGCTTTTCAGCCTTGACCCAAAAATCTTCGCCGGACTTATCGCCGTCCCCCTTGGTATTGAGAATGATGGTATTGACCAATTTGAGGATGTCCTTCTCGCTGCGGATGTACGCGAATGGGTTGTAGTGCATGGATTTCTTGAAATTGATGGTGTTCAGCGACTTGATGACGTAGCCGCCCTTTTCAAGCATTTTGCCGCATTCCACCAGCACGGTTCCTTTCGGATCGGTCACAACGTAGCTGCTGTGCATCTGCATCAGGTTTGGTTTCACGAAAAAGCGCGTCTTGCCTGAGCCGGAACCGCCGATGACAAGGATATTTTTGTTGCGGGCGTATTTCGGCTGCTTCGGGCGGCTGTTCATGGTCAGGAACTCCGTCTGCGTCAAGATGACGTTGTTCGAGAACTCCGGGTCCATGTACGGCTTGATGTCCTCTGGCTTGCCCCATCGTGCAGATCCGTATTCTTCGCCCTGCCGGAACTTCTTGCGGTTTTTGCCCTTGACGTAGACCGCCAGCTTGAGCAACACGCCAGCCGACAGACCGACGAGCAGATCGACGGGATGAAAGCTGGGCAGCGGATTTGCAAAGGCAGAGCCGAACACGGCAAAGCCGTTTGTCAGCTTGTCGATGAACTCCGTGCCGGGGGCGAGACGGAACACAGCGGCGATCTTATCCGCAAAGTAGAAGGCAAAGGCATACGGAAGGTTCAGAAGAATGAGCTTCTTCACATCGGGTTTGTTCACAGCTCCACACCCCGATCCTTGGTCTTGACCTTGACTTTCTCCTTATGCTGCGCCTTGCTTTGGGCTTTCTCCTGATCCAGCTTGTGCCGGATGGACGGCTGTTCCTTCTGCTTGACCGTCTTGGCGGAGAACTCTTTGAAGGCGGCGGTCATGACATCAACGTCCCGTCCCTTGAAGAAGACAAGATAGCTGGGCGGCTCTACGGAAACATCCTTCTTGAGCGCAAAGTCCAAACCGTATTTGCTGGCAGTCCGCTCAAAGGACTTGATGTTGCCGTCCGTTACTTCGATGTTGGAGATGGCGGCGTTCTGGCTCATCAGATGCTTGATGGACTGTTTGCCGCGATAGGTTTTGGGCTGCTGCATCTGCTTCTGCGCCTTCTCAATCTCCTGAACGAACTTGTCCAGAGCCTTTTTCAGCACCTCGGCGGAGATTTTGCCGCCCTTGATCATGATTGCAACAACTTTGGTGTTGACTTCATCCTGCATTGCAGTGATACCTCCTTTCCTTGAGATAATTGAGGGGATGCTGCCTCAGCTAAGGCGGCACACCCTTGAGACAGAAGATTTTCATTCGAGCCATCCTCCTTTCCGCCGAGTTATCTGTATTTTCCGAACAGACTTTGCTTTTCGGAAAAAGCGTCCAGATCGTCAATGATGAAGAGATCGCTGCGCCAACGTCCCGGCCACACTGCAAAGATTTTGCTGATGCCAGCCTGTGCGTTTATGTAGGCAGAACGTTTTTCACCAACCGTGGATAACTGGGTAACGGCTCCGTCAGGCGAGACCTCCATGTAGCAGACCTGACCGCTGCCATACGGGAAGCAACCCGTTTCTTTTGCACTTCTCATGTTTTTCCTTTCCGAGCATTGCTCAAACAGCTTCTTATGCTGCAATCGTATTTATGTGATTATTGGGAAGACTTGTCCTGCCCGTAGAGATCATGGTTGACCAGCGCGGAGTAGTAATTGTCTATCGTAACAGGCGCATTGTAGAGCGCCGTCAGGAGATAGGCTCTGATGTTCCGAATGTCAGATGGGTTCTTTGCCATTGAGTCAATCACATACTCAATGTGGCTGTCATTCAATTTGAGATACCGGGATTTAATCACAGCCACAGGAATATCTTCGCCGTTGATGCGAATTGTCTCTGCGCAGGAGCAAACCACATCCAAGATAATGTCTACAATTTCTTGAAGTCGGTCACGGTCATAGTGATAATTCCGGATCAGGTAGTCGAAGCCGATGTTCTCTTTAATCAGCTCCTCATATTCGCTTCGCTCATCCGTCCCATCCATCCTATCAAGATTGATAGATGGATAGTTCATAGAGTCCGTATTTGATTCTTCTGTAATTTCTTCATTCGTATTTAATAGCGTGGGCTTTACCGTTGACGCATTCCACGGTGACGGATTGTCCGTTGTCGGCTTTTCCGATAACGGTGAACCCGTTGGTGGAGAAGACCGCTGCGGACGCTCATAAACTGTGTACTCACATTTTGCAAATCGACCTCTCTTGTCATAAAGCTGCCGCCTAACAACGTAGCCGTGATCTTCAAGGTTTTTGAGCGCCGCTCTGGTGGAATCCAGTCCATCGGAACTGAGTGTTGCAAGCCCCTTGATTGTGTAGACCCAGCCGTCCGGAAGACTCAAAATCAGCGATAGAAGTCCCTTTGCCTTGAGCGAAATGGATCGGTCTTTCAGGTGGCTGTTGGACATGACTGTGAAGCCTTCTGTTCTTTGGGATCGAACGATTGACATTTGGTATCACCGCCCCAGCTTTTCCTTGCGTGTGGAAACCGCAATCGGAGAATAAGGGCAGAACTGAAAGACACAGGTCTGATACTTCCAGTGTGGACGATGAAAACGACAGGAACGGCATTCCGGTGTGATGCACTCGCAGCCGCTATCGAAATGCGAATAGGGCGTTTCCTGCATCAAGGCGTCGAACGCCAGAAGTGGATTTGGAATCATAAGTGTTACCTCCGTTGTGATAAAAAAATAGCCCCGGTATTGTTCCACTCATGCGTGGTACAGTACCGGGGCTAGCCCGTTGCGTATTTTGTTATTTGCTGCGACCTCCTTCCGAGATTGCGGTTGCAGCTCACCGCGGTCAAACAGCTTGCGCTCTGAGTGCTTGCGAAATTGGACAAAATCAGCGAAACACCAGTGTTTTCAAGGCTTTCTCCGCCTGCTGCGTCCGGTGCTGCGGCGGCTGCTGCCCCGCGCCGGAGACGACAGCGAGACGCTGGCTGCCCTCAGTGCCAACGTCAGCGCCAATTTGCTGGGGCTGGGCAACGCCGCGACGCCGGCGGGCATCCGGCGGCGGCGCAGCGCATGGCGCAGGGCTGCGGCGGTGTGGCCAGCGACGATCTGTGCCGGCTGGTGGTGCTGAACACCGCCTCGGTGCAGCTGCTGCCCTCCACCGTGGCCGCCCTGCGGGGCGGACTGGGCAGCGCCGCGCCGCTGGACATCCTGCCGGCGGTGTGGCTGTCCTCAGCGCTGTCGGTAACAGCGGGCCTGCTGTGCGCCGGACTTCTGCGGCGGCTGGGGAGGGCGTGACATGGAGCCTTTTTCCTCCTGGATACTGCCCCTGCTGCTGACGGCGGCCGCCCTGTGGGGCTGCCGCCGTCGGGTGGATGTATACGATGCGCTGGTGTGCGGCGGGAAAAACGGTCTGCATGTGGCGGTGTCCATCCTCCCGGCGCTGGCGGCGCTGCTGACGGCGGTGTATATGCTCCGTGCCAGCGGCGCGCTGGACGGGCTGACCCATCTGCTGGCACCGCTGCTGACGGCGTTGGGCGTTCCGCCGGAGACGGCCCCGCTGCTGGTAATACGCCCGCTGTCCGGCTCCGGCGCGCTGGCTGCCGGCGGCGATATCATGCGCCAGTACGGCACGGAGAGCTACATCGGGCGGTGCGCCGCGGTGATGCTGGGCTGCACGGAGACCACCTTCTACACCGTCGCCGTCTATTTCGGCGCGGCGGGCATCCGAAAGACCCGCTACACCGTCCCCGCCGCCCTGACCGCCGACGCTGCGGCGTTTCTGTCCGCCGCCCTTGCTGTGCGGCTGTTTTTCGGTCAGTAGTCCACCTTCATCAGGCACAGACCCTCCGGCGGGGCGGTGGGGTAAGACGCTTCCTGTCCTTGGCCAGCAGGATCTCCCGCACATACCCGGCTCCCAGTAGCCCCGGCCTACCTCCAGCAGCGTGCCCACCAGAATACGCACCATGTTCTGCAAAAAGCCGGTGCCGTGGAACGTGAAGATCACCCGATCCCGCCGCTGCTCGATGCCAATGTGATCCACCATGCGGACGGTGCTCTTTTTCATGCGGGGGGTTGCCGCAGAAGGACGCAAAGTCCTGTTCGCCCAGCAGATACGCCGCCGCGCGGCGCATCCGCTCCACATCCGGCTCATAGTCCAGCAGCGTCACATATTTCCGGTCGAACACCGGCTTTACCGCCCCCACGTGGCAGGTGTAGCGGTAGGTTTTTCCCAATGCGTTGTACCGGGCGTGGAAGCGGGGCGCGGCCTCCTTCACCTCCCGGACGGCGATGGCGTCGGGCAGGTAGCGGTTCAAGTAGTCCCGGATCTCCTCCGGCGTCTGCGCCACGTCCAGCACCACGTTGGCGGTCATGGCGCGGGCGTGTACCCCGGCGTCCGTGCGGCCCGCGCCGATGACGTTCACCGGCCTGCCCTGTAACTGCCCCAGCACCGCCTCCAGCTTTCCCTGAATGGTGTCCTTCCCCGGCTGGCGCTCCCAGCCGAAAAACCGCGTGCCGTCATAGGCGATGGTGAGCTTGTAGTTCTGCTCCATAAAAAATCACGCCCTTTCCGCTCCATTGTAGCAGAAAGGGCGCGATTTGTGAAGTGCCGGTATCAGAGCCAGCCCATCATCTTTACGAAGCTCCACAGCAGCTTGCCGCCGTAGAAGATGATGACAGCGCCGCACACCTTGTTGATGATGTTCAGCACCTTTTTCGTTGAATTTGCTGCCCAGCAGGGATACCAGCGTGGAGACGGTCAGGAACCAGATCACCGAGGCCGAGCCGAAGCCGCAGATAAAGGGCAGGTCGCCGCCCGGTGCAAGGGTGGCCCGGAACGCGCCCAGCATCATGGTGCCGTCGATGATGGCCTGGGGGTTCAGCCATGTGACCACAAAGGCGGAGGCGGCCAGCTTCCAGATGGGTACGTTCACGTCCCGGCCGCCCTCCAGACTGGCCTTGGAGCGCAGAAGTCCGATGCCAATGTAGATGACGATCAGACTGCCGATGCCCAGAATGACCTTTTGCAGCCACGGCACCGCCTGCATCAGCGCCCCTGCGCCCAAAAAGCACGCAACGCCCAGCGAGATGTCCCAGAATATCACGATCAGCGCCGTGAGGTAAACGCGGCTGCGCTTCTGGGTCAGGGCGCTGTTGATGACGAACAGGTTTTGCAGTCCGATAGGGGCGACATAGGCCAGCCCCATGGTCAGCCCTTGCAGATAGATGTTCATGTTGCCTATTTACTCCTTTTTTCTTACCTGCTATAATCATAGCACTATCAGCACAAAAAGCAAGAACGCAGATTTTTGTGGGTAAGTAAGGAGGAGCTGACCATGTCCGATGCCCATTACGACTGCCCCTGCATGGAAAAATGCCCGCTGCACCACGCCATGCTGCTCATCGGCGGCAAGTGGAAGGTGCAGATCCTGTGCGCCGTGGCCAATGCGGGAGCCATCCGCTACAACGCCCTGCGGGGCAAGCTGGACGGCATCAGCAACACCGTGCTGGCGGCGCCCTGCGGGAGCTGGAGCGGGACGGGCTGGTGACGCGGCGAGAGTATCTGGAGGTGCCGGTGCGGGTGGAGTACAGTCCCACCGAGGACTGCCGGGAGCTGCTGCCTATTCTGGAGCAGCTCAGCGACTGGGCGGAGGCGCGGATGTGAACGCGCCGGAGAAGTAAACAACACTTGACATTTGCGGCGCTGTGTGGCAGTATAATGTCAAGTGAACTTTACTTACGGAGGTGCGCGCATGAAACGGATAACGGCCATGCTGCTCTCGCTGCTGCTGGGAGCGGGACTGCTGACAGTGTGCTGGCGCGGCGCGGAGTACCACAGGGAGGACACGGAGAGGGAGAACGGCGTGACGCTCTCTACGTCCGCCGCGACCGGCAGGCGGCCTTTGCCGGGAACCTGACGTGGGACGGGCAGAGCGACACCGTCGATTACGTCATCCCCGACAGGGTGGACGGTGCGCCTGTCACGGCGCTGGGCGGCCTGCTGTACGGCACCGCCTTCAAAAAGCTGCCCTGCGGCTGGGGCGTGGAGCTGCCGGATACGTTCCGGGGCGCGGAGCGGCAGCAGGATCTCCTGCCGAGCGGAAGCGGCACGGAGATCACCCTGACGGTGCGCCTGCACATCGGGCGGTATGTGAGCCATATAGAAAACGTCGGTCTGCTGACGCCTGTGGGCTATTACAGCACCGGGGGGGAGCTATGTGATCCGGCAGGAGTGGGTCGTGACCTGCGATCCCATGAATCAGACGTTTTACGCCGAGGGCGGGCGGCTGTATCACCGGGCGGACGGCACACCGGCGGATATCTGCTATGATACGGAGTGGTGGTATGAGGAACAGAGTGGCTGAGCTGCGGCGCGAACGGAATATGAGGCAGGAGGAGCTGGCAGCGGCGGCGGGCATCTCCCGCCAGTCGATCATCGCCATTGAAAGGGACGCTTCAACCCGTCGCTGGAGGCGGCTATCCGCATCGCCCGGTGCTTCGGTGTGCCGGTGGAGGCGGTGTTCTCCCCGGAGCGGATGGCTGGCGCTGCCGCCCGGAGACGGGGGAGGGGCGGCTGATCGCCGGACAGGGTGCGCCGGAGCTGGCGCACATCACCTACGGCGGCTATCCCTTGCGGTATAACGGCGGTGAGGTGGTGGCGGCCTGCAACGCCATGACGCTGCTGGGCGCGGCGGTGTCGCCGGAGGATGTGGCCGGTGAGTTCGAGGACAACGGCATGCCGCTGCTGGGCGGCGCACTGGGCACCGATCCCCGGCGTCTGCCGGACTATTTCGCCGCCCACGGCGTGACCTGTACGCCGTGCCGCCGGGATCGGCTGCCCGGCGAGGCGTGTTCCTGTGCAGCTACGCGGCGCTGCCGCTGCTGCGGGAGGTGCGCGGAGTGCACACGGTGGCGCTGCGGGTGACGGCGGCGGGGCGGCGGTATGGAACGAGCGCGACGGCGACACGGAGCCTGCGCTGTACCCGGATATGCCGTCCTTCCTGAAGGGCAAAGCGCTGGCGGCGCTGTATCTACTGCAGAAGGAATAAAAAAGAACCGCGGGAAGGCTGCTCCCGATAAGAAAACATCGTGAGGAAAGAGAGAACGGTATGGCTGTTGAGCGGCTTCTGACGAAAGCATTCGATGCCGAAGAAAAGAAAGAAGACAACTAAAAAGAATCTGGCGTCCAAACAGGATGCCAGATTTTTTCGCGCTTTTTGTTTACTTGGAGGAAATTCCACACAAAAGTTGGAAGAAGTCGCTCGGTCGAAATGGGGCTTGAAAATAAAAATCCCACAAAACTTTGGATAGCCTGGAAACATCCCGCTTGACCCTGTGGGGCGGGGTCTGTATAATAGGGGAGCAAACACATGGTAAAGGGAGAAAGCACATGGCGAAGCAGGATCTTCTTCTTGAATTGCGCGAGGGGCGTCCGCTGGCTCTGCGGCAGCAGACCGCGCTGACATTACAGCTGAGCTTCCCGCGATCTTGGCGCAAATTTCGTCGATCGTCATGCAGTACATCGACGCCGCCATGGTGGGACAGCTGGGGCGGGACGCCTCCGCTGCCATCGGGCTTGTTGCGTCAAGCACATGGCTGTTCGGTGGACTGTGCAGAGCGTTAGTAGTGGGCTTTTCTGTTATGGTGGCGCAGCGCATCGGCGCAGGCGAGGAAAAGGACGCGCGGAATCTGGTGAAGCAGGGGCTGTGTGCCGGGTTCGCCTTCGGGCTGCTTATTGCCGCCGTGGGCGGTGCCATCGCCGGGGGGCTTCCCCACTGGCTCCACGCGGACAGCTCTATCTGTCCGGGCGCGTCCTCGTATTTCCTGATCTTCGCACTGTCGCTGCCCTTTGTGCAGCTGAACCGGCTGGCGGTGGGCCTGCTGCAGGCGGGCGGAAATATGCGGACGCCCAGCATACTGCTGGTGCTCATGTGCGGGCTGGACGTGGTGTTCAACTCCCTGCTGATCTTCCCCACGCGGCAGCTGGGCGCGTTTACGCTGCCGGGGGGCGGATCTGGGCGTGACCGGCGCGGCGTTGGGCACGGCGTTGTCGGAGACGGTGGTGGCGATCATTTTGTGCATCTGCCTGCTGCGCTCCCCCATGCTGGGGCTGCGGAAGGGGGAGAGGCTGCGGTTCGTGCCGGTGCAGCTGCGGCGTGCCGTCCGGCTGGGCGCACCGGTTGCCATTGAGCAGGCGGTCATGTCCAGCGCGCAGGTGGTGACGACGCGGATCATCGCGCCGCTGGGCACCGTCGCCATCGCCGCCAACTCCTTTGCGGTGACGGCGGAGGCGTTGTGCTATATGCCTGGATATGGCGTTCAGAGTGCCGCCGTTACACTGATCGGACAGAGCGTCGGAGCCAAGCGTAAGGACTTAGTGACGCGGTTAGGCTGGGTGACGGTACTGCTGGGCATGGGCGTGATGCTGGTGGCCTCCGCGCTGATGTACGCGCTGGCCCCGTGGATCATCAGGGATGCTGAGTCCCGACCGGCAGGTGGTGCTGCTGGGCACGCAGGTGCTGCGGATCGTTGTGTTTTCCGAGCCGCTGTTCGGCGCGTCTATTGTGACGGGCCGGTGTTTTTCAGGGGCGGGCAGCTCACTGCTCAGCTCCGTGCTGAACTTTGTCAGTATGTGGGGCGTGCGTATCACGCTGACGCTGCTGTTGGTGCCCCACTGGGGGCTGCGGGGGGCGTGGATCGCCATGTGCATCGAGCTGTGCTTCCGCGGTTCACTGTTTTTATTCTTCCTGTGGCGCAAACGGTGGCTGCCGCGGGAGCTGGTGTGAAAAAAATCCCGTGTGACGGTGCAGTTCATTTCTGAAAGCTGGGGTTCTTTGACAGGCTGAGTGGGGCAGGAATAAAAAAAAGAACCGCGTGAGCGGTTTTTTTTTATTCCTGCTCCCACTGGGCGGTGAGGGTGACGGGCGGGGCCTGCCAGTCGGTCTGGCCGTCGGCGCTCCGGACGAAAAAATCGGCGGCGGACGGGTATCCACCTCCGCGCCGCTGGCGTTCAGCCAGCCGGTGAAGCGATAGCCCGCCCGGACAGGCTCCGGATAGGCGCACAGATAGACGCTGCCGCCGGAGGCCATCGGGCACCGCCGCGTCATACTCCGTGACGGCTGCGCCGTCGTCCAGCCGGAGCGTCCACGGATAGCGGCTCTCCTCCGTTCGCCGCCATGCGGCGCGGAGCACCAGCGTGCGGACGCCGTCCTCACCGGGCTTGATGCGGGCGGCAAAGGCGGCGGTCAGGGGCTCCTCCACCCGCGTCCAGCGCTGACCCGCAGAGGTATCATACCGGGCGACCCAGCCCAGGAACTGATAGGCACCGTAGGCCGGTGCTTCCGGCTGGGGCAGGGACAGGGGGCGCGTCCGCCAGCGCGGAGATATCCACGTCGCTCTGGGCGAGGATCAACGGCTGGCCGTCCGCTCCGAAGGTGTCATTGTATATAGTATAGTGCAGCGGGCCGAGCGGCGGCGTATTCCTCATAGGCGGCGGGTGTGCCGCCGGTGTCGGGTACGGTGTCCGGTGCTGCGGCGCCGGGAGCACCCAGCAGGAGGGAGGCGGTCAGTGCAGAGCCGCCCACCAGAATGTAGGCCAGCTTCTTCCACTTGGCGGCCTTGGCCTGGAGGGCACCGGCCGCCGCGGCCTTTTTCCGGGCAGCGCCGTATCCGGCGGGAGCAGCTCCGGCGGCAGGGTGAATTCCGGCGGGGAGCGGCCGCGTGCTCCGGCGGCGGAGTCAGTTCTTTGTTTCTGTCGTCCATGGCTTATTTCGTGTGAATGTCCATCTGGGGATAGGGGCACTCCACTCCCAGACGGCGGAAGCCCAGCAGCAGCTCACGGTTCAGGGCGCGGGTACCGGCGTAGATGTCCTTTTCCGCCACCTTGACCCAGAAGCGCAGCACCACGCCGGACGCGTCCAGCGACTGAACGCCCAGATATTGGGGTGCGTCCAGCATCACATCGGAGCGGGCGGCGCGGATCTCCTCCAGCAGCGCCGGGAGTAGGCTCTCCAGCTGCGCCAGATCTGTCTCATAGGGAATGGAGATGTCGCTGACCGACCAGGAGTTGTTATCGGAGCGGTTCAGGATATTCTTCATTTCGGAGTTGTTGATGATCTTCACGTTGCCGCCGCCGTCGGTGATGGAGGTGGTGCGGATACCGATGCGGGTGACAACGCCCCGGAAGCCGTTGACCTCCACGATGTCCCCCCACGTTGTACTGGTTCTCCAGCAGCATAAACGCGCCGATGACCACGTCAGCGATCAGACTTTCGGCGCTGAAGCCCACCACCAGAGCCAGAACGCCGACGCTGGCGATGATGGTCCCCACATTGACGCCCAGCAGGGACAGACTCTGGCAGACGATGATGATGCCGCCACGTACTTGACGAGGCTGCCCAGCAGCGACAGCACCGAGCCGCCCCGGTGGGTTCGGCGTCAGCGCGGGCTTCTGCGTGGTGACGTCCTGCCAGGTGGGGGCCCGGAACCAGGCGGGGGTGCGCCGGTCCCTGGCCACCCAGATCGTCCTGTCGGCGGTGCTGACGGTGCTGCTGACGGCCCTGGCCCTGGCGCTGCTGAACCCCATGCTGGCCTGGATCAACGTGACCCCGGACAATGCCGAGGTGTATCAGGCGGCCTATACCTACTGCTTCATCATCTTCGCGGGCATCGGGGCCCAGCTGTTCTATAACTTCATCTGCGCCTTTCTGCGCAGCATGGGTGACTCCCTGACGCCGCTGCTGTTCCTGCTGTTTTCCACGGTGCTGAACGTGGGGCTGGACCTGCTGTTCATCATGGTGTTCCGGTGGGGCGTGGCCGGGGCGGCCATTGCCACGGTGGCGGCTCAGCTGATCAGCACGGTGGCATGCTTCATCTATGCCTTTGCCAAGTATCCTCAGCTGCGGCTGCACCGGGAGGACATGCAGATCACCCGGGGCGATATCCGCCGCCATGTGGTGCAGGGCGTGCCCCTGGGGCTGCAATTCTCGGTGCTGGCCATCGGCATCATCGTCATGCAGGGCGTGGTAGTGCAGTTCGACATGCTGGACGGCGTCATGGTGTCCTCCTCCGCCCAGATGCCGCCAGCCCTCCGGGACTGTGCCCGGTGGATATGTCCCTGTCGTTTTTGCAGCTGTGCCACGCACAGTCCTGCGGTAAAGTGCGTACCCTGCCGCATCGGTCTGGGGCAGCTGAGCAAGCTGATCGCCACGGTGCTGGACGGCACCGCCGACATGAGCACGCTGGCCATTATCGAAAAACCGCCCGCACGGTGGTGAACACCGCTGACTGCGCCATCGGGCGCGACGCCGCGCGGCTCGTCGTCGACGGGCTGGAGGGCTTCCGCGACGACTACGAGGAGCACATCCTGCACCACCGCTGTCTGGCGGGCTTGCAGCTGCCGGTGCCCTGCGTGGCGCTCTGTCCCGCCGGCGTGGACGTGCCCGGCTACATGGCGCTGGTGGGGAGGGGCGCTGCGCCGACGCGGTGCGCCTGATCCGCAAGGACAACCCCTTCCCGGTGTCCTGCGCCTATATCTGCGAGCACCCCTGCGAGGCGCGGTGCCGCCGGAATATGATCGACGATGCCATCAACATCCGCGGCCTGAAGCGCTTCGCCGTGGACAACGCCGGCGATGTGCCCCAACCCGCCTGTGCACCGTCCACCGGCAAGAAGGTGGCGGTCATCGGCGGCGGCCCCAGCGGACTCAGCTGCGCCTATTACCTGGCCCTGATGGGTCACAAGGTGACAGTATTCGAGGAACGGGAGAAGCTGGGCGGTATGCTGCGCTACGGCATCCCCAACTACCGCTTCCCCGGCACCTGCTGGACGCGGAGATCGAGTCCATCCTGTCGCTGGGTATCGAGGCGCACACGGGCATCACCGTGGGCGTGGATATCTGGGTGCAGGAGCTGCAGAAGGAGTATGACTGCGTCTACATCGCCATCGGCGCCCATCAGGACAAGAAAGTGGGCATCCCCGGCGAGGACAGCCACAACGTGATGTCCGCGGTGGAGATGCTACGCGCCATAGGCGACGACGTGATGCCGGACTTCACCGGCAAGCGGGTGGTGGTCATCGGCGGCGGCAACGTGGCCATGGACGTGACCCGCAGCTCTATCCGACTGGGCGCGGACAAGGTCACCTGTGTCTACCGCCGCCGGATGGAGGATATGACCGCCCTGCCCGACGAGATCACCGGCGCGATGGCCGAGGGCGCGGAGCTGCTGACGCTGATGGCGCCGGTACGCATCGAGGCCGACGAGGACGGCAACGCCCGCCGCGCTGTGGGTACAGCCCCAGCTCATCGGCGAGGCCGACAAGTCCGGCCGTCCCCGGCCCAGCAAGGCGGACCTGCCGGAGGAGCGTATCCCCGCCGACATCATCGTGGTGGCCATCGGACAGGGCATCGAGATCCAGGGCTTCGAGCAGGCGGGCGTGCCCATCAAGCGCGGCACCTTCGTCGCCGGCCTGAGCGGCCAGGTGGGCGACAAGGACAACCTCTTCGCCGGCGGCGACTGCGTCACCGGTCCTGCCACGGCCATTCGCGCTATCGCCGCGGGCAAGGTTGCCGGCGGCCAACATCGACGAGCACCTCGGCTTCCGGCACGAGATCACGGTGGATGTGGACATCCCCGGCCCGAAGCTGAACAACCGTGCCCCTCACGGACGTATCAACACCACGGAGCGGGAGGCCTGTGATCGCAAGTGCGACTTTGAGGACATCGAGTGCGGACTGACGGAGGAAGGCGCACTCGCCGAGGCGTCCCGCTGCCTGCGCTGCGACCACTTCGGCTACGGAATCTTCAGAGGAGGGCGGAACATCAAATGGTAACGCTGACAATCGACCGCAAAACCGTCACGGTGCCGGAGGGTACGACCATCCTGGAGGCCGCCCAGCTCCGTCCACCTCGACATTCCCACGCTCTGCTACTTCAAGGGCGTCAACGAAATCGGCGCATGCCGCCTGTGCATGGTCGAGGTCGAGGGCTATGAGCGCCTTGTCCCCGCCTGCGACAACGCCATCGTCGGAGGGGATGGTCGTCTCACGAACTCACCCCGCGTCCGCGAGGCGCGCCGCGTCAACCTGCGCCTGCTGCTGAGCCAGCACGACACGAACTGCACAAGTGTACCCGCAGCGGCAACTGCAAGCTCCAGCAGCTCAGCAACGACTATAACCTCCTGGGCGACCACTATATCGACGACCTGAACCGTTTCCCCACCGACGACTTCAGCAACCCCGTCATCCGCATTGAGAACCGCTGCGTCAAGTGTATGCGCTGCATCCAGTTCTGCGAGAAGGTGCAGTCCATGGGCATTTGGGATCTGATGGGCACCGGCTCGCGCACCACCGTCGGCGTGCGCAAAACGCGCAAGCTCGGCGAGCGGACTGCACCTACTGCGGTCAGTGCGTGACGCACTGCCCTGTCGGCGGCTTGCAGGAGCGGGACGACACCGGCAAGGTGTTCGATGCCCTGGCCGATACGGAGCAGCATCACCGTGGTGCAGATGGCGCCCGCTGTCCGCGGCGCGTGGGCTGAGCATTATCACCTCGACCCCAAGTACGCCACGGCGGAGCGTATGGTGTCCGCCCTCAAGATCATGGGCTTTGACTACGTGTTTGACACCGACTTCTCCGCCGACCTGACCATCATGGAGGAGGGCCAGCGAGTTCATCGACCGCTTTTACCCACCGCGACCGCCACCGCTGGCCCATGTTCACCAGCTGCTGCCCGGCTGGGTGCGGTTCGTGAAGGGGCAGTTCCCCCCTACACGCCGAATCTCTCCACCGCCAAGAGCCCCCAGCAGATGTTCGGCGCCGTGGCCAAGAGCTACTTCGCCCAGAAGATTGGTGCCGATCCCCGCAAGATATTCGTCGTGTCCATCATGCCCTGCACGGCCAAGAAGGCCGAGTGTGAGCTGCCTACCATGCGGGATGCCTGCGGCGATCCCGACGTGGACGTGGTTCTGACCACCCGCGAGATCGTGCGCATGTTCCGGGGCGAGTCCATCAACCCCGCCGTCCTGCCGGAAACACCCTTCGACACGCCGCTGGGCACCGGCACCGGCGCGGCTGTGGTGTTCGGCGCCACTGGCGGCGTCATGGACGCGGCGCTGCGCAGCGCCTACTATCTGGTGACGGGGAAGAACCCGGACGCCGATGCCTTCTCTGCCGTCCGCGGCATGAATGGCTGGAAGGAGGCCACCTTCGCCATCCCCGGCGCGGGAGACGTCCGCGTGGCCGTGGTCAGCGGGCTGGGCAACACCCGCCGCCTGATGCACGCCATTGACGACGGGAAGGTGAGCTACGACTTCGTGGAGGTCATGGCCTGTCCCGGCGGCTGCGCCGCTTGCGGCGGCGGTCAGCCCATCCACGACGGTCAGGAGCTGGCGGCCTACCGCGGCGATATCCTCTGGAGCATCGACAAAAACACCAAGGTGCGCTTCTCCCACGAGAACGCCGATGTGCAGGCGTTGTACCGGGAGTTCTTCCGTGCCCCGCTGGGCGAGAAGTCCCACCACCTGCTCCACACCGACCACACGGCGTGGAAGATGCCCAACGAGAGGGGCTTTCTTTTGCGCACCTGCCATCCCGCAGGCGGCATCCCAACGTCCCACCGTAGGGGCGGACGACTCTGTCCGCCCTGTATGACCGCCGAACCCTGTTGCAGGGCGGGGCCCGCGTGCCCCGCCGGAAAACATGCATATCGTGCGGCGGGACACATGGGTCCCGCCCTACAGGACGGGCGCGATAAACCGCCCGTAGGGGACGGCGTCCTGCCGTGGAGCGCAGCGGAACAAATGCCCTTGGGGTACGACGTCCCGTCAGCGCGGCGGTGCCGCGCTGGGAAACGGATTGCCGCGTCGCTTCGCTCCTCGCAATGACAGAAAAGGAGCAGCAGACCGCCGTAGGGTAGGACGACTCTGTCCGCCCGCAGGGGACGGGGTGCGCTCATCGACAAACAAAAAAGAAAGCCCGTACAGGCTTTCTTTTTTCGATATACAGGTATGCGTTACTCGTCCAAATTTTCGATCAGCTCAGCCAGAGCGTCCACGGCCTCCTTCTTCGTCGCTGCCGTCGGCGATCAGCGTCACGGCGGTGCCCTTCATAATGCCCAGGCTCAGCACGCCCAGCAGGCTCTTGGCATTGACGCGGCGATCTTCCTTCTCTACCCAGATGCCGCTCTTGAACTCGTTGGCCTTCTGGATAAAATAGGTGGCGGGCCGGGCGTGCAGACCGACCTCATTCTTGACCGTGATCTCCCTTGTATACATGGAACAGCACTCCTTACGCACAATATTTTCTGCCGCGCCAGAGGGTGCAGCGCGTGGAATTCGACCCTCACCATTCCCTATTATACCGATTCAGCACAAAATTTCAATGGGCATTGATACGAAAATACTAACGTTTCCCCGTTTTTTCGCGCTAAATTTTGTTGAACCTGCCCTATTTCAGCTCTACAACGGTCACGCCGGCCTCGCCCTCGCCATACCGGCCCAGCCGGAAGCTCTTCACCTGATTGCTGCTTTTGAGCAGCTGGTGCACGGCGGCGCGCAGCGCTCCCGTGCCCTTGCCGTGGATGATGGTCACTGTGCCCAGCTTGGCCCGCTGCGCCGCGTCCAGGTAGTTTTCCACCACGCTCTCCGCCTCCAGCGTCTCCAGTCCCCGGATGTCCAGCTCCGCTCTGGAGGCTCGGCCCCGTGTTGATCTGCACGCCGACGGACCGCTGGCTGCTGGGCGGCGGCGGACTGCTTTTTTTCTTCTTCTCGATCTCCTCCGCCGTTTCCAGCAGGCGCACCTGCGCGGCCTTGACGGTCATCTTCATCTTCCCCGCCTGCAGGAGCAGCGTGCCGTCGCCGTTGACCGCCAGCACCGCGGCGCCGGTACGCACACCGGCCAGCTCCACCGTGTCGCCCACGGCGATGGGCCGGCTGGGCGCGGGTACAGGCTCCGTAGTGTCGTCGCGACGGTGCAGGGCGCTCTCCGCCTCGTTCAGCCGGCGCCGTATATCGCTCTTCCGCTCATTCAATAGCTGATAGTCCGACCGCTGTTGCTGTTTCCGCAGCTCGTCCAGCTCGGCAAACACCTGATCGGCCTGGCGCTGGGCCTGCTGCACGATGCGCCGCGCCTCGGCCTCGCCCTTGGTCCGGGCGTTGTCCTTGGCTTTCTCCATCTGCTCACGGAAGGTCCGCGCCTTCCGCGCGTCCTCCTCCCGCTGCCGCCACAGGCGATCCGCCTCGTTCTGGGCCTTTCCAGCCGCTGGCGCTTTTCCTCCAGCTGGGTCAGCACGTCCTCGAACCGCACGGACTCATTGTCCATCTGCGCCTTGGCGTTTTCGATCACGTGCTCCTCCAGCCCCAGCCGCCGTGAGATGGCGAAGGCATTGGACTTGCCCGGGATGCCGATCAGCAGCCGGTAGGTGGGGCGCAGCGTCTGCACATCAAACTCACAGCTGGCGTTCTCCACCCCCGCCGTGGTCATGGCAAAGGTCTTCAGTTCCGCGTAATGGGTGGTGGCCGCCGTAAGCGCGCCTTTGCTCCGTACATCCTGGATGATGGCGATGGCCAGCGCCGCGCCCTCCACCGGGTCAGTGCCCGCCCCCAGCTCGTCAAACAGGATCAGACTCTTCTCATCCGCCAGTTTCAGTATCTCTACCGTGTTGGCCATGTGGGCCGAGAACGTGGACAGGCTCTGCTCGATGCTCTGCTCGTCGCCCACGTCCGCCAATATGCGGTCGAACACCTGCACCGCGCTCTGATCCCCCGCCGGGATGTGCAGCCCGCACTGGGCCATCAGACACAAAAGCCCGATGGTTTTCAGCGTCACCGTCTTGCCGCCGGTGTTGGGGCCGGTGATGACCAGCGTGTCATATGCGCCGCCCAGCGCCACCGTCACCGGCACCGCCTTGGCCGGGTCCAGCAGGGGATGCCGTGCCCGCTTCAGGTCGATGCCGCCTCGCTTGCGCACCAGCGGCCGCCCCGCGTCCATGGCATAGCTCAGCTGCGCGCGGGCGAAAATGGTGTCCAGCTGCACCAGCAGATCGTAGTCGTACAGGATGTTCTCCCGCTGGGCGGCGCACTCGCCGGACAAAATGCGGAGGATGCGGTCGATCTCCTTCTCCTCCCGTGCCTGCAATTCCTTCAATTCGTTGTTGGCCTGCACCACGCCCATGGGCTCGACGAACAGCGTCGCGCCGGAGGCGGAGATGTCATGCACCAGCCCCGGCAGACTGCCCTTGCACTCCGCCTTCACCGGCACCACGAACCGCCCGTCCCGCTGGGTGATGAGAGCCTCCTGCAATACCTTGGCATAGGAGGGTGACGAGATGATGCGCTGTAATATCTGCCGCCCCTTGGTGGCCGCCACCCGCATACTCCGCCGTATGTCCGCCAGCTCCGGGCTGGCGGTGTCCGCGATGGTCTCTTCGTCCAATATGGCGCCGCGTATTTTATCCTCCAGATAGCGGTTCACGTGCAGCGCGGAGAACAGCCGGTCGATGGCCGTGGCCTCCCCCTGACGGTCGGCGTCGTAGTCGCTGACCCGTCGCGCAGCGGTCAGCACGCCGGCCACATCCAGCAGCTCCCGGGTGTTCAGCACGCCGCCGTGGTCCGCGCGGTCCAGCGCCTGGGCTACGTCCTTCACGCCCGCAAAGGAGGGGCTGCCGTGCAGGCCCAGCCGCGCTTTGGCGGCGTCCGTCTCATCCAGCAGATGCTCCACCGCGGCTGCGTCTGTCGCAGGACGCAGCCGCAGGCACCGGGCCTTGGCCTCGTCGCTGACCGCATGGCGCGCCAGCCGCTCCAGCACCGCCGGCAGCTCCAGCGTCCGTATGGATTTTTCAAATAAATCGCTCATATATGTAGTTCCTCCGGTTTTACCCCAACAGGAAAGACTTGTAGTAGTCCAGCGTCCGGAAGCTGCGCTCCAGCTGGGCGGCGATAAACGCCTCGCCCGTGTGATCCAGCGTCCGCAAAGCGCTCTCTTCCAGCGTAAAGCTGTACAGCCGCTTGCCGTCCGCGCCCAGCACATGCCGCAGCGCCGCCAGCCCGCCCTCCGTTAAGGGAAGGCGCATCCGGCTGTCCGGGCTTTTGCATCCGCCGCAGGTGACGAACCCGCCGAAGATGTCCAGCATGGGTGCGCGCACATCCCGTGCGCCGCACACGGCGCAGCCCCTCCGCCAGCGGTTCGAACCCCGCCAGCGCCATGAGCCGCCACTGAAAGGCCGCCTTCACCAGCTGCGGCTCCTTCTCCGTATAGCACAGGGCGTACAGGGCGTTCAGCAGCAGCGACAGTATCTCAGGGCAGGGCGTCTCCTCGGCGCACACCGCCTCCGTCAGCTCACAGAACCACGCCGCCAGCGCCAGCAGCTCAATGTCCCGGCCCAGCCCGTCGAACAGCTCGACGGGCGACGCCTCGTCCAGCATATACCAGCTGCCTCGCTTGAAAATGGTCAGCTCGGAATAGGCCGGCATCTGGCAGGCCGCCGCCAGGCGGCTGTTCTTCCGCCGCGCCCCGTGCGATGAGCGGGTATTTTGGACCCGCAGCACCCCTGTCCGGGTCAGAACGGTCAGTATCCGGTCTGTCTCTTTTGTGTCTGTGACCCGCAGCACCACGCCGGAGGTCACTGCTTTTCCTGTTTGCATACCGTCTCCTGTGCGTCCCGGTGAGCAGATACGCCTCCGGCGCGCCGGTGTCCAAAAATAATTCCCAGTAGTCCACGGCGAACACCTCCATGCCGTTAGCATGGGAGTTTCTCCCCCGGATTTCCTGGAAATTTGTTGCTGTCAGTCCTCGTTGTAGCCCTGGCTGCGGATGAAGTTGGGATTATCTCGCCAGTTTTCTTTGACCTTTACCCACGTCTCCATGTACGACCTTCGTGCCCATGAATTTCTCAATATCCCGACGGGCCGCGGAGCTGATGCGCTTGAGCATTTCGCCGCCTCTGCCGATGATGATGCCCTTGTGACTGGCCTTCTCGCAGTAGATGGTCACGTCCAGATCGATGATGCCCGTGTCCTCCCGTTCGGAGAACTTCGTCACCTCCACCGCCGTGCCGTGGGGGATCTCCTTGTCAAGGCAGCGCAGCATCTTCTCCCGGACGATCTCCGCGCACACCTGGCTGTCCGCCTGGTCGGTGGTCATGCCGTCCGGGAACAGCTGCGGGCCCTCCTGGGCGTATTGGGACAGCTGGGCCATCAGGTCGTCCAGGCCGTCGCCGGTCCGGGCGGAGAGGGAATGATGGCATCAAAGCCGCTATAGGCCGCGCTGTACGCCGCGATGACCTCCAGCAGCGCCTCCTTTTTCTCTACCGTGTCGATCTTGTTGATACACAGGATGCAGGGCAGCTGCTCCTCCCGGATACGCTGGAGCAATATCTTCTCCGGCTCACCCACGTGGGGGATGGGCTCTACCAGCAGCAGCGCGCACTCCACGGCGGACAGGCTCTCCCGCACCACCTTGACCATGTAGTCTCCCAGCCGGGAGCGGGGCTTGTGCAGGCCCGGCGTGTCCAGCAGCACATATTGCGTGTCGCCCCGGTTCACCACGCCGTAAATGCGGTTGCGGGTGGTCTGGGGCTTGTCCGAAACAATGGCGATCTTCTCGCCCACCAGCGCGTTGGTCAGGCTGGACTTGCCCACATTGGGCCGTCCGCACACGGTGATCATTGCGGTTTTTGTAATGTTCATAGGTGATCCTCAACTTTCTTTCGTTTGAGCAATTTTGACGTATTATCTTCCAGACCCAGCTGGGACATGATGGCCTCCTCGCGCCCGCGCATCTGCGCCTTCTGCGCGCCCTCGTCCATGTGGTCGTAGCCCAGCAGGTGCAGCACGGAGTGTACCGCCAGATACGCCAGCTCCCGGCGGTTGGAGTGGCCGTATTCCTTCGCCTGCGCCTTCACGCGCTCCAGAGAGATGACCATGTCCCCCAGGGGCACATAGCCGGTGCCGGGGTCGGCGTCCTCCGCGCCGGGCAGCTGGCCGGGCGTCAGCTCGAACTCCGGGAAGCTCAGCACGTCCGTGGGGCGGTCCACCCCACCGCATCTCCAGATTGATGGTGTGGATGCCCGCATCGCCGGTCACCAGCACGTCCACCTCGCAGGGGAAGTCCACCCCCTGCTCGGCCAGCGCCGTGCGGATGACCCTGCGGATAAAGCTCCGCGTGCCCTCACTGACGCCGGGCACGTCCGCCGTCACGGGGATATAATGTCGCTTCATTTCTTTTTCTCCTCAAATTTGGCATACGCCTCGATGATGCGCTGCACCATCACATGGCGCACCACGTCCTCCTTGGTGAGCCTGCATATGGCCACGCCCTCCACGTCCCGCAGCACCTTCATGGCCTCCTTCAGACCGCTGACCTTGTCGCTGGGCAGGTCGATCTGGGTCACATCGCCGGTGATGACCACCTTGGAGCCGAAGCCCATGCGGGTGAGAAACATCTTCATCTGCTCCCGGCTGGTGTTCTGCGCTTCGTCCAGAATGATAAAGCTGTCGTCCAGCGTCCGCCCGCGCATATAGGCCAGGGGCGCCACCTCGATGTTGCCCCGCTCCAGATACTTCTGATACGTCTCCGCCCCCAGCATATCGAACAGCGCGTCATACAGCGGGCGCAGGTAGGGATCTACCTTGCTCTGCAAATCTCCCGGCAGGAAGCCCAGCCTTTCTCCGGCCTCCACCGCGGGACGGGTCAGCACGATGCGGTTCACCTGCTTGTCCCGGAAGGCCGCCACCGCGGCGGCCACTGCCAGGTACGTCTTGCCCGTGCCGGCAGGGCCTACGCCGATGGTGACGGTCTGCTTCAGGATGGCGTTGACGTACTCCTTCTGCCCGATGGTCTTGGGCTTGACGGGGCGGCCCTTGCTGGTGATGCAGATCACGTCCTGCGTCAGCTCGCTGATGCGCTCGGCCTGACCGGAGCGCACCAGCCCGATGACGTAGCGCACGTGCTGGTCGGTGATCTTCTCGCCCTTATGGACAGCGTCAGCAGCGCCTGCACGGCCTTCACCGCCAGCATCACGTTTTCCGGCTCGCCGGAGACGACGATCTCACCGCCCCGGTTCACCGCCTGCACCTGAAATTCCGCCTCTAGGAAGCCGGATATTCTCGTCAAGGAGCCGAAAAGATTGACGGCCTCCTCCATGCGTTCAATACCGATACGTGTTCCATGTTTTGGGTTTACCTCCCTGTATCGCTTGTTATAGCCAGCGGCGCGTCCACGCCGATCTGTTCCTCGCACTCCGCCCGCAGCGTCACCATAAGGTACGCGCCCTGCCGCCGGGCGGACACGTCCGTTTGCAGGATGGCGCCGTCCTCCCCGATGGTCTGCCGCAGCTGCTGCCAGCAGCTGGCGCTCGCCCTCCCGGCGCGGGCGTCGTCCTCCGCCGCGCTGGCCGTCGTACACGGTGTGTGCGTCACGGGTTTCTCCACCCCAGCGTTACCGGCAGCCGCAGGCCGAAGGGCAGACGCAGACCGCGGTATTCTGTTATTTTATCACAATCCACCGGCAATACGCTACCCCCCTGCGTATAATTTTATTCTCTGCCGCCCGAATCCACCGCCACGCGGGTGACGGCGCCCTTCTCGCCGGTCTTTTCGCACACGTCCAGCGGCACGGGACCGGTCAGCATGTACCACGTCCGTGCCCGGATACGCCCGTGGGGCCCGCATGAGCCGCACGCCCCTTGGCGAGTCCGCCGCGCCGCCCAGCAGCACCTGCCCCGCCTGCACCGTTTCGCCCACCGACACGCCGCCGCGCCGTCCAGCGCCGTCATCCGTCACCAGCCCGTCCCGAACCGCCACGATGTTCTGCACGTCGCTGTCCCGGTAGAGATGCGGCGGCCGGACGCGCTCCACCACCTGCACGTGGGCGGTGCAGCCCCTGACGTTCACCGCCAGATACACCACGTCCGGCAGCAGCGGCAGCACCCGGTTCCGCAGCTCGTCCTGGTCCAGACCCACACCGCGCGTGCCCACGCGCACGCCGCATCGTTCCAGTGCCTGCAATATCTCCGGCGTGGCCACGGTGTCATTGCCGCTGACGGCAAAATCCCATATACGTGCTGGCGCTCACCGCCAGCAGCAGCGGCAGCACCGCCGCCGCCGCCAGCAGCACATAGCGGTTCCTCACCGCCGCCACAGCTCCGGCGCGCCCGTTTTGCGGATACCTCCGCGTCCAGCGTCCGTGTCCATGTTTTCCCCGCAGCCGCCGCAGGCCCACTCAGGGTGGTGGTGAACCGCAGCCGCTCTCCGTCCGCCAGTCCACATCCCAGAAGGGAATGCCGTGGGCGGCGCACAGATTCACCACCCGCTCCGGCGCGGAGGAGGTGATCTCCACCACCGCCTGCCCCCGGAGATAGTTCACCGCTTTTCGATACATATTCGCTCACTCCACCAGCTCGATGCCCGCTATCTTTCCCGTCAGGCGCAGCTCCTGCTCCGTCATTACCAGCAGCTGCAGCCCCCGCCCCGGATGCGCACCACCACGCAGCCGCCGTTCACGTCCACCTCCTCCGTGCTGTAGGCCAGCACGCCGCGATGCCGATCCATATACACCTCCCGGTTGCCCAGCAGCTCGATCCGGGCCACGTCCGCGGCGATGTTCACCGGCAGCTCCAGCCGCTCCAGCGCGTCCTGCCCCACCTGCGACAGCTTCCTTTTCAGCCCGGCCACACCGTCACCTCCCGTGCGATACAGGAGCCTATGCGCCCGGCGGCAAACTTCCTGTCCGGCGGCGCGGCATTTCGGCGGCATCGGGCGCATAGGCTGGGTGCGGTGATGGCGATGAGAGGACGATGGCTTTGGGCGCTGGCCGCTGCGGGCTGGCCGTGGGGCTGCTGGTGCAGACACAGACGGCGGCGGACGCCGTGCGGGAGGGGATAGACCTGTGTCTGACGGGCGGTGATACCGGCGCTGTTCCCGTTTTTCGCCGTCTCGTCCCTGCTGGTGTCCCTGGGCGCGGCGGACGGGGCGGGCGCGTGCTGGCGCGCCCCTTCAGGCGCGCATGTTCCGCTGCGGCGGCGCGGGGTGCGCCGCCCTGCTGCTGGGGCTGGTGGGCGGCTATCCTGTGGGGGCGCGGACGGCGGCGGAGCTGGTGCGCCGGGGCGCTGTCACCCCTGCCGAGGGGGCGCGGCTGCTGACGTTCTGCAACAACGCCGGCCCCGCCTTTGCTGATGGGCGTGGCGGGGGTGACGGTGTTCTCCAGCGGCCGGATAGGGGCGTATCTCTACCTCATCCATGTGACGGCGGCGCTGGCGGCGGGGGCTGCTGCTGTGCCGCCGGGAAGCCCCTCCGCCGCTGCGCCGCCGCCCCGCGCCGGTGCGGACGGGTCTGGCGCAGCGGTTCCTGTCGGCGGTGACGGACGCGGCGGCGGCCATGGGCCGGGTGTGCGCCTTCGTGGTGTTCTTTCTGGTGCTGCTGCGTCTGGCGGAGACAGCCACCGGCCCGTGGAGCGCCCCCCGCCATGGGCTTCATGGAGCTGACCAACGGCATCCTGCGCCTGACGCCGGACCGCCGGGGCTTCGTCACCGCGGCGGCGCTGCTGGGCTGGGGCGGGCTCAGCGTCCACTGCCAGACGGCGGCGGTGACGGCGGGCAGCGGCATCTCCCTGCGGCTGTATGTGCCGGCCAAGGCGGTACAGGCGGCGTTGTCAGCAGGACTGGCGTGGCTGGCCGCGCCGCATTTGCTGCCGTAGGGCACCCAACGTCCCCCTCCTGCGTAGAATGACCACGGAGAGAAGTCTCCCATCATTCCCGACAGGAGGTCACATAGGATATGAGCATTACGCTCCGTCATGCCGCCGCCTGCTATCAAGCCCCGGACGGCGAGGTGGAGGCGGTACGGGACGTGTCCTTTGCCGTCACGGAGGGCGCGTTCGTCAGTCTGGTGGGTCCCTCCGGATGCGGCAAGTCCACGCTGCTGAGCGCCATCGCCGGGCTGGAGCCCCTCAGCGGCGGCTCCATCCGGATCGACGGTCAGCCGGTGGAGGGCGTCGCCCAAGGTGGGGTTCATGCCCCAGCGGGACCAGCTTTTCGAGTGGCGGAATATATGGGACAACGTGACGCTGGGTCCCGTCCGCGGCGAGAAGGACGCGGCGGCCTATGCGCATGTGTCCGAGCTGCTGGAGCGGTACGGGCTGGCGTCCTTTGCCAAAAAGCGGCCCTGCCAGCTCTCCGGCGGTATGCGCCAGCGCTGCGCCCTCATCCGGACCCTGGCCACTGAGCCGGAGATATTGCTGCTGGATGAGCCCTTTTCCGCCCTGGACTACCAGACACGGCTGGCGGTGTCGGCGGATATCTGGCGCATCATGCGCCGGGAGGGCAAAACGGCCCTGCTGGTCACGCATGACATCGCTGAGGCAGTGAGTATGTCCGACCGTGTGGTGGTGCTGTCCCGCCGCCCCGCCGTGGTGAAGGCGGAGCTGGACATGGGCGCTCTGCGGCCGCTGCCGCCCATGGAGCGGCGGGACACACCGGAGTTTCACCGGTATTCAATACGATATGGAAGGAGCTGGACGTTCATGCCTGACATAAGGCTCTTTCACCCCGGCGGGGGCGTATCTCCTGCGTCTCCGGCGGGAGAACCGGCGGGTGCGTATCTGGCAGATCGCGCTGGTGGCGGTGCTGTTTGCCGTGTGGGAGCTCAGCTGCCGGCTGGGGCTGTCCGACGGCTTTCTGGTCAGCAGTCCCAGCCGCATGGTGCAGACGCTGTGGACGCTGTGCCGCTCCGGTGAGCTGTGGCGGCATATAGCCGTGTCCTGCGGCGAGACGGTGCTGGGCTTCACCGCCGGCACCCTGCTGGGCACCGCCGCGGCGGTGGGTATGTGGTGGTCGGACACCGCCGCCCGCATTCTGGACCCGTACCTGGTGGTGCTCAATGCACTGCCGAAAACAGCCCTGGGGCCCATCTTCATCGTGTGGATGGGCGCGGGCATGGGGGCCATCGTCACCATGACGCTGGCCATTTCACTTGATCGTCACCATCCTGAGTATGTACGCCGGCTTCCGCACCACCGACCCGGAGAAGCTGCGGCTGATGCGGACGCTGGGCGCTGACAAGCGCCAGATCCTGTGGCTGCTGGTGTTCCCGGCCAACTGTCCCACGCTGTTCTCCACGCTGAAGGTGA
>VOFG01002493.1_pt1 | contig 26466 bp, 48 predicted proteins | sample 5384171 | NCBI WGS metagenome assembly VOFG01 (sample SAMN12384726, study PRJNA508395) | human gut metagenome | isolation source: healthy gut F | host: Homo sapiens | reverse complement strand
TCAGTATGCTTTCGGTTCAGTTACGTATTGCTAAAGAACGCATTTCTTGATTTGGCTGGAGTAAAACTGCGGTAAATGATAAAGGTGTGGTGATGACTTTGATGATAATAAGTTTCCCTTTCCCTCAGCATCCCAACGCCATGCCAACGCCTGAATCCGGAATACCACACACGCAATCCAGCACCGATTCATCTCTGTCCCATCTTGAAACCGCTCAGAGAAGCGCACCTCTCGCAGCACGTCCTTCACGTAACAAGAAACCGGGAAACCATAATATACCCACAAAAAGAACAGATTTGCATTCCTTCATTTTCGGTTTTGCGCAACTGTTCAAGCCCATCGGCTCATACGGATAATTTCCCCCGGATATCCATATTTTTCTATTTCGTAATCCAAGTTAGGCAAACTGCTGGATTCACTCGTTGCAGCAAATGCCCCCTCCTTCTTTCAATGACAATCGGTGTTCTTCCCCATTTGTCGCGTGCGGCAATAATGCCGTCCTCGGTTGAAGCAACATCGAACAAGATACGCCTATCTTGTCGCATGCCGTTTTCGATACCTTCTGCAAAATCGCTTCCCCTCTGTAATCAGCAGAGCCACCAACTCAGTCTCTGGTTTGTCTTGCCTGAACTCAATTCAGAGAAGTGCATGTTCTTCGCCATAGAAGTTCATCTTTCCAGCTCTTTTGATGTTATTGATTTTTGTAGCAACTGTTACAATAGCAAAAACCTTCCCAAATGAGTCCAGCACAATCGGCTTTGGGCATCCGTGTCACTAATGATTCCAACACCTGAATTACCGACAAACCTTGGCAAAAGCCCAGCTAAACTTTGTTCCGGAAATAAGAGCTTTCAAATTTATGTATTGGGCAGAGGTGAAGCCCGCACCATGAAAGTGACCATACCACCACGACGAGTTCCTAAATGAGGAGTATAGTCCCGTGCCATAGAATAAATCCTGTTGCACATGGCGACTTTGAGATTTGCTATAATTTTATGCCAGTATTTGACTGGACAAAGAACAGAATGGATCGAAAGAAGAGAAGATGGCTCTACGGTTATGGCTTATAATCAAGAAGCTATTGATCAGATGGATCCGGAAAAATGTTCGATGCAATTAAAGATGATATGAATGGTACGGTTATGCCAGGCTGGGAACCAGAACGTATGGAAAAGTGAAAAAACTTTCGAACTTTATAAAGATATTGATGAGGATAAATTATTTGATAACTTAAAAGTACTTTTTGGAGGCGATTATGCCTGTTTGCAATAAATATGATATAAATATGGCAATTCACCCGGACGATCAGGCTGGAGTGTATTTGGACTTCCGAGAATCATATCTTCACAGGAAAAAATTAAAACGTATGATGGATATGGTACCGGATAAACACAATGGATAACATTCTGTATGGGATCTTACGGCACTAATCTGAATAATGATTTAATTTCAACTTGATTCATATGCTGAAAGGAAGAATACATTTTGCACATATTCGAAATCTTCGTTTCAATGATGGAATGAAAAGATTTTTGAAGAAAGCGCATCTGAAGGTGAAGATGGAACATTTGACATGTATGCTGTAATGAAAGCGCTTTTATGAGACAAGTTTGACGGACCAATTCGTCCGGATCATGGAAGGATGATCTGGGGTGAGAAAGCAATGCCTGGTTATGGACTATATGACAAAGAGGAAGGTATCTTTGCGGACTTTGGGAAGCGGTTAAGAAAAAGCAGAGGTGAATAGAATGAAATTAACATTAGAAGGTATAAAGAAAAAAAGACTGGGAGAGAAAGTGCTTTGAGTGAAAGGCTTCCGTCATATGATATTGATACGATTGTTGCAAAGAACAAAAGAATCTACCAGAGTGGGTTCATTTGGAGCAGGAAATATTTTTCGTATTTTTTTTAGGTGGCATCGCAGATAAGTTGATTTCGAAGGAGAAATGGAAAGGACCAACATGTGTAGAGACATTTGATTTTGATGTAGTAGATAAGATTTATAAACCCATATGATAATTTGTCCTGGCAGTTACATTAAAAGCAGATGGTTCTACAGATAAAAGCAGATTCTTGGATCTTTAACAGAAGCTGTTAAAAGCACAGTCGAATGTGTGAAGAGGAATGGGACGAACTGATTGAGATTTTTAAGAACCCTGAACTGAATGATTTCTTTTACAATTACAGAAAAAAGGTTATGCATTAAAAATGCAGAAGGTAAATATTTCCCATTTATTGAACAAGATATCGAAACGGACCGGAAAACAGTATCGGCAATGGCTGTTGTATGTGCGCTTTTAAATGAGCGTTTCAAAGCGGGAAGAAGTCTCCGCTGGCAGTTGTATCTATGGACAATTGCTCTCATAATGGAGAAAAAAAGCTTAGAAGTTCCATTCTTACTATGGCTTCAAAGTGGAAGAATAAAGGATATCAGAAGAATTTGTTGAATATATTTCTGATGAGGAGCAGGTGTCATTTTCCGTGGTCAATGATTGACCAGATACACCAAGACCAGGCAGAGAGTGTATGTGAGTCTTTAAAAGAACTCGGAATTGAGAATGGAGCCGGTTGTTACTTCTAAAATACATATATTGCACCGTTTGTAAATGCAGAAGGACCGCAGTATCTTGTAATAGAGGATAAGTTCCCGAATGGAAGACCTGCGCTTGAAAAGGCAGGAGTATATCTGACAGATAGAGATACTGTAAATAAAGTTGAACATTGTAAAGTAACAACATGTTTAAACCCATTACATACAGCATTAGCTGTCTATGGATGTCTGTTGGGATACACACTGATTGCAGATGAGATGAAAGATGTAAGTTAAATAAACTTGTGCATGAAATCGGACCTGATGAGGGGCATGCCGGTTGATACAAATCCAGGAATATCTCAAGAAGCTTTTGTTGATGAAGTAATTAATGTTAGAATACCAAATCCGTTATGCCGGATACACCACAGAGAATTGCAACCATACTTCTCAGAAAGTAGGAATTCGTTATGGAGAAACAATCAAATCTTATGTTTCTAAATACGGAGATGCAAAAAAAACTGAAAGCAATTCCTCTTGCCATTGCCGGATGGTGCAGATATTTGCTTGGTGTAGATGACAATGGAGAAAATTTGAAAAGATCATCAGATCCGATGCTTTGTGAACTGACAGATATTCTGAAAGAAATTGAAGTTGGAAAGCCAGAAACTATAAGGGACAACTTAAAACAATTCTTTCTAACAAAAATATATTTGGCAGTGATCTCTGTATGAAGCAGGAATCGGAAATCTTATTGAAGATGTTTAAAAAAGAAATTGCAGAACCAGGTGCAGTTCGTAAAACATTAAAAAAGAATATTTATAAATCAATTTGTAAATGTTAAATAAAAAGGGATGTTATATCATTTGTAATATAAAAATGGTATAACATCTCTTTTTAATAATCCAACAATAAAATGAATCACCCACTAAACAGTTTGTCTTCTCATACGGCCTGCAATGAGGGCGAGACTTAAGAATGCGAGGGCGAAGAAGAAGCTGTATGCCGTAGCAGGTGTACAGGGTGTGAATCTGTGTTCCACTGAATGTGTTGTGGCTTTTCAGCAGGTTATTTGCAACTTCGTACCAGTAGACCGGAAGAAACTGGGCAATTTTCTGTACACTTTTTCCAAGGACATCCATACTGACGAAAACTCCGCACAGGAAGGACATTCCAGGCTGACCACATTGACGACTGCACTGATCCAGTTGTTCTTTGTCTGTAAATGTGGAGACAAAGAATGCCAGGCTTAGTGCGGACAGGGACATCATAAAACTGTTGGTCAGATAGTATGTAAGGTTTGTGTCTGCCAGAAATGTTTTTCCATACAATATGATTGGAAGCAGTGTGCATAAAAAACCAGACGGCAAGTCCGATGACTGTGCAGACCGAGCGCAAGCTGCAGGTTGTACTTCCGGCTGGAAATGGAAGTACATAGTATTCGTGAGCGGACTTCTGGATTGTTGAATGACATCATGATCGTTATAATGACATAGCATAGAATGGACAGGATAATGTAAGGCATATACTGATACATGTGCGTGCATCGGAATATTTCCACCATATCCATTCTGATCCAGCATCGTTACATGAGATTCTTCTGTCATAGCCTCCTTAAGCATTACAGTGGCATCTTCGGCTGAATAACCGGAGGGCAAGAAGCATATGCATTTCCTGAACCCATGCCATTGACCTGACTGTCTACATAGTAACCACTTGTACTGCCCGGAACTTTTGTGACGGTAAGACTTACAGTTTTGCTTTTTACAGCTTTGAGTGAAATCTTTTGGAATCGTCAATACATAATAGACGTGCCGGTAGAACAGGTTATCCTGAATGGCAGTTTTGGTATCCGGAATATCAATCAGATTGTGCCGGGAAGCCAGATAATCGGTCAGGGCTTCGGACACCGGACTTTGTCATGGTCAATGACTGCAATGTCGAGTTTTGTCTGTTCAAACATTTTATCGGTATCTGTAAGTTCACTTTTTTGTACAGCAATTGTAATTGTGAGAAAAAATGATAATATACATGAGAACATATCCGAGATTTCTTTTTTGTAATTGTCAAAAATCCTTTAAATACTGTCATAACGTTCCCTCCTTACTCCTAAGAATGCAATACCAAGGAAAAAGAACACTCATGATCAGCAGAGTGATCATACATCTCTGGTATCGTAACGTGTCATTGTAGACACTGATGCAATAGTAAGCATCACTTAAAACAGCGCCGGATTGATACGGTTCAGAATGGGGGCATTCTGTTCTATTACATCTTTCATATTGCCAAACATCAGACCAGACAAAAAACCGGTCAGTAAAGTTGTGGAGGGTACAGATGCCGATTTTTGCTGAAAATGTAAGTTTTCTCGATGCGACCGATCATGAGTCCCAGGCAGATTCCGATGAGACTTCCATAAAATTCGTGGCAAGGATAGCTAGATAATTATTCCCTAGGTCAATGTCAAGAATATAGTTCACATAAAAAGTCAGAATCATTACATTTATGAAATGTATAAAAATCAGCACCAACATATCAATAAAAATAAGAAATTGTTTTCGGTAAGGGGTGATACTTCGTCTGGCTCCTAAGGGACTTAAGTTCGCCTGGGTATCACGTACTGCTTCGATACTTAGATATGCACCGGACATACAAGCATAGGCAATCAGGGCGAAGAAATACAATACAGTCGGATTTAATGTTTTTCCGCCGACACTTTTTTCCGTGATGAAACTGCCATTCGTCTGCAAGGAAGCAACAGCATCAGTCAGACGCTCCGGATGAGTTCTGGCAATCTCTTTGAACAGATAAGCATTCTGGTTATAAAGTGTTTAAAAGAAGTCAGGAATACTTTGGCTGACTCCATTTCTTGTGATCGTAAGAGACGGGGTCTCTTTTACATAGTAGATTCCAAAAATCTCATCATTTTCCAGTTTCTTTTTCGCGTCTTTTTTTCATTCTTTACGTCTTGAATATCTAGAACGCTACCGTTCATGGCGTCAAGGAAATCTGCAAAAAATGTACCGGATGACTTCGTTTCAAGCTTATTGATAACAGCAACGGGTACCGGATCCCAGTCGGAGTCTCCGGTGGCAGATATGCCGATATTTCCAAAGGAAATGTAGAACAGTGTGCCGAGAATCATTGGGGAATGCAAGTGCCCAGAACATCATAGGCCGATTCCTTGTAATCTGTAGAAAAACGATATTTTATTAAATGCCACATAAAATTCCTCCTTAGTCCCGGAAGTTCTTTTCCCGTGATTTCCAAAGAAGACATCGTTGAGTGTTGGAAGTTCTGAAAAATACGCGCCCGAAAAGAAATGTTGTGATCACCCAGGTATTTTAAAGAGGCTGATCAGATTGTGTTTTCCTCCACTTAGGCGGATTTTTAATACCTGTTCTTCATAGGTCAGTTCAAATACATTTGGCATCGTACGGATTTCAGAGAGTGTTTCCGGATTTAGGTTTATAGCTTCGATGGTGATCGTCTCACCGGTTTTGATCATATTTTTCAGCTCTTCACATGTTCCGGTCGCAAGTACATGGCCATGATCAATGATTGCAATACGGTACGCAGATCTGTTCAACTTCTTCCATATAATGGGAAGTATAAATGATTGTAGATCCCTGACGGTTCAGTTCTAAGATTCCTTCCAGGATCCGGTTCCGGCTCTGTGGATCAACAGCTACCGTTGGTTCGTCCATGATGATAAGCAGCTTTGGCTTGTGGGCAATACCGCAGGCAATGTTGAGTCTTCTAAGAAGACCGCCGGACAATTTTCCGGGACGTTTTTGCATATTCCGTAAGTCCAACAAAATCCAGTGCTTCGTCCACCAGCTTTTTACGCTTTTGTTTGTCAGTTACATACAGACCACAGAAATAGTCTACATTTTCACGGACACTCATCTGATGAAACACAGCCACATTTTGCATGACAACACCAATCTCTTTTTTGATATCGTAACTGTCCGGGGTCATGTTTTTTGCCAAAAATCTGAATCGTACCTTTGTCATATTTCAACAGCGCCAGCATACAGCCGATCGCGGTGGATTTTCCGGAGCCGTTTGGTCCCAAAAGTCCAAAAAAATCCCCTTCTTTAATGTCCAGGTTCAGGTGATCCAGTGCGATCAGATCACCATATCTTTTTACAAGATTTTCAATATGGATCATAGGAAATTCCTCCAGTTCTTAGTTTTGAAACCTGCATATTTCTTACTTGTAATTATAAATGTCTTATGCTTATAATGTTAGTGGCAGACGTCATAAAACGATGTGACAAATGTCATGTTTTGCTTTTTAGAAAAGTTAGAGAGAACAAATATGAGAAGAATGACAGGGCAGCTTCTGTTAATTTTATATAGTTTTTTCTTTTTTTGTTACTTTCGCCGGCTGACCTGAATTTTGTGGTGGGCTTTCTGGTATCATTGATCTGTATTGGTATGCAGATGTTCTTAAAAGATGACTGGGAAAGGTATGTTCTGTTAATATGTATTTTTAGCCGGAAGTTGGTACTGTGTGGGAATCTGTGAATTCCTGCCGGTTCTTTTTTTATGGATTCTGGACGAAAGAGAAACGGGGGTATCATGATACTCGCTGTGGCAGGAGGGATATTTTACTGGTGCGTCAGGAATGTGAATCTAAGTCATGGACAAATGTATTTTTTGATAGTTGGAATTTTACTGTCGCTTGTGTTGAAGTTAAAAGAAGAGGCTTATGAGGAGTTGGAACAGGAATACCGGAAAACCCGTGATGACAGTAAGGAAAGGAATCTGCTTTTTACAGGAAAAGAATCGCAACCTGATTGAGAAGCAGGACTATGAAATTTATATACGGCAACACTTCAGGAGCGAAATCGCATTGCAAGAGAAATTCATGACAATGTGGGACATTTGCTTTCAAGATCCATCCTTATAATTAGGCAATGAAGATTGTAAATGAAGACGAAAAACTGTCCTCTTCCATTGAACAATTGAGGAGTCGTTGAATACAGCCATGACCAGTGTGCGGGAGAGTGTCCATGACCTTCATGATGATTCTGTGAATCTGAAAGAAGTGACAGAAGAACTGGTGGGGAGTTTACATTTTGCCCGGTAGATTTATCTTATGATATGGGATATGATGTTCCAAGAGAGATTAAATACGGCTTTATCGCAATTGTAAAAGAGGCACTTCACAATATTGTAAGGCACAGTGATGCAAGTAAAAGTGAAGATAGTCATGCGGGAGCACCCAGCGCTTTATCAGCTGATCGTGGAGGATAATGGGACTGTGAAAGAACCAATACAAAGTGGCGGGTAAAAGCTGTATCCAGAGAATATCAGTCTGGACAGGTATGGGACTTCGCAATATGAGCGACCGCGTCCGGATGCTTGGAGGAATGATGCAAATTGTAAGAAAAGAGGGATTTCGTATTTTTATTACGATCCCCAAGGAGGTATCTTAAAATGAGAATCGTGATTGCAGATGATGATATGCTTGTATCAGGGGCACTTAGGACGATTCTGGAAAAGATCAGATATAGAAGTTCAGGCATTGCCTCAAATGGAAGGAAGCTATAGAACTTTACCGGAAATATGAGCCGGATGCCGCTGGATGGATATCCGCATGAGTCCAATGAGCGGTCTGAGGCATCGGAAGAGATTTTAAAAAAAAACCAGAGGGCAAAGATATTGCCTTACAACATTTTCGATGACGAATATATTGTAAAAGCGTTGAAATGTGGTGTGAAAGGATATCTTTTAAAACAGGATTATGCAAGTATTCTGCCGGCAATCGGGCAGTGTGCACGGGGCAGACGGTGTTCGGAACTCAGATCATATCCAGACTGCCGGAACTTTTAGAGCGAAAGAGTGCGTTTGATTATGAGACTTATGAGATTACGGAAAAAGAACGTGATGTTATGAAACTTTGTGGCAGACGGAAAGAGCAATAAAGAAATTGCAGGGGAAATGTTTTTAAGCGAGGGAACGATCCGAAATTATATCAGTGGGGATTTTGGATAAATTGAATTTAAGAGATCCGTACACAGTTTGCAGTATTTTATCTCAGAAATTGCACATAAAATCATTGGCAGGCGCCAGAATGTGCCAAGGTTTTTTTGTTCTAAATATCAGAATTGTAGCTGTGGATGAAAAAATATAAAAAAGAAGGAGAAATTATTATGCAGAGTTTTGTACAGTATACCCCAACGAAAGTTGTATTTGAAAAGATACGCAGAAAGAAGCTGAAAGCTGGTCCGTGAATTGGGATAACAAAAGGTATTTCTTATATGGCGGTGGAAGTGTTATAAGAAGCGGACTTCTCGATGAGATTAAGAAATCTCTTGATGAAGAACATACATTTTCTTATGAGGAACTTGGCGGTGTAAAACCGAATCCACGTTTGTCCTTTTGCAAGAAAAGGAGTTGAAAAAGCGATTGCTTTTTGAGCAGAGCTGATTCTTGCAGTAGGCGGTGGAAGTGCAATCGATACAGCAAAAGGAATTGCGATAGGGTGCTGCGAATCCGGGCACAGATATCTGGGAGTTCTGGAAGAATAAAAAGAATTAAAGAAGGCACTTCCGGTAGGAAACCGTTTTGACAATTTCAGCAGCCGGAAGTGAGATGAGTAATTCCATGGGTACTGACAGATGAAGAGACGCAGGACAAATCCGGAATCGGAAGCGATCTGATTCGTCCGAAATTTGCAATTATGAATCCGAAGCTGACATATACACTTCCGAAATATCAGCTTACTTGCGGAATTGTAGATATTTTATGCATACAATTGAACGTTATTTCACACCGGTACATGGAAATGAACTGACAGATGAGATCGCAGAAGGACTGCCGCGTACATTGATTCGGAATGCAGCAAAGGCATATGAGAATCAAGAAGATTATGATGCTATGAGTGAAATCATGTGGTGCGGTATTTCTCATAACGGAATTACCGGACTTGGAAGACCAAAGGATTTTCTGTGCCATAAGCTGGGACATCAGTTGGTGCCAAAAATTTGACAAAGCCCACGGGGCAACATTGTCTGCAGTCTGGGGAAGCTGGGGCAAGATACGTCTATCATCTGGACGAGGCAAGATTTTGCAAATTACGGAAGAAAAGTATGGAACATTGATGAGGAAAATGATGAAAAAAACGGCAGTGGCAGCAATTGAGAGAACCGAAGAATTCTTCCGGTCTTTGCATATGCCGACTTGTCTGGGAGATATGAAAATGGGTGTACAGCCGGATGAAGTATTAAAAGAAATGGCTGGCAAAGGCGACTGCAGGGGGGATACCATGAGAAAGTGGGCGCTTTCCAGAAAATGGGGGCAAAAGAGTTATATGAGATTTATAAAAGGGCAAACCACAGATAATTTAAATATTGACTGGCATGCATTTTACAGAAATGTATTTGCCTTAATTATTCAATGGCGCTCCAGAATCTGATTAACGTCGGAGTGACTGCAGTTGATGTTATGATGCTTGGAAGAGTGGGAGAAAAAGTGTTGTCCGGTTCTTCGCTGGCAGGACAGATCCAGTTTATTATGATGCTGATCTTTTTCGGCATTACATCTGGAGCAACAGTACTGACAGCGCAGTACTGGGGAAAGAAAGATATCAGAACTATTGAGAAAGATTCTTGGTATGGGACTTACAATCTCACTTGCAATTGCGGTAATTTTTATGACATTGGCCTTGACTATTCCGGGTCCTTTGATGCGTATTTTTACATCGGATCCGGAAGTAATTGCAGAGGAGTGAAATACTTACGATCGTTGGAATATCTTATCTTTCATAGCGGTAACGCAGGTTTTATCTGAATATTATGAGAAGTATTGAACGGGTGATGATTGCTACTTTTGTATATTTTATGTCTTTGGTTGTCAATGCAATTATGAATGCAATTTTGATTTTTGGACTTCTTGGATTTCCGGCACTTGGAATACAAGGAAATGCAATCGGCACATTATGTGCCAGAATGACAGAGACATTGATCGTGCTTATTTATGCACATTTCATGAATCAGGATGTGAAAATTCGTCCTCGATTTATGATACAGATTGACAGGGTACTTGCAAAAGATTATCTAATCTATGCCATGCCGGTTGTGTTAAATGAAATGATGTGGGGACTTGGAGTCTCTGCAAATACTGCTGTCATCGGTCATCTTGGGAGTGCGGCGGTTGCATCAAATTCAGTTGCACAAGTAGCGAGACAGCTTGCCCAGGTCGTTGTATTTGGAATTGCAAATGCGACAGCCGTCTATCTGGGTAAGACGATTGGGGAGCGTAAATTGATTATGCGAAGGCTTATGCAAAAAAGATTTATCCGGCTGGCACTTATTATGGGCTGTTGTGGTGCATGTGTAATTTTTAATCTGTGTCCGATTGCAAATACATTTCTTGTATTATCGCCTGAGGCAAAAGAATATCTTTATATGATGTTTGGCGTCATGTCTTATTTTGTCATTGCACAGGCAGTCAATACAACATTGGTAGTAGGTGTATTTCGCTCAGGAGGAGATACGAGATTCGGATTAATTCTGGATGTGTCTACGATGGGGGATTTTTCTATATTACTGGGTGCAGTCGCAGCATTTTTTCTTACACGCAAGTGTACCGGTCGTTTATATACTTGATGAGTGATGAGCTGGTGAAATTACCGCTTACGCTAAAGAGGTACCGCAGTTACAAATGGCTCAAAGATGTCACGAGGAATAACCTGAAATTTAAAGCTGTGAAAGGGAGTAAAAGCAAAGATTAAAGGTAATTCAAGGTTGATAAATTACCTGAAAAAGGTAGTACAATAGATTCAGAGCTCAGAAATACAGAGCAGTTTCAGAATAATGAAAGAGAGGTATAGGATTATGAAAGTAATCGCAACAGAAAAAGCACCGGCAGCAATCGGACCATATTCACAGGCATATGTTATAACGGAGTTCTTTTATACATCCGACAGCTTGGAATTAATCCTGAGACAGGAAATCTTGGCGGAGATACAATCGAAGAGCAGGCTGAGTGGTCTTGGTAAGAATGTAGGAGAGATTTTAAAAGCAGCAGGTACAGATTACGAGCATGTACTTAAAAACAACATGTTTCCTGGCTGACATTGCTTTTTGAGCATTCAATGAAGTTTATGCAAAATATTTCACATCTAAACCGGCAAGAAGCTGTTTTGCAGTGAAAGATTTCCCTATGAGCACTCTGCGAGATTGAAGATAATCAGCAGCAGTAGAAGAGTAAAAGAGGCCAGAAGATAAAGTTTTAGTTATGTCAGAGAATCAGAAAGGATGCTCACCATCCGATTGCCAGGGGTGTGCACATGCAGGGACTTGTAATAGTAAACCGCAGGATTTTCTATAAACCGGCGAATGCAAAATCACACATTCGTAATGTGATCGCAGCTGTCAGTGAAAGGGCGGAGTCGGAAAATCGATGGTAACCGCATCATTGGCAAGAAATGATGAGAAACAAGGATTTTCTGTAGGAATTCTGGATGCAGATTATTACAGGACTGTCTATTCCGAAGATGTAGGAACCATGATACAGCCAAAGGAAAGATGATGAACCTTTCCGGGAGATTGCAAAAGACGGAACAAAGATTATGTCTGTCAACTTGCTTTTACTGAATGAATCGGATCCGGTAATCTGGAGAGCACCGATTATTACAAGTGTTGTGACGCAGTTCTGGACAGATGTTATATGGGGAGATCTGATTATCTCTTTGTAGATATGCCGCCTGGAACTGGTGATGTTCCACTTACAGTATTCCAGTCTCTTCCGGGTGAATGGAGCAGTGGACTGTAACATTCCACAGGATCTTGTGCGTGGATCGTAGAGAAAGCTTTACAAGATGGTAAGACAGATGAATATTCCATGCTCGGAATCGTAGAGAATTACAGTTATCTGACTCTGCCCGGATTGTGGAAAGAAGATTTCCGTATTTGGAGAAAGAAGTGGCAGATGGAGTTAGTATTCCGGTTCTTGGTAAGATGCCGATTGATCCGGCTCTTTCTGAGATGGTAGAGAATGAGAAGTTCTATGAAGTTTCGAATGAGTACCTGGCAGATGCAGTAAATAAAAATATAAGAAGATTACAAGGAATATTTTGAAAAAATATTTGCTAATAAGAGTGAGATGTATTTCATGTAACAATAAAGAAAGAGTAACCGGCTGATATGTGAGAAGAAAGATATCAGTTGGTTGTCTCTTTTTTATCCTGGCATCAGTAAAATATAAATTGACAAACCGAAACAGATGTTCCTATAATAAAAACAGAACAGATGTTTGCACCATGATATTAGGGAAAGAATATGAAGATACAGAATCCCATGTCTATCTATGAAAAATTAAATATTTTATCGGATGCAAAGAAAGTATGATGTGGCGTGTACTTCCAGTGGAACGAAGAGAAAAGGTGATGGTTCCGGAATGGGAAACTGTACACAGTGTGGAATCTGCCACAGTTTTTTCGCAGATGGCAGATGTATTTCACTTTTAAAAATCCTGTTTACGAATGAATGCATTTTTGACTGTAAGTACTGCGTGAACAGAAGAAGTAATGATGTAGTGAGGACTTCTTTTACACCTGATGAAGTTTGTACGCTTACAATGGAATTCTATCGGAGAAATTATATTGAAGGATTGTTTTTAAGTTCCGGCATTCTGGTAAGTCCGGATTATACGATGGAGTTAATCTGTGCAACACTTTATAAGTTGAGAAAAGAGTGTAATTTTCAGGGATATATTCATGTCAAAGCGATTCCGGGAGCAAGTCAGGAACTGATCCAAAAAGCAGGATTTCTGGCGGACAGAATGAGTGTGAATCTGGAACTTCCGACAGCAGAAGGATTGGAAACTATTGGCACCGCATAAATCCAGAAAGAATATCCTCGCACCGGTAACTGATGAGGCTCATCCAAGAAGGGAGGAATGAAAATAGCCGTGAACTGTCATTATACCGTCAGGCACCGAGATTTGTACCGGCAGGGCAGAGTACCCAGATGATTATCGGGGCAACTTTGGAATCGGATTATCAGATTATGAAGGTGACAGAGAGTCTGTATATAAGAAGTTTGAACTGAAACGAGTGTTTTATTCTGCATTCGTACATGTGAATGAAGACAAAGCACTTCCGGCAAGGACAGATGACGGACCGCCGCTTCTCCGGGGAACATCGGCTTTATCAGGCAGACTGGCTGCCTCGTTATTATCATTTTCAGGCAGATGAATTACTGTCGGAGGAGGAACCTAATTTTAATGTTCTGTTTGATCCGAAGTGTAACTGGGCGCTGAAGCATCTGGAGTATTTTCCTGTGGAGATCAACAGGGCAGACTATGAGATGTCGCCTGTGTACCGGGTCTTGACATAAATCAGCAACAAGAATTAGAAAGCGAGAAGACTTGGAACGCTGATTTTGCAGATCTTAAGAAACTTGGAGTAGTACTGAAACGGGCGGTGTATTTTATTACCTGTAATGGGAAGAAATGTATCCGATCAGGGATAGAAGAGGAATCCATAGCCAGAAATCTCTGGATTCCAGAGAAAACTGCCACAGGAGGTGAGAAATCTCGGTTACAGACAGCTTTCATTATTTGATGATGTCGGGTTCCGGGAGAATTTCTATGAAAAGATTTATGTGTGTAATGATACGATCACAGGAATATTTTCTGCAATTTATGATGCATGGAAAGAAGGAAGAGAAGAAAAAAGAGTGTGGGATTGCAATAAAGGGAATGTTAGAACAGGAGCTTTTTGTGAGTACATTTGGTGGAGGGAGAATCTTTCACAAGGAACAGGCAGTAGAACGATTGATCCGAAAACATCTGGGAGTGACAGGCTTATGCTGATATCTGGCATGCATCTTTGCTTCGGATAAGGATAAGGCAGATGCAATTTATGGGACAATGCTGGCTGCAAGAAGGCTTCGTGACAGTAAAAGGTTATGGAACATTTGAGCCACCCACAAGTTGGAACGTATTTGAACTGAGCAGGAAGGTAGGGAAGTGAAGCCCATAATTATAAAGGATTTTTGAGATTTCGGGAGCTGTCTGGCGGGATTTTTATGGAGGGATTGCACCAAAAAACAGGATATTGACTTGTATTGCTCCACATTTTGCTAACCGGCTTCCACAGGAAAACTGGCTGATCCATGATAAGACACATCATATGTATGCAGTGCATGAGGCGGGAAAGGAATGGGTATTGGTAGAAAATGAACGGATTCAGGAGGAGAGGCTGGGGCAGATATCGGAAAATGAACAGATGTATGCAAGTCTGTGGACTGCTTTTGCAGGACAATATCTATTGAATCCAGGGAGAATCCAAGAAGTCAGATGCAGCATCTTCCACTCAGATATCGGCCGGAGATGACTGAGATGGCAGGCGAGGTAAAATTACTTTAAAATATTTTATATTTATGTGTTATAATATGGGCGTTTACAAGAAGTGTCAGGAAAGGGAGAAAACACAATGGATCTTGAACAGCCTGTGATTCGCATTTCTGTAAAGAAATCTGGTGGAATTTATACTTCGTGCGGGAGATATAGACAATCGAATAGCGTCGACAGATAAAGATACTATGCAGCTTGGAAGCAGAATCCACAGGAAGATTCAAAAGCAGATGGGTCCGGATTATCATGCAGAGATTTCACTAAAAATATGAGATTCCATGTAAAGATTTTACGCTGAAACTGGAAGGAAGAGCAGACGGAATTATTGAGCTTCCGGAAGGAATTGTCATTGATGAAATTAAAGGTGTGTTAAGAGAACTGAATCAGATTAAAGAGCCGGTACCGGTACATCTGCACAGGCAATGTGTTATGCGTATATTTTATGCGGCATCTCATAATTTGCCGGAAATTGGTGTGCAGATGACTTACTGTAATATGGAGACAGAGGAGATAAAGCGTTTTCAGAGTGGTTACATATTCGAAGATTTGGAACGGTGGTTTTATGAGCTGATTGAAAGTATGAAAAGTGGGCGAGATATCAGATTCAGTGGAAGAAAAAGAGAGATAAGTCGATCAAGAATGGGAATTTCCATTTGCATACAGAGAAGGGCAGAAGAACCTGGTAACATCAGTATATCGGACGATACTTAGAAAAAAGAAGTTGTTTATTCAGGCACCGACCGGAGTTGGAAAGACGATCGCAACATTATTTCCGGCAGTGAAAGCAGTAGGAGAGGGATTGGGTGATAAGATATTTTTATCTGACAGCGAAGACGATCACAAGAACAGTAGCCTGGCAGGCATTTGAGACATTAAGGGAACAGGCGCTTCGTATGAAAGTAATTGTTCTTGGACAGCAAAAGATAAAAATTTGCTTTTGTGAAGAGACAAATTGTAATCCAGATTATTGCCCTTATGCGAAAGGACATTTTGACCGGGTGAACGATGCAGTCTATGAACTTGACATCTTCTGATGAACTGGAACCGGGAGATACTAGAGGAACAGGCAAGAAAATGGAAGGTGTGTCCGTATGAGATGAGTCTGGATGTGGCGGTCTGTGGTTGATGCAATTATCTGCGATTATAATTATGTATTTGACCCACAGGCGCATTTGCGCAGATTTTTCGGAGAAGGAAATAAAGGCGATTATCTGTTTTTAATTGATGAAGCACATAATCTGGTGGAACGGGGCAGGCAGATGTACAGTGCCAGTATCTGCAAAGAAGATTTTCTTGGAATTAAGAAAAGGTCCGGTATGAGGATGAGAAGTTAACAGAGAGACTGGAAGATTGTAACCGGGGCTTCTGGCAATGAAACGGGAATGCGAAGAATATAAAGTTCTAAATAGTGTATCGCATATTTACCTCAAGCTTTTAAATCTGGTGACAGAACTGGAACGTTTTTCTGGAAGAATGTGAGAAAGAAGATATCCGGGAAGAAGTTCTGGAGTTTTATTTTCACATTCGAAGCTTTATGGATATACATGAGCGGTTAGATGAGAATTATGTGATTTATAGTGAACTGGATGGGGAAGGGAAATTCCGGGTACATTTGTTTTGTGTCAATCCAGCGGGAAATTTGGGAGAATTTCTGCAAAAGGGAAACAGCACAATTTTCTTTTCAGCTACATTATTGCCAATTACATATTATAAGAAACTGCTTTCCACGGGAAAAAGAAGATTATGCAATCTATGCAGAATCCCCATTTGATGTAGAGCATCGTCTGCTAATGGTTGGAGGAGATGTAAGTACAAAGTACACACGGAGAAATGAAGAGATGTATCAGAGATATGCCAGGTATCTGTGGAAGCTTGCAAATGGAAAGAAAGGGAACTATCTGGTATTCTTTCCGTCTTATCGTTTTCTGGAAGATGTCTATGAAGCTTTTGAAAAGATTCAGGAAAAAAGGAAGAGCTAGAAGCCTTCCCGGCTTTGGGTCATCGAATTACTTGTGTGACACAATCCCAGTTTATGTCAGAAAATGACAGGGAGGAATTTTTTGAATACATTTGAAGAGGAAAGAAAGGAAAGCCTGCTTGGATTTTGTGTCATGGGTGGTATCTTTTTCAGAAGGAAATTGATTTGGACGGAGGATAAGCTGATCGGGGCCGTGATTGTAGGCACAGGATCGCCACAGGTTTGTCGAGAACGGGAGATTTTAAAGGATTATTTGATCAGCACGGCAGGGACGACTATGCTTATCTGTATCCGAATGAATAAGGTACTTCAGGCAGCCGGACGTGTCATAAGAACAGATGAGACAGAGGAGGATATTGTTGCTGGATGATCGCTTTTTTGACAGGCGGTATCAGGAGACTTTTCCAAGAGAATGGGAAAACCAAAGAAGCTGCAGCCTTGGAAAATATGGCAGAGCAGATAGAAGAGTTCTGGAAAAAAGAAAAGGAAGAAGCAGACCGTCCGGAGAAAAGAATAAAATTGATGCATTGTTTTCTTTTGTCAGGCGGTCTGTGATTTTGCAGATTCCAATATATCTGGTCTATGTTGTGAATAATGCTATTGCTGTATAACGATTATGCCAGATTTAAATTACGGTTCAGACGATAATAAGTAATAATATAAAGAATCACACTCCATATAATCATCAAAGCCAGAGAGATTCCCAAAAGACCGAGCATATACTGAGATGGTGTAGACATATAAAGTGTTGTACTTGTTCCAATCGTTACAGCCTGGGTGTTTAGCAGTCCAAGTGGGATAAAAAATCAAAAGACAGCTAATGCTTTCTACAAATGTAACGATAAAGTACATGGCAACAGCGCCAAAAGACGCGATGACCGGTAAATATCTGTCCCAGAGAGATGGCAGGCGTAATATAATATAACATTTGCAACTGTTCGGCTATCATGAAAAGATGTAAAAGGCAATTGATCCAAAGACTCCAAGATGGGATCCCAAACCGAAAATTTCCATTAGGAGAGATTTATTGCCGGAGAGAGAATCTTTTACATATGGCACCCAGGCAGCAATGTATATAAGCAAAGAGTCCAATTATGTCGATTATGCCAGATTGTTCCTGCAATGACTTTTGCAATCAGGAGAGTTCCCTTTTTTGACCGGCAGGGTGGGGTCAGATATCCTTCGTCAGAGTATGTACTCTTATAAAAATGCACAGCAATGATAATTGAGGGTTGCAAAAGCAACACAGGTAAGCAGGATAATACCAAAAAGAAACAGTCAATCCAAGAATTAAGAAGTAAGTATTACCCAAGTTATGAACATTGTTGGCTGTAAGTCTGCCTGTGATCAGTATACGGATAAAAAATGCATATATAAGCAGGGAATGCATGGATGATGATTAAAAAACGATTCATGGCTTTCATATCGTATTTGATGATTTTTCCTAACATTTGAATACCTCCCCTGAATAATGCGTCAACAGATTTCTTTTGTTCTGACCGGATATCATCGACGGTTGCATTTAATACAAGTTCACCGTTCTGGATAAAGAGTACGCGGTCTAAAATATTTTCAATATCGGAAATCAGATGCGTTGAGATCAAAATCGTTGCATGTTCATTGTAATTACTTAAAATCGTGTGTAAGATGTAATCTCTGGCAGCAGGGTCAACACCCGATCGGTTCATCAAGTATATATAGTTTGGCGTCACGCTCATAACAAGAATCAGTGCTACTACTTTCTGATTTCCTTTGGAAGAGTTTTCAAAACGTGCTGTCTGATCTCATGTTCAGGTCCTTCAGCATCGAAGTGGCAATTTCTGGATTTCGAAAATCTTCATAAAAAGTCAGCAAAGTAAGAAACCAGATCTTGGATTTTCATGGAACCGTCCAGATAACTGTGGTCTGGGGAGATAGGACACTTGATATTTTTTGCTGTGGACACCAGGAAGTTCTCCGTCGATAAGAACAGTCCCTTCTGTCGGGTGTTAAGAGGTCGTTGATCAGTTTGATCAGTGTAGTTTTCCTGCTACCGTTTGGGACCTAAGTAGTCCGATGATCTGAATGGCGGGTCAGTGTCAGGTTCAGATTGGTGGAGAGCGTAGGCACTTTTTATTGTACTTTTTGAAAGCCCTTTACATTCTAAAATGGGTTTCATATTATTTTTCCTCCTTCATTGTATCTTGAACCAGTTCCAGGATTTCCTGGTCTGGTAAATCTAAGATGTTCCATTGATTTTAAAAATTCACGGATATGCTCGGTGGCAGTCTTTGTTTTTAATGTTTTATCATTGTTTCGTCCTCCGTAACAAATCGTCCGCTTGTACGGCGGGAGTGTACTAGACCAATTTTCTCCAGCTCGGAAAGTGCTTTTTGCATTGTGTTAGGATTTACGGATGCTTCCATAGCAAGTTCGCGAACAGAAGGAAGTTTGTCCCCGGGTCTGTAGGTGCCGGAGATAATATCATGCTGAATTCGTTCCATGAGCTGAAGATAAATGGGACGGTCACTATCTAAATTCCATGGCATATTATGCCACTCCTTTCACTTTGTATTATTGTACTATCTGAGTAATACAATAATACAGATGCTCACAAGTGTCAAGCACAATTGTGAAAAAATGATTTATTTAAATATCAGGGAGCATTTTACAAGAATCGTCAGTAGAGTTTGATGAAAAATGAGAAAAAAAAAAGCAGCAAACCTTTAAAGATTTACTGCTCAGATATCTATTTGTTTAAATTTAAAGTAGTACTGACTGATTGTAATAGTAACTTAATGTTCATTTTTCTGCAATAATATTATCCGAAAAATTCTTATCGAACTGGCTGGTTTCTTAACATTGCAATAACTTCATATTTGTATGGTGCGTAAGATTTCTTCTCTTTTGTTGGAGAAGGAATATATGGAGTTTCAAGCGATTTTCGGAATTTGTTCAAAATCTGGGTGGTGTACGATATAGAGAGGGCATCGAATCCAATCTCCAGTGCCGAGATTGGCATGCCTGTCTTTCTTTGCACCACACACATTTTTACTGTCGTTAATATGAAAGACCGCAATCTGATCTTTACCGATCAAATGATCAAAACTCGTCGATCACACCGTCGAAATTACCACGGATATCATAACCACTGTCGTGAGTGTGGCAGGTATCAAAAACAGACACGCAGTTTGTCGCTGTAGACTACGCCGCCATAGATTGCCGCAAAGTTCTTCAAAAGACCGGCCAAGTTCCGATCCCTTTCCTGCCATGGTTTCCAGTGCAATATGAAGAGGCGTGTCTTTTGTCAAGACTTCATTGAGCCCCTTTATGACCTGTTGAAGTCCGGTTTTAACTCCGGCACCGACGTGGGCACCAGGGATGCAGAATCAGAGTCTGGTTTTTTGCAGGCGGTCGCGCGGTCAATTCTCTTTTGCCAGAAATCTCCACGGCCAGTTTATATGTCTCAGGTTTTACGGTATTACCAAGATTGATAATATAAGGGAGCGTGAACGACGATATCTGAAATATTTTTTCGTTCATATAGTTCCAGGCGGCATCAATATTGAGCTCAGAAATCTCTTTTCTTTTGGTGTTTTGTGGTGCTCCGGTATAGAACATCATAATTTGCTTGTTAGGATTCCAGCTTTTTTGCAGAACCAAGGAGCATGCTTTTTTCCGCTCATGCCACATGAGATCCAAGTTTTAAATTCATAGATGTAACCTAACCTTTAATTTAATATAAAATGTGTCTGGTCAAGCTATCGCTGCTTAAATTTATCCTGCCCTGTTTACAGATTGGACAGACAAATGTGTCTGAAGTTCTTCAAATGGAATATCACCATCATAGACATATCCGCAGATACATACACCCATTTGCCATTTCCGGAGGAATTACTGAGGTGATTGAAGAATCAGAAGCAGAATCTACCGTATCCAGATCTTTCCGGCTGGTAAGTCGGTGCATTTTTTCGACTTTGCCTTTGATGATATTGTGATAGTATGGCATAGGTCATAGGTGTTTCCTGATTCAACATATCACAGTCAATGATTTCCCCAAGAAAGACCGTGGGGTATTTGTTTCATTTTATCGATGACCTTACAGACAAGATAACCGCATGCATCATCGACAACGGCAATATTATGCTTTGTAATAAAAGGAACATTCATAAATTTGTCCACATCTCTGGAAGACTGAAATCCAAGCTGGCTGATGATATTGGGGTCAGTCTTTTCAGAAAGTATGGAAACTGCGAAATATTCCACTTTTTCAATGCATTCATGCGTATAATTATCATGATTCATACTGACGGCTAAAGTTGCAGGGGAAGAAGTAATCTGCATAATACTGTTGGCAATGCAGCCGGACATACGATTCTCCCCAAGTGCCGAAACGGCATATACACCATAAGATAAATTTCGAAGTACTTTTTTGTTCATAGGTAACCTCCCATCTCGTATAATAACAGTAATTATTACTATTATAATAGCATGGGATTTACCGGAATAGCAACCAGACTTTCTAAAAAGAGTTGAAAATCGTGTGTGTGAAAAGAATTAAGGTTGTTGGCTTTATTTTCTTGTGTTAAAAATACAATGTGACATATTTTGTAAAATGAAAAATTAAGATAAATAAGAGGTAGAGAGCATGAAGAGAATATCAGATTTTATAGCGGAAGAACTGGCAGCAGCTTTCGAAGCAGCAGGATATGACAGAATTATGCAAAAGTAAATATTGTCGAACCGCCCGGATCTTTGCGAGTATCAGTGCAATGGTGCTATGGCAGGAGCAAAAGCTTATCATAAAGCACCGATCATGATTGCGCAGGATGTTGTGGCAAAATTAGAAGGAAGTGGTTGCTTCTGCGATGTTCAGGCAGTAAATCCGGGATTTATCAATCTGAAATTAGACGAAAGATTTGTAGCAGATTATCTGGATGAGATGGAGACGGATGAAGACCTCGGACTGAATAAGACTGACAATCCTAAGATGATCGTGATCGACTACGGCGGACCGAACGTGGCAAAAACTGCTTCATGTAGGACATCTTCGTTCTGCAATTATTGGTGAGAGCGTAAAACGAATTGCAAGAAAAATGGGACATAATGTTCTTGGAGATATCCATTTGGGAGACTGGGGATATCAGATGGGACTGATCATTACGGAATTAAAGGAAAGAAAACCAGAACTTCCATATTTTGATGAGAATTTTAAAGGAGAATATCCGGCAGAGGCTCCATTTACCATATCTGAGTTGGAGGAGATCTATCCGACAGCAAGTGGAAAAGCAAAAGAGGATGAGGAGAGAGAGCGCTGCATGCCACATATTTACTCCAGAACGGACATAAAGGTTATACAGCAATCTGGAAACCACATTATGCATGTATCTGTAAATGATTTGAAGAAGAACTATGCGAACCTGAATGGGACTTTGATTTGTGGAAAGGTGAGTCTGATGCACAGGCTTACATTCCGGATATGATTGAGCGGCTGAAAAAGAAGGATTTGCACATCGATGACGGAGCCCTTGGTGATTGATGTACAGGAAGAATCAGACACAAAGGAAATTCCACCATGCATGATCCAAAAAGTCAGACGGAGCATCTCTCTACGGAACGACAGACCTTGCAACGCTGGTTCAACGAGTGGAAGATTACCATCCGGACAAAGTCATTTATGTTGTAGATAAGCGTCAGGAGTTACATTTTGTACAGGTATTCCGTGCAGCAAAGAAGACAGGAATCGTTCCTTCTGAGACAGAACTGAAATTTTAGGTTTCGGTACTATGAATGGAAAAGATGGCAAGCCTTTCAAAACAAGAGAAGGCGGTGTTATGCGTCTGGAGAATCTAATCGCTGAGATTCAGGAGAAATGTACAAGAAGATCACGGACAACCGGGTGTACGGTAGAGGAAGAGGAAGCGAAGAACACTGCGAAAACGGTAGGTATGGCTGCAATCAAGTACGGGGATCTGTCCAATCAGGCTTCCAAAGATTATGTCTTCGATGTAGACAGATTTACTTCCTTTGAGGGAAACACAGACCGTATATTCTGTATACCATCGTGCGTATCAAATCTATCCTGAACAAATACCAGAAGAAGAAGGAAAGCGGTCACAGGACTTAAGGTAAATCAGCAGTCCGCGAGAGCGAGAAATGATTGATGAAGCGCTGGTAAAAATATAAATTGAGATGATGGAAAATGCTTACGAAGAACTTGCACCGCATAAAATCGTGCGTATATTTATGATCTTGCAAATGCATTCAATCATTTTTATCATGAAACCAAAATTCCAGAGGAAAACGAAAGCAAAAGAAACAGGGATACATTGCACTGCTTATACTGGACAAAGAAAGTATTGAGTCCTGCATTGATGTTCTTGGATTCGAAGCACCAGAGAGAATGTAATGAGTTGCAGCGATATCCGAATAGTGGTCGGATTGTGGGAGTGCATAGCACGGAGCAATCTGAAGGTATCATGAAGAGTAGTATATATTACAGGAAGGATTTATAGGTAACATGACAGACAAGTTGTACTACGAAAGTAGTCATAGAAAAAAGATTTTGAGGCACAGGTAATTTCATGTGAGCCGGAAGGAGAAGGATACAAAGTAGTTTTGGATAAGACAGTATTTTTCCCGAAGGCGGCGGACAGTATGCAGATACAGGAATTCTTGAGGGGTTCATGTGCTGGACGCGCAGGAGAAGAATGGAATTATCTATCATTACACAGATGGCGCACTGGACACCGGGCGAGATCGTTAAAGGCGAAATTGACTGGGAAAAGAGATTCGAAAGTATGCAGCAACATAGCGGCGAGCATATCATTTTCAGAATTGGTACATGGAAGATTCGGATACAACAATGTAGGATTCCATCTTGGAGCTGATTACTGTAATGATGGATTTTGACGGACCGATTACAGCGAGCAGTTGAAAGAAATCGAAGAAGAGGCGAATCGCATCGTTTACAAGAATTTGAATATAGAGATTCTTTACCCGACAAAGGAAGAGTTGAAAGATCTGACTTACAGAAGTAAGATTGAAATTGAAGGACAGGTCCGTATTGTGAATATTCCGGCGTGGATATCTGTGCATGCTGTGCACCACACGTAGATAGAACTGGGGAGATTGGAAATATCAAACTGGTGGATATGGTGTCATACAAAACGGCGAACGCATCACTATGTTAAGTGGAAGCCGTGCACTTACAGATCATCAGCAGAAAGAGGAGAGCGTGAAGAAGATTTCCGCACTGCTCTGTGCAAAGGATACAGAAGTTGCCGAAGCTGTAGAAAAATTAAAAGAAGAGCAGCTTGACTTGAAAAATCAGGTATCTGCTCTCAAACAAAAATTACTGGCTTATCAGGCAAAGGAGATTGACGTTACTCCGGAACTGGTAAAGGTATTTGACAGTGAACTTAGTGGAAATGAACCGAGAGAACTAATGAACATTCTATTAGAGAGAGGTGCAAAGATTTGTGCAATTTTGCAGGAAATGATGAAGAAGGATATCGTTATGTTATCGGAAGCCATTCTGAAGATGTAAGAGTGATCAGCAAAAAATTAAATGAGGCTTTCAGGGCCGTGGCGGTGGAAAACCTCAGATGGTGCAGGGATCCTTAAAAGGAACTGCTAAAAATATTTCAGAAATTTGTAGCTGCCTTGGTGATGGGGAACGCGGTCATTGTAAGCAATGACCAGTTCTCTCACCGGCAGTTTTTCTTTTGTCTCAACAATAAATAATTTTTCCAGATCTTTTCCGGTAATACAGTAATCGGGTATACATGCAATGCCGAGCCCGATTTTTGCAAGGTCAATGAGAAGATCATTACTGCTCAGCTCAATTTCCGGCACGAGATCTAACTGGTGCTGTAAAAAAGAGATTATGCAGGAATTCGCTGGTTGTACTTTTTTTATCCAGCATCAGAATCGGATGTTCTAAAAGTTCTTTGTAGCTTAAGCATCTTCCGACAAGTTTATCAAAGAATGATTTGCAACAAACACGTCCTGGAAAGAGCGGATATGTTTTGTTTCACAGTTTCCGAGATATGGATTTGGAGAATTGACAACAATCAGGTCAACCTGTCCATTTTCTAATAGTTCTACACAGTGGATAGAAGTTGCATTCGTTACTTTGATGAGCTCCCGGAAATTCCTTATGGAAACGCTCCAGGTAAGGAACAAGAAAATAACGGCAGATAGTGTCACCGGCACCGATGCGAAGTTGTCCTACACCTTCAGAAGCTTCTAAAAGCTGGATTTCCCACGGTGAATCAGATTCATAGCTGGTTCCACATGACGAAGAAGCAGTTCGCCTTCCGGTGTCAGGCGTACCTTTTTGGTACTCCTGATAAAAAGCTTTTGATTTAATTTCTTTTCCAACGCTTTGATAGACTGGCTTACGGCTGACTGAGAGATAAATAATTTATTCGCAGCTTCCGAAAAACTTAGTGTAGTTGCTACGTGGTAAAACACTTTATATAATTCGTAATTAATATCCATAATAAGACTCCCTAATAAATACTAATTTGATTATAAGGTAAATTAATGCAAAATGCAATGGCAGAATTTGTTTTGAAGTGATTTTTCTATACAGATATGAGATATCTTGGTATAATACTAGAGATAAAAACCTGACCGCAAAAAAATGCGCAGGTAGTTTAGGAAAGAAAAGGAAGATAACATGAAGATCTGGTACAGAGTTACCATTACATTTACGATGCTCCTGGTAATCTTTGCATTGCTGATCACTGATTTCAGCTTGCAGTTTATGGAGACAGCCATTACGGATTTTATAAAAGGAATATGAAAAGTACCGGGTCACGGACGATCTGAATATGAAGATTGACAATGTGATGGCAGTGACAGAACATATGATGGCTTATCTGATTGAAAGGAAGAAAAGCTGTCAATTGTCACAGATGGACGGTGAGCATCAGGATTTCTTCAATGAACAGGACAGGCTTCACCTGGCAGATGTGAGAATTTGTTTCTGGGAGGTTTGAAGCTTCGAAATTATGCGGTGATTCTTGCAACTATTTTAATGATTGTTCTTAGGGCAAAAAAGCAGATTTCCGAAGACTGGTTCCGCTAGATATTTGCAGGCGCTGTTTGTTTATCTTATTTTGGCGGCAATTCTGGGAGTTGCCATGAGCATTGATTTTACAAGCTGTTTTACGCTGTTTCATAAATTGTTTTTACAAATAATCTCTGGATCTTTGACCCGGAGACAGATTATATGATCCGCATGCTGCCATGGAAGGATTTTTTTTCTCAGACATGGTAATCCGGGTCGGCGTGATATTTATCGTATTACTTGCTGTGCCGGGAGTTGCAGCGGTCGTACAACTGGAAATGGAAAAAAGAAAGAAATTAGTAAAACTTATAAAAGGATTTAAATATATTAATTTTAATAATAATGGTGGGTATGTTACAATGAAATAAATAATGAAGATTTAAAGTAACAGAACTATTACCAAATAAAAAATATAAACACAATGGAGGAAGACGAATGAGTAATGTAAGAAGAGTGTATGTTGAGAAAAAGGGCAGCTATGATGTCCAGCAGCAGAAGGCAATTTTCGTACATGAGATTCGCAAT
>VOFG01002029.1_pt1 | contig 26469 bp, 37 predicted proteins | sample 5384171 | NCBI WGS metagenome assembly VOFG01 (sample SAMN12384726, study PRJNA508395) | human gut metagenome | isolation source: healthy gut F | host: Homo sapiens | reverse complement strand
ATCAAATACTTCGTTCAGTTACGTATTGCTCAGGGTGCTCCAAACAGGCCTGTGGCTTTGAGTTATATCCCAGTTTGTGGAAAAGGGTGCAGTGGTGCTGGGCGTCAGCAAGGACAGTGGCATCTCATAAACGGTTCGAGGAAAATATGGCCTGCCGTTTTACGCTGCTGTCAGACACGGAGCTTTCCCATCCAGGCATACGATGTGTGGAAGGAAAAAGAAGATGTATGGAAAAGTCAGCATGGGTGTGGTGCGGACGACCTATCTCATCAATGAGTATGGCATCATTGAAAAAAGCTTACGACAAGGTGAAGGCAGCGGATAATCCGACACAGATGCTGGGAGAGCTGGCATGAGGATCTTACTGTCACCCGCCAAGAAAATGAGGGAATACTGATTCTCTGGCACCACTGGGCCTGCCGGTATACCTGGAACAGGCAGGGCGTGCATGCTGTGCAAGAGCCTTTCTCTGGCGGAGGCAGCCCTGTGGAAGTGCAACGATCAGCTGGCAGAGCTGAATTATGAGCGGTTCGCCCATATGGATCTGGAACGGCAGTTGACCCCGGCGGTGCTCGCCTATGGGCTGGCTTATCAGTACATGGCGCCCGGCGTCATGACGGAAGATATGCTGTCCTATCTGCAGGAACATCTGCGCATCTCCGGGTTTATGGGGTGCTGCGCCCTTCGATGGGAGTGGTGCCCTACCGGCTGGAAATGCAGGCGGCTTTCGGTACGCGGCAGATGGTTGATTTACAGGAGAAAGATCTTTATGCGTACTGGGGGTGATTTGCTGTATCAGGGCACCCGGGATGCGGACGGTGTCTTTATCAATCTGGCTTCCAGGGAATATGCAAAAGCGGTGGAAAAATATATCGCCCCGGCGGATCACTTTATCACGGTGGAATTCTGTGAGCAGGTGGAAAACTGAAGCGAAGGGCACCTTTGCCAAAATGGCCCGGGGCGAGATGGGTACAAGCCTGGCGGAGCGGCAGGTGGAAGATCCCACCCAAATGTGGGATTTTACCGGGATGGGGTATCGGTTTGATGAGGATGAATCGGATGAGAACGACCTATGTTTTGTTGCCCGGCGGAAAAGAAAAAAGCATCACGCTTTGTCTGACGCTCCTGCCAACATAGGTTTCGGTTGAATGTGATCTATTTACTGTATGATCAAAGATTTTCAGCAAGTTACCAGCAAGTTAATCGAACACTACATTTAGCCTTTAATCCCAATTTTATGCTATATCTTGCATTTTTGGTCTGGGAAATCACGTCAAACTTTTCAGTGAGCAAGTTGCCGGCAAGTTAAATCCGCACCCAGACAGGAATATATTTCATGTATCTCGGAGCTGTCGTCGGATCAAGGGTTTGATGAGTTCCGATGCAACTGCTTCTTTGATCAGCCGTGATATTGTACCTGACGCAGAATCTTTTAATCCGAATCGTTCTCTTAGGGAACTGTTTGTCAACTGTTCGCCTTGCACATGCTTAATACAGGCATGCAAATAACAGGCCCACAGTTTATCCTCCATAGAGATGTTGGAGAAAGGCATTTTAGAAATAAAGTAACTCTGGTACTATCCTCAAATAATTCATTTCCGGAGCCGGAAGTTGATATAGCTCGCAAGTGATAACGATTTTATCCCAACCGTACCCAATTCTTCGCACATTCTGAGCCGACCATTAAGGATGCCAGTTTCTCGTTTCTGGATTTCGGCGGGTTATCGATAATGCGTCACATCCACGAGGTGTTCGGAATTCGTGATCTCTGATACGTTTTCAAAATGACGAAGTTTTTCCTTTAAATGATAATAATAAAATAAGGGGACGGTCGATTGACTGTGCGATAAATCCTTTACTATTATGATTAAATTAAAGGGATTTATACTTAGATAGTTGACAAATGAATATCCCAACTGTTTTTTGTATTGCAAATTGCCTATTCTTTATTTATGGCGATGAAAACTTTTGATTTATATTGAGAAAGTCAGAGTCCTCTTTAAAGGTCTTTGGCTCTTTTTTATGTTCGTTCGGCGGCTGGTCATCGTCTTTACTCGATTTGAAGGAGAATATGAGTAAAAATGGATATTTTGTAGTGACAAAAATGCACAAAAAATAAAAAATCAACATGAAACATATAAAATGAATTATAATTTATAATAATTTACAAATACAAATTGACATTTACTTAAATGGATGTTAATATGCAGATATAGACATCGGATTATATGAAGCGCTTTGACAGATGTTCTGTAATGGAAGATTAATTGAAGGAGAGTGAGTTCAATGAAAAAGTAAACGACCTGTAGCGGCATTTGTTGGGGTGGTCAGTTTGGATTTGTTTTTGTATTTTGTGATGCTTGCTATAGAACCCGGTCTTAAGCCTATTCTCTTTGATTACAACACCTGGCTTGACAATATGGCTTCAAAACCGTTGTGGGCATTAATGTGGATGTTCGGTGATGCAACAGAACCTCATTTTCATAAGAGTTTATTTGGTGGAATTTTGTGTTTCTTGGTTCCCGTAATTGCGTATGTATTGGACAGAAACAAATCAAAACTCGTTTGACGCCAATCTCTTATGGAAACAAGATTTATCTGGCCGTGGATCTTCGCAGCTGCGTTCATCTCAATGGGGATTTCCACGATTCTTTTTGGCTCTTTAAAATTGAAGGTGATGCATGGATTGGAACTTTTGTTCCTTATGTAAGATATTGCATCTGCAGTAATCTTAATCTATGGGGCCAGAGTGGAGGTCTTATTCACAGGAGCAATTTTAGGAGCGATTTTTTTCGACGCCCATTACTATGTTTATGCGTAGTGCATGGCTGTTTCCTCATCAGTTGCCTGGAATTATTGGCTCTGTAAGTTGGTATGTGGATAGGCGGTATATTTGTATTTGAGATTTGCCATTATTTACCCTGGATGAAAGTGAATCCGAATACAGTAATCTCGCCTGGAAAGATTGATGGAGAAATTTCAGTAGAAGAGTGTAAACATTTAACTCCTAATAAATTTTTTATCAGACGTATGATTGCTGATTATTCCGAGCCATGTTTGTGGGAAATGAAATTGCCAGTGGTGGTGCATTGATTATTGGTACACTGTTTAGCTGGGTGCTCAAATCCTTTGCATCCTGTATATGGAATGGGTATTCTTCTGCACTTCTTTTAGTGAGATATTAACTTTGGAGCAATTTCGATATTTGTATACTGGAACTTTTGGATGGAAAAAAAGACGGCTGGTTCCCGACAACTTTGTGCCCGTAGTGTCCGTTGCCCCCGGCTATGGTAATCAGTTTACGGCAATGCCAATTATCATTATAGGACGGTTTTTGGTGCAATTTCCCCTGCCCTGCGATGGCGATGTGGATCAATCGCAAGATTCCTGCACATTGGCATGTGGTATGATTGGTTTTACTATCTATGGCAATTAATTCTTTGCCTGTGATGTTTTATCAGATATCTTATCAAGTATTTCCATTCATTGCCAAGTGATGGAAGCCTCTTATTAGTGAAGATTTGCCTATGAGGCAAAAATATAAAAAAGAAAGGAGAATTATTATGAGTTTGGACACCTGAAAAACTTGATAACATGGAAAGCACATGGTAACATTGGCGGCTGTTCAGATGGAACCCATCTTGGAGAAAAAAGATGAGAATGTAGCAGAAATCTATAAAACTAATCAATGACAACAATAAGGTGCTAAATTGATTACGCACTTCAGAGCTTTGCAATACAGGATATATGTTTAATTCACGTGAAGAGGTTTACTCCTGTGCTGAACATGTTCCAGGCGGGTATACTTGCAATGAGTGGGGAAAAGGTTGCTAAGAGCGGAACGTGTATATTGTGGCAGGCATCACCAGATTAGGGTGAAGATATCAGATGTTACAATACAGCAGTTCTCATCGGACCTCGATGGTTATATTGGTAAACATAGAAAATTACACTTATGGTGACGATAAAATTTTCTTTGAGCCGGGTGATCTTGGATATCAGGTGTTTGAAACTCCCATTGGACGTATTGCGATGCTTGTTTGTTTTTGGTACTTTGAAAATTGGCGGATTTTGAAACTTATGGGCGCAGATATTGTTTGTTGTCCTACTAATGGGTCGATATTCCGCCAGCAGAGCTTAGGAGAAAATGGGGAACGCATCTTTCAATGGTCAATGCCAACTGTAATAGTTTATTTTGCAATTGCTGCTGATAGAATCGGACTTGAAAGAGGTTGTAAAATTTCAGGTAGAAGCTGTATTGTGGGACCTGATGGTTGGTTTTAGAGGCTGGTCTTGCCAGTGATGACAAGGAAGAAGGTTCTTACGGCAACTGTTAACTGTGGAGGCAAGACGACAGTAATGAATGAATGTTGTCCTGCAGATCATCGGATCTTTATGCGGAGGATTTGGGAAGCGGTTGTGGAAATTTCTCATGTATAAGTAAAACGAAAATCTCTCATTTGATAGACACCCTAACCACGTGTATCAGAGGGAACCTTTAAAAGTTCGCTGATACACGGTTAAATAATATTTAAAAATACAGTTGCGATAGGGCCATAGACATTAGGACGGTGGAATTTTCTTTTTATACTTTTTAAATTCATAAAAAAACATGGATATATTATAAAATAATGATAATATAAGTAAATTTTAGTATAGTTTAAAAAGAATAATATGAAAGGTGATTCTTATATGGATACAAATTTTTGATCGAGGATGTCAATTGAAATGTTACAAGGTATCCCAGGTTACAGTATATAATTTAAAGAAAAAGGTATGCCATTTTGAAAAATTAGGAAAAGAATATTAGGTTTGATGAAAAAAGTGGTTGATTGGATTCGCGAGAATGGCAGAGAGGCGCAGTAAAAGGGTAATATTAGTGATTTTATTGCCGGTTACAGTCTATATTTTGATAGTGTTTTTATTAAGTGCTTTTTTACAAGTAAAGCACTTGTTTCATATTCTGAATATAGTTATTGCGGAAGATCATTAACGATAGTTTTGTTTTTTTACCTATTTGGGAACATGGATAGGAGGAGGAACTATCGTTGGATTAGCTGAAAATCGTATAAATGGTGCCAGTCAATATTGATGTTTGGAATATCATGTGTTTCTGGCATCCTTTTTGTCTTATTTTTAACAGAAAAATTCGACGACTTCAGGTGACCGGTGTCGCCGAAATGTTGGCTCTTCGTTTTCCTGAATATGGAGGTGCAGTTCAGTTCCGGCAGCAATCGCACAGTTTATCAGAAATGTTACGGTTATTGGAATGAATTTTGTTGCCATGGCTTATATGCTTAGTTATTTTACAGGAATCGATTATAAACTGGCAGCATTGATTACATTGTCTATAGTTGTGTTCTATACAGCACTTAGTGGTCTCTGGGGGTGTAGTTGTCACGGATCTTCTTCAGGGATTTCTCCAGACATTGAGTCTGCTCATATTGATTATTTATGTTATAAGATGTTGTGGTTCTATTAGTAGCGTAGAATCCTATTATGCGAGCATAGGAAAGAGTCTGCCCTGTCGTTGTTTGGTTATGGTCAGACAAGTCATGCGGTAGTTGCGTTGATTTTGAGCGTAGGTTTATTTTTCCTGATGGGAGATAGCAGCGACTGGGAAAGGATTTATTCCTGTAAAACAGATAAAACGGCTTTTTGGGGCTACTTGATCCCGTTAACTATCACATTGCTATTATTGTTATTTCCGACATATGTAGGTGTTTTTTAAAATCTATCATGCCGGATTTTAATGCAAGTTTTATTATCTATTATTTTGTATCTCACAAAATGCCGAGGTGGGCTTCAACAACGATTTTGTTGGGATTGCTTTCGTCAGTTCTTTCTACTGCAGATTCTTTTTATGATGTCATCAGGGGTTATTATCTCGAATGATATTATAAAGAAATTTTTGTCCAGGAGCAAGTGACAGAGAATTAATTTTCTGGACCAGGATTTCAGTTATTCTGACCGGAACTTTTGGATTTGCTTTTGCACTTAATTTTGTGGACATTATGACATTATGGATTACAGGCGTCGGTGTTGCTTCTATTATTTACTTCCGGAGTATTTTGCAGCATGGTTTCAAAACGAATGAATACAACGGGCGCATTGACAGGAATGTGGTTGGGTTTGCATATTGTATTATATTGCTTGTAACAGGAAATATCACATCTGTATATTTCCTGATTTTGGGAATATTAATGAATTTTTCATATCAATGGCAGTCTCCCTCTTTTACAGCAAGACCTGATACTGCTGTTGTTCGTAGAACTTGGTATTGGGATGAATATGAATCTAATTACGTGAAGAAGGAGTGGGATAAGGGGCCGGGTGATTTTGATTGTTAATTTTCTTGCTTTAACTTTCATCGTATCGTTCATAAAAATTAGATTGTAGAAAAGTTCGACTCGTTTATCATGTTATTTTGGCGGGGCAATGCAAGGAAAAACTGATTTTGCAAGAATCAGTACGTTTAACACTTGGCTGTGGACGACCTATATTTTGGGAGCTTGTGAAGGGGAATTATTTATGGTTTTAGGGTGCTTCTCCTGCGATAGGAGCATCTATGGGCTTTTCTTTACATTACAGGTCATGTATTCAGGGAGGAGAAAGTACGGTAAGGTATTTTTTGTATCGGATTCTATTCGAGAAAAGTTTTCAGGTCAGGGCGAAATTGTGACTATTGTTATGTTGGTAATGATGGCAGCGTATACAATTGTACAACAGTTGATTGAATGGCAAAATGTGTTTTCTGTCGTGATTGTCCTACAAGATCATTGCGATAATGATGATTTCTATAATTGGAGTGTTTGTTATGTTGACCGGAGAAAGGCGTAGTTATTGCAGACATCCTTTATTTCCTATTATTATTAGCGGAATTATAGTGATGGCAGGGCTTTTTATTGCAGGGTCAGAAGCAAATATCTTTCAGGAAGGGATAAAACTTGTAGTTGAGGGGATTTCTATAATAGTATAGCAGGATTTCAAGTCAGAGCATTCCTTTTGGCGTAGGGTATTATATCATTGTTATGACAATTATGGGCGCAAATACAAACTTTATTAGATCCAACTTATTATCGGATAGCTAATATGATAGAAAGAAGATCCTAGGAATGCAGTTAAGGCGATTCGCGACGGGGGATTATTCTATGGACGCCTGTAGTTATTATTATTTTCTACTATTATGTGTTGTATATGGCGGGCGAAGATGGGAACATAGATGCTTTCGGGAAGTAATACAAATGAGTTGGTGCAGGTTTTGTTTGTGGAAAGTAATAGTACTTTGTTGAAAATTGTTTTTCCTTAGTTATAGTTGCAATTGTAATTGTGACAAGTACAAATACATTAATGGGAGTTTTCTCTATTTTAACGCAGAGAGCGTATGCATTGATTGTGGATGATAAAAATGTTAAAGAGGAAGAAAGTATGCGTTTTGGACGGATATTTCTCCCGATGTTTTTTGTTTTTTGTGGTTTGGTAACGCTGTCGTTGGATAATCTCTCCCTTTTTCTGATTAATATTGCTTGTGGTATTTTTTGCAGCGCCATGTGGTGTGATTTTGCTTGGTAAAAATTATCAGACCACTAATATAAAGATATATTATGGAGCAATTTGTCGGGAATTGCAACAGGAATACTGCATGGTTTATTTCTCCTTTGGGGAGCGGAAGTGTGTTGCTTGGAACAACAATTTCATTTATCCTTCCGGCTGTAATTATTGGGTTTATAGATTTTATACAAAAATATGCAGAGGTGTAGAGCGTTTGTCAGTCAAATAACCTGATCGAAAATTTGTCAAAAAATTTTAAAAAATAGGTTGACAAACAGAGATTGTTTATATATAATATCACTTGGACGTTCGGCAAGGGGGTACATTTCTGAACGGATGATCCAAATCGAAGTGTGGCTCAGCTTGGTAGAGCGCTGCGTTCGGGACGCAGAGGTCGCGTGTTCGAATCACGTCACTTCGACTGGTATTGAGAGAGTCAGAATTCTTTTCAAGAGGATTTTGGCTCTTTTTTCGTTCTTTCCAAAACCATGAAAAATATGGTATGCTGATAACAGCATATTTTCTGCGTTTTTAAAAAACAGGAGCGCCGTCTTTCGACAACAGGGCTCCGTAAGAGAGAGGTATGTTATGAAAAGTTATTTCTTACATGCATGATTTATCATAGGAAGATTATGAAGAAACTGTGATGTTTACTTTAAATTAATGTGAACTTTTGCGTATTTTCTGTGGTGCCCTGTCAGAACGGGAACCGGCGGAAACAGTGGGAAAAGGAAGTGTGTTGCATGAAAGGGGAAAGAAAGGAGACGCAATGGAAAGAAAATGGTGGCATGGGAAGGTGGCCTATCAGGTGTACCCGGAAGAGCTTTCTGGATACGAACGGGGACGGCATCGGCGATCTGCGGGATTATCAACAAACTGGATTATCTGAAGGATTTGGGTGTGGATATCGTGTGGATTTCGCCGGTGTACTGTTCGCCTTTGTGGATCAGGGCTACGATATTTCGGATTATTATAACATTGATCCCTGTTTTGGCACGATGGAGGACATGGACGAGCTGCTGGCGGAGGCGAAGAAGCGGGACATGGCGGTGCTGATGGATCTGGTGGTGAACCACTGTTCCAACGAACATGAATGGTTCCAAAAGGCGCTGGCAGACCCGGACGGGGGTATGGGCAGTATTTCTACATCCGAGAAGGAAAAACGGGCAGCCGCCCTGCAACTGGCGCTCTTATTTTGGCGGCAGTGCCTGGGAGCCGATTCCGGAACGAACAAATATTATTTGCATCTGTTTGCGGGGAAGGGAGCAGCCGGATCTGAACTGGGAGAATCGAAGCTGCGGGAAGAGATTTACAAATGATGAACTGGTGGCTGGACAAGGGGCTGGCTTTCGCATCGATGCCATCATTAATATAAAGAAGGATCTGCGGTTCCAGGATTTTCCGGGGACCGGGCGGATGGCCTGTGCAGCTGTGCGACGATGCTACTGGCGGCAGCGGAAGGGCCAGGTGCATTTCTGCGGGAGATGAAGGAGAGAACCTTCGACCGGGTGGATGCGTTTACCGTGGGCGAGTTGTTCAACTACCGGGAGGAGGATCTGCCCCGGTATATCGGTGAGAACGGTTATTTTTCCACGATTTTTTGATTTCAGTTCGGAGGCGGCCGGATGCGAGCGAGAAGGGCTGGTATGACCGGCGGAAGCCGCCGGATGAGTATCGGGATATTTTTGTACCGGGTGCAGCGGATCACTGCCAACGTGGGCTTTATGGCAAATATCATTGAGAACCACGATGAACCCCGGGGGGTGAGCCGGTATCTGCCGGACGGCGGCTGTACAGAAAAGAAAGTAAGAAGATGCTGGCGGCGGTGCTGATGATGCTCCGAGGCCTGCCGTTCATTTATCAGGGGCAGGAAATTGGCATGGAAAACTGTGCCTTCAAAAATATTGAAGAAATGGATGACCTCAATTCCGGGGACGAGTATCGGGTGGCCCTGGCGGCCGGATGCACAGAGGAACAGGCCATGGCGGCGGTGCAGCGCTACAGCCGGGACAACTGCCGGACGCCGTTCCAGTGGAATGCCGGGACAGAGGCAGGATTTTACCACAGGGACGCCCTGGCTGAAAGTGAATCCCAACTATACGCGCATCAACGCCGAGGAACAGATGGACAATCCGAATTCTGTCCGCTCCTGGTACAGGCAGCTGATCGCGCTGCGCAAATCGGAAACATATGGAGAGACAGTTGTCTACGGCGCGTTCCGCGCGCTGTTTGAAGAGGAACATGACCTGATCGCTTTTGTAAGAGAGCGGGAGGGACAGCGGCTGGTGGTGCTGGCAAACTTCCGGGAGGAACCCCGACGCTGCAGTTGGAGGCACCGGTGAAGGAGATTCTGCTGACCAACCAGGCATACACGAAAGAAAAGAGCAGGCGCAGGCGGCGGAAGGCGTGATCACGCTGGACGGTTATCAGGTCATCATGCAGAGTGCCAGTAAGCCGATGTAGAAAGCAAAAAACGTAATCTTTCTGGAATTTGCCAGATCAGGATTGCGTTGTCTTGCTAAACAGAGTTTAGAAAAGTTTAAATCCATATCTTCCTGTTTAATGTTTATTTTAGCATAAAACTGATAAAGCATAGAAAGGCAGGAGCAGATATGGGTGCACAAGTGGCGCAAACATCAAAAACGGAAAATGGGCAGCCAGAAGCAGCAACAGAAGGAAGAACAGGAACCAGGCAGACGGGTACAGGAGCCACCGGATGGAAAACAGAGGTAAAAAGCAGAACTGAAAGCCACAGGGGACGTCTGATCGTCTGTGCACTGATCGGCATTTGCTGCTGGCGTTTCTGATCAGCCACAAAAATGTTTTTGAGGCCTGGGGAACGAATATCAACCTGGCGGCTGATTACGGGACGATCCCGCTGCAGGAGGGCCATGAGCTGTCTCAGAGGGCTTTCAGTCAGAGGGGCAGCATCTGGATCCAGCTGTTTCTCTCTGGATCCAGAAGGGGCGGTAGCACACTGGATGATGGATGTGGCCAGGTATGGGTGCCCATGGATGGGATCTGCCGAGATGTGGCCAAATCCTTACACAAGGATGAGAGGAACTAAGACGCACGGCGGCCAGATTGGCGAACACGCCATAATGCAGGCAGATGCGGCGTCTGCTGGTGATCGGGTGAGGCACAGGGGCGTGATTTATTTCCACAGCAGCAGCAGCGGCAGCGCGGCGCTGGAGATGCCTGGTGGGAGATGGCGGCACGCTGGAAGACGGCATCACCGTGGTTTTTGACTATGAGCGGATGAACATCCGCGCGCTTTGCAGGCCATTTTCCTGGTGCTGGTTCTGGTGGGACTGCTTGCAGTGCCTGCTCACTATTCAGGGAATCTTGCGGAAGATCGGCGTCGGCGGTCATGGCGCCTGTGGAACTCTGACAGAGCCGTTTCTTGTGGAGGAAACCGGCAGAAGCCCCATGCTGGCGTCACGGGGCATTTTTATTTCTGGGGCCGGTATTTACCTACTGGCTGGTGGAATACGCCGGCGGCAACTGGGAAAATGTCAGCAAAAGCTATGGTTTTTACAATATCATCTGGTATTTTCTGTTTTATGCGGCCATTTATGTGGTGACAGACCGGGCGGCCTGGGCGGCAGCCATTGTTGAACCTGGTGTTTCTGGCGTTGGCGGCTGCGAGATTATTTTGTGCTGGTTCAGGGGGCAAGCCGGTGCTTCCCTGGGAACTGAAAGCAGCGAACAGCGGCAACCGTGGCCGGTGGGTATGATCTGCAGTGGACACAACAGCTTCTGCCGGGAGTGCTGGCGGCAGCGGTGTTTATTGTTCTGGCATTCCGGCTTTGCAGCAGTGCGCATCGACGCCAGCTATCTGCGACGACGACAGGACAGGCCTTTCGTTTTCGTATTTTCAAGGATGCCCTGCCTGGTGCTGATTGGGTTTGGCTTTGTCATGATTTTTTTATGAAAGCGGTTTTTCAGGCGCGGCGTGGCATCGGCACCGATCAGTGGGACATCAGCGGAAATTATGCCAATCAAGGGATTCCTGCTGAGCAGCATGTCCCTATCTGGGGCTGAAAAATGTGCAGGCCCCGGACGGCTATTCGCAAAATCGGTGCAGCGCATCCGGGATTCCATTGACCAGAGTACGGCGTCCATGGACGGGACTTCTACAGTGAAGACGGTGCCGCAGAATATCATCATGATCATGAATGAGAGCCTGACGGACTACATTGTGTTTGCTTTAACTTTGCACCCAGCAGGGATGTTTTGACCTTTGATTCACAGCCTGCAGGAAAAATACCATCAAGGCTATCTGCAGACACCGGTGTTTGGCGGCGGCACCTGCAACACAGATATGAGTCGCTGACCGGCAATTCCTGACATTTTTTCCCGGCGGCGTCATGCCCTATCAGATGTATGTGACGCCGGACACATTTCCCTGAACAAAGATTTTTACAGGGGCAGGGATACACCGGCTTATGCCATGCATCCGTTCCGGCGTCCAACTGGAACCCGGGGAGGTTTCAGGATATGGGCTTTGCCCAGTTTCTATCAGAGCCGGATTTTGCGGGGAAGAAGATGATCCGGGATATGTGCTCGGATGCCGGGGATTATGACCGGATGATAAAATTATACGAAGAAAAAAGGAAGCCTCTGTTTTTCTTTAACGTAACGCTGCAAACCACGGCGGCTACGGATGGGAGTATGAGGCAGCCATCCATGTGCCCACATCGGGCAGGCCCGCAGGCGGAGCATATCCCCAGGCAGGCAGTATCTGTCGCTGGCCCACGCTTCGGATCAGGCCTTTGAACAGCTGGTAAATTATTTCCAGCCAGGTGGAGGCCCACCATGATCGTCGTCATGTACGGCGACCATCGGCTAAACTGGAGGATGGTTTTATGGTACCTGACGGGAAAACCGGCTTCTGGTGGACGCAGGAGGGAGACGATGCAGCTCTATGAGACGCCCTATGTGATCTGGACGAATTATCCGCTGGATACGACCACAGGTGCCCAAACGGCTGAGTGCCAACTATCTGTCTTCCTGGATGCTGAAGCTGGCCGGTGTGCAGCTGCCCGGAGTACAACCGTTATCTGCTGCAGCTTTGCCGGGACGTCCCGGTGGTGACATGAGACGTCTGGACGCGCCCAGGGTATTTTCGGGCGGAGGATGCGGGCAGGTATGCGCCGCTTCTGCAGGGAATATGCGTACCTGCAATATAACAATTTGTTTGATGCGATCATCGGCTGCAATCGTTCTGGGGGAGGAAACACCTTGACGATTCGAAAAAAATTCTGTATTCGAATATTCTTATACTGATCATTCCGGTGCTGATCATTTGCCAGTCTGGGGATGATCGGCGTGAAAAAAGATGGGAAGCCGTTACTGGGAATCGCTGGAACGCATGTATGAGGACGAAGCAGCGGCATGGTGTCGGTGCAGAGCCTGATCTATTCTTACCAGGAGGGGTTAAAGGGTATCGACTGGGAGCAGATTGAGCACAGGCGGATAGCCGTGTCATTGTGACAGATTCCGGGAGCTGAAAGAACTGCAAAATGAGCTGGAAGACATGGGGTACCATATCCGCCTGTATCTGGATGAGATCGAGCTGTATTCAATCTGACACCGGGGGGATGAGCAGACCGTGGAGGAACTCATGGGGGATCGGATCTGGACGACGGACAACCTGATCATGGTCAGGGTTCCCGGGCGCTGGTGAAAATTCTTTTGAAAGGACGGGAAACGCTGACCATCATGGCGGTGAGCAGTGAAGGTCATCCGACAGAGCGGCAGGATTCTATTTCCAATATGTGTTCCGTTTTATGATATTGTTTCTGGCGCTGGCGCTGCTGGTGGTGCTTCTGCCAGCATTAGTTGACCGGTGATCACCGGAGCATTTTGAAGCCCTGGGACTTTTAAGCCGGGCGTCGAAGGAGATCCCGGGACGGCACCACTGGACACGCCGCTGGTCTACATATGCGGATGAGTTTGGCCAGGTGTGCGGGGATTTTTGATGAGATGCGTCTCCATCACAAAAGTCGGTGGAAGACCGGCTGCATTATGAACAGCAGGCTGACAGCTTCCGGGATTTCTCATGACCTGACCACCCCCTGACTTCCATCAAGGGCTACGTGGAAGGGGGCTCATTGAGGGCATTGCGGATACGCCCCAGAAGCAGATGCGTTACCTGCGGGCCATCCGTACCCGGGCCGGGGATCTGGAACGGCTCATCGACAGCCTGCGTTGTATAACCGGCTGGATAACACGGATTTCCACTATCATCTGGAACGGCGGGATCTGAAGAATTTCTGCGGAAGAATATGGAAGAAGCATGCGGGAGGATCTGGAAAAAAGGATCAAGTGGACATGCGGCTGGAGCTGCCCAAAGCCGTGCATGGTGCTGCTGGATGCCGGGGAATTCCAGCGGATCCTGGACAATGCGGTGAGCAACTCTGTGAAAATATCCCGGGAAAAACCGCAGACGGTGATGGCGGTTTCTCTCCGGGAAGATGGAAAAACCGCAGAGCTTCGTATCAGGATGACGGGCCTGGCGTTCCGGACGACTGCCTGGAGCGGATTTTGAAAGCTTTGCCGCCTGGACGATGCCACGCGAAGGCGGGGGAGGGCAGCGGTCTGGGCCAGCCGTGTCCGGCAGATCGTGCAGGGACATGGTGGACAGATCCATGCGGAAAAAGCGACCACGGCCTTGTGCTGGTGATCACGCTGCCGCTGGATAAGAGAGAGGAGATGCACATGGAGAAGATTCTGATCGTGGAAGATGATGAGCTCATTGCCGAGGCTGGAACGGGACTACCTGGAAGCCAGCGGCTATGAGGTAGTGCTGACCTTTGCTGACGCGAGGGCAGGCCTTCCGGGAGTTCAAGAAGGGCTGTGATGCGGCGGTGCTGGATATGCTTCGAAGAAAAACGGCTTCGAGGCTGTGCCGGGAGATCCGGAAAACATCGGATATTCCATCCTTCTTGTGACGGCAAAAGAAGGAATATCGACAAGATCCGGGGACTGGGGTTGGGCTTGATGACTATGTGGTAAAACCTTTTAGCCCGGCGGAGCTGGTGGCCCAGGTGAAGGCCCATATCGGCATTCGCAAGACTGGGGCAGCGGGGCAGGAAGCCGCCAGGGAGGAATGCGGCATTCGGCGATCTGAAGATTTATCCCCAAGGCATACCGGGTATTCTTAAAGGATAAAGTCGCCCTGGCAAACCGGGAGTTTGAGCTGCTGCTGTTTCTGGCGTCCAATCCCAACATTGTGTTCTCCAAAGGAGACGCTGTTTAGAGCGGATCTGGGCATGGATGCGCTGGGGGACAGCGCCACAGTTATGGTGCATGTGAACCGGATCCCAGGGAAAAATTAAAGGATCGTCGGATGACCAGATATATCCAGACCGTGATTGGGGCGCCGGATACCGGTTCTGCGCGGAGTAATGGAGGCGGAATGCAGGAAAATATGAATAGTTACTGAAAAAAACAGCGCGATTTTTCCAACAAGGCAAGACACGGGATATCCGCTTTCGAAGGCGGCGCTTCTTCGCCTGCGGCAGGCCAATCCGTCGGCGGGAACAGGAGATCAGCCGGGCGCTGCAGGCGGATCTGGGAAAAAAGCGCCTTTGAATCCTGACTGACTGGTGGGGCTGACGTTAAGTGAGCTGACCTATGTGCTGCGGCATCTGGATGGCTGGACGAGGGAGAAAAAGGTCCCCACCCGCTGGCCCAGTTTCACGGGAAAAGCTTCACCGTGCCGGAGCCGTACGGCGTGGTGCTGGTGATGGCACCCTGGAATTATCCGTTTCTGCTGACGATGGAGCCCCTCATCGGTGCTCTGGGCGGCAGGCAACTGCTGTGCTTAAACCTTCGGAGGATGCGCCCCGGACGTCGGCGGTCATCGCTTCTCTGCTGGAGGAGATTTTATCCGAAAAGCTTCCAGTCTGGACAAGGCTTTTTCGGATTTTGCCCGACAACGGGATTGACAACCGGCTCGGCAACAAGCCGACAACAGGATAGCAATTTTCTATCGCCATCCCTCCGGCAGCTCCATCTGTTTAAGCTCCGCATCGGAGAGAGGAATAAATTTTCCGTCCCCGTTGTCAGCTTCTCCGTTGTCGGGCAACTCACGCTCCCAACCTTTCTGACGAAGATACGGCTTCGGAAAGTGTCTCGGATTGCTGAAAGACTTCCAACCTTTGACAACATTGTTCATAATGTCGTTTATCTCTCGCAGTTCCCATTGCTTCGGCTCGTCATACTCATGCCCCAATGCTTCTCGGTAAAGCTGTTTGGAGCAGACCGCATTTCCTTTGTAGCTGTCCAGATAATCAAGTATCTGTCCGGCTTTGGTGTCCTCCGGCATAAACTCCCTTTGATGGGCTTTCAGATACTCATTCATTGTCGGGCTAAACCGCAGCTTGAAGTCTCCGCTTCGGTAGATCGCCATTGCTTCTGCCCACATCTGATGAATGTAGGCTCTGGATTCTTCCTCATTGTCGAGGATATGCACCTCGGCTCTTTCAGGGGTAAACCATGACCGGCACGAAACGGCGGTTGCCTGTGCGGTCAAGGGGTAGGAAGTCCAGAGTATTTGACGAACCCCCGAACACGCATTGTCGCTTGCGGTCTGCCGGATGTGTCTCATAGGGGACTTTGTATGTCTCTTTCTGTCTGCTCAAAAAGGACTTGATTTCCTCAATGCTCTTTGCATTGGCGGTGGCTATCATCTCTGACATCTCGATTATCCAATGCCCCTGCATTTTGCGGTACACATTTTCATCGTCCAGCTTTTTAAGGTCATCGGTAAACCAATCGTCCTTGACCGCAAGCAGACGGAAGAAAGAGGACTTTCCGGCTCCTTGCCCTCCGACAAGGCAGAGCATGACTTCAAACTTGCATCCCGGCTTAAAGGCTCGGCTGATTGCACCAAGCAGAAACAGCTTCAAGGCTTCGTAGGTGTAATCATCGGCATCCGACCCAAGAAAGCGGTGCAGACAAAAGCGTATGCGTTCCTGTCCGTCCCACTCCAAGCCGTTCAGAAAATCACAGACAGGATGATAGCGGTTTTCGTTGGCTATAACCAATGCGGCATCCTCGATTTTCTTCTCAACCGTCAAGCCGTAGTGTTCTTCAAAGTAGAGAAGCAGATATTTAATATCCACATCGGTCAGAGTGGAGCTTTCACGATACCAACCAAGCGGCTTTACAATGTCGGTGCGTTCCGTCAACAGATTTTTGCGGATAGCACCTTTCAGCAGAGGGTCATTCTGAAATACCGTCTTGTAGTTCATGGCGGTATTCGCAGGCTTACCTTGCTGTGTCAGTTCTAATCGGTCTCGAATTTCCTCTCTGGCGGCTGTCTGCAAATCTTCGTTCAAGTTTCATCACCTCGTTTCTTTGCACGGCTACAAGTGCCTTTCTATCTTCAAGCGTTCCGTAGAGCATGGTGTCAAGCAGATATTCGATGTAGTCCCGTCTCTGCAAGGCTTCTGTGAATAGCGGATGCCATTCATCCTCCGGCTGCTTCGGTGCATAGTCCTTTTCCCACGCTCGGAGCTTATGGAAATAATCGGACAGCACACGAAAACACAGTTTTTCCTCCGCTTCAAACTTCTGTTTGGCGGTAGGCTCTCGGATTTTTGCCACGATGGACGGCTTGCCGTTTCGGTCATAAGCGATACCGAAATCGTCAGCCAGTTTCATAGCGGCTTCTTTGCTCGGCAATTCAAACAGTCGGGAAACAAAGTCAACGGCATCCCCATCCGCACCGCAGCCGAAACAATGAAAACGCTTATCCACTTTCATGCTCGGTGTGCGGTCATTGTGAAACGGACAGGCTATCATTCCGGCTCGGTTTACACGAAAGCCGTAAAACTCTGCCGCCTGTCTTGTCGTGACCGACTGCTTTACTGCTTCAAATACATTCATTATCAACCTCCCAAAATGGAAAAAGCACCTGTCATTCTCAAATCGAAAATGGCAAGTGCCTTAAAGCTCCATATTCTGTTTTTGTGCGGACGGTGTTCGCTCCGTCTTGCTTCATTTTCCTGTTTTGCCAGTTCCTTGTTTCTTGCAAGTCTGGCAAGGATAGAGGGCTTGACCTTTTCCTTAATCTGCTCTTTGCTCGTTTTCTTGACCTCCGGCGAAAGCAAAGCAGACTTGATTTTATCCAATGCAGACTGCATGGCGTTTTTGATTTTTCCAATCACGCCATCCAAACGGCTGATTGCATAATCACGCTCTTTCTTTGGTGCCTTGCGTTCCGGCGATTGAAGCCATATCTTTGTTTCCTCAATCAGCCGAATGTCCTCCTTGTGGGTTTCCACTCTGACCGTATCTGTCACGACCTCCACCGCCTTGTCATAGGCAATATCGGCAACATCATCAATCAGCGTTTCCACATCCTCGATTTTCAAAGTCAGTTCCTCTAACTTCTGCTCCTGTGCCTCCATCTGCTCTTTCTGCTTGGCAAGAATGAAGTCCTGTTTTTCAAGATAGGCTCGTCCTCCGTATTCCGGCTCTTGCTCCAAATGCAGACCATGCTTTTTTGCAATATCAAAGAGCATTGCACGACAGGCAGAATCGAAAGTCATTTTTCGGTTGTTGTGTCTGCCTTGCTTCTTGGTGGGGTCTGGCAGTTCAAAACCTAATTCTTCAAGTGCCTTTTCCTGTTGTGGGCAAATCTCGCCGTATTTGTTTTCACAGTCAAACACATGGCGTTCTTGAATGTGCGGTGTCGCTTCATCCAGATGTAATGCCCAATCCAGAATGTGAACATGAGAGCCGAAACGCCGTTCCATCTCCACAAAGAAATCCGTCACGACTTTCAGCAGAACATCCGGCGGAACATGGTCGCCCATCTTTCCGATCTGATAGATAGTTTCCTCTGGACAAGTCCTTTTGTCTTTGAGCAAATCCGTTGTGGTGCGGTTGCGTTTCCGAGTGCCTGTTCTTATCGTTTCTGGCGTTCTGTGCTTCGACATAAGCACCGTATTTTGCGGATAGAACAGTTCCTCCACTTCCTCAAAAGTGTCTGCAAGCTCGCTCTGGACTTGCTTCTCTGCAAAGGTGCGATAGCCGTTGAAGCAGTCCCAATAGACATTGTGCTTGGCTCGTTCTTCGTCAATGTGTTCGCTGTTGCTCACATCAAAAGTGCGGTCATTGTGCTTCGGGTTGTAAGTGCCATGCTTGCCGGAGCGACCGTTGTGTCTTGTTAATTTCAAACCATTTCTAACCTCCGTTCAGATTTTCCCCGCAGGGGAAAGGGGCAGCGAAGCTGCATCCTTGCTGCAATTTTGCGACAAGTAATACCCAGTACTAAGTGGCGAAACGCCACTTAAAACTGCAAAACCATCTGCCGCCCTTGACCTGCACAGGTCTGGCACATCTATCATGTGCATAAATCAAAAACAGATACATCGTTCTGTCATATTCTTGATAATAATTGATCTGGCTTTTGTCTACTGTTGAAAATTTCTTTATCATGTTAAAAACGAATCTGGTATCTGGATAATTTGGATTTAAGTCTTGTTGAATATCACTTATTTTAAGAATGAATGAATCCGTAATTCAGATATAAGTGGTATCTGGTGTAGCATTGTAGCATAAAACGCATATTGTACACTTGCTTCCTCCACCTGTTTTTGCAGCGTGCCATCACAAAACCTTGAACGGGATCGTTATCGCTTCCTGCCCGATAGAAAATCGTATCATACTGTTTGCCATTCCATATATGCAATATTTCATCAACATGATTAAGAAAATCTTCTGGAACAGAAAATTCTTCATTTTCAGTATTCAAAGGAGAATTCAAAATAGCTTCTTCGACAGAACTATAATATATGAGTTCAGAATCCTTTTTATCGTAATCACTCAAATTGAATTCGACATATGCATTGTCTTTATTGTCATCTTCCGAACATAAGTATAACGACCATTTTCAATATGGTCATCATAATCAACAAACAGTCCAATACATATCAGTGCTGCAAAATCAAAAAAACTATTCCTATAATGATTAGCAATATTTTCAAAATTTTTTCATACAAAAAAGTCCACCTTCTTGCTTCATTTCAGTAAATTATATCATACCGATATGAACAATTCAATTTACGCTCTATCAAGTAGTTTTTTACTTACCTGTAACGCACATTTCTGCAAAATCCATAGTCCCCGATACTTTCCTCACAGGCGATAGGCAACGGTCAAAACATCAGGTCTGCACCTCACATTTTAACCGCATATCAGCCCTGATTATCACAGTATCCCTGCTGGCTGTTCAGCCCATGCTTTTTTCGCATATTCACTGGCTTTCTGTCTGCGTTCCTCACTGTAAGGCGGCAGGAAACGGATAGACAGACGGACTTTGCCAGCTCATAAGAAACACCGCCTTGAACATTGGATTTTTCCAGTCGGCAAAGGTCAGGGTACTTCTTAGCAAAAGCAGCCAACCTCTTTTTCAATCCGGCGTTGTGGGTGTAGATATTTGCCTTGTCCTCGCCCTCATTAAAGAGAACGATTGTTTCTTTCTCAATCTTCGTCAGTCTCGTCATAGCAGCCCTCCCTATGGTTTTTCAACACACGCAGCTTGCAGTAAAAGCAGCGATACCACCTTTCAACACCCTCAGCACTCAGCTTGACGGAAAGCATATAAAACAGCTTCTTCGCCACCGGATCGGGTGCAAGGGCAGCTACCATACGCAAACGCTCGACAGTTGCTTTCAGGTTCGACAGCCAAAGGCATAAAGGGCTTCCATTTCATTCCGGTTCATCTTCATTGTGTTTTCCTCCTTAAAGTTTGATAAATGAAAAGCGACAGACACTTCATAAGGAAATACCTGTCGCTTCGTTGACGATATAAAATTGTTGGTTTTGGACTTGATAAAATCAGCAGTAAATCATTTCCTGTCTGATGATTTCTTCGGCTCGGTTACGGATAGAGTTTATGGACTGTACCCACAACATCTGATTGTCTGCTTTCATGGTTTCGGTCACACCTCGGCTTGTTTCATCTGCTCAATGATAAGGCTGCACCTTTCCGTTGCCTGTTCGTTCAGGTCAGCAAGGTAAGTATGCAGTTCGCCGGATAAACAGAGGGCAGAGAACCTTGCAGGGTGGTACTGCTCTAAATATGTCCTGTGCAGTCTGCCCCACATACCGATAGGGCGGTGTTCCTCCGGTAGCTTCAAGTCCGGCACATAGTAATCACCCACAAGAACATAGTCCAGACCGTTGCTTTCGTCATGGATTCGTGGTTTCAATTCTGTCATGCTATTTTTTTCTCCTTTCACTTTTTGCCGATTTGATTTGCTTGTGGCGTTCTGTTCAACACACACATTGCTATCAGAGTTTTTTCTTCTGCTATACGCTCATGCTCCGCAAATTCTTTTTTCTCACGAATTTTTCATACGATACTTACGATTGGATTCTCGTTTTCTGCGAAGTCGATTCTGCTTCTTTTTCAGCAGCAATCCTTTCTTCCTCTGTTGGTTCATGCTGCTCCACAGGTACTTGAAATTGCCCGACATAGTTAAGATATATCTCCACCTCTGTGGTGCGGTCTGCACCTTTTCCCTGTGGCTCGTGAACCAGTATTTTGTCTATAAATTCATTTATCATGGTAGGAGTAAGCTCTGTAATGTTCTCATACTTTTTAACCAGCTTTAGAAAACGCTCCACATTATTTTGACCGCCTATAATTCGTTGCATATCAGCGGTGTCAGTCTCAATAATCTTGTTCAGCTCGTTCTGCTCATTTTCATAATCAGTAAGCATACTCTGAAAAAGCCTGTCCGGCAATCTTCCAATCACATTATCTTCATAGATTTTCCTGATAAGCATATCCAGTTCGTGAACTCGCTTCTGATTTCTTTCAATGCGTTTTTTACAGTTTCAGAAACAGCAATATCTTTCATCGCCGATTCTTCTTGCAGAGAATAGACAAACTCCTGCTCATTCAAAGAAACATAATGGCAAGTCTCCTGTATGGTTTTCAGAATGATGCTTTTAAGTGCTTTTGTTGAAATATGGTGGCAAGTACAATGTCGGCCATACTTCTGATAAGCAAGATTATATGTGGAACATTCATAACAATCTGCCGGATTGGAATAACTTATCCTTTTTTCGCCTTTGGCAGTATAGTATATTCTTTCTCGCCCTTTCCGCTGTCTGTGATTATACATCGGCGCACCACAGTCAGCACAGTAAATCTTTCCGGTTAGAACATTAGGCTCACCCATAGGATCTGCTTTTTTACATTCTGTCTTAACTTTTGAGCAAGTAGCCATGTTTCTTCATCGACAATAGGCTCTTGTGTATCATCAAAACCACCCAATCTTCCTTATCTGCCCTTTTTCGTCTTTTTTGTCCTTATAGGAATTTTTGAATGTCCTGAAGTTGACAGTCTTTCCGATATACTCTGGTCGGGCAATCAGAGTAGTAACCTGATTTCCTCGCCACATATACGGATTTTCTTTGTCATAGTTGCTTGCATGATTTCCAAGTCCCTTTTTCCAAGATAATAAGACGGTCTTTCTATTTTTTCTTCTGAAAGTTCTCTTGCTATCTGATAAGGTCCTTTTCCCTCAATAGTCATACGATAAATTCTGCGGACTACTTCAGCAGCTTCTTCATCAATAATCCAATGGTCGGGGTTTTCGGGGTCTTTCAAATAGCCGTATGGTGGGATATTACTTGTATGAGCGTTGCCGGAAGAACCTCTGGATTTCAGTACAGCTTTAATTTTCTTACTTGTGTCCCTGACAAACCACTCATTCATGATATTCAGAAAAGGGGCAAACTCACTGGTTTCTTGACGGTCACTGTCAATTATTGATTGCTATAAATCGAACTTCCTTTTCTCTAAAACAGAATGTCAGTGAAAAAACCTACTTTGCAAATGGTCTCTGCCTATTCTGGACATATCTTTGCAGATACAGGCAGTGATTTCTCCGTTTTAACACCTTCAACAAGTCTGTTCCATGAAGGTCTGTCAAAAGTCGCTCCAACTCCAACCATCATCGGTAAAATGAACAAGATTCGTAAAACCATGTTTCATAGCATAATCTTCAAGCATTTGCTTTTGATGAACTATACTGTTACTCTCTCAGCATTATGATCATCACGAGACAGTCTTTCATACAAAAGCAGTAATGCCATTGCTTTATCTTTTTCTTCTCATGCTGAACGCCTTTCTTCAATTCCTATCCACTCCTTACGCTCACAAAATATCACATCAGCCATGGGCTTCGGCGGCGGAAACAGCGGCATGGGAAAGGCGCTACCGTAGGGATTCTTTCGAGACGTTTCAGTCACCGGAAGAGCATCGTGGACAAATCCTGGATGGATCTGCCGTGCGGTATCAGCCTTACCGATGGTGGAAGCAGGCGCTGTTACGGTTATTTTTACGATAACAACAATCAACACCGGATGTAGAATTCAAAACGATTTGGCCATATTTGTCGTTTGGATTTTACCCACCCTTTTGTCTGTCGATTTTTTCGGGAACGGAGGCTACAGTATGGGCAGACAGAGGAACAAAGGAGATTCCGGAAGGGGAGTGAAACAATGAATCTGGCCGAGATACTGATCATTTTCGATAGGTCTTTCGTTTGACATCTTCGCGGTAACTGTCTGTGTCAGTGCTACGCTGCAGAAAATAGAAAAGAAACTGGGTCTTATGGGCCTGATTTTCTGTATCTGGCAGCTGATCGCTGTGGGGCTTGATTTCTGGTTGCGAGATTCCCGGTGATGCAGACCCGGACGTCGGAGATGCAGAACATGTGGGATGCGTTTTCGGTGATTATTTTTCTTGCGTTAGGGGTATATATGTTTTGCGAAGGGCTGGCGGAAGAAAGACTTCCTGGAGCGGCGCGGACAGATCAGCTATCAGAAAGCCTGGGCAGCCGCCATGATGACCAGTCTGGATGCATTTTTTCGCAGGCATCGGGTTTGGTTTTTCTGGGTACAGAGATCCTGGCCGTGGGACTGATCCTGGAACTGAGTCACCCCTGATCTTTGCGCTGGCGAAACATTCGTGGGATACCGACTGGGTTATGAGCAGCGGACAGGCCTACGCCATTGGCGGAATCATACTGATTATTGCAGGTATTGATGTCATCATCCGATACCTGATACAATAGATATTTTTTAAAAGAGATATGGAGGATACGGTTATGGGAACATTAACACATAAGGCTGCAAGAGCGGCATTTTCAACAGCGATTGATCAGGGCATTAAAACATATTTATAAAGACAGAGAAAAAGGACTGCTGGATATCGTGGATATCTCGGAGAGTTCCTGGGTGACACATTCGGAATCAGGTATATGACAATGCCAGAAAGATGATCAGGATCCGGACAGCAAATGGATGCAGTATCAACAGAGGTCTGGACGAGATCAAATCCCCACGTGGCAAAAATGACCGCCCTGAACTTAGGGGCTGCTTTCCATGGCACCAAGACCATTCAGGAAAATGCGTGAGATCCACCAGTGCAACATTCCGTGGCTGATCCTGATGGATCCCACCAGCGCCTGCAATCTGCACTGCACCGGCTGCTGGGCAGCAGAATACGGCCACAAGCTGAACTTAAGCTTTGAGGATCTGGACAGCATCATCACCAGGGCAGGGAATGGGCGTTTATTTCTATATGTATACCGGCGGCGAGAGCCTCTGGTGCGGAAAGCAGATATCATCCGTCTGTGCGAAAAACAACGACTGTGAGTTCCATGCATTTACCAACGGCACACTGGTAGATGAGGATTTCTGTAAGGGAAATGCAGCGGGTAGGCAACCTGTCCTGTCCATCAGCCTGGAAGGCTTTGAGGAAGTCAATGATTTGCGCCGTGGCGGGATTTTTGACCGTGTCTGGCGGCCATGGATCTGCTGAAAAATACGGCCTGATCTTCGGTACATCCATCTGCTATACAAGTAAAAATATTTCCACCGTTACTTCCGATGAGTTCCTGGATATGATCATCGACAAAGGGCTGCCGGTTCACCTGGTATTTCCACTACATGCCGGTAGGAAATGACGCATCCGTAGATCTGCTGCCCCTTACCATGGACAGAAGAATATATGTACCATCGGGTCCGGGAATCAGTGGCGCCACCGGGCGGAAAACAGATCTTTGCCATGGACTTTCAGAACGATGGTGAGTTCGTGGGTGGTTGTATCGCAGGCAGCAGAAACTATTTCCATATCAACGCCAACGGCGACGTGGAACCCTGTGTATTCATCCATTATTCCAGCGCCAACATCCGCGATGTGACACTGCTGGAAGCACTGAAGCAACCGCTGTTCGCGGCATACCGGGATAACCAGCCCTTCAACGGCAACCATTTAAGACCATGTCCGATGCTGGAGAATCCGGCTTCTGCAGAAGATGGTGGAGGAGACTGGAGCCAAGTCCACCGACCTGCAGTCCCGGAGAGCGTAGAGCATCTGTGCGGAAAATGTAAAAATTATGCGAAGAATGAGGAAGGCCCGGCCGCAGAGCTGTGGGATTCCAGGGCATAAGAAACCGAAATACGAGGAATTACAAGAAAAAATAAGCTGGGAAATTCTGTAAAATAATTAAAAAAAATAACGCAAGCCTTTGCATTTTGTCTGAAAATATGGTACCATTTTGAGAGAGATTTGGTTTTAGGAAAAATCAGGATTGGACAAAGGTGAGAATGGAACAAAGAAGATCTGACAAAGAAGCTGATTGCTTTGAAAGCTTCCGAACTTCTGGAGAAGCATCCCTTTGATAAAAATTACGATCCGCATGATCACCGATCAGGCAGGATTGATCCGACCAACCTTTTGCAACCATTTTCAGGATAAATATGACCTGGTGGAGTGGATATTTTCGAGGACATTGTCAGTGAGGTGGATCGCCTTCTGCAGCACGGTATGCAGCAGGGAAGCCATCAAGTTCCTGTTTACGGTATCCATAAGAACCGGAAGTTCTATGCCAAAGATGCTGCAGGTCAGCGGACAGAACAGTCTGGAGGAAGTGCTGGTGCGGCGGCTGGAAGAGCTGTTCCGCCGGGGAGATCACCGAGAGAAGGGCATCAGGACATTCCCCAGAACCGAGGTCAACGTTACCTATGTAAGCCGGTATTGGCATTGAGAGACTTGCGGCTTCCATCAGGCCTGGCTGGCCGGCGGCGGCGACAGCGAGTGTCAGTGGATGAGTTGACAGAAGCATATGGATTTTTTGATCACGCATTCGATTTATGATATCATCAATGAAGGTGTCTGATTTCGTGCCATGTATTTCACAGGAGATACATGGCACTTTATCCCAGTTCACTTGTATATTCGTATGGTCAGATTTCATGCTTGCATGAAAATCTGGCTGTGCGAAGCTATACAAAGGAAGCACCAACTTCTAATGAGCAAAAATGAGCTGCGACGCGGAGGCATCAGATGCGGTTTTGCGAATGGCGCAGGTGAGCTGGTTATGTATGTTCTGTGACAATGGATGTTGTTTTCCCGGGAATGTGTTATACTTGTTATCGAAACTGATGCACCAGCCCAAAGAAAGGAAGATCCTGTAAGACAATGAAGGAAAACCGAGAGAAAAATACCTGTATCCGGCGCTGTTTAGATTTTTGGTCTGGCGGTCATCATTATTTTCTTTATTTTTTATCGATTTGGAGAATTCAAAGTGTGATCACGCGGGTGGTCGATATCCGCAAGCCGTTTCTGTACGGGCTGTGCTGGCGTATCTGCTGCGACCGTTCTGCACGACTTCATTGAGCATCGGGTGAAAGCTGCTGGATAAAATGCTCCGGGCATGAAGCGGGCAGGGACAGTGTCCCGGGGGCCGGAATCGTAAGGTGCGCTGATCCTGTTTGCAGCCATTATTTATATGTTTGTGGCTGGTATTTCCTGAATTATTTCCAGTGTCACGACGATTATTCAGGTATTGCCGGAAAATATCAACCGGGCTTCCG
>VOFG01000275.1_pt1 | contig 26475 bp, 31 predicted proteins | sample 5384171 | NCBI WGS metagenome assembly VOFG01 (sample SAMN12384726, study PRJNA508395) | human gut metagenome | isolation source: healthy gut F | host: Homo sapiens | reverse complement strand
TAATCTGTTTGGAACGTTTGCAGGCGATAACCGTCGTAACGCGACAGACCGTTCGTTGTGCCTATCCAGACAAAGCCGTCTTCGTCCTGATAGAGTTCCGTCATTTCGTTGGACGGGAGTTCTCCGGCGAACGGGAAGTCCACCGACCAAATGGCTTGTGCCGGAACTTTCAGGAAAGTCCCAACCAGAACAACAACAGGTAGAAAGTATTTTTTCATTCGCATCCCATCCGAACTATGATGGACAAAGGTAGTGAAAATTTTGTTTCTGCTTTCGCCTTTGGTTATTTTTGCTTACGAGAAAATAAGATGTTATTTTTGCAGTATGGAAATGATGAGGATGAAGATATTTTTCTGCGGCTGGCTTTTATGCAGTCTCTTGGTGGTGCAGGCTGTTGCACAATCTTCTTTTTCGTGTGACGGGCAAAGTAATAGACCGGACAGAGCCGTCAACCGGTGGTAGGGGCTTTTGTGTCTCCTGCTTCGATAGATACAGTGCGTGCGGTGACCGATACGGCCGGTGTGTTCGTGTTACCCCACGTGCCGCCCGGTATTTTTCATTCCGAGTGACGGCGGCCGGGTATGTGCCGCAGGAGACGCCGGATTATATCGTTTCGGCTGTCACGCCCGAAGTGAACGTCGAGTTGGAGAGGACATCAAGTCGTTGCATACTTTGACCGTACGTCCTAAGTCGTATGGTAAGACGGCAGAGGCTCCGGTGAGCGTGCAGGTCATCGGACTTCGTGAGATAGAGAAAAGCCCCGGAGCCAACCGGGACATTTCGCGCATCGTGCGCGGTTATCCGGGTGTGGCTTTTTCGCCGGTGGGATACCGTAATGATTTGATAGTGCGGGGCGGCGGTCCGTCGGAGAACCGTTTTTATATGGACGGTATAGAGATTCCGAACATCAACCATTTTGCCACGCAGGGGGCTACGGGAGGCCCGGTGAGTATCGTCAATGCCGATTTGGTACGTGAGATTAAGTTTTTATACGGGGTCATTTCCGGCCGACCGTGCAGGAGCCATGAGTTCCGTGCTCGATTTCCGTTTGCGCGAAGGCTCTTCGGAGCGTCAGACGTTCAAGGCTACTTTGGGAGCCTCCGAGGCCGCCTTGAGCGGGAGCGGCCATATCGGGGAAAAGACGACCTACCTGTTTTCCTTACGCCAGTCTTATTTGCAATTACTTTTTAAAATGATAGGTTTGCCTTTCCTTCCGAATTATATCGACGGACAGTTTAAGGTAAAGACCCGCTTGACGCCGTACGACGAACTGACGGTGATGGCATTGGCCGGAGTAGACCGGATGGAGCTGAATATGGATTTGGCAGGAGAAGACGAAGGTTCGGATTATATTTTGAGTTATCTGCCTAAGATAGAACAAGAGACTTTTACGGTAGGGGCTTCTTACCGGCATTATGCCGGAAGACATGTGCAGACGTACGTGTTGAGCCACAATTACCTGAACGACAAGAATCTGAAATACCGGAATAATGACGAGAGCACTGAGGAGAATCTCACGCTTCGATTGCGTTCTACAGAACAGAAGACCACGTTCCGTGCAGAAAATATGACGACGTTGTCGGGTGGCTGGACGTTGAAAGAGGGTGCGGAATTGAACTACATGGATTATACCGACCGTGAACGCCGTCTTTTGTCGGTCGGGGATTGGTCTGTCTACCGTACCCATTTGGGGCTTGTCGCCTATGGAGCTTCATTCTCTGCGGCTTATACGGCTCCGGAAGAACGATGGAGTGCGTCGGTCGGGTGCGGGCAGACGGCAATAATTATTCATCACGTATGTCCCGTCCGTGGGAACAGTTATCTCCGCGCGCTTCTTTCCGTTATGTTTTCTCACCCCATTGGTCGACGGCAGCTTCGGCAGGCTGGTATCACCAAATTACCGCCTTACACGGCGTTGGGCTATAAAGACGCGACAAATCGGTTGGTCAACTGGGATTTACGTTATATGAATGTGGCGCAGGGCTGCTTGGGGTGGCGAATGGAAAGCCAATGACCGTTGGGCTGTGTCGGTAGAAGGGTTCTATAAGTCTTATCACCGTGTGCCGCTTTCGTTGGCCGATGGGGTTCCCGTTGACTTGTAAGGGCACGGATTATGGTGTGGTAGGCAACGAGGCGTTGGTGTCTACGGCACAAGGCCGTGCCTACGGTGGAAGCCTTGATGCGTTGGACTTTACCCGACCGTCTGAACCTGACCGGTTCTTTCACTTGGTATCGCAGCGAATACCGTGCCGACTGTCATGCCGCTTATGTTCCTTCGGCGTGGGATAATCGAGTGATTCTGAACATGAGCGGTACGTATGATTTCCCGCACCGTTGGAGCGTAGGATTACGGTTGAGTTGCATCGGTGGCTCTCCTTATACGCCATACGATGAGGTAGCCTCGTCCTACGTGACGTATTGGGATGCGAATGGGAAGTCTGCCTACGATTACATCCGTTACAATGCAGAGCGTCTACCGGGTTATGCCCAACTGGATGTGGGTGGACAAAGAATTCTTTTTCAAACGTTGGCGCTTGGGACTGTATCTTGACTTACAGAATGTGACCGTCAGCAAACTACGTCAGCCGGATGTGTTCATGAGTACAGGTGTTGTGTCGAATCCCGAAGCTCCTTTGGAGGAGCAGCGTTATGTGATGCGGCGTATAGAACAAATAAGTGGGACACTGTTGCCCACGTTAGGGGTGACGGTGGAGTTTTAAAAACGTTCTGGCTTTAACGATTCAGACCATTTGCATGGAGAGTAATATCAATGGATAATTTAGTTTTTCAAATCCAACAAGATAGCGAATATGCGTTCAAACAACTCTATCAAATATATTACGCCAAGGTTGTATCCTTTATTACGGGAATCATAAAGGAGCGTGATATAGCCAAGGATTTGGCACAAGACATATTTATCAATCTATGGCTCAACCGGAAAAAGTTGGATATATCCAAAAACATCCAAAACTATATTTTTGTTGCATCCCGTAATGCGGCAATAAATTACCTGAAGAAGGAACTGGCCTTTTCACACGGCACGATAGAGGCCATACAGGCGGATGTGAGGACTAGTGATACGGCAGAAGATAATCTTTTCGCCAAAGAAATCAGCTTGTTGATCGAAATGGTGGTTTCGGAAATGCCTCAACAGCGGCAACTCATCTATCGTTTGAGCAAGGAACAAGGGCTGAGCAACGAGGAAATAGCCTCAAAATTGGGAATAAGTAAAAGAAGTGTTGAGAATCAAATAAGCATGGCATTAAAAGAGATAAAACGAGCTATTTCTTTTACCTTATATTTTTTATTATGTATGTTATCATGAGTTAAATTTCCGAACTTTGATGTGAGTAACGTCTGTTGTTCTTGTACATAGTAAAAAGAGATGGTTATGGACTATATTCATGAGATCATTAGACGATACTTCAACAACCGTTACTCCAAAACTTTGGAAACCAAAATCCAACATTGGTTGTGCGAGGATGAACAAGTAGAAGCTAAAGATGAGGAGTTGTTTCATTGTTGGAACGAGGTGAAAGCAAATGTTGGAAACTGGGAAATGAAAGACTCCTGGAATAGGATTGCTTGTCGGTTGAATTTCAGGAAAACAAGAATGATCCGGAGTAAATACGGATATGCCGCAGTTTCTTTCTTATTTTGTATACTAGTAGCCTCCATTTGGTTTTGGAGAACAGGAGAAGCTGTTTCAACACAAATTATCGCCACTGGGAAGGGAGAGTTCAAGACTATATCCTTGCCGGATGGTTCTACTGTATATTTGAGTTCTTCTTCCGAAATCATTTATCCAAAAGAGTTCAACGATACCGTCCGTTGTGTAGATCTGAAAGGAGAAGCTTGGTTTGATGTCATTCATATTCAGAATAAACCTTTTATTGTAAAAAGCGGATGCCTGAAAAACTATAGTAATAGGAACTGTATTCAATGTGAAAGACTATCAGGAAGATGGTCGGGCTACTGCATATCTACGAACAGGAGCCATCGAAATCGTGCCAGCAGAAAGCCCTCAAAAGTACGTATTACATCCGGGGAATATTTTGCTTATGACAAAGAGACACGGGAAGTGCACGTTTCTGTAGGGGAGCCGCCTTATCTGTCCTTCCGGCATTTTACATTGGAAGAAATAAAAAACACACTCGAAAAGAAATTCAATGTCTCTATTGAGTTAGACGGGACCTCGAATGAAAAGTATACGCTCGAATTTGATTCGGCAACGACTGTCTGGGAAGTGTTGAAAACCCTGTGTGTATTGGATGGGAACCTGTCTTGGGAAATGGCAGATGATGAAATGATAATAATTCATGTAAAACGAATGCACGATGAAAAACAAAACTATTCTTGACTATTTGTGGGCTTTTTCTCATATTAAGTTGCCCTTTGTATTCTCAGCATCTGGATAAGGCCGTTTATTCCGTCGAGGGGCTTTTTAACACATTTGAGTTCCTGGAAGTGATAAAAGAGCAGACTGGTTATAGAATTGCTTATAAACAATCCGATTTGAGAGACGAAAAGAAAGTTAAACTGTACTATAAGAATAAACCTCTGGACGTTGTCCTGAAAGATGCACTGGCAAAATACGGGCTGTCGTTCGTGATATATGGAAACCAGATTATCATCAAAAGAAACTCCCTTGTCCAAGGGGGGGATAAGTGGCACGGTAAAGAATAAGTCGACACTTGTTCCTTTGGAATATGCCAACGTCTTATTATTGGATGTTGATAATAATCAAGTAAAAAGTACTTTTACGGATAGTTGCGGCTGTTTCTGGTTCCCGAATCTAAAGGTTGGACGTTATCAAGTGAAAGCAAGTATGATTGGCTTCATGCCTACGCTTTCTGATTACCTTGTCGTTTCTTCTTCCGGTGAAAGTCGTTCAGATTTGTTTTTTAGACGAGGGGGCGGAAGAGATGAATGAAGTAACGGTTGTGGTAACCCATTCACGCAACAATACTCAGAATATTATGTCCCTGGCAGGAGGAAGGACATTGAGTATTGAAGAGGCAAACAGGTTTGCAGGAAATTTTGACGACCCGACCCGGTTAGCTTCATCGTTTGCAGGTGTAACTACTGGTAGTGTGAACTCCAATGCGATGGAAGTAAGGGGAAATGCACCTCAGTTCGCACAATGGAGAATGGAAGGTGTCGAGACGCCTAATTTATCTCACTATGCAGATATGTCAGGACTTGGAGGAGGTATATTGACAGGATTGAGTTTGTACACCACTGCAAACTCGGATTTTTATTATGGAACGTATCCTGCTGAATTTTCAAATTCCTTGTCTGGTATCTTCGACATGAGAATGCGTGTGGGAAATACTACGGAGTTTGACCATTCGGTACAACTTGGTATTTGGGGGATGGATGTATCCTCAGAGGGCCTATCAACCCAAAGTTCGGAAGTTCCTATTTGTTCAATTACCGCTATTCATATTCTGGGTTAGCTGACAAAATCAGCGGTTCAAAAGAAGGGCTTGACTATCAGGATCAGGCATTCAAGGTCAACCTGCCTACTCGTCATGTCGGGACTTTTACGCTATGGGGAATAGGATTGTTGGATAAAGTTGTCCAAGAACCGGAAGAAGACGAGGGAAGATGGGAAACTTATACAGACCGTGAAAAGCAGCAAGTAAACATGCAAAAAGGAGTTTTTGGTGTAGGGCATAGTATATCCTTAAAAAGATGATGCTTATTTGAAAACCAACATAGGCTTCAGCTATTCAGGGACTAAAGTCAATAATCATATATTCGACGATAAGTTAGATTGGGTTCCTGCAGCGTTTGCAACAAAACATGAAACAAATGTACAACTTAACTCGTATATAAACAAGCGTTTTAATTTTGGCATACTAATCGTACAGGTGTTAGTTATACAGGAATATTTTATGATATGGACTTCAATATAAGTCCGTCTTCCGGTTTGTTCAAGCCCATGGAACGATGTGCTTATGGAAGTGGGCAAAGTAATGTTTTCTATGTTCATTCAAGTTCATTATTTCGGATAAACCGTTCCATAAAATTGAGCGCAGGAATAGGGATGCAATATTTTGACTTGAACCAATCGTGGTCTATTGAACCGCGGTTGAACGTAAAATGGGACTTTAGTCCGGAACATTATCTTTCGTTCGGTTATGGCCTGTTTGGTAGAAGGGAAAGAATAGAATATTATTATACTAATATACCAATGCATACAGGCATTGACAATATCCATTTGAAACTGGCAAAAACACACAAGATGAATTTGACTTACGATTGGATGATTAATAGGACCTGAATCTTAGGATTGAGCCTTATTTCCAATATTTATATGACCTGCCGGTAGAAAAATAATTCATCTTTTTCTATTGTCAATTTCAATGCGTTTATTCTTGATAGGCGACTTGTCAGTGAAGGTAAAGGTAAGAATTATGGTATAGACTTGTCTTTGGAACATGGTTTGGAAAAAGGGTGGTATTGGATGATAAATGGTTCTATATTTAAATCAAAATATATGGGAGGGGATAAAATATGGAGAAGTTCCCGCATGGATAGGCTTTTTGCCATTAAGGTGCTTGCAGGGAAAGAATGGATCTTAGGAAAAAAAAGATAACAAGATTTTAGGTGTCAATGCGAAGCTGACTTTCCAAGGATGTGAACGCTATACTCCTATCGACTACATAGAATCAGGTAGCACTCATCAGATAGAAGAAGATGAGACAAAAGCTTATTCCTTACGGTTGCCTCCGTCGTTTATTTCGGATTTGACCATAAACTATAAGATAAATAAGAAGAAAGTGGTTCATGAGATATCATTGCAATTTTAAATCTGAATGGGTTTAAGAATACTTATTATCAATATAATATGTTGACTAATCAAATAGAAAAGAAACGGAGCGCGACATTGGTTCCGAATCTAAGGTATAAATTGTATTTTTTAAGAAATGGGCTTTGTCTGTTAAGGTCATCCGCTGAATCCCTTCCCTCTCCTTGAGGAGCAGCGTTATTGCAGTTGCTATGGCAAAGATACGAATTTGCCATTTGAACCCTTATTTTTAATGGGGTAGAAATCAAAAAGATTTTTTTCCATTCATTCAGAAAGGATTGCGGACTTACAGCCTTCATGTTCCAACGGCACAATCCGGTAACGGTTACCCTTTTTCCGTGTGCCTCCGTTCCACGCCTGCGGCCACGAGGGCGCGGCTGAACTCCTGCATGCCGATGCCCGTGAGCGTGCCCGGCTGACGCTTGCGCAACAGGGCGATGAGCTCGGGAAGGGAGACGGACAGGGCCTCTTCGTCCGGACGGGCGGCACGGAAGTGGCGGGCAAAAGCCTCTTCCGCCGGACAAGTGCGGTAGAAGGCCACGTTGGCACGCTGGATTTCCGCCTCTTTTTCCGCTGTAAACCCATAACATTCGCCACCGAGAAACATGTCTTTCAGTTGGGCGTAGATTTGGGCATGTTCGATGTTTGTGTTGTCGATGGGTCGCTCCACCTCTACGCAGAGGAAGCGGCGGCTGCCCGAAGGGGCGGAGAGCAGTTCGTGGCTGTTGGACGTGGCGATGAAGGAGGCGATGCGCGGCAAGCGTAGCGTGTCGCGCCGGTAGGCCTTGCGCACGTGCAGGTCGGTGAGCTGCATCACGTTCTTCAAGGCCGGATGGCGGCGGACGGGGATGCGGTCGAACTCATCCAGGTTGATGAGTCCCATTTCCACTAAAAGCTGTTCCATGCGGGCGGTGTTCGCCACGTCCACGCTGTCGGTGTAATAGGCGGACAGTTCGGGTGGCAGGAGGTTGCGGCAGAATGTGGACTTTCCCAGTCCTTGCCGCCCGCTCACCAATACCGGGGCCATACTGTTGGCATGGCCGTCCCCCATCCCCATCCATTGCACGGCCACAGCCAGCATCCACCGGCGGAATCCGCTCACCCACAGCGCACTGTCCGACACGCGCCGTGCCAGTGCGTCGAGACGGTCTTTTCCGTCCCACGGCGGCAGGCGGTCGAAATAATCGCGGAAGGGATGATAGTCGGGCAGGCGGTCGGAGGCCACGAAGCGCGACACGTCGCGGTCCCAACACGGGATGCCCGCCTCGTGGGCGGCGAGGCAGAGGGAGTTGAGGTCGCGTGCCGTGAGGGGGAGGAAGACTGTCGTGTCCTGTCCTTTGGGGCGGAATTCCGCCTGCCCCGTCAGCAGGTTGTGGCGCAGGTCGTAACGCTCTTCCACGAAAGCGGCCAGCCGACGGTCAAGGTGGGCAGGCGCGTTGTCTTTCGCGTCGTGGGCTTCCGCCTTCCGAGAGGCCGGTCTTGTGGAGGCTTCCGGTCGCGATTCGGCAACTGTTGTTTCTCCGATATGACCGGCCACGCTTCCGGCAACTCCCAAACGTCCGGCTTTTCTTTCTGATAAATCGCTCCCACTCGGCAGAGCCAAGCGAGCTTGCCTCTGCGCTCGTTTACTCGCGATTTTCTCCGCCCATCGGCGTACGGCCCTTCTTACGATGTGTTTCAGTTCCATGTACTTCGGTTTTTACGGCAAAGTTAGGGGCCGCATGGCGGAGGTTGCACATTTGTGCGCGTTTCCGCTCGTTTGTGCACATTTCCGCACGTTAGTGCACGTTTCTGCGCTCTCCGTGTCGTCCTTCCTCAAAGAAACCGGATAGCCGTCGGACTCGATACTCTCCACATCTTTCCCTCTTCCATACTTTTCCGGAAAATGCCTTTCATCTTTCAGGATACATAGTAAATGGTTATTATATAATGTGTTATGGACTGAAGAATTGAGAGGTCGTCTTTCAGCTTCCTTTCATGGTGGAGAGCCGTAAAATGTTTGGCGCAGAACGTTTTTTCATTCTCAGCCAAACGTTTTATCGTTTGGCTGAGAATGAAATGACATTTGGCTGAGAAATACCTGAAACATCCTTCAGAGCGTAATATAAATATTATGAATGGTTTATGGCGTATTCTGAACGATGAAGGATGTTTGGGGTGAAACTCCTGTATAGGGTGGTTTGAATGTTATTGCTCAAGGAGCTCCAATGCTTTTTTCACGAATGGATTCTCTTCGTACATGACGGCGAAGTATTCCGACATATCCCAGATGTCCCGTGCAATCAAGGCTTTCATCTGAAGTTTCAGTTCCGGTAATGTCTTTTGCAGTTCTTCCTCGTCTTTGGGCTTCACGCCTGCTTTTTTCACCTTCTGCGAGCACCAGATCGATGAGTTCCTGGGGTGTCTCAAAACGGGTTTTGAATTTGTCGAATGAAGCGTATTCGCGCCGGATCTTCTTACGGTACTTATCAATAAACTTAAGGTCGGCGTTGACGATGGCACCTTTGGCCGTCAGTTCGCGATGGAACTTGGTGTATCGTGTCGTATCCAACGGTATGAAATAGTCCGGCATGATGCCTCCTCCTCCATAGACGGTACGGCCTTTGCGCAAAAGTCTTATATTTTAAGGAGTCGGGGAAGTGGATGCTGTCTGCGTTGGTCAGTTCGCCATGGTTGTAACGTTCGATGACGTCCATGTTATACTTCATCTTATCTCCCATGGTGTAGGGCTTTTGGATGCAGCGTCCACTCGGGGTATAATAACGTGCTACGGTCAGCCGGATCATAGAGCCGTCAGGCAAGACGAAAGGTTTTTGTACCAAACCTTTGCCAAACGTGCGGCGACCTACCACCAAACCGCGGTCTTGGTCTTGGATGGCTCCTGTGACGATTTCGGAGGCCGAGGCTGAATATTCATCCACCAATACGATGATTCTTCCTTCGCGGAACAATCCCGGGCCTTGGGCGCGGAATTCTTTATAGGGAGTGCGTAATCCTTTGGTGTAGACAATCAAATCGTTTTTGGGCAGGAACTCACTGGCTATACCCGTCGCGGCATCCATATATCCGCCGCCGTTCTGCTGCAAATCCAGTATCAAGTCCTTCATGCCTTGGTCTTGCAAGTCCTTGATGGCTTTCTTCACTTCATCATGGCTCGTGCTACCGAAACTGGACAGACGGACAAGTCCCACGGTGGGGGTTACCATGAAGGCCGCATCTACGGTAGATACAGGAATCTTGTCTCGCGTGACGATGAATTCCAACCGGTCTTTGATACCGTTCCGCACCACACCCAATTTTACTTTTGTGTCTCTCGGGCCGCGCAACCTGCGCATGATTTCCTCACGGCTCATCTTCACACCGGCAATGGCTGTGTCGTTCACGCTGACGATGCGGTCGCCTGCCAGGATGCCCACCTTTTCCGACGGTCCTTTGGCCACGGGCTGAATGACGACAAGCGTGTCTTCCAGCATGTTGAATTGTACGCCGATACCGTCGAAATTACCTTGCAACGGTTCGTTCATTTTCTTGGTCTCCTCGGCGTTGGTATAAGAGGAGTGCGGGTCCAGTTTGGAGAGCATCCCGTTGATAGCGTCCTCCGTCAGTTTCACTTCGTCCACACTGTCCACGTACAGGCTGCTGATGGCCAACTGGGCCATGGAGAGTTTACGCATGGACTGTTCCATTTCCGACATGTTCCCTTTCCGTTGTGCCGGAGCTGTCCACGGAAGGCAGAAAAGCAAGGCTGCCCAAAGAGTTTTTTCATGATTTTTGTGCTGAGTTGTTGTTTATTCGTATTCCAGCCCTTCCGGGATATAAGGCGAGATGTCCTTCCCGAAGTGCATAAGTTCTTTCACCATCGTGGAACTGATGAACGCCCATTCCGGTTCTGTGAACAGGATAATAGTCTCCACGCCTGTCAACCGGCGGTTCAGGTCGGCTATGTTCATTTCATATTCATAATCCTTGATGGAGCGTATGCCGCGCAGGATGAAGCGGGCGTGATGGCGGGCTGCGAAATCTACGGTCAGGTCCGAGTAACCCTCCACCTGGATGCGTTCGTCCCCGGCAAAAAGCTTGCGCAGGGCGGCAATGCGCTTTTCCGTACTTTGTTCCATACGCTTGTATTCATTGATGCCCACGCCGATAATGATGCGGTCGAAGAGCGTAAGTCCCCGTCGTAGCAGAGATTCGTGTCCTTTGGTAAAGGGATCGAAACTACCGGGGAATATGGCTATTTTTTTTCCATTGATGAATCTTTATATAGCGGTTTCTGCGGTTTCGTCTTCTTCCGCACGGTCTTCCTCAATGACCAGATTGTTGATAATGAAGTTTTGTCGTTCCATGGTATTCTTGCCCATGTAATATTCCAATAGCTCTTTCACTTGGTCGCTCTTATGCAACGACACTTGTTCCAGACGGATGTCCGGACCGATGAAGTGTTTGAATTCGTCGGGAGAGATTTCCCCAAGCCCTTTGAAACGGGTGATTTCCGGGTCGGGACCTAAGGCTTCGATGGCCGCCACACGCTCCTCGTCGGAATAGCAATAGCGGGTGATGAAGTCCGATTTGGCAGCCTTGGCTTCTTCTTCCAGTTCCTTCAGCTTTTGCTTGCCGATTTTGTTTTTGCGGTTGCGTACGCGGAAGAGGGGAGTCTGGAGAATATATACGTGTCCTTTCTTAATGAGTTCGGGGAAGAACTGGAGAAAGAAAGTAATCATCAGCAGGCGGATGTGCATGCCGTCCACGTCGGCATCGGTGGCCACGATGACTTTGTTATAGCGTAGCCCGTCCAGTCCGTCTTCGATGTTCAGGGCGGCTTGCAGGAGGTTGAACTCCTCGTTTTCGTACACCACCTTCTTCGTGAGGCCGAAACAGTTCAACGGCTTGCCGCGCAGACTGAATACCGCTTGGGTCGTCACGTCGCGGCTCTTGGTGATACTGCCGCTGGCCGAGTCGCCTTCGGTGATGAAGATGCTGCTATCCTCCTTCAAGTCGCCTTTGGCATCGTTCAGGTGGATGCGGCAGTCGCGTAGCTTGCGGTTGTGCAGATTGGCCTTTTTGGCCCGTTCGCGTGCCAGTTTCGTCACGCCGGCGATGGCTTTACGTTCCTTTTCGTTTTCGGTGATTTTCTGTATGATGATGTCGGCGATGTCCGTATTCTTGTGCAGATAGTTGTCCACCTGTTCTTTGACGAAGTCGCCCACGAACTTGTCTATGCTGATTCCGCCGTCGGGTATGGTGGTCAGCGACCCTAATTTGATTTTCGTCTGGCTTTCGAAGAGCGGTTCTTCGATGTTGATGGCGATGGCCGCCACCAGTCCGTTACGGATGTCGCCGTAATCGAAGTTCTTGCCCGAGAAATCTTTGATGGTCTCGGCAATGTGTTTCTTGAAGGCACTTTGGTGCGTGCCCCTGGGTCGTATGCTGTCCGTTGACGAACGAATAATATTCCTCCCCGTATTGTCCCGTGTGGGTAAAGGCTATTTCTATGTCTTCCCTTTCAGGTGGATGATAGGATAGAGCCCGTCGTTGGTCATATTGTCGTTCAACAGGTCTACCAGACCGTTGCGGGAATGGATGCGGCGTCCGTTGAACATGATGGTCAGTCCCGTGTTCAGGTACGTATAGTTGCGCAGCATCGTTTCGATGAATTCGGTACGGAACGTATAGTTCTTGAACAAAGCACTGTCCGGTTCGAAATAGATGAAAGTTCCGTTTTCGTCGGCTGTCGGTTCCGTCGATTCGCCGGTCAGGATTCCGCGTTCGAAAGTGGCCCGGCGCATTTCGCCGTCGCGATGGCTTCGCACTTCGAAGTGCGAGCTGAGCGCGTTGACCGCTTTTACACCCACTCCGTTCAGTCCCACGCTCTTCTTGAATGCCTTGGAGTCGTATTTGCCGCCCGTGTTGAGCATGCTCACCGCTTCGATGAGTTTGCCCAGAGGAATACCGCGGCCATAGTCGCGTACGCTGACCCGCAAATTGTCCTCTACGGTGATTTCTATCCGTCGGCCGGCGTTCATTTTGAACTCGTCGATGCTGTTGTCTATCACTTCCTTCAAAAGCACGTAGATACCGTCTTCGGCATGAGAACCGTCGCCCAGCTTTCCGATGTACATGCCCGGACGGGTACGGATATGTTCCATGTCCGACAAGTGGCGGATGTGGTCTTCGGTATATTCGGTAAGTATCGGTGCTTCGTTTGGTTTCTCTTCTTCTGCCATAGTGTGTTTCTATTTAAGTGACTTCTGATAGCAACGTCTGTGTTTATGTACCTCTGCGTCTAAGTAAGCCCATTGCCCCTGGCTTTTTTCGTTGGTCTCCAGTTGCGGATGCGTTTCGCCGAACTTAAAGCCCATCTGCTGGCAAATGGGGATGAGGTCGGCGAAGAGCATGGCATTGACCCCTTTGTTCTGATATTCCGGGAGGACGGCCACGAGCAACAAATCTATGATGTCCGAATGCTTGAAGAACAGCGCCTTGACCAAATGGTACCAACCGAAGGGGAACAGGCGGCTCTTGGCTTTCTGTAAAGCGTGCGAGAGGGAAGGCATACCCACCCCCATGGCTATGATGCGTCCTTCGGCATCTTCTACGACCGTGACCAGCCGCATGTCTACGAGCGGAAGGTAAGTGTTGACGTATTGGGCGATCTGCCGCTCGTTCATTTCGGAATAACCGTACAACGGGGCGTATGCTTTGTTGACTACGTTGAAAATCTTGGGTCCCCATCCTCCCCTGCGTATTTCGCGGGCGCTTTTGAATTTGCGTACGTGAAGGTTGTAGCGTTTGGCGCTCATTTCCGCCACGCGGAAATATTTGTCCATGTGTGCCTGATGATCGCGGTCGGGTACGCGTATCTTGCGCTCCACCCAATCCACTTCTTTCGTATAACCCAAACGTTCCATGTGTGTCGGGTAATAAGGGTAGTTATACGTGGTGGACATCGTGCTCAACTGGTCATAGCCGCCGGTGAGCATGCCTTCCGGATCCATGTCCGTAAACCCTAAAGGCCCTACCAGCTTGTCGCATCCGTGGGCACGTCCCCAGGCTTCCACCGTGTCCATCAGGGCGCGGCTCACTTCCGGGTCGTCCGTGAAGTCGATCCAACCGAAACGGGCGTTGTTCGTCCCCCATGTCTGATTGGCCTTATGGTTGATGATGGCAGCCACGCGCCCCACGATTTTTCCTTCGCGCAGAGCCAGGAAATAATCCACGTCGCAGAAATCGAAGGCTGCGTTTTTCTGCGGGTTGAACGTGTCGAGCGTGTCTTCCAAAAAGTCAGGCACGGCGTACGGACAGTCCTTGTACAGTTCGTAGTTGAAGCGTATGAACGCTTTCAACTCACGGCGAGTCGATATTTTTTTAATGGTTACAGCAGACATGTCATATATGTAAAATGGTCAATAAATTGCGGCGATGCGCAAACGTGCAAATATAGCCTTTTTTTATTAACAGTTGAGTAAAATGCTCCGCTTTTCGCTTATCCTCCCTTTTTTTAAGAAAAAGTTAAAAAGATTGTTAGCTTCTCGTATTTATCTTATATTTTTGAACTTAATCCAAGTTGAATCATAAAAATATAGACTGATGAGAAAGATAAGATGTATGCTCGCGGTTATGGCTATGGCCATAGGCACGGGAGTGGCTTATGCCGGAGAAGGAAACAGTGAGAAAGATTATCGTCCGTATCCGCACATGTTCTTCGGGTTGAACGGGGGGCGCGCAAGTGTCTTTTACTCATTATGATTTCAGCAAGTTGATCACACCGAGTTACGGCGTTTCGTTCGGTGCTTATTTCAATCCGGTCATCGGGGCACGTTTGCATGTGAGCGGTTATGAAAACAAAGGCGGCATCAAGTCTTTGAATGAAACTTACGATTTCAATACGGTGACGGGTAGTGCGGACTTGCTGTTGAACGTGACCAACATGTTCCGTAGCGATAAAGATCGTGTCTTTAATCTTATTCTTCTTGGAGGTGTGGGATTGGCAGGAGCATGGGACAATGACGATTTCCACGCGTTGGCTGCCAAAGCAGCCGAAAACTATCCGATGGCATGGCAGGACCGTAGGCTTTCGCATAATGTGCGGTTGGGAATGCAGCTCGATTTCAATATCGCCAAACATTTCGGACTGAATCTGAATTGGCCGCTAATAACAGAGCCGACCGTATCAATTCTAAAACGACCGACCGAAATGACTGGGCTGCCACAGCTTCTTTAGGTCTGATTTTCAAGTTCGGGCAGAAGAAGACCGAGAAGATGGCGGAAGAGCCGGTTCCGGTGGCAGAGGAATGGGCTACGCGTACGGATACCGTTTGGTATGACGACATCACGTATAGGGACGTGCCCGAAAAAGTCACTTATGAGGACAATATTTACTATAAAATCCGTTTGAGCGAACCGGATCCGGCTTCAAAGATTCAAAAGATAGCCGATTTCGTCAAGGCGCATAAGAATTGCAGCGTGCAGGTAACCGCTTATGCAGATAAAGCCACGGGAACGCCGGAGTTGAATATGCAATATTCCAAGGAACGGGCGGAGAAAGTCGTTGCGGCATTAGTGGCCGGTGTGAGCCGATCTGTCATTACTTCCGAATATAAGGGCGACACCGTGCAACCGTTTGCCGAGAACGACAAGAACCGTGTAGCTATCGTAAAAGTCACGGGTGAGGGCGTGAAGAAGGAACAAGTGAAGACGAAGAAATACAGATTGAAAGAGACCCGTTACAGGGTAAAGTAACAGAGTAATTTTTTTCATGAGGAAGGGGTCGGCTGTGAAGCCGGCCTTTTTTATTGGGGTTCCGCTTTCCGGCACCGGAGCAGTACATGCCGTCCGTCGGCCAACGTCGTGGCGAAGAGGTAAGCGTTGCCTCCCTCTTTCAGTTTGAGGCGTTTGCGGAGTCCGGCTACGGTGTCCGGAAAGTTACGGACGGTCAGATTGGCTTGTCCGAGGCCGTTTAAAAGTCCTTTCAGTTCCTTTTTTGCCGAACCCGCAGCAACCCTCTATGGCAAACGCTCGCCCGGGAAAATCCTTGCAGGAATGGTCTGAGGTGTATAAATGGGAATTGGGATGCAGTTTCCGCAGGCCGTAACGTGTGGCCAGGCTGGAATCCGCCGCACTTCATCACGGAAGCATTCGGTTCGTAGAGAAATCGGCCCGGCGTGTCCGAATAAGTGCATGCGGCCTCCTCCTTCAGTCAAGGTGAACGTGAAGGTGGGGTCTTCCGTGCCGAGGTTGACGCAATGGCACGCTGTCTTTTCCGGCTTTCCCGTGTCACGACCAACAGCAGTTCCTTGCATTCCCCTTGTGTACGCTGACAGCGTGGACTTCGGCCAGGTGTGCCAAGGTGCGCAGGGCCGTCCGGATGTCCAGCATGGGGGAGAGCTTGATGAGGCTGAAAAGCCGCCTTGCGGCGGATGGCTTCTTGGAGGATGGATAAATCCGGCTCGCAGTCTTCTATGGCCACCGTCTTGCGCCCGACGGTGTCGCGCCGTGCCGGGTCGATGAAGCAACAGGCGGCGTCGGGCCATTCGTCCGGCGAAAGGGAAGAGTCGGTTTCTCGGATTTCCGCTTGTGCCAGTCCCAACGTTTTGAAGTTATGTGCTGCGATACGGCACAATTCCGGTTGGCGTTCCATGTAGACAGCCCGGTCGAACAGTGGAGCCAGAAAACTGAAATCGATGCCGAAACCTCCGGTCAGGTCCATTAGGGTATGGGAGCTTCCGTGCCGTCCTTGTTCAACAAGCGTTTTACGAGGGCTTGTTTGTACCTTGCCGTCTGTTCCGAAGAACATTGTTCCATCGGGAGGCGGGGCGGATACAGTATCCCGTCTCGTTCCGCCCATGAGGGAGTTTGCGTCTTGCCGTCTGCCAACCCTCGATTTGTTGCAAGGCCATGCGCAGGTCCACGTTCTCCGGGGCCGGTTTCAGGGCCAGTCGGCGTACGTCCTCCTCCCGGTGTGTCCGGATGAAGTCTTGTGTCTTTTCGTCCAGCATGTGTTTTATGGGATGGGTTTATAATGCGCTTTGGCTTCGGCGCGCGTGATGAAATTGAAATGCCACCATTCCGTACGCAGGGCTTTTGAACCCGGCTTGGCGCATGATCCGGCGCAGCAATTCGCGGTTGCGCCGGGCTTCCGGCGTGAGTTTGCCCTGCTTTTTACCATTTCCGCCTCGTTGTCGATATGGGCCAATTTGCCTAAGTAATCTATTTTCGTGCCCATGGGCAGCGTGTCGCCTTTCGCGTCGCAGAGCGTGAGGTCCACGGCCATGCCGTAGTTATGCAATCCCCCGCCGTTTTTGGGATTGCTCACGTAGATATTCTTCGGTGTTCCGGCCACTACGTTCCACATTTTTGCTGGATGTGCATCGGGCGGGCTGCATCGTACACCTTCAGGCTCAGTTCAGGGTGGGAGGCTTTCAGGATTTTTTGGGCTTTGGCCAGAGCGCGTGCGGCTTTCGGGTGCAGGTAAGCTTCATGCAGGTCGGTGTAAAGCACCCGTCCCGTGAAGTTGTCCGCCCGTGCGTACATCAGGCTCACGCGTATCGTGCTGTCCATGCTGCGGACATCCACGAAGCCCGACCGTTCCATGGCTTGCGCCGTCCGTCCCGGAGTTTGGGCACAGACGGCACTTCCGGCTAAAAAAAGCATGCTAAAAGGATATATGGAGTGAACGTCATATTTATGGGGTTGTCATTTTGTACCGCAAAGATACGGATTATGCCTTAATCATGGGGCGAATCAACGGGGTTTTTGCTTGCTTTTTGTCAATTTTATCCTTGTCGTTTTATGGCTTCCGGAAGTTTTGTCGGCTCATGGAACGGTCTGTTTTTCACACAAACTTCATTCTTCTGCTTCTATTGCGCATTTCCGGTTTTAATCTCAGCCGAACGGAAAATCGTTTGGCTGAAAGAGATTTATCGTTTGGCGCAGGGCGGTAGTGAGTTGTCGATATTTTGGGCCGGAAATGTCCGTCCGGCGGTGGATGGAAAGGCTTTAAGTACCTTGTAAATCTCTATTTGCCGAGAAAAGCCGGGCCTGAATGGAATGGCAGAAAGAAAGGAAAATGTTTGCAAGGATGACGCGCCCGGGAGTTTCTTCCGCATGGTGCGGGGAGGTGGGAAACGAAATGGCAGCCGAACGGGGGAAACGGCTTTCTTTCCGGATTTCCCTGACGGCGCGAGAATCGTTTGAAATCTTCCACGGCGGATTTTCCCCGGAATACGCGCCGCATTTCGGATGAAAATGACAAAATGTCAAAACGGCTTTGGGATTGCCAAAGGAGGTCTTTCCGGTTACAAGGGAGCACTGCGGATGGGAGTAAGGAGGGGCTTATATACCTAAGAAAAAGGATTTTGCCTGTCATACCGAGAATATCTTGAAGATTTATTTGTTTCTTTCAACCTTCTTTAGTATTTTTGCCCTTGTACTCCTGCGTTCCTATTTTTCATGGCGAGGACGGACGGGTTCAGTGCCGTGTTAAGGATGGGAAAAGCTTACGCCGGGCCTGAAGGAAAGAGGTTGTGCTCGGAACCGACGGCGGGTCTTGGGCGAGCCGGAGCACTATATATTGGGAAAAGGCGTTTACATGCGTCTTGTCTTGGGCTTATCAGAATCTCGCAAGTTCACAGTTTGGTCAAGATAAGGCAACAGTAGATGTCCTCGGGATGTGTTTTATACGCATCCCCTTATATTTGGTATATTCACCTTATTATTATATAAAGGTGTATGTGCCGGGTATGGGGGAATTGTATACATATCGGCGTGGGCTTCTGCGTTGCTCGTTCTACCAAACTGGGCAATGCGAGAGCCTTGATAAGCGGGATGAGTAACGGGTACAGACTCTCACGCTTTTTTTTTTCGTATATAATGATGTACTAACTGGATTGATTTGCGGGGAGAGTCGGCAGATATGGCGAAAAGAAATGCTTTTGTCGCCTGAAACGGTCGGTGCGGCAAATGGCAGGTAGATTAAGAAAATGTCACAACAAAGTTTAAAAAGGAAGTGGGCACTCTGTTTGTTGCTTTGCTGGGGGATAGTGGCAGCCTATGCCCAAAAAGACTTGGAACGCTTGCATAAGTTCACTATCACGGAATTTTATGAAGACCAGCAAGCCACTACGGCCACGTCCGAAGAATACAAGGATGTGGACGGCAGCGGTTCGCTCATGGCCATCATCAAGTTCATGTCGGCCGACCCCACGGTGAAAATCGACAATATGGAGGCTTTCATGTTCAATTTCGGGAATATGAACCATAAAACCGTGCTGCATGGCGATGAACTGTGGGTTTACGTACAGAAAAACGCGCGCACGGTGACTATCAGCCGTGAGGGTTATGCCCCTATCAAGAAGTATGATTTGAGGACCACCATCAAGGAAGGGGCGACGTATGTCATGAAGATCACGTTCAACAAAGTGACGTGGAACGTGGAACGTTCCCTGAACAAACAGTTCCTGCAATTACAACTGGAGCCGGGGCTGTCCAATGCGGTGGTCACGCTGACACGCGAGGGGGAACGTGAACCTATGGAGACTTCCACTACGGATGCGACGGGCAGCGTGGCGTGGAATCTTGAATTCGGTACGTATTTCTATGGTATCAAGGTGCCCAATTATGTGGAGGCATCGGGGCGGGTGAAGCTCACGACCTCGGACAGCACCTATGTGGAAAAAGTGAAATTGACCCCTAATTTCGGTTATCTTGAAATCCAGGATCCCGGCAACGCTTCGGGGGCTAAAGTCTTTGTCAACAATAAGGAAGTGGGTTCCGTGCCTTACAAAAGCGATGTCAAATGGGATTGCGGCACATACCAACTGCTTTTGGTGAAGGACCTTTATAAGAGTCATACGGAGGAGTTTACCATCAAACAAGGCGAAACCACGGTCATCAAGCCGGTGTTGGGTCAATTTCGCAGAAACGACACTGACGGTGGAAGGTGGAGCGGACATCTATATCGACGGGATACGCAAAGGAGCAGGCCGTTGGGCCGGTCCTTTGAAGGCTGGTACTTATCTGGTGGAATGCCGCAAGGCCAACCATCGTAAGACGCAAAAGGAAATCCACGTGGAGGTAGATGTGGCCAGCACCATTACACTCGACCCTCCTATACCCATTACGGGCTTCCTTTCGGTGAATTCCACTCCTGTGGGCGCACAAATCAAGATTGACGGGAAAGATTACAGGGGTGACTCGAAAATCATCAAGACTTGCTTATCGGTCAACATAAAATAGAGGTGTCCATGGCAAACCGGAAACCGGAGGTGCGCGAGGTGAATATCATGGAGGGCAAGGAAGAGCAACTGAATGTGGAATTAAGCTCCACGGCCCTGATTTCATTTTCCCAGTACGCCGAGAGGGCTTCTGTACTGATAGACGGCACACTCGAAGGCACTACTCCGTTCACGAAGGAGATGGCTTCGGGTAATTATGACATTCAGGGGCGGGCTTACGGTTACCGTCCTTTCCGCCGCAAGATGTACATCGACGTGGCTAAACCTGAGGTGAATTTCAAGATGTCGCGCCAACTGATGAAGCGAAGTGCGTTCTATTTCGGTGCGGACGGGCAGTTCCGGTGCGCTCGCGGCTGTGGGTGGTACGATGGGGTTCTATGCCGGTAACGTGAATGTGGAAGCTTTCTACATGAAAGGTTTCGGCAAGGAGACCGTATTCTGGAACTCTACGGGCGAGAACGAACAGGCAGCCCCTTGGACGGAAGAGGAACTCAAACTGAAGTTCATCGTGGGCGGAAAGGTCGGTTACGGTTTCATCTTGGGTACGCGGTTCCGCATGACCCCTCAAGTGGGTTGCAGTTATGTGGGAGTGGAAGGAAATAACGGGACTTCTCTGTATGCGCTTTCGGGTACGGCAGGGTTGCGCCTTGAAGCGGCCTGTACGTCACACATCGGCATCAGCCTGACGCCGGAATACGCCTTCAAGCTTGCCGAAGCCGACGGTTATAAACTGTTGTCGTCCGTAGTACCAGCCATGAAGGACTGGAGCGAGGGCTTCAATTGCAAGATCGGGGTCTATTTCTTCTTTTTTAATGACTTGAAAACGCACAGATGGTTATGAAACGAAAAAGAATAGTGAAATGTTTGTCAGGATGCCTGGCTCTGTTGGGGCTGACGGTGTCCTGCAATGACGAACTTTACATGGGAGGCGTGGAGTCGTGCCTGCCACGAAGGCTTATTACTTATATACGAATATGTTAGGTTTCAACCTGCCCGACACCGTGGTGAATCCCTCCACGTTCAACGTGGAATGCCAAAACGTGCCGTGGCGGTTGGATGTGGCCGACGAATGGCTTAAAGTTACACCGGCCGAAGGCAACGGGGAAGAAGATACGACCCTCGTCAGCGTGGGGGCGGACATCAATCCCTCTACGTATTACCGCATGTCGGTGTTCAGCCTGGAGGCGGCCATGGACACGTCGGTTTATAAATACAGCCAGCAAATCTGGGCGGCGCAACAGGGTAATACGGGCACCTCGTTGACCGTGTCTTGCGAGGTTCCGCTACGGCTTCGTGCATCCGCTTCGTCGGAAACCTTCACAGTGGATACGAACGCGCCCAAGTTCGGCCTGCGGACCGATGCCGATTGGCTTCAGGCTACGGCCTCCGGCAATGAAATCATGGTGACGGCCAGTGAGAACAAAACGGAAGACGTGCGCGTGGGTTATATCTATTTTGATACTTACGGGCAAGAGTGGCAAAACTCTTCCGAGACGATTTTCACCTATTATTTGGAAGTCCGTCAGGAGTCTCCTGAATATTCCTTGTCCGAAAGCAGTCTGGCCTTCCGCAATACGGCGGGCACGAAAACGGTAACGTTGTATTGCGACTTGGGATGGACGGCCTCTACTACTGATTCTTGGATTCAGGTCAGTCCTTCCTCCGGCTCGGCGGGTACGGTGGAACTGTCGGTGAGCGTGACGGAGAACGGCGGAGTAGAGGAACGCTCCGGAGCTGTCAACCTCCATGTGGACGGTGATTTCCTGATAGAGATTCCGGTGAAGCAGTCGGGCTTGTATATGGACATGACGGAAAGCCGGTTTGATTTTTGAATCGGGTGCAGCTTCGCGGACTGTGTCGATGTCCACCAACCTGTCGTTCTGGAACGTGTTGGAGAAACCGTCTTGGGTAAGCGTGTCGCCGGAGAGCGGCGAGGCCGGGGAGCATACTCTTACGATAAATGTCGAAGACAATCCGAACACCACGAAAGAGAAGGACGTGTGGTTGTGGGTAACCAAGGGCTTTCTTTGGCCGATACCCTTTTGGGTGACACAAGAAGGCAAATGGTTCGGTTCTCTCGAAACGATATTGCAGTTTGAAAACGTGGCCTCGTCGAACACGCTCGACATCTCGACCGACGGCGACTGGACGGTTACGACTTCCGACAGTTGGATAGCCGTCAATCCGTCATCCGGGCATGGCAAGGCGCAAGTGACCGTGAGCGTGCAGGCCAACGAGGGAGACAACGACCGTACGGGCTTGTTGGCCGTGGCGGTGGGCGGCACCGTGCAATATGTAAACGTGGTGCAGAAAGGACGTTATTTCACCATCGACCGGGGCTCATCGGCTTCTTTGCCCTCGAAGGGTGGAACCATAGAATGGGAATTGCCACCAACCAGACATGGACTGCCGTCGTGAAGAACCAGTCTTCGTGGTTGGCACTTTCCGCCACGCAAGGGCAGGGCGACGCCAAGTTGGTGATTTCTGCTCAAGATAATCCCAGTCTGGAAAGCCGGACGGATACCATTGTATTCACACCCGCCAACAAACAAGGGGTGAAGTTGGCCGTCACGCAGGCCGGTCGTTACCTGAAGACGGACGCACAGACCGTGTCGTTCTTCTATAAGGGGGGAACATCCGCTCCTGTGACGGTGTCTAGCGACGGGACGTTCCGTGTGGAAAAATCTTCCGGTGCCGATTGGTTGGTTGTGGCAACGAATAATAACCTGCTCATGTTTACTGCCGAACCGTATAGCGGCAACGACAAGCGTACGGCTACTGTGTCGGTTTATCTGACCGGTTTGTCCGGCGAGGCATCCGAGGCCAAGATGGTAGACATCGTGGTGACGCAATATTCCAAGAACACCCAGTTCGTACGGGACGACTACAGCGAGGATGTCCGTCTGGATGTGGCGTACAAGGACGGTGCCGTCATCGTCCGTTCGGACTATGGCGAGGATAAGGACTTGTCGCCTGCGCCCGGCACATCGGGGGAGATCGGCCGTGAAGACTACGGCGCAGACCAGAATCTGGAACAATAAGCCGCAAGGCATAAAATAAGAATCAAGAACGAAAAACAGAAGATAAAATGAAAACAATGAGAAAAAGGATGGGCCAACTCTTTGGGCTTGTGGCCGTAGGAACGGCCTTGATGGCAGGGGTATCGTGCAGCAACGACACCGAGGAACTCATGGGGCAGCCTGGAGTGACGGAGGAGATGGAACATACGGCGGTCATGCACCTGACGGGCGGCTTGCAGTCCTACACTCCGAAGCGTGAGACTTCAGCGGAATGGAACGAGGGAGATGTCATTTACCTGCGTTTTTATCAGGCGGACGAAAAAACGGTAGTGTGTGGAAAGGCGGTTTACAATGCCTCTTCGTCGCTGTGGAACATCAGTTACTACGGTAACTTGGCCACGGCAGCACTTTGAAGTGTGAGGCTTTTTTACTTTGTCAATGCCACGGCCACGGACAACCTCCACGTGGCCATGACTCCTATGAGTTGTGTCTATGCGGATGAGGAGGCGACTTATCGTGGACGGTGGAGAACTGTTCGTGAGTGCGGTGTTGACACCGAAGACTGCTCGTATGCGAGTCAAGGGAGAGGCCGGGAAAAAAGTGGCTGTAAGTGGCTTATTGTGCTACCAAACTTTCAGCTTAATGGACAAAGAGTTTGCCACGGCTGCGGAAAAAGTCTCCATGAATTTCAGCGAGGACGGTTATACGCCTTATATTTACGGTTCTTTGGGAGATGAATGAGCTCACGCTTGACGATGAATATTATCATTATACCAAGGACTTTCGACCCGGGATGTTTACGGCCGGGGCTAGTGGCTTCGTCACAATGCCTACTCAGGAGGTGAATAAGGGATGGGCTTTCGAGTATTATTATCCGAAAGAGGCTGTGGATTTAGGCTTGAGTGTGCGGTGGGCTTCGATGAATGTGGGTGCTTCGGATGAGTTCGATGATGGCACATATTGTTCATGGTGAGATGCGTATGGAACGAATATATCTACTGATAGTTACAATGGAAATGTACATGAAATAGCCGGTAATCCGGCTTTATGACATAGCTACGAGAGAATGGGGCGAACGTTGGCAGATTCCCACGAAAGAACAATGGCAGGAACTGATTGACGGATGTACATGGAAGAGAAGTCTCAATTCGGAACTGGATGTTTATGTGTGGAACATAACAGGTCCGAATGGGAATAGCATTAATTTGCCTGTTTATGAATATATCAGAGGGGATGAAAAGCCGTCTACTTCTAGTAGTAATTATGGGTATTATTGAGTTCTACAGAGTATGATAACAGTTCATCTACTACTAGTGCTTATAACATGTATCTGTATTCAACGACATCTAAAAAGATAAATAACGAGCCTAAGTATTACCGGGATGCCAGTCCGTCCAGTTCTTGTAAAATAATGTGACTCCATGAAACGACGAATAATAATCTTGTGGTTGTTCCTGTTGGGGCTTGTTCCAGCCCTAGAAGCCCAAAACTGGGATTATATCCGTACGTCCGGTGAATATTATTACGGTTCCGGTACGGGGAAGACGGAAGCTGAGGCAGACAAGGCGGCACTGAATGATTTGGTGCAAATGATTGCCACGCATGTGTCGAGCGACTTCCAGATGCAGACCGACGAGACCCAAGCCAACGGGAATATCGACCATAAGACCTATGTGAGGAATTGCGTGAGTACTTATTCCTCCTCTGCCTTGACCAATGTGGAGAAATGGACGGAGGGGAAAGAACCGGAAATTACTGTGCGGCGTTATATGCTGCGTTCGGAGTTAGACAAAATCTACGAAAAGCGTAAAGAGAAAATACGCGACATGGTGGCCATTGCCGACGGGGGCATTGGAGAAAGCCAAAGTGGATATGGCTCTGCAATACTATTACTGGGCTTACTCCTTGGCACGTTCCCTGCAACATCCCACGGAAGCGAAGGATGAGGCCGGGCATAGCTTGGTGACGCTGCTTCCGGTGAAGATACGTGGAATATTGGAAGACATCAGTGTGGCTTTCGATAAGCGCGAAGGAGATTGCGTGGATTTAATCTTCAATTACAAAGGCCGTCCTGTGTCGGGGTTGGATTTCCTTTATTCCGACGGGCGTGAAGAGTGCGACGGGGCGGCAAAAGACGGGCGTGGCATGTTGGAAATGGTACCGGGTTATGAGACGGAGTTCTATCATCTTGACATTGAATATGAGTATAAGAATCTGGCACGTGGGGACGATGAGTTGCAAGCCGTGTTGGACGTCGTGGCGAAGGCTGCTTTTCCGGAGTCCTCGGTAGCGTGAAAGGCCGTGCGGCGCAAGACGGCACTTCGGTTGCGGCTTCCCAGCCTGCAGCACGGTTGGCTACTGCAAGTGTGGCCGCTACGGATGCCCCGGCGGCAGGTCCTTCCCCGTCGCAGACGGTGGACGACGATGCCTTGTATTGTGAAGCGATGGAAAAGGTGTTGGCAGCCATCAAGTCTCGTAACTACGTAAAGGCCAGTTCATGTTTCACTCTTGAAGGTCTGGACGTATACAACAAACTGATTTCTTACGGTACGGGACGTGTGGTGGGGCAACCTGATATGGTGTATTACCGCAGCAGTAACGGGCAGGTGGTGGCACGTGGGCTACAGATGTCGTTTTCGTTCATGAACGGCAAACGGAAAAAGACGTTTGTGGAAGACGTGGTATTCACATTCAATTCGGACAAGAAAATCTCCAATGTGGCTTTCGGATTAGGGAAAGTGGCAGAGTCGGATATCCTGAACCGTTATGCACCCGGATGGAAAGACGAAACCCGCGAATTGATCATGGAGTTTCTGGAAAACTACAAGACGGCTTATTGCCTGAAACGTCTGGATTATATCCGTGACATCTTTGCCGACGATGCCGTAATTATCGTGGGCAACATCGTGAAACGTAATCTTGCCAAGGTTCCGGAAGACCGTGCCATTTCGCTTGAAGGGCAGGACATCATCAAATATAACCGTTATGACAAGGAAACCTATCTGGCCAACCTGGCCCGTACGTTCAAATTGAACGAATTCATCAACCTGCGTTTTACGAACAATGACGTGCAGTGGTTGGAGAAATATGAGGATGCGGAAATCTATGGTATACAGATAGGGCAGGAATACACCTCTTCCCGTTACGCGGACAAAGGCTACCTCTTCCTGTTGGTGGATATGACCGACCATAATGCACCGCAAATCAAGGTGCGTACGTGGCAGCCTAACGAGGTCTCGATGTCGAAGATATTCAGCGCAGGTGATTTTATAACGACTAACACTATTCATTTTAAAAAACATGGTATTATGAAAAAGATTCTTTGTATTATTGGCCGTGGCGTTCATGGCCGCATCGGCAGGTTACGCACAAAGTGCGATAGAATTGGCCAAACAACAACGTGAGT
>VOFG01001925.1_pt1 | contig 26501 bp, 30 predicted proteins | sample 5384171 | NCBI WGS metagenome assembly VOFG01 (sample SAMN12384726, study PRJNA508395) | human gut metagenome | isolation source: healthy gut F | host: Homo sapiens | reverse complement strand
ATATCGTTACCACTCAGAGCGGATGGCCTCGTTGGGGCTGATCAGCGTTGCCTTGCGTGCGGGGATCCAAGCGGCGGCAATGGCTACGCAGCCGGAAAACACCACGCCGCAGACCGCCAGCCACCAGGGCAGCACGCACCGCAGCTCACGGGACGCGAAGATCACCGGTATCAGCCACTTGGCGATAAAGCTCAGCACCAAGCCCGCCGCGCCGCCGATCACGCCCACGATCAGTGCCTCCGAGAGAAACATCTTGAAGATGTCGCTGCGAACGGTGCCCAGCACCTTCAGCACGCCGATCTCCCGCGTCCGTTCCGTAATGGACATCATCATGGTGTTTGCCACGCAGATGGCGGAGATCAGGACAGCGATACCGCCCAGCGCGCCCAGCATCCCCTGGATCTGCCGGGACTGTGTCCGCACCGTCTCCAGCATATCGTTGAGCGAATAGGTGTTCAGCCCCGTGTCACGAATCAGCTTGACAATACGCTGCACGTCGTTGACGTTCTTGACCATGACCCAAACCAAGTCGTAGGTAGGACCGTTGGCCTTCTCCTCCGCTGTTTTAGTCTGGGTAGTCGCACCCATGTAATTGGCGTTGGCCTGCGTCATCTCCTGCAAGCGGTCGAAGGACATGAACGCGGCGGTGGCGATGTTGTTGTTCAGGGTGGAGCAGATGCCTGTCACCCGCAGGGTATAGAGGTTACTGGAGGGCAGTGCCCGTCCGTCGGTGTCGGCCTTCGGCTCGCCGGTCAGGCTGGAGGAATCGAAGGTCATGCGGACAGGCACTTCCAGCAGATCGATGAGGGCGTTGCCGTTCTCATCCACCGCCAGTTCCCAGTCCTTCGCCTTGTTGGCAAGGCCAGCCGCCACGTCGTCGGTGAACAGCACCTCCGGATGCAGGCGCGTACCGTCCTCGGCCATAACGCCCCGCTCCGGCGTCAGCATGAAGTTTTCCGCCGTGGTCATGTCAATGCCGTAGACGCGCACCATGTTGACATAGTTGCCGGAGACGATGTAGGCGGACTGCTGATAGACCGGCGTTACCGCCTCCACACCGTCGATGCCTCGGAACGCCTCCAGTGCCTTGTCGTTCAGCAGTGCCTTGCGCCCATAATCGCCGGTGGCAGGCGTCACATCGATCTTTGTCAGGCTGCCCAGTGCCTCGATGCTCTCGCGGTATGCCTGTTCATATCCGAGACCTACGGAGATCAGCACCACGATACACATGACGCCCACCGCCATGGATAGGGCTGTCAGCGCCGTGCGGGTCTTTCGCCGGAACAGGTTGGTGCAGCCGTAGCGAAACAGGTCTTTTGGCTTCATACATTCCCGTCCTTATTGCTTCCGTCGTAGGTCAGCGGCTTCTCTCCAATCCGGTGCGCCGCCGTCTGCGTCAAAGTCGTCGTCAAAATCGTCCAAGGCAGCGGTGTTTTCGGCACCGGGTCCGATCTCGCCGCGCTTATAGCGGATGATGACATAGACCACAATGCCGATCAGGATGAGCGCAAGGATCGCTATCAGCAGCCACAGCCACCAGCGGCTGCCTGTGCCGTCTTTATTTGCGTTGACGCTGTTGGCATCTGTATCCGCAGAGCTTTCCGCCACGCTCAGCGGCACGGAGATGGCCTGAGAATACGTCTCGCCGTTGGCGTCCTCATACTGGAGGATCATCTTACCCACAAACGCGCCGATTTTGGAGAAGCCCACCGTTACATCGGCGCTGGTGGAGCCGCCTGCCAGCAGGTCGCCCACGTAGCAGGGCGCGGCGGCGGTCATGCCGTCCGTGGCCAGCACCCGGATATTCATAGCCTTGGCGCGGCCCATGTTGGTCAGCGGCACGGAGATGGTAGCTTCCTTATCCTTGCTGAGTGTGCCGTACACCTCCGGCGTACCGGCCAGAACATCCATCTTCTGGCTGACCGGCAGCATGATGTTCTGCGCCGCCTTACCGGCTACCGCCTCGGTGGTCTCATAGGTCAGGTTGATGCCCAGCATGGCGGGGCCAACCTCCGCGTCCTGCTTGGCCATGATCTTGTATTTCAGGATCGTCGTACCGCCCGGCTTGATGGAATCGGCATAGGCGGTATCCGTGCCGCCTACGCACAGCGTCAGGCCGGGGGAATTGGTGAATACCAGACTGGAGATAATTTTCTTGGCCGTGTCATACTTGGAATTGTTGATCAGGGTCAGGCGCAGCTCCGTCTCCTCACCTGCCATCAGGCCGGATACCTCGGTATCGTCCACATATAGCTTATAGCTCTGCACCATCACCGACATGGCGGAGGCGTCATAGCCGTCGATCACAGTAAACTGCGTGGAGAAGGAGCCCTCCGCCGGGGCACTGTTCTCGAAATAATTTGCCTTGAATTTAATGGACTTGTTGCCGGAGGTGGCAAAGGGCGACACCGTGAAGGTGTAGTCCAGATACTTCACCTCGCCGCTGGCCCAGTAGTCGAAATACTTGCCCAAATTGGTGGAGTCGATCACGAAGGGGAACTCGTCCAGCGCGGCAGAGACCACGGGATAGACCGTCACGCTGGTCAGGGTGCCGCCCACATTGATCACGGGGATCCGCATGGAGATAGTCTGATTGGGTGTGCCGGTAGGCACGGTATAGGAGCCGCCCACATTGGTGCCAGCCACCTGAAGGCTGCCGAAGGAGGTGGTAACGCCGGACATATTGCCGTTGTCGGTAACGGTCACATAGGCACTGACCTTGAAGGTCACGTCCTCGGTGATGGTGGTGCCGTTCACGGCGTCCTCCCGCCACACAGTGGCGTTGATCTTAAAGGGCACAGCATAACGGCCCTTGCTGGCGAACTCGCTGACCTTGAACTCGAACCACACCTCCGCCGTGGAGTTGTAGGACATATCCTTTAAGTGCTGCACATCGCTGGCGTAGATCAGCTCAAAGGGCCAGTTGGACACGCTGGCGTCGGTAGGCACATCGGGATAGATGTTGATGTTGCGCAGCATGTATTTCTCGCTGGGCAGGTACTCCTTGTTGACCGCCAGCGGCAGCACGATCTTCACCACCTGACCGGGAACGCCTTGGGGGGACTGTGCGCCGGTATCCATCAGGATCAGGGCGTTGGCGGCGCTGGGTATGACCTTGATATCCGTGTTGGGCTTCTCGTCCTCTACCGGAATACCGCCGCTCTCGTCGTCCAGCGCGGTCACGCCGCTGTCATCGCCGTTGGTGTAAGCGTCTGCGCCTTCTGTTGCCATTGCGACGGTGGGAAGCATGGATACCGTCATCCATACGCAGATCAACAGGGCAATCACCCGTTTTGCTGTTTCTTTTTTCACTGTCTGGTCTCCTCTCCGATGTGCTGATTCTCTGTCTCTATCTTTCCGTCGCTGAAATGGACGGTACGATCCGTATAACACTGCATCTGCGGGTCATGGGAGCTGAGGATGAAGGTGGTGTTCCGCTCCCGGAAGATCTCACACAGAGCTCCATGACCTCCTGGCCGGTACGGTGTCCAGGTTGCCGGTTGGCTCGTCCGCCAGCACGATGGACGGCTCCGTAATGATGGCGCGGGCGATGCTGACGCGCTGCTGCTGACCGCCTGACAGCTCCGCAGGCCGGTGATCTACATGCCCGCGTAGTCCCACGCGGCTCAGGGCCTGCCACGCCAGCCAGTTCCGTTCATCCTCCGGTACGCCCCGGATGGCCAGCGGCAGCGCCACATTCTCCAGCGCCGTGTATTGGGGTAGGTTGTTGTAGCTTTGGAACACAAAGCCAATATAGCGGCGGCGGAACCTTGTCCGCTGCTCCTCGTCCATAGCCTCCAAATGATGCTTGCCTCGGACAATGATCTCCCCCTCCGTGGGCGGCTCAAGACCTGCCAGCATATTCAGCATGGTGGACTTACCGGAGCCGCTGCGGCCTGCGACACAGACAAATTCGCCTTGCAGCACGGACATGTCCACGCCATCCAGCGCACGGACCGTGTTGCCGCCAACGGTGTAGTGCTTCTTCAGCCCCACCGTCCTGATGATCGTTTTCGTTCACTCATAGTTCTCTCTCGCTATCTCAAATGTGGAGGGCGGCAGCACATAGTTCCGCTCCTCCGCCGTCAGGCCGAATTTGATCTTGATGCGCTCCAGCTTCCGTACCCATGGGTCGCCCAGCGCCCACAGCACCAGAAACGTACACAGCCCGTGGCAGAAGTCGAAGAAAAAGCTGGATAGATAGGCCGCGCCTATCGTCTGCCAGGTAAGGGGGCTTACATACCCGATGATGAAATACAGGTTCATGATCCAGCCGTACAAAAAGCCGGACAGGAAACCATACAGGCAGAGCCGCAGGGGCGCGTGGTCGGTAAGCTGCCGCACAAAAATGCAGCAAATCGCCCCGGTTGGTATTCTCCGGACACAGCCTGTCCCACCATTGCGCCGCAAAGTGACGGCGGCTTCTGCCCTTGAATACGCCGGCATTTTGCAGAATACCCGCCAGAAAGCCCACCAGTCCCCAGGTGAACATCTGCCACGGCGTCCACGGCCCTGTCCGAAAATGAAGTTGCTGACAAAGGCGGTCAGCGCGCCGGTAAGAAAGCCCGCCTCCGGCCCGAAAGGCCACCGCCGTGATGATAATGATGGCGGAGCAGGGCTTGAAGTTGGGCAGCGGGATGATCTCAAACACGGTGCGGCCTACCACGGCAATGGCCGCCATCACCGCGATAGGCACCAGCTCACGGGCCTGGGGCTTCTTCTTATCGAATACCAGTATGAAGGGGATGGCGGACGCCAGCAGGAACAGCAGGCCCAGCAGAATATCCGAGTTTAATATGATGTAGTCCCAGAAAGTGCGGGAACCCACCGGATTGACCGCGGGACGGTGGCTGTGGTAATAGCCGAAGGCCGCCATCAGGGCGGGCAGCACCAGCAGGATCACCCACGCGGCGGCTCTGGTTCTTTTGCTGACAAAGAGCTTCGACACGACGCGATCACCTCCTCGCAGGTAATGTCCATGGGGAAGTGCTCTGCCGCGATACGGTTGGCGTCGGTGGTATAGAACCGGTTCCCGGCAAAGAAGTCGTGGGGCTCGCCCTCAGAGAGCAGCAGCCCGTCAAACATCAAGGCGCAGCCTGTGGCGTACCGGGCGGCAAACTCCACATCGTGGGTCACCACCAGAATGGACGTGCCCTCCCGGCACAGTTCCTGCAGCAGCTGCGCCAGCTCCGCCTTGGCATAGGCGTCCAGCCCCTTGGTGGGCTCGTCCAGCAGCAGCACCGTGGCCTCCCGCAGCAGCAGCTTGCCTACGGCAAGACGCTGGATCTCACCACCGGACAGGTCGTAGGGATGCCGCGCCAGCAGCGGCGTCAGCTCCAGCCTCTCCGCCATCTGCATGGCCTTGGCTTTGTCCTGTTCGGCACTGTCCAGCAGCTCCTTCTCCACCGTATCGGCCACAAACAGCGACCGTGCGTTCTGGGGCAGCATACACAGCCGCTGACCCTTTGCCAGCTTCACCTTGCCACGATAGGGCTTTCGGAAGCCGGCCAGTGCCTGCATCAGCGTGGTTTTGCCTGCGCCGTTGCCGCCCAGCAGGCACAGCAGCTCACCCTGATGAAGCGTTACGTCTGTGCCCCGCAGGACATCCTTGCCCTTTTCGGTATAGCGGAACCAAGGCTCCTTGCCCTCTAAAACGGCGGGGTGCTTTGCTTCTTTCTCAGGTTTTGCGGTTTCAGGCGCGGAATCCTCCGCCGTGATGGGCAGCAGCCGCTCAAGCGGCGGCGGCCATCCCGCACCGTCAGGGGCAGCTCGTCTGTCTGCTCCAGCTCGCTGAAGATGCGGACGGCGGCGGGAAGTCCGAAATAGATACGGCTTTTTCTGCGCTGCCGGACAGCTGCCGCGCGATCTCAGCCGGTGCGCCGTCTGACAGGATACGCCCCGATCCATGGTCACCACACGGTCGGCGGCGGGGAATACCTCGTCCAGCCGATGCTCCGTCAAAAAGGATGGCTACGCCCAGCTCACGGTTGATCCGCTGCACGGTGGCAAGCAGATTGCGGGCCGCCAGCGGATCCAGCATGGAGGTGGGCTCGTCCAAAATCAGCAGCTTCGGCCCCATCGCCAGCGCCGAGGCCAGATTCATCAGCTGCTTCTGGCCGCCGGACAGCTCCGTGGTCTTACTGCGGAACCACGTTTCCATGCCGAAGAACGCGGCCATCTCCGCCACACGGCGGCGGATCACCGGCACGCTCAGTGCCATGTTCTCAAGACCGAAGGCCAGCTCGTGCCATACGAAATCGGTGACGATCTGATTATCCGGGTTCTGCTGCACGAAGCCAATCTCCGCCGCGGCGGTCAGCTCCGGCAGTTGGGAAAGGGGCGCGTCCTTATAAAGGTCTCGCCGGCTCTTGCCCCCACAGGCAGCAGGCCGGGCTTGGCATGGCGCAGCAGTGTGGTCTTGCCGCAGCCGGAGGGGCCGCACAGCACCACATACTCCCCTTATGTATCTCCAATGAGACGTCGTCCAGTGCCCGCATGTCAGCCAGCGGGTAGGAGAAGCTCAGGTGTTCAAACCGTAAGAGTGCCATCTAATGGCCTCCTTTGTTTCAAGGATACCGGGCAGGAACATCAGCACAGCGTAAAACGACAACATGGTATAGCTGGCACTGCCCAGCAGCACCGGCGTCATGGCGGGATAGAACTCCATATACCCGTGGCCGAAGGCGCGGGCGGTAATGCAGATGCCTGCCACTGCCAGAATGAGGCCCAGCGTCCGGGCGTCCCGGCCATCGAAGCGGAACAGGTGGAAGGTGGTGCGCCGCTTGGTGCCATAGCCCCGGGCTTTCATGCTGTCCGCCGTTTCCACCGCCGCCTCCATGCTCATGGTCAGCAGCACCGACAGGTTCCGCAGGGCACTGCCCAGCCTTTGCAGCAGCCGCGTGCCCTCCTCCTGCAACATGGCCTGAGACTGACGGATCTCGCGGCGGTTCTGCTGAAGCTGTGGGATGAACCGCAGCGTCATGGTGATCAGCAGCGACGTGCCGGGAAGGGCTTGCCGAACAGGTACAGGAACTTATCGGAGGTCATGACCTCCTGATAGCAGGTAAACCACACATAATGACCGCGCACAGGGAGCAGCCGGACACCAGACCGTAGCACACCGCTTCCAGCGTGTACCACAGGTGATTGATGGTAAAAAGCATGGTCACGCCCCGATGGTTGAACAGCGGATTGGCGAGGGCGATCAGCAGAAACATAGGCCCCACAAACCGCATGGTGTGGCCGTAGGCTCTCCAGCCTCGCAGCCGGATGGAAAACCAGCTGGCGCCCAGAAACGACAGCACCACCGTGACTGGGTGCATACAGGCCAGTGTCAGGCTCAGCACCAGCACAAAGTACGCCATACTGACCGCCGGGTGCAGGTTCCCGAAGAAACGCATCCGGGTATCACTCATTGTTTTCTTCCAGTCCTCGGCACCTTCCATTCCGGCATCCAGATCAAGGCCAAGGTCGCAGGTGTAGTTCCACTCAATAACCTCGCCGGCCTTGACGAAGTACACGCCGCAGCCGTAGTTGGGATACCAGTCGTTGACGCAGTACATCCAGCCCGACCACCTGCCGCCGTCAAATTCATAGAGGTTGTTGATGCCATCCACATAGCAGCCGCTGGACGTGCCGCCGCGATAGGACATGTGAATCTTATACTTATCGCAGACGTAGGACAGGACGTCAAAGACCGTGTCACCCTCCTCGATCTCCACCGTGGTTACCGGCAGGATCACGCCGGAGGCGGGGACGATGCCCGCCCACTTGCTTTCCAGATGCATACCATTATTCACCGCCGTATCGCAGCGAATGGTAATGGTGACGGTGTTTTTCTTGCTTTCGGGCTTCTGCTCGGGGGGTAGGCGCGGGGGCGTTGCTGTCCTCGCTCTTCTGGTCGTCTTTTTTTTGTCGTCCTTTTTTGCCGCCGGAGTTGGACGGCTTGTTGGCGGTATCCTCCTCCGGGGTGGTAGAAGGCGTCTGGTCTGTCTTATTGCCCTTGTTGCCCTGCGGTGCATCTCCGGAGCCCTGGGCATAGAAATCCGCCACGCTGTCAGGCTTGCTTTGGGACAGGGTAGATGTTGTTTCCTTTTGCCGAAGCTGAAGGCCTCCGTAAACCAGGAATACCACGGCTTTTCCTCTTCGGGTTGGTCGGTATCCTCTCCCACATAATCCAGATCAATTCGCCGCTATTGCCGGCAGTGCCGGTCTGGGCGCAGGCGCACAGGCTCAACAGCATCATAATTGCCAGCAGAAACGCGATGATATATCTCAGATTCTTTTTCATGTCAATTCTCCTTCAGCCTGTGTCAGGGCTGTTGATTTTGAGGATGCGGGAGGGGCCGGCAAACCCCTCCCCGCTATGGAAAAGACAACGGCATTTGCCGTCTCAACTTGCCTTTGCCGATTTGAGGATGGGGGACGGGGCGGCTTAAACCCCGTCCCCCTATGGAAAGCTGACAGTCTCCGTTCAGACTGTCTCGGCTTGACTGTGGTTAATTGCTGCGGATATTGTATCAAGTGCGGCTTCAGCGGAGGACTCTGCCAAGGTGAGAGCCTTTGCTTCAGCCTCCGCCTTCTTCTTCGCCGCCCATTCAGCCTTAGCAGCCCGCTCCGCACGCTTTTGGCGGCTTGTTCCCGTTTTCGCTGCTCGGATTGCTCCAGCTTGCGCTGCCGCTTCTGCGCTTCGCTCCTCCCGGAACAAGGGTTCCTGCTTCACCTTTTCCGCCTTATAGCGAGCGGTGTCGCGCAGCTTGCGCATGGAACGGGGCTGCTGCAGCCTTGCCGCCGCCAGCGCGGCTGGCCAGCTGCCAAAACGCTGCTCAATAAATGTACCGCCATCCACTTCGCTGGGGATGGGCTGTGACCCAGCGAGATGGCACACCGGCTCAGATACCGCGCCAGCTGCGGCAGCGGCGTATCTGCGTTTCGCTCGGCAAATGCTTCGTCACGCGCTTCCAGTGCTGCTACAGCCCTTTTGACTATTTGGTTTTGCGCCCACGCCTGAAAATCAATGGGACGTCCGCCGCGTTGAGACATAGTAACACTCCTCCTTATTACGAAAAAATGCCGGACAAACCCCTCTTCAGGGGATGACCAGCGACATTTTGGCAAGAAAAACGCTGACAAAATCCGTCAGCGCACGCTCCTGCCCTCGTCACAGCGAGAGCGCCACTGTGTACCAAAGATCCTTGACCGTGCAATTCTCCTGCCCTCGCGCCACAAGGCTTTCGCCTTTCGTACATGATCTACCTTCTCAGAAGCTTCCTCCCAATGGCGGTATTACCCAACAGCTTTCGCCGCTTCGACCATTTCCTTGCGCTCACAGTGCCGTCCGCAGAGGGTTTCTAACCCAAATTCCTTTTAGGCTGCTGCCTGATCTTTTGCATATAAAAAGATCTTTACGACCAACACAGCCACACGGTGTCACCGGATCATATTTACTTGTCTGTTGCAAATGAATGATGCTGCTGCGGTTTGTGCATACTGCAAAGTGTCAGCACACGCTCTGGGTATTTCGTAAATCATATACAATTTACGACAGAAAAGTTACCGCAATTCCATCTTTTACTATACATTGACTTACCAAAAAAAGTCAACAAAAATGCAGGAAAATTGTGAAATAGCAAGAACTATCTGAATTGCGATTCAAATTGCTTTATATTGTTTCCATCATCTGGAAGTTCAAAAGAAAGGATACCACGGCATCTTGTTTATTGCCGTCACAAACACCGTCAGAAGGAAGGGAGATTACTATGCCACGGCGAGGAGAGAACATTTACAAGCGGAAGGATGGTCGGTGGGAGGGCGCTATATTCGCGGCCGGACACCTGCCGGCAAGGCAGAGTATGGCTATGTATATGCCAAAAGTTATGCAGCCTGTCGTGAGAAGCGACGGAAGATGGAAGGAGTCATACCACAGAAGCCGACCCTGACAGGTGAAATGTCTGTGGCCCAGGCAGTTGCGTTCTTTTGTCAGATCGCCGTGGTGAGCTAAAGGCTTCAACGGTCGGGCGCTACGAGTATGTGATCAGCCATTATATTGTTCCAGATCTGGGAACGGTCATGCTTCATGAGTTGACGGCGGAAAAGCTTTCTGCCTATTTTAAGAGATTGCAGAACCGAGGTCTATCAAGCAAAACCGCGAGGGATATTGGTGTGCTGCTAAAGACAATTTTCAAAGTGGTGAAAAAGAAATGTCATTGTGATTGCCCCGGCCGGGATGTGGAGCTGCCCGCATATCGCGGCAAAAGATTGAAGTATTTTCCGATCACGAGATAGCCCTGCTGGCGCAGAAGATCCTGGAGGCCCCGGACATCACAGGGCTGTGTATCCTTCTGGTGCTGAACACGGGGCTGCGACTTGGTGAGATCTGCGCTCTGCGCAAAAGCGACATTGACTACCGCTCCGGCTTTCTGCGAATTGAGCGCTCGGCTGCCCGTGTACGCGATGCTTCCGGGACACATCTGGTGGTGCAATCCCCGAAAAGCGGCAGTTCTGTGCGTCTTGTAGCCATTCCCAATGATATGCTGGAATTGCTGAAAGCGACCACCCAGAGCATTCAGAGAGACAATTATCTGCTGACCAACACGGACACGCCGATGGAACCGCGCACACTGCAATACCGATACCGGAAGCTGCTGGAACGCTGCGGTATCCGCTATCGGAATTTTCACGCCCTCCGACATACCTACGCGACAAGGTGCATGGAGAATGGTGTGGACATCAAGAGCCTCAGCGAGCTGCTGGGCCACGCTGATGTTCGGACGACATTGCAGACGTATATTCATTCTTCTCTGGCCCATAAAAGGCAGGCTGTTCAGAGCATATGTTTCTTACCCATGGAAGGGGCGGGCAGCGTTTTAATTCCGTCAAAAATTCCGTCAGAGATCTCAGCAATTACCGTGCCGCCAAGCAAAACAGGGACTTGTTTCGTAAATTGTATATGATTTACGAAAAACGAACTTTTCCTCATGCAGCCGTAGGCACAGATGCCTACGGCTTTTTTTGTTTTGCAGGCAAGGCGCAATCCGGCTTGCTGCGTCGTGAACAGGGCTAATCATCCTGTTATCAAGACCGTCTGGGATAGAACCGCTCGCCGACCCACTCTGCGGTCAGCTCTTTCGGATGCAAGACCAGCGTGGGCGTATGGTTCTCCGCAGCAAAAAGCAAAGGCTCTGTTTTCCCCCACTGTCCGTTGCTGACATATCCGCATCATGGACATATAGTACCACATCGGCAAGGCCGATGATCTTCCTATAGGCTTGCAGCTGTGCATCCGGCGTACCCACGGGACACACGACCGAAATATGGGTGCATTTTTCCAGCATAGTAAAGTAGCGTTCCCGCAGATACGGTGCCCATTTGGTAGCCTGTTCCTCATGTGGTATATAGCAGAAAAGCATCAGGTCTGGGTCGGTGGTTTCCGCAGACCGTTGACGATCTCGGCTGCGTAAAGACCTACGCCGCAGTCGCAGGCGGTCAGAAACTGTGTCACACCGCGCTGGCGCAGCGCCATAACCTGCTGCGCCAGTTCGATTTTCATTTTCCGGCAGCCACTATCTTCTTCATCAAACCCCATGGAAAGCGCATGGGTGCTTGCCCTATGACCGCACAGCGGTATATGTGACGGCTTTCTCCCATAAACATCACGCCTTCAACCGAAGTATTGTCGTAATAAATAATACGATAATAATTATTAAAATGCAACGATTTTTCAAAGTATAATAAACGAAAAATCTTAGGTGGTGAAGTTGTGACAGATATTCTGGAAATCATCAAACGAAATCGTGAGGCACGGGGATGGTCGGAATATCAGCTTGCTGAACGCTCTGGCCTGCCACAGTCTACCATCTCCTCGTGGTATAAAAAATCTATGACGCCATCGTTTGCATCGCTTGAGAAGATCTGCGATGCTTTCGGTGTTACATTGTCGCAATTCTTTGCGCAGGACGACATTCGTGTGGCTCTGACTCCCCGCGCAGCGCGAGATGTTGGATAAATGGAATTGCTTGACATCCGCGCAGCAAGCAGCGTTGGCAGCACTCATGGATACGATGATATGAATGGATAAGCCGGTTCTCGCGTCAAAGAAGCGTTTTCCACCTGTACGCCCCGGCAGCTTTCCGCTACAATGACCTTGTACTTGAGGTCATTAGGCATTGAGGCCGGAGCAGCGCAGGCACGGGATGGGCGATCATGTCCAGCGGAGATATCAGCGTGGCCATGACCCCGACAAAATCTTGAAGGGGCGAAACGCAAATAAACCGAAAAAAGATGAAGGGTGTATCAGCTGGTACATCCTTCATCTTTTTTCGCTATTCTTCTTTTGCTAATGTTTGCGTATGCAGGAACGCATCCATCAGCATTTTCCCATCCTCGCGGTCACTCCACCAGTACGGGCGCAGAAACAACAGAGCATTCTCCAGCCAAACATAATCGTCCCTGGTCAGTGTATGACTTTGAAGCCCTGCGCTGATCCTGATATACGATTCTCTTACTTTGGCACTGGCATGGTCACGGACAAGATAGCCGTTGAGAAAGCCGGTGATGACAGATATTTCCTCATCCGTATAAAACATGGCGTCCCTCCTGAATTCAATCACACAGGGCAAAGTATAGCATATTTTCTTTGCATCCACAAGCAGTCCCGCCTTTTCTGGCCTTACTGTAGCAGGCGGCGCACGGAAAGGCAAAACAGGATACCGAGCTTTCGCCCGCACATATGTGCAACTATGAGTTGGGAGAAACAGGTCGCGGCAACGCCGCGACCTGCTGTACCATTATGAGAAAAACAACTTGTCGGTTGATTCGTCCAGCTTGACCACGCTCAAGTCGATGAAGTCATCCAGCGACGGCGCGGAACGCCGCAGGTATTCGTGTCCTCCATCCACAGCACAGGCACCGCACGAGCATATTTTGAGGTCGTGTGTCGAGGTAGATTCTATAACATCCCCCGCACTTTCTGCATTTGATGGCGTTTTTGATAATCATTTCGTTCTCCGTATCCTCGGTTCATACAATTAAGGCGCACACGCACAATCGAATTCGTGTGCCGCGCAGGGCGGGAAAAGTGTGCAACCATTGCACACTTTTCCCTCGCCTCAGTCACGCGCTCTGTTGCACGAAGATGCCCTCCTCATCCCATGTGACTAACCGGAAATTGTAGGGACGGTCATCAGGCGCGGACAGCCCGTTCAGGATGTCCCGCAGCTCCCGCACCTCAGGCGGGTGATACCGCGCGATGAGAATTGCCTCATCCACAGGCTTGTTGTCCAGCGCACAGCCGTCCACATACATACGGAGCTGGTATAAATCCAACGCCTTCGTCTTGCCCGCCTTGGCTTCATAGATGGTCACGCCATTGACGCAGCCCACAAACAGGTCTACTTTCGCCTTCAGTCCGATTTTCTGAAATACCGGCTCCTCGCGGCTCACCCGCAGGGCATCGGGGTTGCTCGCACTTAGCCGCCAGCTCCTTGACGTAGCGGGCTTCAATGGTGTCCGCGTCTTTGGGCGGTGCAGGGACATAGGTTGCGATCCAGCGGAACAGCTTGTTCAGGCGCGGGTCCGCTTCACAGAAGGACGTCTTTGTATTCTTGGTGGCAGGCAGTGCGGCGGAATTGTCCGTAATCAGGTCCACCTGCACCAGAAAGCGGTTCTGGCTGGGGTGAATAGCCTCGCCCCAAACACGGTCGAACAGTCCGTGTTCAATGGCGCGCCCGTTGATGCGCAGTTCTACACCGCTGGAGGCCATGTTGCCCTTATAGTAAATGGCATTGCTCTTGGTAGGGAGGATATTCCCATACCGGCAGTGGATGGTCAGCTGTCCGCCGCCCAAATCATAGGGGACATTCTCCAGCCGTTTCATGGTTCCCTCCTCCCATGTGGGCTGCAGAGGCTTCAGAATGTGGCACTTCTCTGTGCCGCCGTTGACCTCCAGCACCTTCATCGTGATACCCGTATCGGCCAGAACGCCGGCGTAGATATACCGAAGTTCCTCGATGGCATACATCACGAGATGGTGGAAATCAGACTGCGCCGCCTTGCGGTCGGGCTTCACCGTCTGGAACTTTGCCATGGGGCAGCGGACGGTAACAGCGGTGCCGGTCGGGTAGGGCAGACCGCCGGCACCAGGGTAAAAGAACACCTTCATGGGCTGGTCTTCCTCAGACGTACCCATGGAATAGGGTGCCGTGACCTCGCGGTACTGGTTGGCCGCCGCGTCCTTTTTCGTCCGAGTGCGGATGCTCCACTTCTGCTCGGGGCTGCTGTCGCAGGACGCCAGCGCGTGCTTGAGCCCGAAACCGTGCTCGTTCAGCGGCGTCTGCGCGCCATCCCTGCACGCGATGGTCAGGGCACTGTTCAAGTCGGAAATGCCCGTGCCGCCGTCCACCACGCTGATTTCCACCGCATCGCCCAGATTCTCGAAGGACACCACAATCGTCATGGAGAGGTCGGGGTCGTTGCTATTGGCGCGGAGGTTGGAAATGGCATCATCTGCCAGCTCACAGATGACCTGCGCCACGCTGTTGAAGTTGTCCCCGATACCCGCGAAAAGTCCATACCCGGTGGGATTGTTGGTGGATAATCTCTTCCGCAATGGGGTTGTTGTTGTTCCTGTTTTCCATGGTTAAAGCTCCTTTCCGTTACTTTGCGCTGCGTGTAACAGCGTCCCGGCGAATAGCGTCTGCGACGACGATGCGCAGCAATGACTGCTGGCGGATGACCTCCCAACAAAAGGACTCAATCAGGGTGTCAGGCGTCACGCGCGCAGGTCAATGCAAACCTGCAGCAGCTCCATCCAATCGTCCTCGGTCATCTCCACTTCGATGGTGTTCTTTCTGTTTTCGTCCATGTCCGTACTCCTTTGTTTTTGATAAACAAAACACCGTGCAGGATATACCTACACGGTGCGTTGGAGATACAAGGAGCATTCTTTCGGCAAGAGAGCACTTGCAAACCCTTCAAAAAATAGGGTATACTTCTCCCTGCGGTGCGGAATTTTTCCGTTGTGTAGGTGGGCATTCACCTGCTCAGGTTGTGAGGAGCGCCAACTCCTCATAACTGCCGCTGTTTTATTTTGTACACTCATTGTAACATATTTGGGCAGATATATCAACTGGCAGAATCACTAAATATATCTGTGTAAATATGTGCGTTTTGTATATTTACGCAGATATTTATTTGTGCTACCATGATATGTAGTAGCAAGGAGGTCTGTAATATGTCCCCAGCAAGCAAGGCCCAACAAAAGGCCGTAAATAAATATATGAAAAATAACTACGACCGCATCAATCTTGTAATGCCTAAAGGCAAAAAGAGGTCATTCAGGCGCACGCGGCACAGCGCGGCGAGTCCGTCAACGCCTACATCAACCGCGCCATCGCCAAGGCCATGAGCGAGGACGATTCCTCTACCTGAACAGACAAGGCAGGTGATCTGCGCCATCGGCGCAGATCACCTGCTTCTTTAAGAGCCTCTTTCCTGCAGCACCTTACACATGGTATAGTGGCGGTACTGGAGGTGCGATGCGGATGAAGACAACAATAACCTTTGAATTGAAACCAACATTAGGGGAGCAGCTGGCGGCCATCTGCGCCCGATATAATTTGTCGCTTGAAGAGGCATTTACTTCTTTTTGCGGAAGCTGTCGTCCAAGCGGGAAGATTTCCATACGACATGGAAGTGCCTAACGCGGTGACTCAGGCAGCGATGGCTGCCGCTGAGAAGGGCGAGGGGCTGTCCGGCGCATTCGACTCCGCGCCTGAACTGATGGCCGCTCTGGGCTATACACAGGGCAATTCGAGACGCTACACGCTCGAAGAACTGGACAACGAAGAAAAAGGATGCCGAGATGAGCCGCTGCAACTCGTCCGTGGACTTTGAAGCCTAACAACGTGCCAAGATGAAGGGCATCCCCGTGACACGCTGCGATGCAGAGAGCGGGGTTGCTTATTTGCAGGGATTGTGCCACCAACTATCGTATCAAATTTCCGCCAATCGTCGGAAAAATATTTCGCCAACTATCGGAAAACCATTGCATAATCCATAATCAGTGCATATAATAAAGCTAACGCAAAGGGAAGGCGAGGTATCCCAAATGAAGAATTACAGGAAAAGAATTGCTGACGATATTCTGATGCGGAAGCTGGAAGCGCAAAGGTGCGGTGCTGATCGAAGGCCCTAAGTGGTGCGGTAAAACCACAACTGCGGAGCAGCTTGCAGCCAGCATTTTATATATGGACGACCCGGAAAAGAAAGCGCAGAACATCACGATGTCCGAGTTGAACCCCAAGCGGCTGCTGAAAGGCGCGACACCGAGACTGATTGACGAGTGGCAGCTTGCTCCAAAGCTTTGGGATGCCATTCGCTTTGAGGTTGACCATCGCGGCGAGTTGGGACAATTTCTCCTCACCGGGTCTGCCGTTCCCGCCGATACCAAGGAGATTACACACTCCGGTACGGGGCGTTTTACATGGTTGACGATGAGGCCGATGAGCCTATATGAATCCGGGGATTCAACAGGTGAAGTCAGCATAAAAGATCTGTTTGAGGGAAATACGGAGGTAGATGGAAGTTCAGATTTAAGTATTGACCGTCTGGCTTTCCTCGTGTGCCGGGGCGGTTGGCCGCAGGCTGTGGATATGCGCGATGAAATTGCTTTGGATCAGGCGGCTGATTACTATGATGCAGTTGTACACTCGGATATTAACCGTGCCGACAATGTACAGAAGAATCCAGAAAGAGTTCGCAGGCTCATGCGCTCCTACGCAAGAAATCAAGGAGGCCAGGTGCCGAATACGGTGCTTGCACAGGATATTTCGACAAACGACGAAGTGGCGATCAGCGAAGAAACGGTTGCTTCCTACGTAAATGCGCTCAGAAAAATCTTTGTTGTAGAGGATATGCCTGCATGGAACGCCAATCTACGCTCCAAGACTGCGATTCGCTCATCAGATACCCGGTACTATGTTGATCCGTCTATTGCTGCTGCCGCTCTAGGCATCGGCCCGAACGATTTGATCAATGACCTGAAGACGTTCGGATTTCTCTTCGAAACGCTCTGTATCAGGGATCTTCGGGTTTTTGCCGATGCTCTGAACGGAGAGGTTTACCACTACAGAGATAAAGACGGACAGGAATGCGACGCCGTTATTCATTTGAGAAACGGGAAATACGGACTCGTTGAAATTAAGCTCGGCGGCGACAGTCTCATTGAGGAGGGCGCGAAAAGCCTGAAAGCGATGGCTGAAAAAATTGATACCGATAAAATGAACGCGCCCGCCTTCCTGATGGTCCTGACCGGAACCGGCGATTTTGCCTATCGCCGTCCGGATGGCGTGTGTGTCGTCCCTATCGGTTGCCTGAAAAACTGATGCCGCAGCACATCTGCGCGGTTTTTGTGCAGATATGAGCAAAACTCGCTCATGAAATGTGATGGTGCTCGAAAAAACTCGCTCATTTTTTGTGATTTCGATTGATTTCGAGATTTGCACCCGCCATAACAGGGGGCCATGTAACGATGCCCATGTCTTTCTTTGTCAGAACGGCAGGGCGGCTCTCGTAAAGCATCTGCGGCGGAGTCCTCCCCGCCGCAGTTATAGCTATTATATTCCCTTTGCTGCGTATCTGCCGCCGCCTCGCGCCTGCGTGTGCTGTGTAGCCGATTGCTCTTGCAATAATCGCAGGTGCCATGGTTACGGCAGTTGAAGCACACCGCCTTCGCGCCGTGGTACGCCTGCGGTGCTCTTGGCCGGATGCAATGGCTTTTTCCAAGCCCATGTTATCACTCCCTCGCGGCCCTAAACGATGATTTTCAAATATATTATAACACGTCCAGCAAACGGAGGGTATGAACATTTTGTGACCTCAGGTACGGAATGCTATGTGCTGGCCTTGGCACTGCCACCGAAGCAATAGGAGAGTGACTCTGCGCGAAACTCTTGTGCAGTAGCACTTCTTCGCTTATAATTACTGTAACTAAGGTTATCAAACCGCTATTCAGGGAGACAATTATGGATAAAACATTTCAGAAGTTTTTGCGGAGTGGAATTGACCTTTCTCCTGTAGGGGTGGAACGTCGTGAAGATAATACCCCTTATTTCTGCACACCGAAAGGTGCCTCTATATTTGGTTGGGCAGGCGTGGATGGTATCCACTTTTGCTTTATACAAGGATTCGGCGGTATGGTCTTTTGCTGTCAGTCCCATGAATTCCGCGCCTGATTTCGTTCACCCTTTGTCGAAAGACTTTGCAGACTTTTTGAGGCTGCTTCTTGCCTGTGGCGATGTAGCGGCACTGGAGCAGGCTTGGATGTGGGACGAAGCACAATTTGAAGCCTTCTTGCGGAATAACCCGCCAACGCAAGCACAACAGGTGCGGCTGTCTGAAGTCGCTGCACGGCTGAACTTGACTCCGATGGAGCATCCGTGGGCGTATCTCAAAGAGCTGCAAGCATCCTTTGATTATGGAAAAATCAAGTATACAGAGGACTACTACGATGTTGACATGAATCCTGCGGCAGAACCGACTGCTTACCGGAATGGAAAGTCTACTTTGAGGGAAATTTCTGGGGCATTCGGGAAGAGACCGTGCTGGGACAGAAATCAAATTGAATAAGCAATTTGACTGGGCGGGGCATCATTGGGTTATCCCTGCGGTGTATTCTTGCAGCAAGGGTCTGGTCGTGGATTTCTGTATGCGTGCCGAAGCGGAGGACATCCGCAGTTTCATAGCAAAATGGAACCTGACTGCTGAGAATGATTCAGCGGAAAACTTTACGCAGGAACAGCAAATGCAGATGGAACTGGAAAATCCGCTTGACCTTGATTTCAGCGCCAAAATAAAGCTGAACGGAAAGACATTACAGTCTTCTCACGGCTGTGCAGTAGGCATCATTCCATGTTTGCCAGATGGAGTAGCAAACGAGAAAGTGGCGCAAGCAGCAGCCACGCATTATGGCTTAGACGACTCCTACGGCTGGATGATTTACAGGGAGTCTTATCCGTGGGGCAGGAAACGCCGCCCTGAAATAAAATCACTTTCTCTTACGATGGAGCAGCAGCCGTACCACGTACCCGGCCCGCATTTCAAGACGCACGCTCCCGGCGATTCGTTTTCGTTCTCCCATCCGGTCAGCGGAACGGAATACACATTGACTGTGCAGGAATTGGAGCAACAGACAATTTCTCAAGAACAATTTGACTCAAATCGCTGGTTCTACCCATCGCATTTTACCGCCATGAGCTACACCCTTTCTCCTGAACCGGATGATGATATTTCAGTCTGCGATTGTGCTGAGGGAGATAGGCCTTTGGAAATCGCCCCATGTGCTGACAGCTATGCGCCGGAGGCCCAAAACGATATTGCCTGTGTCGGTGTTATCGGTGGCGCGGTTGGCCCAGCCGCAGTTGTGTTCGGAAAGAACGCTCAAGGACATCTACACGCTGTTTGTTCCGCACTGCATTTTGAACCGGTGGCGGAAGATATTGAATGGCGCGTTGACTTTCATGTCGTTCAATTTTCAAACAAAACATTCTTGCTCATATAACGCTGCATACATAAGCCCCCTCATGAGGTCAATCCTCACGAGGGGGCATCTTTATCAAATTTAACAGACACTGTCTGGCAAATTGAGTTGGTCGCATTATTGCGAACTGCTGACGATTGCAGACCCAGACAAATATAGTTTCTATGAAAAGAATACTATCAACTCCGATTGGTCAATACGCGAATTAAAGCGGCAGATTTCTACTTCTCTTTACCGTTGTGCAAATCGTCGGATAGCTCTCAGGCAGGCAAGGCTATGCGGGTATCCGCTGCCCTCCCGCCCGTACGAGGCGTTCCGACTATGCCGCTGATCAGCAGCGTGCGGCGGCATACCCGCCAAAGGGGCCTCAGGCGGGGCACGGCAGGCGCGGAACTGTTCGCGTGCCTGAAACTATACCCAACTCTGCGGCGCGGCACAGCGGGGCTCCGAGGGAGCGTCTCGTCGTTTCGATTCCTAAGCGTCCATGAGGAGCACCAAAGCATAATGACTTTCGTGACGAAGCGGAAATCATGAAAATCCGCGATTGACCGCAGATTATCTTAAAAACACAGGGGCGAGTTAAGTCATATAACACGATAGCCTGAGTGAAAATTCTAAAAAAGCCCGCCGAATAGTTTTACTTCACTCCACGCAACGCAGGCGGCATGATCTGTGCCTCCGCACAGATCATGCGGCCCGGTCTTTTCTTGACTGCTACAAAGGCAGGCGTTAAACCTGCCGTTTCGTGCAGTAGCAAAAACTGCATAGCTGCCGTTTCGTGCAAATATCGACATTTTTAACTTGTCTTTTCGTGCAGATTTGTGCTAAACTATGGAAAACAGCACGACTTTGAAAGGCAGGAGGAATCGGTATGTTGAAGCGGAAGATTTATGACGACCTCATTGCGTGGAAGCAGCGAAGCGGCGGAACGACAGCTCTGCTGATTGACGGCGCAAGGCGCGTTGGCAAGAGCTTCATTGCCAAGGAGTTCGCAGAAAACGAGTATAAAAGCCACATCATTATTGATTTTGGAAATGTCCCGAAGGATGTATTGGATATCTTTGAAAATGACAGCACCGACCTCGATATGTTTTTTGCCAAGCTGTCCGTCTTCTTCGGAACACCGCTCTACAACAGAGAGTCCCTCATCGTGTTTGACGAGGTGCAGCAGTTCCCCCGCGCACGGCAGCTCATCAAGTACCTTGTGGCGGACGGTCGCTACGACTATCTGGAAACCGGTTCTCTCATCCGGCTCAAGAAGAACGTCAAGGACATTATCATCCCATCGGAGGAGGAGCATCTGGAGATGTTCCCCTTGGACTTTGAAGAATTTCTGTGGGCGCTGGGTGACGAGGTCACCGTTCCGTTTATCCGGCAGGCATTCGAGGCGCAAAAAACCTTGGGTCAGGCGGTGCATCGAAAAGTTATGAATAGCTTCCGGCAGTACCTGCTGGTGGGCGGGATGCCGCAGTCCGTCCTCGCCTACCTGAATGGGAAGGACTTTGCCGCTTCCGATATGGCCAAGCGGAACATCCTGCGGCTCTACCGCGACGACGTAGCCAAGTTTGCCGAGGGATACGAGGATAAGGTTTATGCGGTTTTCGATGGCATCCCCGGTCAGCTATCCAAAAAAGAAAAGAAATATCGCCTAAGTTCGCTGGGCGAAAATGCGCGTTTTCGTTCCTATGAGGATTCCTTTATCTGGCTGAACGAGGCGATGGTGGTCAACACCTGCTTCAATGCCACCGACCCCAATGTGGGCTTGCCCTCAGTGCCGACCACGCCACGCAGAAATGCTATATGGCGGACACGGGATTGCTGGTAACACAGACGTTCATGGACAAGGGCTATACAGACAACGAGCTGTATAAAGCCATCCTCTTTGACAAGCTGGATGTAAATGAGGGCATGATTTTGGAGAACATGGTGGCACAGATGCTCCGGTGCCGTGGGCATAAGCTCTACTTCTACCCCGCTGCGATAAGGAACATCGGGAAAAAACCACATGGAGGTTGATTTCCTGATTGCCGAGGGTAAAAAAGTAGCCCCCATAGAAGTGAAGTCCGGCAGCTACCGCAGCCACGCATCATTGGACAAATTCCGCGCAAAGTTCTCCTCGAAAATCGGTGAGAGCTACATCCTTTACACTAAGGATGTTATGCGCTCCGATAACATTCTCCATCTGCCCATCTACATGGCAATGTTTCTGTAACCATATCCAGCCGACTGCCATCTTTGCGAGGGGTGATTCGCGTAGCGGATCACCCCTCGCCTTCAGCAGAGGCCAGAAGGAAATCTATTTCTTCACCGAGGGCCGCGCGATAAAAGGCCATTTGATGCGAAAAGCAGAAAACAGTGATGGGCTTTCCCACCTGCATCAGTGCCGCATTTTCCTTCAGCACGTGAATCGTTATCAGCGGCCCTATCGTGATGTAATTGCCGGTAACCGGGTCTATCAGCGGGCATACCGTAGATATTCTCGTTGCCGCGTTCCCCGGAATCGTACCCTTCTCCGTGTTCTTCGCATAGCCTGCCTCGCTTATGCTTTCGCTGCACGCTGCCTTTAATTTGTGGTAGCCCCAGTTTTGGATATATTCCAAATCTCATCCCATCCCGGCTCATCGGCACGACATAGCGCATACCACGCGGCACCACCTTGCCGGGTTCCAGGGCAAGTGTCCTGCTCAAATCGCGGGGCTTGCGAACCAGCAGAATACAATCGTGCCCCATATCCTTTGCGGTATGCATCCCTCTGAGGACAAAGTCGTGAAACAGTGCTCGCTCCTTGTTCACCACGCTCGTGCCCCATGACAGTCCCCCCGCGGCACGACGTATACGGCTGCCGGCATGCCGCCGTGCACAACAAACCCCACATACCGGGCAAAGCGTGCAGCCATACCGTTACCCAGAATGTCCCTCTTTATCTCCAGTACATTGTAGAAGCTGCGGTCATTGCGAGCATCCAGCGGCGGTAAAATCTCCGCAAGGCAGCTTGCTAACGAGGGCTTTCCCTCTTTCATGTTTTCATCGAATACAAGAGGGCGGGTCTCGTAGCCTGCCGCGATAAAAAAGCAATTGGCTCCACTTAAATCCAGCCGCCTGTCCAACGGAATTCGCCGCGTGCAGCTGCCGCCTTTCAAATTGACCTGCCCAACGATTTCTTTCGGCACGCTTGCCAGCCACGGAAAGAGTGATGCGCCATGCGTAAGCAGAAACAAAAGCCCTGCATTTGTGAGGCCGCAGACATGGCGCATCCGCGGGCGGTTTCTTCCGTCCATCCGCACCGTCACCTCGACAGTTTTGTCCTCGATGAGACCCTTGTCTTCCAGCTCGCGTATCGTGCGAACTCCTGCGTCAGCCGTCCGCGCAAAAATAGCAAGGTCATCGCGGCGCACCTGACCGCAAAGGGCAAGTGCGTACAGCATACTGATTTTTATTTTAGAAGGCGTATACATTGTGGTGCTCCTCTCCTCAGTCTTGGTCAGCCGCCCCTAAATGAGCCGTATCTTACAAACAGTTTACCCTTTTTATTCGGGCGGCTGTCATGTGGGTAAAGTATCTTCCGAATTGTCCTATTCGTACAGAGACATTGGCTTTTCCGCCCTTGCAAAACTGCAAAACCCTTGTGCTTCAGCGGGTTTGCGGGTCTGCCGCCTTGTCTGAAATGCGGTATCCGGAATGACCGTGTTTTAGTGTGCAAAACACTCCCACCGGGGTGTAATGAATATGGGGTCAAATATCCATTCCGCTCCGCAGTCGCGCCGTCCACATTTCGATAATATGTTCAGGCGTGGGGAGTGCGCCGTCCATCGCCGAAACCGTGATGTATGTCCCTGCCGGGAGGAGCTCGGACGCCCTCGTAAAGAAGCGGAAATCCGCATAAAATCCATCATCGCCCGCCTCAAAATGAGAGCAAATCACGTCGGTAATCGACTTAGTATTATGGTTATCGGAGTCCAGATGTGGGGCAGCTGTATCCCTGTAAATGAAGAGATAGGTAATGCATTTCTTTGCGATTTTCGGCAGCTTTTCTTTCACAGAAAGCACCGCTCCGCGCACCGTTTCCACGAACATCGGCGTGTCAAAGATAGCGCGCTTCTGCCCGCTATTGATTACACCATGGGCGCGGATGGAGGGCAGCATAGGCATCCGAACGAGCAACATATTTCCCTCGACAAAAGCGTCAAACGCATGTGTTTCACGAGCAATTTTCTGATAGAGCTGCGTGCATATTTCATCGGAGGACAACGTTTCATCTGTGCCTAATCCCGCCCTGACTGCGTCAATTTTGCCCATGAGCGTGAGCGTTCTCAGGAGGCTCCAATATGTGTTATTGTCCAATTTTTCAATGGCACTTTTCACGTCCCTTGCCACTGTCTCAGCATATTCCTCATCGGCGAATTCGGCGTTTGCCATCCGTTGAACGGACTGCATTTCAGAGAAAAATCGTATCAATGCCTGCCCGATTTTCTTGTTTAGCGTAAGCAGATTCTCAGCGTCATCATTGATGTTCCGGGTCAGCAAGCGCAGCTTAAACACCTCCTCAGGTACGCGGTAAGCGGTGTGCTGCGCACCGTCTGCGCGGTTCGGAAGCCCGGCGTACTGGGCTTCATAGGCGGTAAAATGGGGGCAAATTTCATGTTGGAAACCTCCCTGGCATTAGGCACATGTCCCTTTGGGACTGTGCCGGACACGTTGTTTTGGGGCAGCGAGTTTTCCGTTGTAGATCACTACCATAGACGGGAAACGGCGCAGGGTCGGCTGCGTTTCCCTCTTCATCTGTGAACCGCAGCCGTCCACGAATAAAGCGAATTTCCGCTTTTCCGTAGATGTAGTCGTGAAAGTATGATGTATCTGTCCGCGCGGGGATAAGTAAAATAATTGGATACCCGCAGCGCGCCTCTTCAAACGCCTTCCGCACCCATTTGCCAATCTTCCCGGCCATACGGCGGGTTGCAAAGACAGCGCCGCCGCGATCCCAACTTTGCGAGAGTCCGTCCGTTTCAGGCGTGTAGAACAGAGCACATTTTGCTGTTTTGTTCGTTGCCGCGGGGTCGAGCACGAAAACCAAACTCGCTATCCAATTTGTCAAAAAAGTCCTGCGGCGTGCACCAGCACATGTTTTTGGAAGATAGCAGTACCTTGTTCATTCTGCACACCTCGTCCTTTCAAGTAAGTGTGCAGAAATATCTTTACAGCCTCGATTCCTCCGATGATTTCTGCTATATTCAGAGTTGATATTCAATGGGTTTTCTGCTAATGATTGGTTCATGATGGACTTCTCCCATATCAGCATAATATATAAGCCCTTCAAAAAATGAAATGGGGTTGCGCACTTCTTCAACTCCGCCACGATGCGCTTTGCGCGCTGGCGGAAAAGCATACAAATCTCGTGCTGAGAAAAGAGTTCTTCCAGTTTCTCCGTGTACTCGTCGATGCGCTTCTTAATGTGTTATAGCAGCGGTTCACCTTTTTTGCGATGGAACCAATGCTCCATTGCCGAGGATATGCAAGCGCATGATCATCCGGCTCTCTGCCTCCTCCGCTTAGCTGCGGTGCTTTTCATCTCGCGCCTGATTTTTGCTGCGCTTTTTGCCCCTGGCATGACCGAAATACCAATGGCAATCTGCTCATCGGCGGTAAGATTCAATTCTCTACAATGTAGGCGTTTTCATTTTGTAGTGCTTTTTTACTGCGGTTGACAGTAGAGACTGAACCTCGCGCTCGGATAGAGCTGGTTTTCAATTGTGTGTTGGCCTTCAGCACCAGTCGAAGAGCTTCTTCTTTGGGGTATCCAGCCATTTGGCAGGCTGAGAACAAAATAAGCAAAAAATAGTCCCGATAGCCCTCCCAGTTTGTGCGCAGCTCCAGCAGCTTCAGCAAAGCGTTTACACGCAGCTCTCCCGCAGCCTGTGCAGCAGAGGAGGCGAACTACGGTAAAGCTTTGAATCTACCGTCCTCTTTGCCTGAAAACTGATATTCCGCCGTATCATTCTGTTCAGTGACGTAGAATTCTTCAGCCTGTCGAATAATCTCATAGGTGCAGTAGGTGCTAGAATGCGTATTGAATGTTCCGGGAATACGGGTCAATCCTGACAATATTCGCACCATACCCCCCATCGACAGAATATTTGCCAATGATTGAACCCGGCGATTAAGTTTTGAATGACCTCGCCATATATGCTGAAACCGTCGCTTGCCATAAATGTTAACTCGCTGCACACTGCTCAATAAGCCATACGAGATGAAACCCCTTCCGCTGTAAATGATTATATTCGGAACAGGAATCCCCGCCAGCTCCGGCAACGCCTTGGATCAAGGACAGCGCTCCGCTTTGCGAAACTTTGCGTTTTACTATGCGCATCGACATCTATCCAAATAGCATTTATTGCAAATAAGTTTCTACTATCCCACGTCTGTGCCTTGTGAACTGCGCCTTTGTGATATAGTAATCTGCATTTGCCGAAACGTGCATCCGCGACAACCATTCGCCCGCCTTCCGCAGGAACGCTCGCTACCGTCTCCATTGTAGATGTTCCCTTGGGGCGGCGCGCAATTGTCACTATGCCCCTTATATTCGGGACGATCTGCTGCATAAATGAGATCGGCGAAAGTCTTTACATTGGCTTTTGGAATTGTGCTTCACTTGCTTGATGGGATATTTTGTGGGATGATGGGTACGGAAAGTCGCTTTTTCTTCTTTTGTCCATGAGGGGAATGAGCATGCCTCCAAGGTTTTGGAGGCGATTGCAAATGGCATTAGACGGCGTCTTGAAGGAGCAAAAAATTGTCCCTTTATTTGTCCCTTTTTGTCCGTAATTGTCCCCTAAAATGTCCCCCGAAGAAAATCTACAACTTCAACATACTGTTACGGACAGGCACAAACAAAAACGCCAGAAACCCTTGTGGTTTCTGGCGTTTCTGCATAAGCGGTATAAACTCAGCGCTTGGAGAACTGAGGTGCGCG
>VOFG01003853.1_pt1 | contig 26522 bp, 48 predicted proteins | sample 5384171 | NCBI WGS metagenome assembly VOFG01 (sample SAMN12384726, study PRJNA508395) | human gut metagenome | isolation source: healthy gut F | host: Homo sapiens | reverse complement strand
GATATCCGGGTAATCTTCAAACATTACACGGCCTCCTTTGCTGCTTTCTGCAGCCGGTGGATGGTGCAGGCCTCCGGGTCTGTTGTGGCATTCTTTGCACAGGCAGCCGCTTGGAAGCGCGGGCGTACCCCCAGCCGGCGGCGCTTACGCTCAAACAGGGTCCATATGCGCTATCTGCCGATGATAGCAGGCTCTCCGCGCTGGCCCAGCGATCTCGCTGATGCCAAAGCCCATGTCGAGGCGCTTCAGCCGGGCGCACGGTCTTCGCCGCTCCAGTAATCTCTCGTGGGCGGGCGGCTCCAAACCGGCTCGCTGCTTGATCAAATCTTGTCTATCATAACGTTCATGATAAAACTCTTCTTTGTTTTACCATGATGTTCCCTTATTTCTCCGAAAATCTGCGTAAAAATCGCTGATTTCAACCACATATTATCGCTGTGAAGCCGTCGGATGCAGATGCGTCCGGCGGTTATCTTACTATCTGGAGGAAACGACTATGCGAGACTACCATGGATGCAGCATCTGCGGACGGAAATTCCCAGAAGATGCGCTGACACTGTTTTGCGGAGATTACTTCTGCGAGCACTGCCTTGACGAAGAAAACCGTTGTCTGCTCGGACTGTGGGGGAGCGGTTTTGGAATGACGCCTCAATGCCGGTTCGCGGACGCATCCGCTCTGCCAGTTGATGTGCTATGAAGCCATTACACAAACTGTGAACGCTGTGGGGAACTGATCGACTGCGAGAATGCGTATTATCTGGGAGACGGCGAGGACTATCCCTCATTAAGTGAAAAACTGCTATCATATTCTCGAAAATCAGGTCATTCACGACTACGATTACCGCCCGGAAATTTCTACGGAGACGGGCCACGATACATTTCATGAGCTGGAACTACGGGCGCGCGTAACCGGAAGCAACGCAGAGCAGATTCTGCCGTTGGAAACCGGGAACGGGATTTTTACTACTGGGTAAGCATGATGGCAGTCTGGATGATGGGTTTGAAATCGTCAGCCATCCGGCAACGGTGGAATATCATTTGACGCAGCTACCGTGGAAGGCAGTCATGGCGGAAGCGGTTTCGCTCGGTTATCGCTCCCATCAGGCCTGTACCTGCGGTCTGCATATCCATATCAGCCGTCTTGCGTTCGGCAGAACGGCGGCGCAGCAGGAAGCGGCCATCGCAAGGCTGCTTTTACTTTGTGGAAAAGCACTGGAACGAGCTGCTGAAATTCAGCCGCCGGACAAACCGGCAGTTAGAGCGCTGGCGGCGATACGGCTATAAGGACACGCCGAAGGAAATGATGGATCACGCCAAGAGCTTTATCAATGGCCGATATACCTGCGTGAACCTGACAAATGAAGACACCGTGGAGATTCGTATTTTCAGAGGTACGCTCAAATACAACACGCTTGCTGCGACGATCCAGTTATAGATCGCCTGTGCGATGTGGTGACGTGCCTGAACGATGAGGAGCTAGCTGGCGGAACGCTTTCCGCAAAGCAGAAGAACAGGATCGCTTCCCCGCCCTTTGCCATTTCCAGTGAGATCCAGGAACAGATGCGACCGGAATCGCATATCGAACCGGGACGAAGCTCTCTGTATCTACAAGCGGCCATTTCCTGCCCGGTGGATGCGTTTTCGACTTCCGGCAGAGGTAAAGGCGGTAATGGGCCACACCAGAATGACCACACAGGGCTCCGAAATGCAGAACTGCAACAATCATCCATTTTATGGGTCGCAGACGGCAGCGCATTTGCACTGGCACACAACGGTATTCTGAGCAATGACAAGTTGCTGCGCTTGGAAAAGAAGCTGCCTGCTTCAAGAATTGAGACAGACAGCTTTGCAATCGTGCAGCTTCTGGAACAGGCAGGAGCAATCAATCTGGATACGCTGCGCATAACATCGGAGCTGCTGCGCGGTTCTTTACTTATACAGTGCTGGACGACCATGAACGCCTTTATATCGTGCGCGGGAACAATCCGTTCTGCCTGTACCATTTCCCAAAGCAAAGGGTATATCTGTATGCTTCCACAAAGGAGATCTTAAACTACGCGCTGTCCAGCATCCGGAAAAGTCTGCATGGCCCGGTAGAAGAAGTTGCGGTTCGGGAAGGAGGCATTCTGTGCCTGCTGCCGGATGGCGGGCGCAGCAAAGGCACCTTCTCCGTGCGGCATCTGTATGACCTCCGCGCATATGACTGGCCGCTGTCCGGTGTGCAGAGCACCAGAGTCCAAAAGGTTTCCAGCGGCAGCTATGTCCGTGAACTGAAAAATCTGGCCTGTGCATTCGGATATACCCCGAGGATGTGGATGCATGGCTGGGCGAGGGATTGCAGCCGGAGGAAATTGAGGAGTGTTTCTATTATGGGGAGATATAGGTCAATAGGGTCGGGCGGCCAGCGGCATATATGTCAAAAGGGAAAACCGACGCTATTGGGAGAGCATTTCTGTATCCCATATGGGTACGCCCTATTGACACAGGAGATTTCACATGAAGGTCGGCTATATCCGGGTCAGCACCCAAGAACAGAACACCGTCCGGCAGGAGGTGCTGATGCAGGCGCTTGGCGTGGAGCAGGTTTTCATTGATCGCATGAGCGGTAAAAATCTGGCCCGCCCGAGCTGCAAAAGCTGTTGGCTTTGTGCGGACCGGCGATTGCGTCATTGTGAGTCGATCAGCCGGTTTGCGCGGAATACAAGAGATCTTCTGGAGCTGATTGAGCAGCTTCAAAGCAAGCAAGTGCAGTTTGTTTCCAAGAAGGAAGCCATCGACACCACAACGCCGACAGGGAAATTCATGCTGACGGTGTTCGGCGGTAGCGGAGCTGGAGCGGGAATACATTCTCCAGCGTCAGAGAGAGGGCATCGCCATTGCGAAAGAAAACGGCGTCTATAAAGGCCGAAAGCCGATTGTATGTGCAGGCTTTGACAGTGTGTTCATGTTATGGCACCCGCAGGGAAATCACCGCAGTAGAGGCACAGAAACGACTGGGACTGTTCCCGAGCAACGTTTTATCGCAAGGTCAGAGAATACGAGAAACAAATCGGAAAGGGGGAAGAAGCATGATCTGGTATGTATTGTTTCCTGCTCACAGCGGCACTGTTGCTGATCGGCGGCATGGACTATGCCGTAAAATGATTACATATGGGTAGCAGTCGCAAAGCGATTGCTGCCTTTTCAAAAGGCGTGTTGTTAGCGCTGAGCCGCTGGGATATGACAGCTCCAATAACAGGCTGCGGGAGCGGCATAGCCAACCCTCGCAGCTTCAATTTAATATGGGAGGCGCCTGCGCAATAACCATGATTTCTATTCCGGGATATCCTTTACCGGATAGACATAGGGTGCCGAATAAAGCGGCAATGTCATTCAGATACCGGAGGAAATCATAGTAATCCTTCTTTTTTCCCGGTATAGCGGGTTCCATCCTGAAACGAGATCATGTTCATGACAAAATGAATATGAATGTTTTGGCATCCTCATGGACGCTGTAGAGGATCTGATAGCGTTCGGCGTAAAACCAGCATACCTGCTGTGTAAACTGATTGGCATGCCAAGCGTCCCGAATCTCATCCTTTTCAAAGCTGATGATCCAGTGCCGCAGGCGAATGCCATGATCCTGCCGGTAGGCATGCGATACGATCTGCATCTGCTCTGCCGCAAGCTGCGGCAGAACGCCGAAGCCGTCAATGAAATTGCCCGGCGCCTTCATGGCCTGATACAGTAATGGATCAAATCTGCATAAGCGTCTTCGTCAGCATACTTCTGCGGAACAGAAATCACTTTAAACACTGCCTGCTTCTGCCTCCCAATTCAAAAAAAAAGCGTTACGAGCATCTTTTGTCATGAATCTCATGCACAATAAGATTGTGACGACAAAGCTGAGCGGAGATTTTCTGAATGCGTATCTTCAATAATTCAGCCTCCATATCTTCCCGAAGGGAGCGTTCACGAATCAATTCGCTCAGAGAACAACCGGCAGCCTTTGCTTCAGCACGAAGCCGCTGAGCATCTTCTGTTATATATCTAATTGTAATTGCCTCTGATGTTTTTATTTGATTATCCATGTTACAATCTCCTATCTATGTTTTTTGCGTACCTTGTACGCTTCCGCCAGAGGAAGTGTTTTGTATGACACTTCCTCTGAGTCCTAATATTCTGTTCTGTCATGATTAAACTTTAATACGCATTTTTTTCACATGATAGGAGATCATTATTTTTACAAAGCATAGAACACCTTGATAATGCGCAGCCGAGCATGGTTCGCGTAAATTATCATAAGGGATGTGTCCGATATGCCTAAAACAAGAAAAGATAGAGGGAAATATTCGCCTGCGCGCCGATGGCAGATGGGAGGTCCGCGTTACGATCGGGATCGACTATGCAACCGGCGAGGAACGAAGAATTTCCCGCTATGCAAAAACACAGGAGGAAGCAATCAAACTGCTTCACGAGCTTTCCTTTATTCGCGATCATACACCGAATAATTTTCAGTCTGTAACTGTGAGCGAATGGCTTCCGTTCTGTCTGGAAACTTATATGCGGCCGACGCTGAAGCAGTCGACCTACCTGAGCTATGAAAGCTACATCCGTGTCCATTTGAATCCTGCTTTGGGAAATATACAGTTGAAGGAGCTGACACCGAGAATTTTGCAGCAATATTATAATTACAAAGCAGAAACAGAAAAGCTGAGTCCAAAAACAATCGTAAACCTCAATCTGTTTCTGCATAAGGCATTGAGTTTCGCCGTTGCGGAGGGATATATATCAACAGTAATCCCGCAGATGGTGTGAATCTTCCGAGAGGAAGCAAGCCGCAGATCGTAATATTGACAAGAGACGAACAGGCCCGCCTGATGCAGTGCAGCTATCAGCACCGCTACGGCGTGTTTGTCCGTCTCGTTCTTTTTACCGGCCTGCGGCTTGGGGAATTGCTTGGCCTGCGCTGGGAGGATATTGATTTCCGCGCCGGTATTCTGCATGTCCGCCGGACGCTGAACCGGCTGAACAAGATGAAGCGGCCCCTGCAGCCCGGAGAGCCCACAACGGAAATCGTGATCCAGACACCGAAAAGTCAGAATTCCATTCGTGCAATTCCGCTTCTGCCTGTCGTCCTTCAGGAGCTGCAGGGCTGGCAGTATGTTCAGCAGAAGGATGCGGAGCTTGCCGGAGATCAGTACAATGCAAGCGGCTATATTGTAACAAATCCGCTTGGGGAATAATTGAACCTCGTACATTCAAGGATTATTACAATCAACTCCTGCAGGCGAGCGGGCTTCGCCACTTCACCTTCCATGCGCTTCGTCACACGTTTGCCTCCAGAGCAATGGAACAGGGTATGGACCCGAAAACATTGTCTGAAATCATGGGCCACTACTCCGTATCCTTCACGCTGGACACCTATGCACATGTACTGGATGGGCACAAGCAGGAAGCCGTAGCCCTTCTCGGAGATCTTTTTACCGCGCAGCCGCAGAGCGCAGTGTATCCGTTGGTCGTTACAACGGAGGACGACGGCTTGCTCCTGTTTGACCTGATCGATTTCCCGGATATAAACGCAGAAGCGTCCAACATAGCCGAGGGAATCGCCAGCATCAAAAGAGCAGGCGCAGGAAGCCATTCTGACGCTCCCGGTCCCGCCGGTCCCTACACCTGTCGAGCATATTCAGTTAACTGCAAATCAGTTTATCGTGCAAATCGACGTATAACAAACGACCCCTGCTGCAGAAATCCTGCAGCAGGGGCGCGTGATTGTAGTACAGTATTTTTTATGTTTTTTGCCGGGAAGAGAGCGCTCTTGTATTTTTCAGGAAGAACAGTTATGATGGTCTTGTGAATTTCAACGCCCAGCATACAACATGTCAGAATACGAAGGGAGATAAAGATGGATTTTTTGGATTATAGAGAAAAGCTTGGCATAGGGTTTTGCGATAACGAGAAGTATAAATTTTTTCTCGTGAAAATATTCAATATTCTTGGCGAAATCGCATTAGATACTCGCTTTTGCGGTATTAATGCGAATGAATACCGCGAATTTTGCAGGATTACGGGTACGGAAGTGGATTACAAACTTCTATCTGAGTTTATTGGGCCTGCTGGGTATAGACATTGGCTAAGTATACTAAGGAGAGTGTGCGAAGATCCTAGAGAGTTTTTGCGTATTACATTTCACTTGTGAATATTGTGCCAGAAGACCGAGAGCCAGATGAAAGCGGACGCTTTTTTTGAACGAAAAGGTCTGATTAAGTTGCTTACGGCAATGCTTGCAGAATCACACATTGGCTATAATCTAATCAATGCGGACGGAGAATATTTTGTATTCCCTAAGGGAGCCGTTGAACTAGATTCCGCTCTTGTGTCACAGCCATTAGCATGGTTAAACCAGTATCCAAAGGCACATACAGCTTTTGTAAAGGCTTTAAGAGAATATGCAGATGCAACAACAGAAAATTCCAGTGATATTGCAGATAAGTTTCGCAAGGCACTCGAAACATTCTTTCAGGAATTTTTCAAAATGATAAAGCCCTTGAAAGCAATAAAAGCATCTACGGAAACTATTTATTCAAAGCAGGAATCCCGAAAGAAATTGCTTCAAATTTTGAAACACTGCTGCAGACATACTGTAATTTCATGAACGGCTATGCAAAGCACCACGATAAGACCGAATTGAATGTGCTGGAATACCTGATGTACCAAACGGGAAATATCATCCGTCTGCTGATCACGCTGAAACAGGCTGAACCCACTCCAGATAATTGAGTTAAACCTATGGGCAGCGGCACCAATTGGGGTCAAAATGGGGTCAAAGCAGGTTTTGTGGAATTGCAAAATGATGCGAAAAGTTAGAAAAACCACCGCATTTCAAGTGAAATGCGGTGGTTTTATGGTTGCGGAGAGGATTTGAACCCCCGACCTCCGGGTTATGAGCTACCTTTAAGGTAACTCTTAATCCAGAGGTCGGGGGTTCACTTTTGCGCTGATGTATATGGAGCAAATGAGGCAAATTGCAAATATCTTCAGCAAACTGATTTTCTGAAATTGACTGGCATAAAGCCCTACTGAATGAAACAAAAAGCAAACCAACTGCAAATAGAGGTTTGACGGAAATTATTGAATTGATAGGTACAGATGCTTTGACTCGAATCTTAAAACGGAGTGTACCTAAACATGAAAAAAGAAATTCAAACATTACCCGCATTGGCCATACATGGTGCTGATCCAGCCCTATTTGATGCAATAGATATGAGTGAATATAATGAAATGCTGACCGTGAAAGACATAAAAAAAATACTTCCATATCAGCATCAACGCAGCGTATAACATTATTCACTCCAAAGGCTTCCCCGCGATCCGCATTGGTAATTCCATTAGAGTTCCGCGCTCCATGTTTATTCAATGGCTAAAAGCGCAGGCCAGCTATCGGCCATAGGAGGAACAATATGAATACTATTATTTCTATCACCAACCAAAAAGGCGGCGTCGGAAAGACGACCACCGCTCTAAACCTTGCATCCGCACTGGCAGATGAAAACAAGCGCGTACTTCTCATCGACAACGACCCGCAGGGCAATCTGACCGCGTCCATGGGCTTTACGCCGGCGGAGCAGAAATATACGCTGGCAAATCTTCTGCTTGCCGCTATTGACTACCCGGAGGATCTGGAGCTGCATCTGCCGCGCTGCATCCTGCACACAGACGGCAAGCCGGATCTCATTCCCGCGAACCGGCGATTATCGGATGCAGCGGCACGGCTTCAAGTCATGCAGATCTCGCAGTACAGAGCCGTGAGTGAATCCGAATGCTGCGCAGAAAAGATGCTGGCGCAGGTGATGGAACCGCTGTGCGATGCCTATGACTACATTATTATTGATTGTGGACTCAAGCAGGAGCTTTTGACCGTCAATGCGCTGAGCGCGTCGGACTACTGCATCATTCCGGTGCAGTCTCATTTCCTCGCCTCCGAGGGGCATCCCGGATGTGCTGGACATGGTACATTCGGTGCAGAAGCATTTCAATCCGGGTTTGAAGATCGCCGGTATCTTGCTGACAATGTATCCAGTCCCGACCGCAGCTCTGCAAAAGCGTACAGCAGAGCGTCCGGGAAGTCTACGGCGACGATCTGCACGTCTTTGACCGGCCCATCGAGTACACCATTCGTATTGCGGAATGCCCCATGGCTGGTATGAGTATTCTGGACTATGAGCCGGGCAATCCGGCAGCGGAATCCTATCGAAATCTTGCTTCGGAGGTGCTGCGGCTTGGCTAGAGCGAACATGAACGAGATGCTGCGCAAGCGCATGAGCGCGACCCAGCAGGCATCCGAACAGCAGACCGGCGACAAGGCGTATGAGCAGATTTTTTCAGATGCCGGTGCCGCAGACGGAAACGCAATTCCGCGACGTACCGATCTGCAAGCTACACCCGTTCTATACCGCTGACATTGGCTTTCATCCCTATCCTCGCGCCAAACTGGAAGCCTTTGCGGAAGAATTAAAAAGAGAACGGGTTGTATGAGCGGATTCTGGTTCGTCCCATCGCAGGAACGGATGAATTTGAAATTCTGGCCGGGCATAATCGTACAGCTGCGGCAGAGCTGGCAGGCTGGACGGATATTCCTGCAACGGTCATGGCCGCCAACGACCAGCGTGCCATCAGCATTGCGATTGCGACAAATCTTCTGCGGCGACAGGATCTGACGATCATTGAGCGCGGCAAGGCATATAAAGCATTGCTGGATGCAAGAAACCGGCACGGTTTCCGCACGGATTTAACTTCTGGCGAATTCGCCAGAAGTATTCCGCACGCGGTATCGTAGCTGAGTTTTTCGGCGTGACAGAGTATGAAATCCGCAAAGCCGTCAAGCTGGCGCAGCTGATTCTGCCCCTCGCTGAGACCGTGGAGAATGAGCCCAAGAAGCTGAATCTGGCCTGTGCAGACCTGATCGCAGATTACGACGGGGCTGCGCAAACGGCGTTCATTGAAATGTGCCAGATCGAGGGCTATGCACTGAATAAGCAGACAATGACATTTATTCAGGCACAATGCCCGCCGCCGGCAGCGGATCAGCAGGCAATTTACGCCGCATGGCGGGAAGCGCGGGCAAAAAGAAGCGCAGCGAGCAGCCGCACCGCCGAAAAAAATTGAGCTTTGACCGTAAGCGCTTTGCGCCGTACCTGAGCAAGTTCAAAAGCGACAAGGAAATCGAAGACCTGTTTCTGGAGTTTTCTCAGGCAGCACACCGGATGAAGCGCGGCTAATTTCATAAAAACACGACTTTTTCAAGGTCGTGTTTTTTATACTCAAATTCAGACGGAGGAGGTATCGAATTGCCCGGAAATCAGATTCCATGCACGGCAGACGACCTGTATTGCCTGCTGTGTCGCTACCGTATCCCACCCTAGAATGCAAATCAAAACACAAAGGAGTTGTTTCTATGTACGAAACATATCAGGATCATCCCAAACAGGCAAAGGGGCAGCATTCGTGTTGTGCTTGCCGTCGCATTTCTCGCCTGTGCCATCGGCGCGGGCATCTTTCTTATCACCCGTCTGGCCAGCAAGCCACTGGCCAAGGAAGACGCCGCGCGCTCAAACCGGCATCGTATATGATTCTTCTGCCGTCGAAGGCGGCTGATAATCTCAGTCCGGAAGAAATTGCGGAGAAGCTGAATGAGAAAGTGGCTGAAGGCATGATCAACATCAGCATGAACACCGCGCCGTACTTTGAAAACGGCAAGGCTGAGGGCAACGTCATGATCGTAAATGAGAGCATCAACAATTACCCCCAGCAGGTCGAGTTCATCCGCAATGACACGCAGGAGATCATTTATCAGTCCAAAGCAATTCCGATTGGCTGCGAAAATTGAACGAGCCAAACTGGACGTGGAGCTTCCGGCTGGCACATACGAATGCACAGCGATGTTCCACAATCTTGACCCCGAAACTGGCAATGTTATTGGCACAGCCGGGGCCATCATCACAATCACCATTAAAAACTAACTTTTCAAAACGACAAAGGAGATTTTACCATGAAGAACACTAAGAAGATCATTTCCCTCGTTCTCGCCATCTGCATGATGGCAAGCCTCGCAATCGGTGCTTCTGCGGCCAACACGGTCGATACCTCTGGCGGCACCGGCACGTCCTCCGTTACGCTTGTCCAGCACTGCCGATGGCAGCTTGGGCGGTGATCCGGCGGCTACGAAGATGTCGTTACTGTCCCGACCGTGTTGCCGATTGCCGTTGGTACGGATGGCTCCGTCGCTACCGCTTCCGACGCGAAGATCGTCAACAATTCTTTCGGCGCTGTCAAGGTCAACTCCGTAAGCATTGAAGCGGCACAGGGTTGGAACCTGACCGCGTTCGGCGACAAGGCTACGCTTGCCAAGGAAAAAGTGGATTCCAATAAGTTTGGCTTCTCCATCTCCTCGGCAACGGCGCTGCGCAGGTCACCGATAACAAGAACGCTTCCAAGCAGACGCTTCTGGACGCCGCTGTTGAAGGATGCTTCATGTCCGGTGTGGGTGATACCTCTGCCAACTCTATCGGCATCGCCTATGATGCAATCGTTACCCCGGTTTCCGAAGCCGTCACGAACACGGCCATCGCATCTGTACTCTTCATTATCGCGTGGGATGCAGTCTAATCGCAATTCATCCAAGGGGAACGCGCAAGCGTTCCCCTTACCTGGTTCTATAAGGAGGACTTCAAAATGAAACGGAAAAGAATCCTCGCAATGATCCTCGCCGTCGCATCGTGCCTGTCACTGGCAGTTTCCGCATCCGCGGCAAGCACCACGACGCGGAAAGCCACGGATTTCAGGGGACTACGACCGTACCGCATGGTATGCTGAAGCCGTGAGCGCAGCCGTGGATAACGGCTTGCTTTACGGCAAGTCCAGTACCATCATCGACCCGAATGGCGCGATGACCCGTGCAGAGATGGCTGCGATCATCAACCGTTCGTTCGGCTGCTATAAAACGGCAGATATTTCGCAGTACAAGGACGTGTCCAAGGACAAGTGGTATTACAAGGATGTCGCGCTCGCCGTCCAGATGGGTACTTACAACGGTCGGTCTGCTTCGTCCATGGCTCCAGATGCGCCAATCTCGCGACAGGAAGCAATGACCGTTGTGGCGAGAGCGCTGGAACTGGACTATGACGCATATGCAAAAACAGACCTGACCGCATTCTCCGACCGCGGCAAAATCTCCGATTGGGCGCTGCCCTATGTGCGCGCAATGGTCGGCGCTGACTATATCCACGGCAGAGGAAAAGTCCTTGCACCGCAGGACGATATCACCCGCGCGGAATTTGCGCAGATCTTTGCGAACATTATTGGCAGCTATATCACGGTAAAAGGAACCTACGACAAGGATATCAAAGGCAGCGTTCTCGTTCGCACCGATGATGTGATTCTCAAGGATATGACCGTAGATGGCGACCTTATCATCGGTTGCGGCGCGGCAGATGGCAAAATCGTGCTGGACAATGTAACCATCAAAGGACGCTTGCTCACATGGGGCGGCGGCACAAAAGCTGTTTATTGCAACAACGGCACAAGCACGCCCGAAGTGATTGCCGCGAGAGTAGACGATGCAGTAAAATTATCTTTGACCGCGACAGTACCTTGGCAGTGATTGACCTCGATCAAGGCTAGAATCACCGAGCGTGCGAAGCAGAACAAAGAAACTGAAATCATCTTTACGATGTTTCAGGACTGCGTGAAGCCCAAAAGCAGCTCAACGCCATCGTCGCGGACAATCAGATTGATATTACTGCTCCTGCTCATCTTTACGCGCTTGTCGGGGAAACCGACGTGAAGGCTGAGTTCACGAATAATAGCAAGAACGATACCTACAAAATCGAGATTCGACGCAATAAGGACGATACGCTCATTGCCGACACATTTGAATTGGCTGCGGGCAAGAGCATTTCCAGTTTAACGTTGCTGGAAGCACCGGATTTCGGCAATGTGGATTGCACCGTAACGATCACGGCATTCCGCGATGGTAAGCAGATCGGTACGCTGAACACAGAACTTACCTTGCACACCGCGTATCTCTGGCCGAAGGAGGTGCAGTGATGAACAATATAAAAAGGCAGCAGCGCTTCTTCTGGCGCTGGCGCTCATTTTTGCATTTCCTGTCACAGCGTCAGCGGCTGAAACGACCGAAGCAAAGGTTCCCGTTACGCTGACCGTCGTAAATACCGTGTCGCCGATCTCATGCACGGTTCCTGCCGCGCTGCCAGTTTCTCTTGTTGATGGCTATGTGGTTTGCGCCAATAACGCCGCAATCACCAACACCGGCAAAAACGGCGCAATTCGCGTCACAAAAGTCGATGTTCAGCCGGGCAGCTTTGAAATCGGCAATTACGACGATTTCAGTGCCAACAAAAACAGCATTGCTTTGAACATCAACGGTTGCAGCACAAAAGGCGCAGGCAGCCTGACCCTTGTGGATGGTGCATTTCCGTCTATCAATGCTGAGAAGTCGCTGGCGATTCGCTACAAAGCCAAGGTGTCTGCAAGCGAGGCCGTTACAAACATTACCGCAGCGACCGTGATCTTCACGATTGCTGCCGTCATGGAGGAGGGATAACGCATGAAGATTAGAAAAACTGTCAGCCCTGCTTCTGGTCCTCTGTATGATCTTCTCGCTATCCGTGGCCGCATTCGCGGCAGAAGCGGACGCGCATACGGTCTATGACAGCGCACCCGAAGAAGCGGCTGCTTCTGCCGAAACAGTCACCTCCGGCACAATTCCCGGCAGTAAGATCAAGTGGGAATTGAATGAGCACAACTGGTTGATGATCTCTGGCTCCGGCGACTGTGAGCCGTTCGCCAGCAAGGCCGACCAGCCGTGGGCGGCTTATCGTGACCAGATCACGCAGGTCTGGTTTGATGATATGGACGCATTGCATATCACTGATCTTGCGTACTGGTTTGAAGACTGCATCAGCCTGACCACGGCTGAGATCCCCAGCACCACGCCGGTCATTGGCAAGCACGCCTTTTACAACTGCCCGAAGCTGTCTACGCTCACGATCTATTACGGAGAGGACATCTTGAGAGCATCGGTGAGGACGCTTTCTGGAGGAAAACGGATTCCGGCGATACACTCTATATCGGCTATATCATCGGGTATCCCAAATCGTCGGTGCCGTTCTACGATTATGATTGGGCCGGCTCCAATCGGAACAACAAATACTTCTACGATTTGTACGGTGTATATTCCGATACTCCAACAGCCGGTGCTACCATGAGTGCGCCGGGCGTTTCTGTCACTTCGACCGGATCGATTATCGGCAATTGTCCAAGCTGCGGCAAGTACGCCTTCCAGGGCACATACGTCGAGGTCGCCCATTCCTCGCGCGGTCATGCCAACTATAATGAATGCAATAGCTGCCATTACGTTCAATATTTAGGAACATACACCACCAAGAGCCACGGTTCTGGTGCGTATGGTTCCGGCACTTGCCCGGACTGCGGCAGCCATACATGGGTATTGCAGAGTCAGCAGGCAGCCACCTGCACCAGCAACGGATACCGTTCGTATTCATGCGCTTGCGGTCAAACCAAAAGCGAAACCATCTACTCCAGCGGTCATAGTTACAGTTATGGAAGCTGGGAGCAGTATTCGTCCAGTCAGCATCGGCGCACCGGTTCTTGCCGGAACTGCGGCGCGACGGACTACGACTATGCCAGCCACAGCATGAGCTATGGGGCGTGGAGCAATTCTTCCTCCAGTCAGCATAGCCGCTCTGCCACCTGCCGCACCTGCGGGTACTCCACAACGGAGTATAGCAGTCACAACTATTCCACTGGTGCATGGAGCAAGTATTCGGATACGCAGCATCGCAGAAGCAAAACCTGCTCCGGCTGCGGCGCGTCTACCTACGATTATGCCGACCATTCGTATAGCTACGGTTCGTGGGTTTCGGACAATGAGGTGCGGCATAAGCGCACCAAGACGTGCTCGGCCTGTGGAGACTCCGGTTATGAGTATGCCGACCACATCGACGCGAACGGCGATGGCAAATGCGACGATTGCGGCGCAACCGTCTCCTTGACTGTTACATGGGATGCAGGCAGCAACGGCGGCACGATTGACGGAAAAGTAGCGTACAGCGAAACCGTCCAGCCGAACAGCAAGCCGACGATCCCCGCATCGCTCCCCGGTCAAAAAGGACACAGCTTCAAGGGCTGGTACACGGCCAAAACAGGCGGCAAGCTCTACAACACCGTCACGTCGATCACGGCCAGCACAACGTTTTACGCGCAGTTTGAAGCGAACCAATACGTCGTGACATGGGATCTTGGCACTGGCAAGACGGAAACCACAAATCAGATCTACGGCGAAAAGCTGGTGCTGCCGACTGAACCGACGCGCAAAACGCCGAGTTTTTAGGCTGGTTTACCGAAGCAAACCGGCGGTACGCAGGTAACAGAAAATGACGTTTTCACGGAAACCGCAGATAAAACGTATTACGCCCACTGGGAGATCACCGAGGTCTTCTCCGTTACGGTTCCGGTTGTGCTCCCTTTGACCGTAGATGAAAACGGTGAAGTTCACACCGGCGCAGCAGAAATTATCACATCGTCGGGCTGTGATGGCAAAAATACCAAAACGCTTGCGTTCGCAGCAAATTACGGGTATAATACAAGCAGAAACGCGGAAGGAGATGACAAAGCATGGGCGTGCAGGAAACAGAAAAGCTGAAACAGATCTGCAGCGTGATCCATCAGACTGTGGATACGGAAAAAATCTATCTCTTTGGTTCCTATGCCTACGGTGTGCCGACACAGAACAGTGATTTTGACCTCTGCGTCATCATCCCAGACAATGACCTCCCGCCCGGCCGACGCGATCAAGAAGATACGCCGCGCCTTATATCCGGTACAGGATATGCCGCTGGATATCATCGTCTATCGCAGCGCGGATTTTACCAACCGTCAGCAGACAGCGTCTCTGGAACGCAAAATCTCACGGGAAGGAGGTGCTGCTATATGCATAAAGAATGGTTGGAATTTGCAGCGATGGACCTGGACTCCGCGCAATTCCTGCTTGGGATGCGGCCGGTTCCGGTGGAGATCATCTGCTATCGTTGCGAACAGGCGGCAGAAAAGCTCTTGAAAGCCGTGCTGGTGGCAGCAGATGTGGAACCGCCAAAACACACGATCTGATCCAGCTCTGCAAAAAATGTGCGGAACTGGACGAGGAATATGAAGCTCTGGCAGACGCCTGCATTGAACTCTCGCCGCATGGCGTGCAGGTTCGGTATCCATCCAATCTGGATCTGAACGAGGACGATATGCAGTGCGCGTTGAATATGTGCCGCTGCATTGACGCGGCTGTGCGTGGAAAAGCTGGCAGAGAAAGAAGAACAATAAAAACGCAGAACCAAGCCGCCGCACAGCGTTGTGCGGCGGCTTTTTGCGTTTATCGGAGGTGATGAACGATTTTATTTGGGATTTTGTAGCCGACACGATTTTGGAACAGATCATGGATTGGGTCTACAAGCAGATTATCGGCTTCCTTTGCGAACTTCTTTGCAGAGATTGGCAACATGGGGAGCCGAAATGTTTGAAATGAGCTGGGTGCAGAGCATCGTCCTGTTTTTTTCGTATCTGGCATGGATTTTATATGCGGTCGGCTTCGTGGTCGCCTGCGCGGAATGCGGGCTGGAATACTCGTCCGGCAGGGCCGACATCAAAAGAACCGCCATGAATCTCATCAAAAGGATTCATGGCGGTCAATCTTTTTTCGGTTGTACCGATCAGGCTTTATGAGCTTTGCGTGTCCTTGCAGGCGAATTTGGATATGCCATCAGCGGTGCGGGCGCGAGCTTCGGCACGGTTGCCGGAAATATCATTGACGAACTGACGCTTGAAAAAACTTTGCAGATTTTGCCACCACGCATGTTGGCGGCTTCGGTTCGGTCACCAGCCCGATCATGGTGCTGTTCTGCATCATCCTCATGGCGTATGCGGTCATCAAGGTTTTCTTTGCAAACTTGAAGCGCGGCGGAATCCTGCTCATCCAGATCGCGGTCGGCAGTCTGTATATGTTTTCTGTGCCGCGCGGGTATCTGGACGGGTTTCTATCAGTGGTGCAAGCAGGTCGTGGGGCTTTGCCTCACGGCCTTTTGCAGGCTACGATCCTGATCGCGGGGGCTGTCGCTGTTCAATGAACACGCTCTGCTTGGTCTCGGCTTAATGCTCTCTGCCGGAGAAATTCCGCGCGCATTGCAGGCGCGTTCGGTCTGGACACGTCCACACGCGCGAATCTGTCCAGCGCGGTTTACACGGCGCAGACGGCGATCAACATTACAAAACCGTCGCAAAAGCGGCTGCGGCATGACGGAGGTGCGACTATGGATACGAGCTTTTTAGATGAAGGCTTAGACATGATCGAGGTTCTGGATCGTCCTGCGCTCTTTTCAAACGGAAGAATCCCGCGCGCGGCAGTGCCGGAGGGTCTTTATGCGTATGACCTCTATGAAAGCTGCGATACAGGAAATTTCTGCTATATTGCGCCGCTCGTAGTGGTCAACCATGGCGGTACGGTGCTGGTCAAAGAACCCATTGACTTCGGCGGCGCGGACAGAATCAATCTGACGGAAGACACTTCGCCCAACTTCCTCGGCGGAGCTATGCGGGTGCATGACTTCATGGCTGCGTCTCTGGACGAGCTGCGGCAGTACAGCGAGGAACCGCAGCTCGGAGGAATGTAATGCCGGAGCTGACGATGGGCAGCCTGTTCGACGGCATCGGCGGCTTTCCGCTGGCTGGTGCGAAACGGGATCACGCCCTTGTGGGCATCGGAAATCGAGCCGTTCCCCATCGAAGTCGAAAAGTTATATCCAGCGACTGAATGACATCAAGCGGATGAGCCAGAAATGGAACAGCGCGCGGAGGATGCGCGAAGACCACCTGCAGATTTTCTGTATAAAGACGGCCCAACAAGGTGACGAGCGGTACCCATCCATCCAAAAGCAGCTTTGGCAAAAAGCTGCCTCGCAATGATCTCACCCGTGGACAATGGTACTCCTGCCCAGCCACAACGGAACGCGTAATGGGGGGCAGCTCGGAGAGATCCTCGGAGGGTGCAAGACCCGTGCGCGGCGCCAGCCTCCGTTCAGCCACTGGCTCCGGGAAGAAGCGTCGAACAGGAGCAAGCATCAAAATTTCAAAAGCAGGGGCGGCTCTGCGCAAACAGAGCCGCCCCATGGATCAAAGCATCCAGGAAAGCACAGGCAGAAATCTGCGTTTTCCGATGCTTTGATTTGGAATGATAGGAAGACACCCTCATACGCTGAACAGAGGTGATCAAAATGGAAAACGTGCAGCGAGAACTTTTATCCGTTTTATTAGAAGAAGTCTGTACACTGGGCCTGATCTCTAAAACGACCTATTTAGGCGCGGCCGATTTGGTACATTCGTCGATAGACTTTCCCAACTTCTTTCGGTATCCTGTGTGCTTGACAGGAGGTACAGACTATGAACATTGTAAAAATCCGCAATGAAATGCGAAACGGGCGGACGATCTTCGATCTGCCGCTGCGCGTGACGTTTTACGCGCGCGTTTCCACAGACAGGGACGAGCAGCTGAACAGTCTGGAAAATCAGGTACAGTATTACACGGAGCTGATTCAGTCCAAACGAAGCTGGAGCTATGTGCCGGGTTATATCGACGAGGGCATCAGCGGCACCAGCACAAAGAAGCGGGATAGTTTCCTTCGGATGATACAGGACGCCAAAGACGGGCGCTTCGATTTTATCATTACGAAGGAGATATCCCGCTTCTCGCGTTCTACGCTGACAGCATTCAGTACACGCAGGAGCTTCTGGAGCATGACGTTGGCGTTCTGTTCCAGAACGATAATATCAATACGCTTGATCCTGACAGCGAGTTTCGTCTGGTCGTGATGGCAGGCGTGGCACAGGACGAGGTGCGGAAGCTCTCGGAACGTCTGAAATTTGGCTTCCGGCAAGCAATCAAAAACGGTCACGTGCTGGGAAATGACCGGCTCTGGGGCTATGACAAAAGCGGCTGCGTGCTGACGGTCAACGAAACGGAAGCGCAGGCAGTTCGGCGAATCTTTGATCTGTATGCCAACCAGCAGCTTGGCATCCGGCGTATTTCACAAATACTGTTCGACGAGGGCTTCACAAGCAGACAGGGCAATGCCTTCAACGTGCTGACCATTCGCCATATCCTCTGCAATCCCAAATACAAGGGCTGGTACTGCGGCAGCAAGAGCCAGACCGTCGATTACCGAAGCAAGCGAAAGGTATTTCTCGATGAGAGCGAGTGGGTTATGTATCCGGATCCGTCCGTACCGGCGATCGTCTCAGAAGAACTCTGGGACCGGGCGAACGCCCTCTACAAAGCACGAAGCAAACAGATGCAGGCGCACGCCTGCGGCGCGGATTTTTTCACAACCGCTATCCATACAGCGGTAAAATCATCTGCGAGGAACACGGCAAGGGCTATCACCGGCAGCTCTATAAAACGCAGGCCGGCAGCCAGGAGGTCTGGCAATGCAGGGTTTACCGCGACCGCGGCCGCGCAGGCTGCTCCATCATATCGTAGTGAAAAGGGAAGCACGCGCGAACGTGTCGAGCTTGAAATTTTCCTGAAATTCGGTGACCCGCAGCGGGTCATTTTTTCGCACCGAAAAACATCCGATTGCTTCAACCCTTGTTCAGTAATGTGGTATTGCCGCAGGCCGGAGATCGCCGTTTGCGTTCGATCATAGCGTTCTTCTTCCAGTGTTGCCAGCTGCCGGAAGAGAGTCTGAGCGAATAGAGCATGCTGCTGATCAGCCAAACGCTGGCGCATAGCATATGCATCACCTCCATAGGGTTACTGTATCGCCCTGGCTCGTCCAAATCCCTGGTTGCATCGCGGCAGGCCACCGCACAGAAAACTGGCGATACCTGCCGCAGAGGATTTTCGGTTGGAAGGGAGGAAAAACAGCCTCAAAGCGCTTTGAGAGCAATTCACAGCAAGCGCGAGCGGTAGAAAGTTCCCTGGCCGTCCGCGCCTTCAGATTCATTTTTTCCAGTGCTTCAACCCCGGCACGCACCTGCGCCTCCGGCCAGGCCTTGCTTGCCATGTGCGAAGTGCAGAAATCGATCAGCTCTTCCATGCTCGTGGCTACTTGAATGCGCCGTCCGTGTAACACCATTTGCAGTAGTCCTCGTTGAATGCGCCGTCCGGCTCATGGCTGGTGGTCGTCGTCGAGCGGCATGCCGCAGCACTGGCAGACGAGCTGCCGGGGCGCGCCCAGCAGGGTGTTGATCGAAACATCGTAAAACGTGGACAGAAGTTTCAGTTTCCGTATTTGGCGTCGTCTCTCCGGCTGCCGGGTCACGAAAACCTGCTCGGCCAACTGCTCCTGTGAAAGGCCCTTCTTTCGTTCTGAGCTGCAATAAAATATCCTGGTGTTCATACAATCATCTCGGCGTAATTCTAACAGGAACCGGCGCAGTTGCGCAGTTGCTCGATAAGCGCACGGTCAAATCTGCGGCGCCTCCGGAAGGCAAATTTTTTCGACCAGCGCGCACCAGTCGTCCGGATATCCACGACCACGGCGGGCTTGTGGTACACGTCGCCGAGAATGAGGTTAGCCGTCTTGCGGCCGACGCCGGGCAGGGAAGTGAGGGCCTCCATGGTGTCCGGCACGCGGCCGCCGTATTCCGCGACGAGCTTGCGCGCGCACAGGACGATATCCCGCGCCTTTGCCCGGTAAAAGCCGCAGGAGTGGACATATGGCTCTACGTCCTCGGGCTCGGCGGCTGCAAACGCCTCAAGCGTCGGGAAGCGCGCATATAGCGCCGGCGTGACCTGATTGACACGCTCGTCGGTGCACTGTGCTGCCAGCCGCACGGCAAACAGCAGTTCGTAAGCTTTCTGATATTGCAGGGAGCAGTCCGCGGGTAGGCCTGCGCCAGGCAGCGGAGGATCTCCTGTACTTGTTCCGGTGTGCGCATATTGTTCACCTCTCCGGCAGTGTAGCACATTTTGCGCCGCCTGCCAAGTGCGGCGAGTTGCCAAGGCGCGGAAAATGCGGTATAATATCGCCATTGCATCACAGGAGGCGCGTTATGTACAGACCATTGGCGGATGAGATTCGGCCGACAACGCTTGACGACGTCGTCGGGCAAAAGCATATTCTGGGCCCGAACGGGATGCTCCGCCGCATCGTGGAATCCGGGGAGATCCCGAACATGGTGTTTTACGGCCCGTCCGGCACCGGCAAGACCACGGTCGCAAGCATCATCGCGGCCAGCACGAACCGCACTCTGCGCCGCCTGAACGCCACGACTGCGAGCATTTCGGACATCCGCAATATCATTGCGGAGCTTGACACCATGCTCACGCCCGGCGGTGTGCTGCTGTATCTCGACGAGATCCAGTATTTCAACAAAAAGCAGCAGCAGTCGTTGCTGGAGTTCATGGAAGATGGCCGTATCACGGTCATTGCCTCCACGACGGAAAATCCGTATTTTTATGTCTATAATGCGGTGCTCAGCCGCAGCACGGTGTTCGAGTTCAAGCAGGTGCCGGCCGCCGAGGTGGAAAAGGCCGTGCTGCGCGCGGTGTCCATTCTCAGTGCGCGGGAAAATGTTACGGCGGACATCGAGCCCGGTACGGCGGGGTATATCGCGTCCGTCTGCGGCGGCGATGTGCGCAAGGCGCTCAATGCGGTCGAGCTACTCTTTTCTGCGGCGCCGAGAGAGGGAGATACCATTCGTCTCCTGCGCGCCGATGCCGAGAACATCACGCAGCGCAGCGCCATGCACTATGACCGTGCGGGTGACGACCACTATGACGTCGTGTCCGCGCTTATGAAGTCGCTGCGCGGCTCGGATCCGGACGCGGCGCTGCACTATCTGGCGCGCCTGCTCGAGGCCGGAGATCTGATCGGCGCCTGCCGGCGCATCCTGTGCTCGGCAAGTGAGGACATCGGCCTTGCCTATCCACAGGCGGCAATGATTGTGAAATCCTGCGTGGACAGCGCATTGCAGCTCGGCCTGCCGGAGGCGCGGCTGCCGCTGGCGGAGGCAGTGCTGCTGCTGGCCACTGCACCGAAGTCCAACTCCGTCGTCATGTCTATCGATGCGGCAATCGCTGACGTCCGGGCAGGGAAGGCGGGGTCCATCCCGCGTGAGCTGCAGAACGTCCATCCGGTCAGTGCGCGCTGGCACTTTTGTCCATCGGAGCACTCTGCTGCCTGGCTATCGTGCGGCTGATGTTTGGGGGAGCATTCAACTCTCGCGCGCTCATATGAGACGCTGGAGCTGCGGCTGGGAACATGGTTTCGCTTCGCGCGCTCATTGACAATTTGAAACACACTCAAAGCCCCATGACGAACGAGCCTGTGCTCGTGCTCGACTGAGCGCGGCGGTAAAGACTTCTGCCAGTGAACCTACGAGCAGGATTTTCTGCACCGTGAGCTCATGCGGGGCTCATGCTCGAGCACCCCGGCCTGCGGGCGCGGCTGGTTCCGTATCGCGCGGTGGGCGTGTCGCAGGGGCTTTGTCCGTGCGCTGCGAGCGGAAGGGAAAAACGGAAAAACACGCCGGCGCTCGCCGCGTTTTCGCCCACACCGGTATCGAGTGGCGGCGACTATGAAGCTTCCTTTTGACAGGAGGAGCAGCATGAAATTGGAACTTCGGAAAGTTATTACAAATGCTCGGCGTTTTGCAGCCGGAAAAATTCTTTACATCGGAGGAAAGCGACGTTCTGCCCCAGCCGCTGGCCCCAGCGCAGGAGCAGACGCTTTTAAAAAGAGCTCGCGGCGGGAAGCGAGCGTGCCAAACAGACGCTCATTGAGCGCAATCTGCGGTTGGTCGTGTATCTGGCCCGGCGTTTTGAAAACACGGGAATCGGCATGGAGGATCTTATTTCCATCGGAACAATTGGCCTCATTAAGGCGGTATCCACCTTTCGCGTCGACCGGAACATCAAGCTCGCGACCTATGCCTCGCGCTGTATCGAAAACGAGATTTTGATGTATATCCGAAAGATTTCGGGGCAAAGGCGGAGGTCTCGCTCGACGAGCCGATCAACACCGACTGGGACGGCAACGAGCTGCTGCTCGGATGTTTTGGGCACAGACTCCGATACCGTCATGCGCCCGATGGAGGACGACGTCGACCATGATTTTTTGCGGCAGGCGCTTTCAAAGCTCTCGAGCGGGAAATGCAGATTGTGCAGATGCGCTTTGGCCTCGGAGGGAGGCCTGAGAAGACGCAAAAAGGAGGTCGCCGAGCTGATGGGCATTTCGCAGTCGTATATTTCGCGGCTGGAAAAGCGGATTATGCTGCGATTGCGTCGGTGAAATTTCGCGTCAGCTGTGCGGATAATCTGGGCAATATTTCCGGTTGCCTGAAAATACAAGTTGTGCTATGATATTAGCGATTCTTTATCGATAACTTTTATCGATATGCAGCGGGCGAAATGGCATGCACAACAGGAGTGACACAGCACATGGAAAAGAAAATTTCAAAAGCGACGCTCAAGCGCCTCCCGACGTATCTGTCCTATCTCGGCGCTCCCGGAGGACGCTTCCGGCAAACATTTTCGGCAACGGCGCTGGCCGCGGCCTGCACATGGGAGAGGTGCAGGTGCGAAAGGACCTCGCGCTGGTTTCAGACGGCGGCCGCCCGAAAATCGGCTACAACAGCACCTCAACGAGCGTATGCAGAGGTAAGGAGGCTGATTTTTTGCAATTCGGGCTTGAATTTTGCCATGGGGTATAGTATAGCCAGCCTGAAATGACGCCGGTGTGATGGAATTGGTAGACGTAGTGGACTCAAAATCCACCGCCAGCGATGGCGTGCCGGTTCGAGTCCGGCCACCGGCACCAAAAGAAGACACGCTTACGCGTGTCTTTCTTTGAATTACGCAGCAAACTACGGCGCCTGCGGGCAAAATTGAACGCGGAACCCCTGATGGATTCCTTTCGCATACAGAGTTTCAACGAGCAAAGGCTGGCTGGAAGGCTTATATTAAATAAATAGTTTGTTTATTTTTGAGGAGGAGGCAGCCTTGATTGAACCGTCTGATTTTGGCTTATTCTTGAAGAAAGAAGAAGCGAAGTCCCGCGCATCTGACGCAAGATGAACTGGCCGCAGCAATCAACAAGTCAGGACAATATATCAGCAACATCGAAAAAGGGAAAAACAACGCGCCTCCCAACCCTTCGGACATAAGAAGCCCTGATCAAAAAGCTCGGGCTGTCTAATAGAGAAGCATCCATTTTCAAGGAAAAGGCGCTTCCCGCGGATCGAGGGCGCCTTCTGCCTAATGAGCAAATGATTATTTGATGAAACATCGAAAACTACTTCGATCTCATCAATTACGGATTGGAAAACAACGTAAACGACAAGCGTTGGACAGAAATGCTAACCGCAATTTCAGGAGGAAAATAAAATGACGAATGAAGTATTAAAGAATACACAAACTATGATCTGTCGCTCTTTTTCTGAGGAAGCAAAGAAAATTCATTGAGGAAGATTTTTGTAAAACCGTTCGCGGCAAAGGGAAACGCCGTTTTATTACATGCCTGAAACGCGGGCAAGGAGATCGTCTAAAAGCCGGAAGAACCGTGCGTCAGCTCTATCTCTACAAGCTGATTCACGAATACGGCTATCCCAAGCCGCATTGAAGTTAATTCCCGATTCATTTGGCCGGGAGGTCAAACGCGTGATATTGCCATCATGGATAAGGGATCGTCCGCTGGTACCCTATATCATTGTGGAGCTCAAGAAACCTAAGCTCAGCGATGGTAAAGAGCAGCTCAAATCTTACTGCAATGCCACAGGAGCGCCCATTGGTGTATGGACGAATGGCGAGCAAATTTCCTATTAACAATAGAAAAGACCCGAACTATTTCGAGCCGATCACAAATATTCCAAAAGTTTCGAAAAGCTCAGCGATATCATCAACGAGAAATTTACATATGACGACCTGAAAAAGATTGACAGAATCAGCTGTCAAAAATCGCTTCGCCGTTTTGATTCAGGAAATGGAAGATGAGGTGCTTGCCAGTGCCGGAGTGGATTCTTTCGAGGAAATTTTCAAGCTGATTTTTGCCAAGCTCTACGACGAACTGATCTGCCGAACGTGATCCCAGTGCGTATTTGAAGTTCCGCAATTCTCGGCGAAACGGATTTTGAACTGAAAGAGAAAATTCAAAGGCCTGTTTGACGACGCCAAGCGGAAATGGGAAGGTATTTTTACGGAGGAAAGCAAAATTTTGCTCTCGCCTTCCCATCTTGCCGTCTGTGTTGCCACGCTTCCAGGATATCAAACTGTTCAATAACAACTGGATGTGGTTGACGATGCCTTTGAATACCTGATGAGCAAGGCACAAAAGGGCGAAAAGAGTAAGTATTTCACGCCGCGGTATGATTGATATGTGCGTGAAGATGATGAATCCGACCGTGGGCGACAAAATCATCGACACAGCCTGCGGCAGCTCCGGCTTTACCGTCCACAGCATCTTCAAAGTATGGAAAGACATTCGCCGCGAAGACCGGAGGGCGAAGGGTTCACGGCGGCGCAGCGCGTACCGGAAGAGACCAATTTTGTGCCGGGACAATGTGTTTTGCCATCGATTTCGATGAAAAAACGGTTCGCGTAGCTCGCACGCTGAACCTGATTGCCGGAGATGGGCGGACAAAACGTCCTGCATCTGAATACGGATTGGATATTCCCGCTGGAACAGAGATCACCAAACAGGATGACTGGAACGATACCTACAACGAGGGCTTCAAAAAAATTAAAGAAGCTGCAGCCGAAAAACAGCAGCGATTATAGCCGTTCCAGTTCGATCTCGTCATGGCCAACCCTCCGTTTGCCGGGGATATCAGGAAAACACAATTATCTCCCGATACGAGTTGGGCAGGAGCCCAATCGGAAAATGGCAGAACAAGGTCATTGCAGGGATATCCTCTTTATTGAGCGCAACCTGAACTTCCTGAAGCCGGGCGGACGCATGGCTGTCGTTCTGCCACAGGGCGGTTCAATAACAGCACCGATCGGGCGCTCCGGAATATATTGCAGAGCGCTGCCGCATTCTCGCTGTCGTCGTCGCTTGCATGGAAATGTTTTCAAGCCGCATACAGGAACGAAACACCTCCGTCCTGTTTGTTCAGAAGTGGGACGATACGCTGTGCCGAAAAAGAGGATTATCCGATTTCTTCGCTGATAAGAAGCCAAGCAAGGACTCCTCCGGCGATAAGCTCTGTTGGCAGATCCGAGACCGGTTTGCCTGCCTTGAATAAGCACAATCATCTGATCGTCGACCACGATGTACCAGCTCTCTATGTGAAGCGGACGGGACGGAGGGTAACGCTCGCGCGGGGATCGCGGAAACGCTATGAATTTGCAAAGAGAAGGCTTTAGTTTTTCAGTAAGCCCATCCGTTGAACCTTTCAATGAAGCCAGATACAAGGCGATTGATGGATGGGCTGGACACTTGGAAGAGATACAGCTTGCGAACAGAGAAAACATTCACCCTGGGGCGGAATATTGCAGGAAAGGTCTATGTCAGTACGCTGGATACGATAAAGAAATTAAACCATGTGACGCTGCAAGGCATGTCGAATCTGATCACCGACGGGAATACTGGCTCACCGATTATCAGAGTCCGGAATTCTTTATTTGCTGAGCAGAAAGCGTTCAGGAGGCTATATCGACACTTCAAAATACCGTTTATTACGCCCGGAAAGAATACCGAGCTTCAGGCGCTCAATTCATCAGGAGATCATTGTCGTCACCAAAACCAGCGTATACTTCGGAAAAAGCGCGAGTTATTCCCGGCCATTCGGAAGAAACCAATATGATGATTGCGCACGTTGGAAAAATCAAAGCTGAAAAGCGGGTACAAATCCATATTGACGCTTCTCAGCAGCAAATACGGATATTACACCAGCTGAGACGGCGCGGGATCAAAACCACCCGGCGGAGATGATAAAGCTGGTGGAGTTTTCCGGGAGTATGAGTGCCGGTTTTTCCGGATCGGTTGGACGAGAAAGTCAGAAGAATCGCAATCATGGCGACAGGATATTGTCTGCATCCGTGGATGTGATGGAAGGAATAATGAATCGGCGGCGCTTTTAAAGGCAGTTGGGTTTCAAGCTGCCGTGTCTTCAATTCAGGCTGTGCCATTCGGTCGTTGGGTTCCTATTGCCGTTCCGGCCGTGCGGCCGCAGGGGTACTATCAATAGCCGAAATGCAAAGCGGTCGAAGAGCTGGGAACCTGGATCGGCAGCAGCGGAAACGCGCTGGTCTACGGCGGCTCCAGATCCGGACTGATGGGTGCGATCGCGGACAGCGTTTTGCTCTCTGGCGGTGAAGTGACCGGCGTCGAGCCGCGGTGCTTCATCGAAAACGAATTCCAGCACGACGGCCTGACCAGGCTGATCGTGACCGAGGACATGACGGAGCGCAAACGCAAAATGATCGAGCTCGGCGATGCCTTTATCGCCTTCCCCGG
>VOFG01004572.1_pt1 | contig 26569 bp, 48 predicted proteins | sample 5384171 | NCBI WGS metagenome assembly VOFG01 (sample SAMN12384726, study PRJNA508395) | human gut metagenome | isolation source: healthy gut F | host: Homo sapiens | reverse complement strand
ACCATAACACTTATCACTTGTCACATTTTGATCCAACCACTTTAAATGGATCTTTAGTTGCTTTTGTATTGCTACGCCCACAATTAACATGGCATTGCCAAAGAACAACACATATAAGATTACAAGTAATTTGAATTGCTCTTCTGGGATATAATACCAGCCATCATCCAGCACTTTCTCTCCAACAAAGAAAAATTATCGACGCGAACGATAAGGGCAAATATAAATGACTAAGATGCGTTTTCTTATCACTTTTTTCTATTTGTAAAACCCTATCAATCTATTTTAAAATGAATGATGTGGCTCTTCCTGTTGAATGATCCTCCGCCACCATTTCCATAATCTTCCCATCCTTATCTGTTCCAAGTCTCCACGGAACAAACGTTTTAGACTGCCATTAATAAACTGTCTCTGCAGGAGAGTTATACACTGGCTAAAAAAAAAAAAAAAAAAAAAAAAAAAAAAAAAAAAAAAAAAAAAAAAAAAAAAAAAAAAAAAAAAAAAAAAAAAAAAAAAAAAAAAAAAAAAAAAAAAAAAAAAAAAAAAAAAAAAAAAAAAAAAAAAAAAAAAAAAAAAAAAAAAAAAAAAAAAAAAAAAAAAAAAAAAAAAAAAAAAAAAAAAAAAAAAAAAAAAAAAAAAAAAAAAAAAAAAAAAAAAAAAAAAAAAAAAAAAAAAAAAAAAAAAAAAAAAAAAAAAAAAAAAAAAAAAAAAAAAAAAAAAAAAAAAAAAAAAAAAAAAAAAAAAAAAAAAAAAAAAAAAAAAAAAAAAAAAAAAAAAAAAAAAAAAAAAAAAAAAAAAAAAAAAAAAAAAAAAAAAAAAAAAAAAAAAAAAAAAAAAAAAAAAAAAAAAAAAAAAAAAAAAAAAAAAAAAAAAAAAAAAAAAAAAAAAAAAAAAAAAAAAAAAAAAAAAAAAAAAAAAAAAAAAAAAAAAAAAAAAAAAAAAAAAAAAAAAAAAAAAAAAAAAAAAAAAAAAAAAAAAAAAAAAAAAAAAAAAAAAAAAAAAAAAAAAAAAAAAAAAAAAAAAAAAAAAAAAAAAAAAAAAAAAAAAAAAAAAAAAAAAAAAAAAAAAAAAAAAAAAAAAAAAAAAAAAAAAAAAAAAAAAAAAAAAAAAAAAAAAAAAAAAAAAAAAAAAAAAAAAAAAAAAAAAAAAAAAAAAAAAAAAAAAAAAAAAAAAAAAAAAAAAAAAAAAAAAAAAAAAAAAAAAAAAAAAAAAAAAAAAAAAAAAAAAAAAAAAAAAAAAAAAAAAAAAAAAAAAAAAAAAAAAAAAAAAAAAAAAAAAAAAAAAAAAAAAAAAAAAAAAAAAAAAAAAAAAAAAAAAAAAAAAAAAAAAAAAAACTAACATGTGCTCAGGGCTGTAAAAGAACACACCGCTTAAAAATCCGATTCCACTGTTACTTAATTCCCACAAGAGTTGGCGGCAAATGTGGTTCGTAATATTCGAACCTCTTGGGCTCTGTTCTTTGTTCTTCCAAAAAGACTTCATCCAAAAGACCAGTATCAAATCGAGATCTCCAAACCAGGGGATTAATATCTTTGCGGAATACTTCGTAACGCTGAATCAGTGGAACTTTATCAAACCAATACGAATCTTAATGGCAATAAATACTACAATAGGAATAACGCCCCAATATTTTTAAGATCTCCGCCCATCAGTTCATGTTTGCTCATTGAATTCTCCCCTTTTGTTCCACTGGGAAGAGGTTTAACTTCCTATCCAATTTAAATCTTGCGAAATATTTTTTCGTCTTTTAATTTGTAATACTGCTTTCAATTCTTTTTGCAAAAAATTCCTCTCAAGAATCCTTACTCCCTGCCGAGAAAGGCATGCCCGTTCTTCATGACGACTGCCTGTTTTACGTTTGTTAACATTGCCCGTCTCTTTTCTTTTTGATGTGTCGGTATCTTTTAAGAAAGTCTGGCATATGGTATAAACCATTTTATACAAAATGCCGTATAAAACTTTATCTGTTATCAGGATCGGTTACCAGATATTTGAGTGCCTCAATATTGCTCCATGGAACCGTGACCCTTATTGACGCAAAAATCCGTATCCCGGGAAGTCTTGTCATATTCAACCATCATTCTGTCCCTTTGTGACCTTGGCAACAATGCTGGGCTGCAATGGATCGCTCTTGGCATCTCCCTTGATGATCGAACCTGCGGGATCGTCACCTGCGATCGTCACTGCATCGTTGAGAAGAAGCTGCGGAGTGACTTTAAGTTTACTGATTGCCTCCCGCATCGCCTCGTAAGTTGCCTGGAGAATGTTGATCTCATCGATCCTCTGTGGACTTGCCATGCCGATGCCTACCGCACAGCTTTCTCCATGATGACATCATTAAGCTCTTCTCTTTGTTTGCGTCAGTTTTTGGAATCATTCCAGATACAAAATATCGTGATCCTTCAGCAAAATCACCGCACCTGCAACCACGGACCGGCAAGCGGGCCTCTCCCACCTCATCAATCCCGCAGAGATATCCCAGATGTTCATATTCATGCTCATAGACCTTCATCTGCTTCCATGCAGGCAAGCTCCTTCTGATGTTCTCCCTTTCTTCTGATGCTGTTCAATAATCTTTCTGCACCCCGTTCTGTTATCATCCGCATATTTTGACAAGGCATCCCACTCTTCCTGGCTGCGGCAAATTCTGCCTTGATTTCTCAATCTTTTTGCATGTTATTTTTCTCACCAACACCATTCAAGAGTAATTCGTCGATCTTGCCTCCGCGGAAATCGTCAAAATCAGCCGAAGTTTTGGCATAGTCCAGTTCTTCTCCCTTTTCAGGCAGCCTCGCTCTGGCAATTGCCTCAGAGTTCTCAAGTGGCGTACCTTCCCTCAGCAAATCTGATAACGTTTCTCAAGAATCTCCCGGATATTTTTTCCGTTTCTCGATCAGCCAGAGAGCCAGTTCTTCGATATTCAGAATATCATCCTTTATAGAACCGATGTACGCAAGACGCATTCCAACTTCCTGATCCTCAAATTTGGGCCAGAGAATCCCAGGGTATCCAGAAGCTCCACATTCTTGTTCAGGCGAATCCACTGCTTGCCCTTGGTTACACCTGGCTTGTTGCCTGTTTTGGCGCAGGCTCTTCCAGCAAAGTATTAATAAAAAGTGGACTTGCCAACGTTGGGGAATTCCTACTACCATGGCGCGGATGGGACGGTTCTTGATTCCTCTTCTTCTGTCCCGCTCTGTTTTCTCCTTGCAGGCTTCCTGGATCACATTCTGGATCATTTTCATTCCCGAACCGCTTCGGAATCCACCTTCACCACAGAAATCCCTTTCTCTGAAAATATTCCTTCCATGCTTCATTCTGGCTTCATCTCCAAGGTCTGATTTATTCAAAGGATCAGCCTTGCTTTATTTTTTTCCAAGTTCATCGATATCCGGGTTTCTGCTGAAAGAGGTACGCTGGGCATCCACAAGTTCGATCACCAGATCTATCAGCTTAATGTCCTCCTGCATCTGTCGCTTTGCCTTGGTCATATGACCGGGATACCACTGTACGTTCATATCTTCTTAACCTTTCATAAAACCAAAACTTCTTCATCGGCGAGCAGGTAAACCACAGCTTACCTGACAATGTATCGTTTCTTCACATTTCCAATATCTGCATATCGGCTGTCCTCACTGTTGTTCCGTTTGTCTCCCAGGACGAAATATCCCCAGATTCCCAGAGAGATAGCTGTGGTGGAAGCCAGTCCTGCATTGCTGATTTTGGGGAAACTGTCCTTACCTTCTTCATATGTTTTTCCGTCGATCAGGATCTTGCCATTCGAATCTGGACCGTTCCCCAAGCCCGATCACTCTCCGATATGAAGAGCCGCATCATCACTGGCACTCGTCCTGAAAAACGATCAGATCGCCTCTTTCCGGCGATGAAAATTTATATACTGCTTTATTTATAAAAAACGATCTCCTACAGAAATTGTCAGGTTCCATTGAACTCTCCTGCATGGTCACAGTCTGAAACATCATCAGGTGCCACCACTGCTGCAAACACCAGTGTTACCACAATCTGAAAGATCCACTTCAGGAATTCCGCGATCTTCTGATCTTCCAGTTTGCCTTTAATTCAAGAACCTTTGAGTGTTCTTTCCAGTTCTGTATATTCATATCTGCTCTCTCCATAATGGAAAAGAGGGACAATAGCTGTCGTTATTGTCCCTTCTTTTAAACCTTTGAAATTTTCAGATAAAACTACATTATCTAACGCGTTCTTTAACTTTTGCAGCTTTACCTACGCGGTCTCTCAGGTAGTTCAGCTTAGCACGGCGAACTTTACCCTGACGGATAACTTCTACCTTAACAACGTGTGGGGAATGAAGCGGCCATGTCTTCTCAACACCAACACCGTTGGAGCTCTTTCTTACTGTGAAAGTTTCTCTTTGTGCTTCCACCCTGTTTCTAAGAACAGTTCCTCGAAAACCTGAACTCGCTCACGGTTTCCCTCTTTGATCAGAGCGTGTACTCTTACTGTGTCACCAACGCGGAACTGCGGTACTTCTGCTTTTAACTGAGCAGACTCAATGTTTTTGATAATGTCGTTCATTTTATTCTCTCCTATTCTTATCTGGATGTTCTAATACATGACTCTGTAACAGAGGACCATCTTTTTACAACGAAAATAAGTATACTATAAAAAAATATTCCGATTGCAAGCAGTTTTTATTTTATGTTTAATTACCGGATGCAGTATCGGAAGCAGTGGTCGCATCGGAACTGCTCAAAATCTGATTCAGCTCATCGATCATCTCTTCGTCCTTCAGACGGAACTTGATCTCAACACGTCTGGAAGCATCCTTATCTACATTTCCATCTGCGTCAAGGACAGGATTGCCATGGAATGTCCGTTTACTGTCAGATAATTCTGAAGATTTGCCTCTTGGTCTGGAATCAGGAAATTCCCCCTGAATGTCCAGAAGATACTGTGCCACTGCCAGGGATCGTCTGCTGGGACAGTTCCAGGTTGTACGCTGTAATCACCATCTGTATCGGTATAACCGTCAATGATGATCTCTGCAAGATATTTCATATAATCATCCTGCAGAAGCACCTTACAGTAGATCGGAAGGATCTGTTCCAGTGCCTGTTTACCGGCATCGGTCAACTCCGCCTGATCATAATCAAACATAACGCTGGCATCCAGTGTCAGTGCACCTGTCTGGGCATCCAATATCCACACTGATATTGTTGTTCCTGGAACTCATTCTTCAGAGCCTCTATAACATCTGCCTTGACACCAATAATCTGATCGATCTGTGCCTGCTGGTTCTTAAGCTGTGAGTCTTGGTATCCAGTGCAGACTGTCTGCTTTGCTGTTGCTTCCTGTTCCTTGAGCTTGGCTGCCAGTGCGTTCAGCTGCTGTTCCTGTTCCTCAAGCTTCTCCTGCTGGGTCTTGAGCTGCTCGTCCTGATTCTTAAGCTGCTCGTCCTGATTCTGGATCGTTCCTTCCTTCTCATTCAGGGCATTCTGCTTGGCAAGAAGCTCTGTGTATATTCCTCCTGAAGTGCGAGTTTCTCATCTCTCTCCTGGATACTCTCGTTATAGCTTTTCTGAGCCTGAAAAGAGTCACACACATCATCAGTATGAGAAGAAGAACTCCCGCCATCATATCAGAATAAGGAACGCCAGACATTGAAGCCGTTGTTTTCTGATTTTTTCTTTCTTTGCGCATCTGTTCTCCTATTCTATCTGAATATACCAAATTTGCCTTTCTGTGTCCCTTGGTCAGTTCTTCATGTTCTTGTTGAGTTCTTCAAAAGTAACTGCTGCTGTTCTCCCTGCTGTTCAGGTTCTTCCAGTTTGTCCAAAGACTGTTTCTGTCCATCTTGACCGGAAGAAAGGGTCACATCTCTTGTGTTTGCTGCCGAAATATCCGCAAGAAGACGGCGTACCTGATCCATGGTCTTGTAAGACAGTTTCTGGTAATTCATAAATTCCTGAATCTTGCATCAAATTCTCCGCCCACCTGACGGTTTGCCTGTGCAAGCCTGGATTACGCCTGCCCTTTGCGGAAATGCGATCCATTCTCAATAGTGCAGCAGCTGTCTCCACATATTTCTGCATGGTCTGGTTACATGCAACCCAGAACTTGGCAGAAGAAGATTCCTCTTCCCTTCAGATAATCCACAACATGCTGGTAATCTGCCTGCTGTTCCTTCTGGATCGTCTGATTATCGGAAGAATGCGGTCTGCCCTGTCGACATATTCCGTCTGTGCCATACTGGTATCTCTCCAGCATGGTACGCATGTTGCGCTCATGCTCTTCGTATAGGTCTCACTGAGCTGTCTGCTCATAGACTGATAGAGGCAGTCGTATAAGTTGGCATTGTCCGTCTGAGCGTCTTTAAGCTGGTAAGTGCCAGCCAAAATCACTCAAACTGTGATTGAAAGAATTGTTCATTTCCTTCAAAACTATCCAATATCTCCCTGATCGCATCCTCCTGGCATTTCGGTCACAGAAGATACCAGCACATCGAGAGAATCGTTCATCTTCTGGAAAGTCGGAGTGATGACTTTCTCAAAGCTGTCTGCCATCTGCACAGAGAATTTCTCTGCCATCTGTTCCATGGCTGCTGTCTGCAGTTCTTCTGGCTTGCAACCAGGATATTCATAGATTCATTCTCTGCAGTCGGCATGACATATGTATGGAATCGATCAAGAAATTCTGAAGTTCCTGTCATTGAAGAATACTCTGACTTCATGCCAAAGGTATAGACGATGGAAATCGCAATACCATAAATAGAAGTCAGGAACGCTACCTTGATACCGTCTACCAGAGAAGCCACAGACCGATGTTGTGGCATTGCCTCATAGTCTGTAGGTTCAAATTCTTAAGTCCCCATACAAGACCTACGAAAGTACCAAGGATACCAAGGCTGGTAAAGATATCCGGCACCATTTCAGAAGACGCTTGTGGACATGTTCATCCATATCGTCCTCATTCAGATACTCCTCGATATCACCGATTCCTTCATGACTCTGTGAATCGTCCGTAAAGCCTGCATCTTCTCATCAAGATATCGCTGATGAAAAAGTTCCATTCAAGCAAGAAACCTTATCTGCATCAACCTTTCCCGGAGACTGAAATACATTTCTGATCTCATCTGCCGCATCGCTCAGTGCCCTGGAAAGATCATTCATACGGAACATTCCGCCAAACATCCCGGCAATATAGGTAACTGCCATGATCCCCAGAAAGCAGAAGTTATAAATCAGTATACTGGCAGCTCCGCGTGCCAACATAAAGGGTCATTCCGACAGCCGCTGTTTTTCTACAACTGCCAGAAAAACATTACGTTTAACACCTTTTTCTCATAAGCCAACCTCCTTATTGTCTATTATCATATCATACCATTTTTTTGACGAACAAGCTGTTTTCTCTACTTTATGCCAAAAGCCTCATCAATTTGAACACATTTCTAGGCAGCTCACAGACCGTACTCTGATCTTTACAAAAAACAGCCCAGGCATAATTTCCGGTCATAAAAAATCTCAGGCCTGTCTTATCTGTTTTATTTACACATATACTTTATCTTCTTCCAGGAAGGACTGCCTGTCCATCCCTTAACCTCACAACATTCACGCTGCAGTTCGGCGGCACGCATCCATGCCAGAAATTCTCCGGATCCTGATACACATTCTGCAAAAGCGCTCTTACCGCGCACCCGTGGGATGCGATCAGAATTGTTTTGTCCAGAGAGGGAAGGATCATGAATCTTTTCGCAATCCCAGAAATCCTTCGTCCTTGCAAGAATATCTGCAATGTTTTCTCCGTGCTTTGGGCGTTTAAACTTCCATGGATCCGTAAAAACTTCTCCATCTCCGGATTCAGATACTCATGGCATGCATTAAAGCAGACTCCCTCCAGCTCACCGAAATTGATTTCCCTGGATCCTTTTGTCCTCGGTGACCGTTGGAACTTCTCCAGCCTGACTGTTCAAGGATCAGTTCTGCCGTCTTTCTGGCTCTCGCAAGAGGGCTGCTGAAAACAGATGTCAAACCGGGACATCTTTTAATGCTTCTCCCGTTTTCTCTGCAAGCAGGATACCATTTGGAGCGAGTGGGATATCTGCCGCCCCCTGCACCTTATGAAGCTTCGTTCCATACAGTCTCCCCATGTCGTACCACATAAAAAGTTTCATCAGCTTCTCAACTCGATTCAAGAGCAGTAAGACCATTCAGAATCTTCTTCATTGCTGCTGTGATCTCAGCCTCTTCCAGAGTTTTGTCATGATCACGGAATACAACAGAGTATGCCATGGATTTGTATCCTGCCTTGATCTGTGCACCCTCATAAATATCAAACAGCTGATAGGATTCCAGGATTTTTCCGCCCCTCTGTTCCAGAACGTCCTCGATCTGTCCTGCAAGAACGTGCTTCGGAACAACCATGCTTAAGTCACGGGTAACTGCCGGATATTTTTGCGATTCCGGTAAATTTATGGTTGAATCCGCAGAATTCAAGGATATCCAGAATGTCGATCACTGCAACATAAGTTCTGTCTCCGATTCCATAATTATCAGCAACGAGCGGATGTACTTCTCCAAGATATCCGACTACTACACCTTCATAGATGATGTTTGCCTGTCTGCCCGGATGCAGGTAGGTCTTTTGCTGTCCGGTTCGTATAATTTTTTCTTCATTCCGATTTCTCGAAAAATTCTTCGATCACACCCTTCATGTCAAAGAAATCGCCTTCTCCGTACATTCCAAGTGTAAACTGCATTCTTTCGTCCGGCAGTTCTGTCAGTGGAAGTGCCTTTGGCAGATAAATTTAGCCAGTTCGTAGAGACGGACATCTTTTTTTTCTGTTATAGTTTATTGCCAGGGAAGTCAGCATTCCATTCAAAGTTGTATGTACGCATGATACTGTAATCTTCTCCCAGCGGGTTATTGATTGTGATCACTTTGCGAAGTTCACTGTCCTCCGGAACGAAGCTTGTCGAATACCTTCGGGCTTTCAAATGAATAAGTCATTCCCTGGCTGAAAGCCGCAATATTCTGCGATATCTCTTGCCACATTTTCAATGCGGAGTTTAAACGGAATTTTCCTGTGGTAGCTTCTCCTGTCGGAAGTGTTGTCGGGATCTTGTCATATCCGAAGAATCTTGCAACTTCCTCTGCAACATCTGCCATGCAGGGATATCCTGACGGAAAGTAGGTGCCACGATCTCGTTTGTCTCTTCATCAATTCAGTTCCACCTTTTGCAAGGTATGCAAGCATTTCTTCTTTTGTGAATGTCTGTTCCAAGAAGTTGCATTGATTCTTTTCCGGCTCAAACGGTACTCTGGAAGGTTCTCTTCTTCTTGCATACATCAACCATTCCTCCGACAACTTCACCGGCTCCCAGTTCTTCCATCAGCTGGCATGCACGGTCGATGGCTGCCTTTGCATTGTTCGGGATCAAGACCCTTCTCGAATTTACCGGATGCATCGGTACGAAGACCGATTTCTTGAAGAAAAGACGGATGTTTGTTCCATCAAAGCATGCTGCCTCAAAAAGAACATGTCTGAACATCATCTGTAACCATGGAATTTTCTCCACCCATGATACCTGCGATACCGATGGATTTTTCTCCATCACAGATCATCAGAACAGATCATCCATTTCTCTTTCCTGACCATCCAGTGTTACGAATTTTTCTCCTTTTTTCTGCACGGCGGACCATGATCTCTTTTCCTTCAATCGTATCAAGGTCATATGCATGCATTGGCTGTCCGTATTCTTCCATTACATAGTTTGTGATATCAACAAGGTTGTTGATAGGACGGATTCCTACGGAAGAAAGTCTTCTCTGCATCCATTTTGTTGAAGGTCCGATCTTTAATTTTTTACAACTCTTGCACATATCTTGGGCAAAGTTCCGGATCCTCTACAGTTACTTTGATATAATCAGATGCATTCTCATCGTTTCCTGTTGGTTTTACTGCCGGAGGGGATAGAATTTTTTATTAAAAGTAGCTGCTGCCTTCTCTTGCGATACCAACCACGCCGTAGCAGTCTACACGGTTGGATGTGATCTCGTATTCAAAACAACATCATCAAGACCGAGTGCTTTGATCGCGCTCTCGCCTACAACTGCATCCTCCGGGAAGATGTAGATGCCGTATTCCGGTGCTTCCGGATACATTTCTCTTGTGCTTCCCAGTTCTTCGATGGAGCACATCATTCCATAAGATTCAACACCACGGAGTTTTCCTTTTTTGATCTTAATCCCGCCAGGAGCTGCTTTGCCGTCATGGCCGCCTGCAACACGTCCGCCGTCTAAGAACAACCGGTACCTTTGTCTCCTTCTTTGACATTCGGGGCACCTGTTACGATCTGAATGGTCTCTGTTCCGATGTTTACCTGGCAGATGATGAGTTTGTCTGCATCAGGGTGTCTTTCTATTTTTTCAATCTGTCCGATCACGATCTTTTCAAGGTCAGCATCCAGTTTTCGAAGCCTTCTACCTTTGTTCCTGACAGTGTCATGGCATCTGTGTATTCCTGGGCTGTTACATCCAGATCCGGCACATACATTTTAATCCAGGACATTGATGTATTCATGTTTTTATATCCACCTTTCGAATTTTTTTATAAAAGGTAACTGTTCAGTACTTGAGTCAAAATGCATTCCAAATCACCTTCGGTGATGGCAACTGTTTTAAAAGCAAAAACGCCTCTACTACCTTCTGAATAGTTACGTTTTCGTTTAGATTACATGTTTCCTTTCTGCTGTGCAATTAGAACTGTTTTAAGAATCTGATATCATTTTCGTATAGAAGAAGTCTCATATCATCGATCTCGTACTTCAGAAGTGCGATACGTTCAAGTCCTACACCGAATGCGAATCCTGTGTATTCTTCCGGATCAATGCCGCACATTCTCGAGTACGTGTGGGTGAACCATACCACAGCCGAGGATTTCGATCCAGCCTGAACCTTTACAGAAACGGCAGCCTTTTCCGCCACACTTGAAGCATGATACGTCAACCTCTGCACTCGGCTCTGTAAATGGGAAGTGATGTGGTCTGAATTTTGTCTTTGTCTCTGGTCCGAACAATTCCTGTTGCAAACTACTGACAGAGTTCCCTTTAAGGTCTGCAAATGTAATGTTCTTGTCGATGACCAGACCCTCGATCTGATGGAAAGATGGGGAATGGGTTGCATCCACCTCATCAGAACGGAATACTCGGCCAGGTGCAATCATACGGATCGGAAGCTTGCCTTTCTCCATAGTACGCGCCTGAACCGGTGAGGTCTGTGAACGAAGAAGGATAGAATCTATTGATAAAGAAAGTATCCTGTTCGTCACGTGCCGGATGGTTTTCAGGGATGTTCAGTTTAGTGAAGTTGTAGTCCGCATACTCTACCTCCGGTCCCTCTACAATCTCATAGCCCATACCAATAAAGATACGCTCCACCTCTTCCAGGGCGATGCTGTTGGGATGACGATGTCCGATCATTGCCTTCTTTGCCGGAAGTGTAACGTCGATCACTTCTGCTTTCATTTTTTCTTCATGAAGTGCTTCTTCTAATTTCTTTCTGGTTTAGCTTCCAGATGTTCCTCGATCTTAGTTCTTGTCTCATTTTACCATCTGTCCGACTTTCGGACGGTCTTCCGGTGCGACATCTTTCATGCTTTTTAAAATTGCTGTCAGTTCACCTTTAACTGTTCAAATGGCAGTATCCCGCGAGGTGTTTTGGCATATATTTTGACTCGTAAAAATCTTTTGTTAACAGGAACATTACGGAGTATTTTCCTATAAAGTAAAAAAGACCCCATCCCTGCCCTGAAAGGTACGAAGTCATGATCCACCACCCTGTTTCCTGCTAAATGCAGGCACTTGATCGTCATGCTTAACGCGCATCAACGTCATCTCCTACTGAAAAAGTTCAGAGATGAAGTCCGGCGGGAAAATGAGAAACTGACTGAACTTAAGGAGCTTACAGCCGCTGCATCCCCTCTCTCTGAAAGAAAACAATTTCCTTGAAACGCCTTCAAAGCCTTTTGACTTATCTTTTCCTTACTATGCTTCATAGTGAAAAAATCTGTCAAGATTTTTGGTCCATCTGCCATACCGTAAGCTGTGCCTGGCGGAACTGATTCTCAAAATAGGCATTGATCTCCGCACCATAAAGGCAAAGGTTCATGCAGCAGTACAGCCACAGCATGACCATGATCAAGCCGACAGACTTCCGTACATATTGCTGAAGTTCGGGAAAATGTAAAATACAGAGAAAAAAAGTAGGAGAACAAAGACCATCGACTGCTATGATAAACGCTCCGGAACCTGACTTTTAAGAGAAGCCTTTGCTGTTTGGAAGGATACCGATACAGACCAGAAATACAAGAAACAATACTACAAACACCAGGAAGGTCTTGGCACCGATCAAACCGTCCCAGTATTCTCGCCAGAAATGGTGCATAGATCACAAGCAGCTGAGTGTATACGGTTTCCATGACCAGCAACAAAGGCTTATGATAATTGCGATCACAAACAGAAACATATACAGCATGGAGTATAATCTGTTCGTCAGCCAATTTCGGGTTTCCTTTACATGGTAAATAACATTCAGACCCGCGATCAGAGACTGCATACCCTTACCTGAGGACCACAGTGCAAAAAGTGCTGAGATTGGTACGACCGCCGCACTCCTTGTGAATACCTCTGCAATGATGCTGAGGACAAAATCCTGAAGGTTTGTCGGAACAAACCCTGGACCGCCTGCCTGAGCATTCTGTAGGTCAGCGGGTATATTGAACCAGTGCGGTGAGGACCAGCACAAAGGGATAAACGACATGATCAAAAGTATGCCGCCTGTGCAGCGTAGGGCACCGATATGGTCGGTTTTGATCTGTCCATGAATCCCAGGATCAGCTGCACAACGCCTTGACTTTTTATTTTTCTTCTTTTTCTCTCCTAATCCATAAGTTTATCTTCTATTTTAGCATAGTTTGTATAATGTGACAAGTTTTTGGTTCGTTTTCGTCATAATTTATCAACTTTTCGTAACTGTTCACAGGTAATATCCCTGAGGTGTTTTTGTTGGATATGGCAAAATTTTTTTGGGGCAAATGCCATCACCGAAGGTGATTTGAAATGCATTTTATTTCTGTTACTGTGAACGGAGTGAACAGCAACTATTTCACCTGTTCACGGCATCTTAATCCCGCTCTACAAACTGTCAGAACTTGTCTCCTCAAGAAAAAAAATATTCCAGGATTTCCTCCAGCTATATCCTTCTTTTTGCCATCTCATTTGCGGCAGTCTGGCTCATTCCCACGCCATGCCCGTAGCCTCCGCCCTTCAGCGTTACCCATCCGCATCCTGGCTTCAGAATTTCAAAATAGGCACTGGGAGAAGCTTTACTTCGTCCACTGTGCTGCCGTTTTTTCTGTGATCCGGCATCCCCGGGCGAAAGAAATTTCTATAGGTATTCCCCATTCAGGTTCTGGCTTCCGCCCTCTGTCGCGACTGCAAGCTCTGTCACCGCACCGCTCTGGCTTTTTTTCTGGACAGAAACAGATTTCAGGCCTTCCTGTCAGTTTCAGAAGTGAGGCGGCTTTTTCTTCCAGATTTGACCAGGGGATTCTGACCTCCCATGCACCCAGGGTTCCTTTTCATCAAATTTACAGGGGACACTCTGCAGCCAGGACGCGGCTTTATGAGCTCCCCCAGATTTCATCCGTACTGGTCACTCCGGCAGGGGTCGAAAAATAATACGCCTCCACCGGCTGACCATCCTGGCAGATGATCTTCCCTTTTTGTTTCTTCCACGGCTCTGGAAGAAGCCTCCTGCGGTGCTATGTTCTGATAAACCTGGCAGCTCACACTGTCATCAACATCCGCGCCATACTCAGAAAAACCGGCCTCCTGCATCTGTTTCCATGCATAAGTCCTCGCGCAGACTGCCTGTGCTTTGAGAGCTTCCATCTCATAGGCAGAAGGCATTTCACTCGGAACAACAGCTTTGAGATATTCCTCCAGAGGAAGGATATTGATCAGCAAAGTCCCTCTTCACACGGTCGGATTTCCATTCTCCCACTGTATACAGGCATACCGTACTGTCTGTTGATCGATGGAATGCCAATGCCGTTTTCCTGCTCCGGGATTGAAATAATTTCTCTTCTGCCATGCAGGATTTTTTTGCCTCATATACCGTCTCTTCTTCATCCAGGGAAATTGTCACAGAATCATGATATACAAACTGAAAATCAGAATCCCGTAAGTACTACCCTAATCTCAGGTTCTGACCTGTGTTCTTTCATCTCTCCAGTTGCTGTGCTGCCATACACACACATTTTATTCAACAGCACCACAAGTAAAATTACATTCACATAAAAAAATCTGGTTTTCCTCATAATCCATTATATGAAGAAAACCAGAAATCATAGCTGTTATTTAAATTATCTGTTATCTGTGAACAATTATGATTATTTCCTTACAGAGAATCTGTAGACTGTTTCAGAATAATACCTCTCGCCTGCTTCCAGAATCGGAGAATGGAAGTTCTCTACATTGACAGCGTTCGGCTCAACCTGAGTCTCCCAGGCAGAAGGCCTCGCGTTTATTGTAAACATGTCCGTTCTTACCGTGCTCATCCTCCACGAAGTTTGCCGCATAGAACTGTACGCATGGGCAATCTGTAAGAACATCCATCTGGATACCGGATTTCTCTGACCACGCAGAAGCGATCTCACGGATGCTCGCCTTGTTGTATCCGTCTGTCACATAATTGTGGTCAAAACCACCGGTAAATCTAAGCTGTTCAAAGTCAGCCTCGATATCTCTGCCAATTTGCTTCGCAGTTCGAAATCCATCGGAGTTCCCTCAACAGATGCATTCTCGCCAAGCGGAATGAATCCTCACGGACCGGAGTGTATTCCTGCGCATGGATGGTAAGATACTGATCCATCGCAGTTCCACTTCCCTCTCCATTTAAGTTGAAGTAGGAATGATTTGTCATATTGGCAACGGTTGCCTTATCACTTACGCCGAAATAAACAATACGAACTGCATTCTCCTCTGTCAGCTCATAAGTAACAGATACCTCAAATTCTCCCGGAAATCCATTCTCACCATCCGGACTGATTCTGGAAAAAGTAACGGCATTCTGCTTCTCCTCAACAGATGCATTCCACACATTTCTTCTCAAATCCATCCGGACCACTGTGAAGGTTATTCTGCCTTCATTCGGTGTCAGCTTCACTTCCTGACCATCGATCATAAATCTGGAATCTGCGATACGGTTGCCGCTTCTGCCGATGCATGCTCCGAAAAAGCATCCATTTACAAAATAACTCTCAAGATCATCATATCCAAGAACGACGTCTGTCAGTCTGCCATCCTTATCCGGCACGCAGATCTTCACCAGGATCGCACCATACTGTGAAACTTCTATGTAAGCCCCTGCCTTGTTCTCAATGTGATAAATATGCCTCCTCACCTGAAGGCAGATTTCAAAAAATCTTTCTCTGTTACCATGTCGGTTTCCCTCCCACTCGTTCTTCAAAAAAAAGCCATTATACATGGCTCATTCTTTCTTAATATACCCCGGAATGCCGTTCCTTCCATTTGACGCCTAGCTTTCGCCAGGTTGGGTGTCCTCAACTGATGATCTGCCTTCCACGACGAGAGGCCTGACATCACAGCAGCGATGTTGGATTCCCTATTAATAAATGTAGGTTCAAATAAAAAAGGGGCATCGCACATTCCAGGAATTTTCTTTTCTTGTTTTTATTGTACTCTATTGTATGCGATTTTTCAAACAGGAAATACCGAAAATATTTATTATTTTGCAACAAAATTAACGATCTTGTTCGGAACATAGATCTCTTTGATCAGATTCTTTCCTTCAAGGAAGGAAGCAATTCTCTCGTCTGCTTTTGCGATTTCGAAAGCTTTTTCTTTCTCACAGCCGTTCGGGATTACTATTGTTCCTCTTACTTTACCGTTTACCTGTACACCGATTTCTACAGTCTTGGCAATTGTCTTACCTTCATCGTATTTCGGCCATTCGGAAACTGCCAGTAAGACCTTCACCTCCGATGAATTCCCAGATTTCTTCGCAGAGATGCGGAGCAAACGGGCTTAAGAGCTTGATAAAGATCGCCCAGGTCATCTTTGCTGAGGCGTCCTTCTGCTGTGATCTCGTTAAGAAGAGTCATCAGGCTGGCGATCGCTGTGTTGAACTTCAGGTTCTCGATATCGGAAGAAACTTTCTTGATGGTACGGTGGATCTTCATTTCCAGTTCATCGGAAACAGGTTCCTCAGAAATGAGATCTGTCAGACCTGCCACACGGTCAAGGAATTTCTTGACAGCCTTTTTACAGAGCTGTCACTCCATGGAGTTGCTGCGCCGTAATCACCCATGAACAGTACATAGGTACGAAGAGTATCTGCACCATATTCTTCTACGATGTCAAGCGGGTCTACTACGTTACCCTTTTGATTTACTCATCTTTATCTCCATCCGGTCCGAGGATCAGTCCCTGGATGGAACGTTTTGCATATGGTTCCGGTGTGTTGACAACACCCAGGTCATACAGGAAATGATGCCAGAATCTGGAGTAGATCATATGTCTGGTAACATGCTCCATACCACCATTGTACCAGTCAACCGGCATCCAGTATTTCCAGTTTGTCCATATCAGCCAGTGCCTGTGTATTGTGCGGATCTGTATATCTCAAGAAATACCAGGATGAGCCAGCCCACTGCGGCATCGTATCAGTCTCTCTCTTTGCATCTGCCGCCGCACTTCGGGCAGGTGCAGTTTACGAAGGAATCGATCTTGCAAGAGGGGACTGTCCGTCTTCACCCGGCTCGAAGTCCTTTACATCCGGCAGACGAAGCGGAAGTTCGTTCTCCGGAACTGCCACAACACCGCAGTTCGGGCAGTGGATAGCGGGATTGGCTCACCCCAGTATCTCTGGCGGTTGAATGCCCAGTCTTTCATCTTGTACTGAACGCCTGCTTTACCAATGCCCTTCTTCTCAAGCTCTTCCAGCATGCGCTTGATGGAATCCTTTTTCTTGGTGTAGCCATTCAGGAAATCGGAGTTGATCATCTCGCCGTCACCTGTGTAGGCTTCTTTCTCAATATCGCCGCCCTTGATAACCTGGATAATGTCAATACCAAATTTCTTGGCGAAATCATAGTCTCTCTGGTCATGTGCCGGTACTGCCATAATCGCGCCTGTACCATATCCCATCATTACATAGTCTGCAATGTAGATCGGGATTTTCTTGCCGTTTACAGGGTTGATGCCCTCAAGGCCCTGGATGCATACACCTGTTTTGTCTTTTTACAAGCTGAGTTCTCTCGAAACTCTGTTTTCTTTGGCGCACTCATCACGGTATGCTTTGATCTCATCCATGTTTGCGATTTGGTCTTTGTATTTGTCAATGAACGGATGCTCCGGTGCGATTACCATGAAAGTAACACCAAACAGGGTATCCGGTCTGGTTGTATAAATCTGCAGTTTCTCATCGATTCCGTCGATGTCGAAGTTTACAAAAGCACCTGTGGATTTGCCGATCCAGTGGACCTGCTGCTGCTTTACGTTTGCAGGATAGTCAACATCATTCAGGCCCTTCCAGAAGTTTGTCAGCATACTGAGTGATGCGCAGATACCATACGTCTTTGGATTTCTGCACTACTTCGCTGTGACAGATATCACATTTACCACCCTGGCTGTCCTCATTGGAAAGAACGACCTTGACAGGCGGGCAGTAATTTACAAGAGTTCTGTCTCTCGAATACAAGACCTTTCTCAAACATTTTCAAAAAGATCCACTGTGTCCATTTATAGAAGTCCGGATCTGTCGTATCGATCACGCGGCTCCAGTCAAAGGAAAATCCAACTTTCTTTAACTGGTTGGAGAATTTCTATGTTCTCATCTGTGATGATACGTGGGTGTGTTCCTGTCTTGACTGCATAGTTCTCGGTAGGAAGACCGAATGCATCAAATCCGATCGGGAAAAAGTACATTGTATCCTTCCATACGACGTTTTCTGAAATAACCTCCAGACTTGGAATATGCTTTGATATGTCCTACGTGCATACCGGCACCGCTTGGATATGGGAACTCTACCAGACCATAGAATTTAGGTTTGTCACTGTTATCTTTGGCTTCGAAGACTTTGGCTTCTTCCCATTTAGCCTGCCACTTAGGCTCGATTTTTTAAAAAGTATTTCATTTCTATGGTTCCTCCAACATTGTTATCTAAAAACCAATTTTTAATTCAATAAACTGCTTTTGTCAATGGCTCTGTTGCAGTACTGGCGGCGATATGGAAAAAAAGTCCTTCGCCCCAGATCAATGAGGCGAAGGACTTTTGGTCATTCTGTCGATAATTTGTTGTCAGATTAGTTACTGTTCATCGTTCACATTAACTTGGTCAAAATGTCCATATCACCTTCGGTGATGGGATTTTATATGTTACATTTTTTGTCATATACATGACAAAACACCTCGCGGAATATTACCTGTGAACAGTTACTCAGATTATTCTTCGGCATCCAGTTTGCTTGCTCTGGCTTCGATTTCCTTGGTGCCTGAATATCATTCCGGAGCCTGCTCATAGCGTGCGAACTCATAGGAGAAGTCACCGCTTCCGCCGGTCATGGAGCGAAGTGTTGTGGAATATCCATAAATCTCAAGCTGCGGAACGTCCGCTTCGATGATGGTATTGCCTTCATGATCCGGGTTCATTCCAAGAACACGTCCACGTCTCTTGTTGAGATCGCCCATAACATCACCGGTGTTTTGTCCGGAACAGTGATCTTCATGCTTACGATCGGCTCTCAAGGAGTACAGGAGATGCGTCCATAAAGCCTTTCTTAAACGCCAGAATAGTTGCCATCTTAAATGCCATCTAAGAGGAATCTACCGATGATAAGATCCGTCGTAAAGTGTAGCCTTCACGCCTACTACCGGATAAGCAGCCAGAGGTCCCTTCTGAACGCTTTCCTGAAGGCCCTTCTCAACTGCCGGAAGTAGTTCTTCGAACAGCGCCGCCTACGACTACCTGCTCAAATTCATAAGGTGTCTCCAAGTCGCCTGATGGCTCGAAGCGCATCTTGACATGTCCATACTGTCCGTGTCCACCGGACTGTTTCTTATGTTTACCCTCTACGTCGGCATTCTTACGGATGGTCTCGCGGAACGCTACCTTCGGTTTGGAAAGTTCTACGTCTACTTTGTAGCGTTCTTTGAGCTTGCTTACTACGATATCAAGGTGCTGGTCGCCCATACCATAGAGTAATGTCTGTCTGTTGGCAGAATCATTGACTGCACGGAGGGTCTTGTCCTCACTCATCATCTTGGCGAGAGCCTGTGCGATCTTGTCCTCGTCGCCCTTCTTTGACTGCCTTATATCTCTTATAGGTATAAGGAGTGGAAATGATAGCCTTCGGATAGAGAACCGGATTTGCCTTTGGTTGCAAGGCTGTCGCCGGTCTGTACGCTTGCGAGCTTTTGGCGATCGCGCCGATATCACCTGCGTGGAGTTCCGGAATTTCGATCGTTTTGGAGCCCTAAGGAACATATAATTGGTTCATTCGTTCTTCCTCACCCTTCTCTACGTTGAGCAGAGTATCATCGGATTTGATAACACCGGAAACAAACTTTGATCAGAGAATATTTGCCGAGAACGGATCTGCGATGGTCTTCCATACGTATGCAGATTTCGCTTTGGCAAAGTCATAGTTTGCTTCAAAAGATCTCATTGGTCTTTCTGGGAAATACCGTTGCAGGAACGCTTGTCCGGACTCGGGAAATATCCACAGATATCATCGAGAAGGTTGAAACGCCTCGAAGGTTGATCGGTGGATCCCATGCATACCGGAACGATGCTTGCGTCCTGTACATTGGTTGCAAGAGCTGCAGAAACTTCTGTTACCAGGAGAAAGTCATCTCCCTCGAAATAACGATCCATAAATTCTTCACTTGTTTCTGCTACAGATTCCATAAGGGTCTCATGATATTTCTCAAGATATTCAGCCAGATATTCCGGAACATCGCAAGGCTCCTTGCCTGCTTTGTCGATATATCTTCTTCTTCCTACCTGCTTCACAACATTCACATAACCGACAAACTTGCCATCCTCACGGATCGGGAAATGCAGCGGAGCAATCTTCTTGCCATAAAGCTCTGTCAGATCCTCTACTACCTTTACGATAACTGACGTCATCCACATCCATATCTGTTACAAAATCATACGAGGTAATTTATATTTCTCGCAGAGATTCCATGCCTTTCTGTGTACCGACCTGAACTCCGGCCTTACCGGAAACAACGATGATGGCTGCATCTGCTGCACTTACCGCTTCCTCTACTTCTCCTAAAGTCAAAATAACCAGGAGTATCCAGGATGTTTTATCTTCACCTTGTCCCACGGAACCGGGATCACAGATGTGGAGATTGAAAAACTGTCTCTTGATCTCCTCCTTATCAAAATCACTGACGGTATTTCCATCTTCTACTCTGCCAAGACGACTTGGTCATTCCTGCCAGATATGCCATTGCCTCTGCTAATGTGGTCTTGCCATCCCCCTGACCCAAAAGAACCACATTGCGAATTCGGTCAGTTCTATAAACGTCCATATGTAATACCTCCCTGTATGTCTAATATGTTCATATTCTACTAAAATTTCTCGCACTTTTCAAGTATTTTATATAATTTTAACAATATTTTTGAGCTGTTTTTGCAATCATTCATCGAATTCACCTATTTTGTACCTATGTTTGACATTTTTCCTCGTATCTTTTAAAATAAGAACCATAGTTTTGTCTATAAATAGACTCGGAAAGGATACAGACATCATGAAAACCATTGGTTTTATCGGGCTTGGCCTGATCGGAGGATCTATCGCAAAAACGATCCGCAAATTTCATCCGATTACCACATCCTCGCATATGCAAAACACAAAAGAAACTCTGGCTGCCGCACTGAACTGCGGTGCCATTGACGGCACTGGAAGAGAAAGGATGACCGTTATCGCCTGCGACTATATTTTCTCTGTGCTCCGGTAGAATATAATATCGAATACCTTAAATATCTCAAGGATGTCATCAGCCAGGAAGGATGTATCATTACAGACGCAGGAAGCGTCAAGGGACCGATCCACAAGGCAGTCGAGGAGCTTGGCATGGAAAACTGCTTTATCGGCGGACATCCCATGGCTGGTTCCGAACGTTCCGGATTTGAATATTCATCCGACCATCTGCTTGAGAATGCTTACTATATCCTGACTCCGGGCGGACAGGTTCCTCTTGAAAAAATCACCGAGTTTTCTGAACTGATCGATTCTCTTGGTTCGATCCCGATGGTCCTCACCTGTGAGGAGCACGATTTCATCACCGCCGGTGTCAGCCATCTCCCCACATATCATCGCGTCCACACTGGTAAATCTTGTCAGGGAGCTGGATAATGACGCTGAATACATGAAGACGATCGCAGCAGGAGGTTTTCGTGATATCACCTGTATTGCCTCCTCCTCTCCGGTTATGTGGGAACAGATCTGCCTCGAGAATCATGAGAATATCTCCCATGTGCTTGACGAATACATCAAGATGCTGATCCAGATCCGCTGTTCCATTGACAATCTGGAGGCAGAAACTCTATGATATGTTTGCAAATTCCAGAGATTACCGTGACTCCATCGACACAACTTCTTCCATTGATGTTGACTTTATCAACAAGACTTATGTTCTTTATATTGATATTGTCGATGAAGCAGGTGGAATTGCCACCAATTGCCACAATCCTTGCTATGGAAGGAATCAGTATCAAAAACATCGGCATCATCCACAACCGTGAATTTGAGCAGGGTGTCCTGAAGATTGAATTTTATGAGGAAGATGCCATGAAACGCGGAACTGCACTTCTTAAGAAGCGAAATTATATTGTATACGAACGGTAGGTTGTCATAATAATGGAAATCAAAAAACAGACAAACTTAAAAAGGAACCTGACTGTTCCCGGTGACAAATCAATTTCTCACCGGGCAGTCATGTTTGGCTCACTTGCCCGAGGCACAACCAGAATCTCTCATTTTCTTGAGGGTATCACAGCCCCACTGAAATCCTGACGTCGGCAACAGCGGAACCACGACCCGTCTGATCTCAGGAATCCTTGGCCGGACAGACTTTCACCTCCGAGGCTGGACGGAGATGATTCGATCCGTACCCGTCCGATGAAACGCATCATGACACCTCTGGTCTCCATGGGAGCCGATATCACAAGCAGGCTTGATAACGGCTGTGCACCGCTTATCATCCACGGCAGACCACTTCACGCCACTCATTATCAGTCACCGGTTGCTTCCGCACAGGTAAAATCCTTGCGTCCTGCTTGCTGGTATGTATGCCGATGGGATCGCCAGCGTGACGGACCATTTCTTTTCCCGAAACCATACAGAGATCATGCTGAATTATTTTGGTGCGAAATCACTTCCGAAGAAACCACAGCATCCATCAGACCGGAACCTGTTCTGGAAGGAAGAGACATTCAGGTACCTGGTGATATTTCTTCTGCCGCCTATTTTATCGCAGCCGGTCTTCTGCTCCGTGGATAACCTTAACTTCAGAGCCGGAATCTTAAAGGTCTGCTGGATATGGGTGCTGATGTCCCCTCTCAACGAGAGTACAGAAGGCGAACCGACTGCCGATCTTCTTGATTCGCACCGGTTCCTTTAAAGGAACGACCATCGAAGGAAGCATCATCCCGACACTGATCGACGAGATTCCGATGCTTGCCGTCATGGCTGCTTTTGCCGAGGGAACCACCATTATCCGCGATGCCCAGGAACTCAAAGTCAAAGGAATCTGACCGTATTGCTGTTATGGTTGACAACCCAGACGCATGGGGGCTGATATTGAAGGAACGGATGACGGCATGATCATCCACGGCGACGTCCACTCCACGGTGCAGTGATCGATTCTCATCTTGATCATCGTATTGCCATGAGTTTCGCTGTAGCCGGAACGATCTGTGACGGCACTGTGGAAATTCTCAACGGAGAATGTGTCAATATCTCCTATCCGGAGTTTTATCATGATCTTTATAGCTTAGATTCAAGTAGAATATAATAAGCAACTGCACACAATTAAAACTGCTGTTTCCATGATTTACTTTCATGCAGACAGCAGTTTTTGTTGTTTACGTATACTCTTCTTCTCCCCGGGCATTCTAAAACAGAATCTGAAAATCATCTATATCCAGGAGGACTGCAATAATGAAAATATTTATTTTATGGTGCAAGAGATTATGACCAGAGATTTTTGATAAACTGAAACCGGAGCATCCTGATATCGACATTACTTTTATTGAAGCAAATCTCTACGCAGAGACTGCTTCCCTCGCCGCCGGTTACGATGGGATCTGCGCTTTTTGTAAACGCAGACCTTGGAACAGAAGTGATCGAAGAACTCGCACATCAGGGTATCCGTCTGATCCTGATGCGCTGTGTTATTATAATAATGTAGATCTCAAAACTGCTGCTGAATGCGACATCAAAGTCCTCCGCGTTCCCGGTTATTCTCCGGAAGCGGTCGCCGAGCTTGCGATGGCTCTCGTTCTCACCGCCAACCGTCATACCCACAAAGCTTATATCAAATGCCGGAAAACAATTTTTCCCTCAATGGTCTCATGGGAGTGAACCTGTATAAAAAACAGCCGGGATCGTCGGAACCGGCAAGATCGGCTTGCCATGGCGCATATCTGCCGCGGTTTTGGCATGAACCTACTCGCCTATGACCTGTACCCAGACAAAACGCAGACAGATCTTACGTATGTTCCTTTGAAACGCTTCTTTCTTCCAGTGACCTGATCAGCCTGCACTGCCCGCTCACGCCGGACACTTACCATATGATCAGTAAGGAAAGCATCTCCCGGATGAAAGACGGTGTCATTCTCGTAAACACCTCTCGCGGCGGCACTGATCTGCACTGAAGACCTGATCGCAGGTATCCGGGATCATAAGTTTTTGCAGTAGGGCTTGATGTCTATGAGGAAGAATCTGATTTTGTCTATGAAGACATGTCCGAGCATATCCTCAAAACCTCTACCGTGCAGAGACTGCTCTCTTTCCCGAACGTTGCGCTCACTTCCCATCAGGGATTTTTACAGAGGAAGCGCTTACCAATATCGCTGAGACGACACTTGAGAATGCTGAGGCTTTCCGCACAGGGAAAGAACTCAGAAACGAAGTGCATATTTAACCAAATCAGGTAAGTCCCCTCTTCAATTGCGAAAAAAAACAATAAACAGTGGTGGGAACTTGCTTATCCAGGATTTCTCGTATGCTTCTCTCAGAGTCCGAATCTCTGCTGCCCATCCTTCATCATCATTCGGCGTTTCGAGAATGAATGGAATTCTCTCCAGGCACGGATGACGGATCACCCTTACCAGTGCTTCCAGCCCGATTCTTCCCTCGCCGATCCTTGCATGGCGGTCTTTGTGGCTTCCAAGGTCATTCAGACTGTCATTTAAGTGAATCGCTCTTAATTTTTCAAGCCCGATGATCGGTCAAATTCTTCAAGGGACACCATCTAGATATCCACGATGTCATAGCCTCCATCCCAGACATGGCAGGTATCCAGACAGATTCCCCATCTTGTCCTTCTTTTCTACCAGGTCGAGGATCCCACAGAGTTCTTTTCGAAATTCCTTCCCATCTCCGTCCCTTGCCGGACATCGTTTCAAGAAGCACCGTTGTAGTCTGGTCTTCGGTCCTTTTTTCTCATTCAGCATTTCCGCGATCATGCGGACTCCTGCTTCTGCTCCCTGTCCCACATGGCTTCCGGATGAAAATTATAATAATTTCCCGGTGTCCATTCATACTTCAGGTCATCTGCCATCGTCTCCCTGGCAAAATCCCGGATATTTTCCTTTGCCGCACATGCATTCAGTGTATTATGGTGCGTGTGCTACGATCTTCCCAACTTTATATTCTTCTGTCAGTTCAGAAATTTACGCACATCCTCCGGATCGATCTCCCTTCGCCCGTCCGCCTCTCAGTTTCTGTGGTAAAAAATGCAAACGTATTTCCCCCGTTCGCGATCATCTGGCGTGCCATCCTGGCATAGCCTTTGGATGAAGTTGTGTGGTTTCAATATATAATGGACTTTTTGCTTTGTACTCATAAGAATCTCCTTTTTCTTAGCATCTGCGGACCGTTCCGCTTATCCTTTGATTATACAAAATCAAAAACTGCAAACATATTGACGAATTGTATAAAATTCCCTATACTTTTTATAAACAAAAAAATATATAAAACAAGGGTTTCCATGCCGCCAAAAAAAAACACAAAAACGTGCGTACAAAAAATCCGCTACCGCAGAAGGCGGCAGATCACCGAACGTCTTCTCATAGGCTGCGGTGCCGTTCTATCCTGCTGCCTTATCATCTGGTCCGTGGCTGTTCTGCACGCAAAAATGATACCGTTAAAACAAACGCTTCAGCGAAATCACAGGATGAGACTTCTGCCTCAGATGCAACCTCACACCAACACCGACCATGGCTCCGGTATCCCTGACCGTCAGTGTCATGTAGGTGACTGTACGCTCGGTACAGACGAAAACTTTGACTACGATACCAGTCTTGTAATGCTTAATATGGAGCAGATTATTTCTTCTCAACGTGAAGAAACATTTTCCGCAGATGATCTGACGATTGCCAACTTTGAAGGAACTCTTACAGATTCTGAGGATCGCGAGGACAGGAGTATGCCTTCAAGGCTCCTGCTGAATATGCCGGCATTCCATACCTCCGGTTCTGTCGAAGCTGTGCTTTTCTGCCAACAACCACAGCCACGATTATGGAAATCAGGGCTATGAGGATACCATCTCCGCACTCGACAGTGCAGAATCCTGAATTTCGATATGATAAGACGCTTGTGACAGAAGTCAAAGGATCCAGGTCCGGACTGGTTGGAATCTATGAATTAAAGGATCACCTTTGAACGAAAGGAACAGCTCAAACAGAACATCGCCAAGGTAAAAAGCAGACGGCGCGCAGATCACGATCGTGATCTTCCACTGAGGCAATGAAAAGAAGAAGTCGGACAGCAATCAGACTACACTCTCGCTCACCTTGCAATCGATGAAGGAGCGGATCTGGTATGCGGGCATCATCCGCATGTTCTCCAGGGAATCGAAGAATATAAAGGGCAAAATATCGTCTACAGTCTCGGAAACTTCTGCTTTGGCGGAAACCAGTATCCGAGTGATATGGATACTATGATCTTCAACAGACTTTCACCGTAATCAGGATGGGTAAAGCAAACAATGTAACAAACATCATCCCTGCTCTGTCTCCTCTGATTCTGATTTATAACAATTATCAGCCAACTCCTGCCAGGGGAGACGAAGCCACACGTATCCTCAATAAGATCCAGGAACGCACTGCCATGATCACCGGTGGCGCGACATCATCTTCTGACAGTTCGGATTCTTCGGCAGAAGACAATGAAGATTCCTCAGAGGATTCTTACGACGATTCCAGCTATGATGAAGGATCCGATTCCTATGATGACTCGTATTATGATGATTCTATGACGATTCT
>VOFG01004163.1_pt1 | contig 26581 bp, 49 predicted proteins | sample 5384171 | NCBI WGS metagenome assembly VOFG01 (sample SAMN12384726, study PRJNA508395) | human gut metagenome | isolation source: healthy gut F | host: Homo sapiens | reverse complement strand
ACGACAACCGTGCACCACCTGTTTTCTGGCTTCCGAAGAAGAGGAACCATCTCTGGTTCTGTCCATCAATGTCAAGACCTGGTAAGGTTCTTCGCGTTGCGTCGAATTAAACCACATACTCCATTAACTCCGGCACAGAAGGGGTCGATACCTCCTACACCTAGTACCCATCGTTTACGGCCAGGACTACCGGGGTATCTAATCCCGTTCGCTCCCCTGGCTTTCGCGCCTCAGCGTCAGTTTTCGTCCAGAAAGTCGCCTTCGCCACTGGTGTTCTTCCTAATATCTACGCATTTCACCGCTACACTAGGAATTCCACTTTCCTCTCCGATACTCTAGATTGGCAGTTTCCATCCCATCACGGGGTTAAGCCCCGAACTTTTAAGACAGACTGACCAATCCGCCTGCGCACCCTTTACGCCCAATAAATCCGGATAACGCTTGCCACCTACGTATTACCGCGGCTGCTGGCACGTAGTAAGCCGTGACTTTCTATTCCGGTACCGTCAATCCTTCTAACTATTCGCAAGAAGGCCTTTCGTCCCGATTAACAGAGCTTTACAACCCGAAGGCCGTCATCACTCACGCGGCGTTGCTCCGTCAGACTTTCGTCCATTGCGGAAGATTCCCCACTGCTGCCTCCCGTAGGAGTCTGGGCCGTGTCTCAGTCCCAATGTGGCCGTTCATCCTCTCAGACCGGCTACTGATCATCGCCTTGGTGGGCCGTTACCCTCCAACTAGCTAATCAGACGCAATCCCTCCTTCAGTGATAGCTTATAAGTAGAGGCCACCTTTCATCTATCCTCGATGCCGAGGTTAGATCGTATGCGGTATTAGCAGTCGTTTCCAACTGTTGTCCCCCTCTGAAGGGCAGGTTGATTACGCGTTACTCACCCGTTCGCCACTAAGATTGATAGAAGCAAGCTTCCATCGCTCTTCGTTCGACTTGCATGTGTTAAGCACGCCGCCAGCGTTCGTCCTGAGCCAGGATCAAACTCTCCAAGATATCTTGAAGCTATTTGAATAGCTCATTATTTGTTGTCGTTACATGTAAGTAACTTTGAATTATGGTTGGTTTTGACTATGTCAAAACCCGCACTCTGGCATATGTTCAATCGTATGATTGATTACCTATCATTGTTCAGTTTTCATATTATGGTAGTTATTATTAATATTATAATAATGAGGAGATTGAGTATGAAATTATCCAAACGTTTATTATCCAAAACAGTTGCTATTGCTGCTATTTGTGCTTCTATGGCCACTGCAGCCTTTGCTGCACCACAAGGTACATTTGATACCTCTGAAATTCAAATTACAGGCGAAGCCTCTCGTTCTGTAGCACCTAACTATGCGATTTTTAACACTTGGTATTACAAGTGAAAACACAAATATCAACGCCGCTAAGTCAAATAATGATCGCATCATGAGCGACCTTATGAGCAGACTTTCAAATTTAAATGTTGCAAAAAAGACATTTACACGTCTAATATTTCAGTTAATCCTACTAATGATTACCAAGATGGGTAAACGCGTTAATACAGGATATAGAGTATCTAACCTTGTAACAGTTAAAAATCAATAACTTGGATAGTGTAGGTAAGGTCGTAGACGCAGCTGTCAATGCTGGTGCAAATGACATAAACAGCCTTTCATTCCAAAAACGACACATCTCAACAGCTATCCGATTCTTTAACTACAGAAGCCATCCAAACCGGTCAACACAAGGCTGAGGTAATTGCTGCTGCTCTAGGCCGCACCTTAGGTCCTGTAAAACTGTAAACATTAGCAACACAGAAACAAACATTCGACCAAGGCTACTATCGCAGTGCCAAAGTGCTTGCTGCAAATCTTAGCACTTCTACACCTGTTGAAAAAGGATCGTTAATCGTATCTCAAGATGCAGATATTGTATACTATCTACAATAACAACTATTGTTTATAGATTGTTAGTTACATGCTATGTCCATTACGTTTTAGCAACATAATCGACTATGGTCTATAATCAATCACTTTCAAACAAAAACATAATTTATAACATACGATACTAACCATGTTATACGGTCTTTATTTTTGTATTATTTTATAGTGGATTCTGGGCACAACACCTTCGTGAACCGCCACAATGCCACCAGTTAATTCAGTATATAGGTAGCATTTTCATAACCTAGAGATTTCCAGATTTCTAAGAATCTCGCTTTGATGAGGATATCTGACGCAAGGATTCAGGCAACCAGGCATAGGAAGAATTATCCTTACTTAATTTGCCTATAATAGGTAATATATAGGAGAAGTAGAAATTATATAATTGCTTAAACCCAAATGCACTTGGCTTAGCCAATTCCAAGACTACCACCTTATCCGCCTGGTTTTACAAACGCGTTGCATTTCGGATAGCACTTGTTTAATATCAGGTACATTACGCATTGCAAAGCCGCTCATAGCCGCATCAAATGTATTATCCGCATAAGGCAATGCCATAGCATCACCTTGGACCAAGTTCACTTGGTCTAACAGATCCAGCGTGAGCCATACGCTCACGACCTTGCTCTAACATTTCTGCATTAAAGTCTAATGCTTCTACTGTCAAAGTCGGCTCTTGGCGCAATGCTTCTTTCGTAAACACACAAGTACCACAAGCTACGTCCAGCACATGTTGATAAGGTCCAATATTCATTTCTTTTAACGGCGAACTTACGCCAGAAATAGTCTTGCCCAAAGCTGAGCAATGTATTCATCAAATCATAATGTTTGGCAATATTAGAAAATACACCTTGCACAAATTGTTCTTTGTCTTCATACGTGTTAAATTCTTTAGTATTCATGGTACCCACTTTTCATAATCAAGAATATCACATGTTGACAGTATACCATAACCAACGATGACATTCTAGAAAGACGAATTCTAATATATATACTATATATAGAATTATGTAAAATGTTCATATAGAAAAAAATATATTCATCATATAATTAGTATTTATCTATTGAATTATAATCAATGTTTAATTTAACTATATATAATGACATATGTCTTTTCTATGAGGATTTATTATTGTCTCGTTGATAAATGTCCATGACAGAATTCATTCCATGGTTTTATGTAGTTTTTAATTAAGTATTGAGTCTATTATGAATCGATTTATGAAATCCATTATCGGTATTTTGACGGCCTCTATACGTCCCTGATATTGCAAACGAATTATCGCTATTAGGGTATTATTTGTTGGTGCCCTTAAAGGTATTGCACCAATCCTTGTATTCTTTTCTTAGTCATCGCGGCGATTAGTAAACATCGCTCCGGACAAAAAAACAGGTATGGGCTCCGTAATTACGCTCTATCTATTAGGTACATTCCTTTCTGCTGCACTTGCCGTACTCGTGAGCTGGTTCTTCCCAACTACATTACATCTTGCAGCTAGTGCAGCTGATGCAGCTCCACCACAAGGTATCGTAGAGGTCAATGAAAACACTTTTAAAAAATATTGTTGATAACCCTGTGAAAGCTTTAATGACGGCTAACTATATCGGCATTTTAGGTTGGGCACTTATCATTGGTGGCGCGTTACGCCATGCACCAATGAATACTAAAGAAGTAATGGAGTCTATCGCTCAAGCTATTACAACTGTAGTAGGTTGGATCATTCGCTTTGCTCCTCTTGGTATCATGGGTCTTGTAGCTGACTCCTATTGCAACTAATGGTATTGAAGCTTTAATTGGTTATTTCCAATTACTCGTATTACTACTTGGTTCTATGATTTTCGTAGCATTAGTAGTAAACCCACTTCTATCTTTTGTATATCTTCGCCGTAACCCATATCCATTGGTATTCAAATGTTTACGTGAATCTGCAATCTATGCGTTCTTTACTCGTAGCTCTGCTGCAAACATCCCTGTTAACCTCGATTTGGCAAAACGTTTAAAACTTAACCCTGATATGTATTCCGTATCCATTCCATTGGGTGCAACAATCAATATGGGTGGTGCAGCGATCACAATTACAATCATGACATTAGCTGCTGCCCATACACTTGGAATCGTTGTCGATATCCCTACAGCAATCCTCTTATCTATTATTGCTACTATCGGTGCTTGTGGTGCTTCTGGCGTTGCTGGTGGTTCCCTACTTCTAATTCCTCTTGCTTGTTCTCTATTTGGTATCTCCAATGATATCGCAATGCAAGTTGTAGGTGTAGGTTTCATCATCGGTGTTTTACAAGACTCCACTGAAACAGCACTTAACTCCAGTACAGACATTCTCTTCACTGCTACTGCAGATTATGCAAAACGTGGCTATCACGAAAACTGGAATTAAATATAATTTTACAATATACCACAAGACGGTCCTTCGGGACCGTTTTTTTTATTAAAAGGTCCAAATTAGATTACTATACGACTTATAAATGTATTCATTGTATAATATAAAGAACATACTTTAAAATCAACATATATTTTCTATATTGATTATTTTCAATATAATTGGGTATAATATATTTAATGAATAATAACTATTAACAGATAGCTAATAGAAAGGAATCAACATGAAACAATACGATATTATTGTGGTTGGTACAGGTGGTGCAACCATCGTTGCTGACGCTGCTATAAAAACAGGTAAAAAGTAGCTATCATAGAAAAAGGTAAATTTGGCGGCACCTGCTTAACTCGCGGTTGTATTCCTACAAAGGTTATGGTTACAGCAGCTAATGCGATCCAAGAGGTAGAAAAGAGTTCAAAAAATAGGCGTCAATGTTGGCGATGCAACTATGGATTGGGACACTGTAGCTAAACGTACATGGCATATGATTGACAAGACTGCAGGCATCTATGATTACTATAACGCTTATGACAACGTAGATGTATATCGCGGTGCTGCAAGCTTTGTGTCCGATAAGGTGATGAACATCCACCTCAATGACGGCTCTGGCATCGTAGAAATTACAGCCCCAACAATTTCCTGGTACTGGCGGTTATAGTAATGCACAGAATGTACCAGGCCTTCCAGAGGCAGGCTACCTTTCTAGTGAAAGCCTCTTTGGCGATAAATTCCCTAAACAACCGTACAAATCCCTTGCCAGTCCTCGGCGCTGGTCCTATCGGTGTAGAGTTCGCTCATGTATTTGACTCTGCTGGTACCGACGTAACAATTATTCAGCATAATGTACGCCTAGTACCAAAGGAAGATGCGGATATGTCCGAGCATCTCCTTAACAATTATAGAGAGCGTGGTATTAACATAATTTAAATCAAGATACCGTAGAGATTCGCCAAGAAGATGGCTTAAAAGTCGTCGTTACAAAAGATCGTACAACAGGTGAAATCACAGAAACTAAGGTGGAAGAAATCCTCGTAGCCGCTGGCATTCGTCCCTGCTGTAGAAGAGCTCCACCTCGAAAATACAGGTATTGAAACATGGCCAAAGGGCTGGGTTAAAACAAACGAGTTTCTTTGAAACATCTGTGGATGGCATCTATGCGTTAGGCGATGTAAATGGTGAACCAGCATTTCGTCATCGTGCGAACTATGAAGCTGATATTATTGCCCACAATCTATACTTTGCTAAAAACGAAGCAGATTTCCGTTGGGCCCGCTACGACGTGTTGCCAAAAGTTACCTTCTCCTACCCTGAAATTGGTAGCGTAGGTCTTACCGAAGCAGAAGCTATCAAGGCTGGTTACAATGTAGGTGTAGGTAAAAATTACTACCCTCTACTGCCAAAGGCTATGCTATGGGTATTAATCCTGGCGATGTAAATGATGGCTTCGTTAAAATCGTAGTGGATAAAGACACTAACCACATTCTTCTGGTATGCACGTAACAGGTCCTCAAGCATCCATCCTCTTCCAACCTTACGTTAAATCTTATGAACAGCGGTGTAACTCCATTGACTGCCATTAATGAAGAAATCGCATCTGAACGTACAAACGTTTACGTGAAAAAGGTATTATGCGCGCATGGATCCTAAATCCGTTATCACTGTAGGTGAAACAATGAGCCCACATCCATCTCTTATCGAGGTTATTATGTGGACACAGGCGTACTACGAAAACCGTTGGTAATCGATTGTACCTAACAAATGAAATAGGAGTCAACATCATTAGATATTGACTCCCCTATTTTTTATATTATTTTTTATCCATAACGATGTCATGGCCCCATACGAGGTTCGTACGGCGTTTGTCAAAACCTTGATCTGGTTCTGGAGGTAATTTTGTTGCTTTACTTTGTTCAATGTAAGCACCGGTATTACTATCAACAGTCACTACTGTTTTCTTACCATTTTGATGCATCGTTACATAGTAATTAACTTTACCATTGTGAGCTTCAACCTTCCCAGCCCTTCATAACCGCATCAGCACCTAATTGCGCTTTAGCAGCTGCTTCTGCTTGAGATGGTTCGATAACTTTATCTTTGTTGAAGATTTCACCAATAACGCGTTTAGGTTTGCCACCTTCGCTCATATCGGATTGATTACCAGTGATGATATCAATCTTCATTTTGTATTCGTGATATTTGCTATATCCAGTTACTTTGTAAGCATAGGCCAAATCATTGGAATTCAATTCTACAGAGTGCAACGCTGCATTAGGGGAAACGATTTTGGAAAATCAAAACCAAATTTCGCTCATTGTCATAACCACAGATTGACCAGGTGCACGTTTAATCGTAATATCTGTGCTTGTTTCTGGTTTAGTCTTACGCGCTTGCGCTTCATACCGTGTGGCTACGGAAAAAACACCAACGGCCAACACGCCAGTCATAACCAAAGATAGTAATTTTTATTCATTATAATCCTCCCAATAGTAATCGGATTCTACAAACTTGTATTTTTATTTATATTACAGCTAATAAATGCTATAAGCCTTCATTAGAGGCTAAACGTTCTTCAACGTCGGTCATCAGTAATTTATAGCAAGTGGCTACTAATGGCACGCCTATAATCATGCCTGTAACGCCCATCAAACTACCGCCTATGATTACAGCGGCAAAGACCCATAAGCCAGGTAACCCTACAGAATTACCTACGATTTTTGGGTAGATCACATTGCTTTCAATTTGATGTAAAAACTTCTAAAATGATGACGTAAATCAATGCATCCATCGGACTAATGGTAAAGCAATATAACTGCCCCCATCAAGCCGCCTACATATATACCCACTAATGGAATTAAACCGGTGAGACCAATAACACAGGCAATGGTCGTAGCATAGGAGATATTACAAATCCATAATGTAACACCCACCATGATACCTAAAATCAAGGCATCGATAAACTGTCCTACAAAGAAACTACTAAATGTTTGAACAGCAACCTTGGCCACATAGGTTACACGATTCACCCACGTATCAGATGCATATGCTTTCAAAATACGCTTACCTTGCGACATGAGGCGTTCCTTATCGAGTAGCATGTAAATGGCAAAGATAAGACCTAATGCAATATTTACGGTCCACGAAAGAATCGTGCCCATCGTATTCACCACATAGGTGCCACCCTTGGTTCCCCATTCACGCGTATAGTTAACTACACTTTCACCATTCAAGGTATTTAATACCGTAGGGTTCGAGGCCAATGGAATGGTATTACTTAAATGATAAATCCAATGTTGAAAGTCTAGATATAGCTGCGGTGCTGCGGACACGATAAGTGTAATGGAATGCACTAACTGCGGCACAGCCATACGGGCAATAAAGTACACAATGAGACTAATCGTCACAAAGGATAGGATAATGCTCAACGGACGACGAATCTTATACCGCCACCCCCGATTTGATACGCGGCCATAACCAACGTTCATAGCGGACGACGAGAATATCGAGGACAAAGGCCATGCAGGCACCTACGATAAGCGGTACAAAGGCCGTTATCAATGCATCGATGCCCGATGCTATATCGCTAATGCGCAAGGCCACCAATATCATGAGTCCTGCAAGGATAATCGCGCCGATAAGCTCCTTATAATATTTAAATTTTTCCATACTAATAACTCACTTTTTACTAAACACATGGTAAGTATTGTACACAATGTAAAATGAAAGCTATATGACAACAATCAAATTACATATGTACAGTAGTATTTCTAATAGATTTAGTATAACACAAAAGTCCATCTTATCGCACTCAAAATATATAGAGAGACGAAAAGATGGACTTGTATAGGCTTAGATTAAATTGAGAGAACTCAAATTAGCGGTGAATGAAAACGTCTACACGACGGTTTTCAGCTTTGCCGTTTGCAGTTGCATTAGTAGCAACAGGTTTTGCATCACCATTAGCGATACCAATCAAACGGTTAGCATCTACACCATTATTTACCAAGTATTGTGCAACATCTTGTACACGGCGTTCGGACAAGCCAATGTTGTATTGAGGGTTAGCATCAGTATCAGCATTGCCCAACAATTTTACTTGGTCGTTTTTGTATTGGTTAGCAGCGTTCAATGCAGCTTGTAAGTTAGCACCTTGGTCTGCACGAGGAACGTCTTGGTCAGAATCAAAGTAGATGGATTGTACATAGTAATCAGCTTTAGCTGGTTTTTGTACAGGTGCTGCAGTGTGTTCAACTACAGGAGCTGGAGCTGGTGCTGGAGTTACAGCGATAGGTTCAGCTTTTTCAGCGCCACCGAAACGGTAGGACAAGCCAACTACAGGACCTTGGAAAGATACGTTGTGGTTATCAGTTGCTTTTGTATTTACATAACGGTAACCAGCATTAATATCAAGATCATCAGTTGCTTTGTAACCTAAACCTGCTTCCCAAGTTGTAGTTTATTTTGTACCGATACCAGCTTTTGCCGTATACGTCTACTTTAGAACCTAAAGCAGTTTTTACCGATAATACCAACTTGAGCGATATTGTTTGTATGGTTGATAGCATCGCTATGAATGCGACCCCAACCACCATACAATGCAAAGTTTTTGCTCAATGTTTGAATCAAGTTTACTTTTGCATGTTGGAATCAACATGTTTAGAGTTCAAACCATGGTAACCGTATTGATAGCAGTTTTGTCGCGCAATGCGTGAGTGATATTGCCATCGAAGTTCCATTTGTGAGCAGCTTTAAAACCGTCTGCTTTAGTTTCAACGCTTGCAGCGCCAAGATCAACTTGAGTTTCACCTTTGTAAATTGTGTTTGTGGTGTAGCACCTACAACAGAAATACCCATTGTAGCTACAGCCAATAATGCTACTAATTTTTTATTCATTGTATTATTCCTCCATTAATCACCCTTACACACATAAGGGCTTTTAACGATAATTCTATTGTACACAACACTCTTCGAAAAAATCAATATTCCCATGAAACGATATCATGAATCTGTGAGTAAACATGACGCTTCCAATTTGCTTTTATAAAATTCTATAGAATATGATATACTAACAATAGAATAGTTGTACATAGTTATAAGGGAGGAACCATGAGTAAAACAGCCTATGTAGTACGTCATATCCACTTTGAAAACGCCGGTATTTTAGAACCTTTTATTAATAGAACGCGGCTTTACCTTAGAATATATTGAGGCCCCCTTGCTGACTTTAATCAATACGATGTAAATTCAAGGCAGATCTTGTCATCGTCTTGGGGCCCCTATTGGAGCATACGACGAAGAAATCTATCCTTTAACCGATGAAATCAAAGTTTATTAAGGACCGCATCGATAGTAAAACCATTACTCGGCATCTTGTCTTGGGGCGCAACTTATTTCCCGCATCATGGGTGGCCATGTGGGCCCTATGAGCCATGGTAAAAGGAAATTGGCTTTTGGTCCATTGCGTTTTACTGCCGAAGGGGCAACATGCACCACTAGCTCTTTAGGAGATACGCCTGTTCTCCACTGGCATGGTGATGAATTTGAAATTCCAGAAGGTGCGCTTCTGCCTTGCTGAAAACAGACCTCTGTCCTCAACCAAGCCTTTTCGATTGGCAAATCATATTTTAGGATTGCATCACCTTAGAGGCAGATCCAACTGTTATTGAAAGCTGGCTTGTGGGACACTGTGCAGAGTTATGCAATGCAGGCATCGATATTCCTAAGATTCGAGAAGATGCACATACCTTCTCCGAATCTCTACCTGCTGCAGGCAAAAAAGCTATGACCGCATGGCTAGAAAGCAATAACTTATAATTAATCTCATAAGCATACCACAAGCCCCCTGTTTATCTGGGGGCTTAGTCATGTACGCACACATATAAAGAGCATCGACCATTACTGGCCGATGCCTCTTTTATATTCATATATATATATCCCTTACATATATACGTGAAATTGATAATTTTTAAAATAACACGTTCCCCAACGTGTCATTTATTCCACATCTGTATTGTATACCATTAACTTATTACTAGGCAAGAAGTTTTTCATAAAACTTTCATAAACTATTTTAAAAGTTTTCAATGTACCTATACCACCTTATGCTGCCATGAGCCACCGATGAAACGTATATATGCACAAACAAGGCGTAACGATTGATCTAAACATAGAGAAATCCATGCCCCCATATAGACCAAGGCCTAAGGTAATACATAACACATAGGTAATGATGGGGCGAATAACAGCAACGCTTATTAATGAATATTTCATGATATAAAAGGTATCACCTGCACCTTTCAACACACCTGCAAAGACCTGCTGTAGTGCTTGAGGAAAGCAGCGATAGCCATAATGCCCATCAATGCCGTAGCTAATGTGACAACCTCGCTTTCACGAGTATAGACTTGTACCAACAAATGACCGGAACTAATAAAAATGAGACTGCTAACGAACCCCTACAAATAACCCCATACGAGCACCGATACGACCAAAAGCCTTCGCTAAATCAGGCCGTTTATGTCCTAAGTTTTGCCCCGTATGAGAGGCACCGGCAAAGCCAAGGCCCATGGCAAAATAATAGAATATATCCATCAAATTCATACACACATAATGGGCAGTAATGGTACGGCCCCAAGGGATGCCACAATCATGGTATATGTATACATGCCAAAACGTTCAAAGAACTGCTCCCCCAAAGAGCTACCTCCTACGTGAAATATCGTATGAAGTACGGAACGCTCAAAGCGCCATTTTGACGGATGCAATAAGGTGAGACGCGTCTTGGTATGTTGTGAGATAGCGCGCAATAGCAATGCTGCGATAACGGCACTACTGATGAGCGTTGAAATACCAAAAATTTTGACACCAAATTCTGGGAAAAAAAGGCAATACCATAGATTAAGAAGAAGTTCATAATCGTATTTAAGATATTCCCCACCACATTGGATTTAAAGATAACCTTTGTATTGCCATAGCCGATGAGAGCGCCCCCTACAATTTGGCTAAAGGACTGGAACACAAGGCTCATAACAATGAACCGACCATACCAAACAGCGGTTTCAATATACCCATCCTCTGCTCCGGTAAATCGCAAAATATGCTCTAAATTAAATAAGCATATAGCGAGCAAAGGAATGTAGATTAAAAAGTTCAGTAGAATCGATTGCTTTAGCACCGCATTCATACCATCTACATCACCTTCACCATGACGGCGGGCAATAATTGCGGTTACTGCAATCGATAAGGCCCGGCAGATGACGAGCATAACCATTTCTGGTTGTCCCATGATACCTACAGAAGCTAACGCAGAGGCACCCTAATGAACCTACCATGGCTAAATCAATGGCCGTCATCAACTGCATCATGAGCCCTTGTAAGGTCGCAGGCCAAGCAATTTTTAAGTATTTATTATATAAGTTTTTGTAGTATCTACCGGCCCCAGTCGATCCTTCATCGGTAATATGGTATCTACTGAGAACCAGCGTTGTAATAGCTGCTAACATAATGACGCCCCATAATAAACCTCAAAGGGATTACATTAAACTTCCCATAATATTACCGTATTATATCATATAACATATGAGAAGTCATTCATATGTTACGCAATTTTAACTAATAACTTATATCAAAAACGCAAAGAACCCCCTTGCATACGTTTTATACCCATCAGGGTATAAGTATCGTAGTTAAGAGGGTTCTTTTATTTTATTCCAAGATTATTATTTTTATCTTTAAGCATTATCTTAAGTTGATTTTATTAGATTTCAATCATATATACTTAGCCTTTGGATGCTAACAATTTATCTACCGCTGCTTTCAAATCATCCAACCCCTTCTTCGTTTCCGCCAATTCACGACGTTGTTGTTCGTTCTCAGCTTCTAACGTAGTAAGACGAGCCGCTTGGTCTGCGATAACATATTTTTGTTCTGCATTTTCCTTTTTAAGGCTAGATACTTCATCTTGCATTACATACACAGAGCTAATAGGGCCTGCTTTGTAACGATCTGAATATTTTTTCTTTTCTGGGCTGTAACCAAATTTATGAGTTACACCAGCATTAACCATATTATGGTTACCACCAACGGAAACGCCTACGTTGAACATAGTGTTTTCATTTGTGTAATGCGCAAGGCCAAGAGCTGCCGCTTTTCACCGCGATAGTTGCCAACACCGGCCATGACTTGTGTTGGTTCCAATGGGTCGTATTGAATAGGTTTCAATGCTGCCATTGCCGCCGCATGAGCACCAACATGTTGCACTTCACCAATAGCTTTGATTGATTGCTTGGCTAGTATTTGCATTGGACGCATTTAATTGAGATACATTCACTGCATCTGTTGGATCTGTACCTGGTGCAACCCCTTTAATTTGATTATTACCATTATTGAGGCCATCCTTCGTTAAGGATACAGGACCTGCATATGGATTTGTAGGGTTCGCACTACCAGGCGTAATGGTAATACCATTGCCATTTGTTACCGTTGTATTGCCAGCCGCATCCTTAAATGTAGCAGACGCCATATTTGTAAGCTCAGGGTTGACTGCATAACTGATAGATTTACCTGTTTGAGTAACCATCATGTTATTGCCTGCTTTGAAAGTAACGGTTTCTTCAGCCTTAATTTTTTCAGGACTTGTACCTACAACAGTGCTTTGACCAGATCCATCTTTATCAACAGCAACCTTTCCAACCAGAATCAGCTACGGCCTCTTTCAATTGATCCTCTGTAGCCGCACGGCCAGAAACGATAGAACCTGGTGTCCAAGTTTTATTAGTTAAGTCTGTTACCGTGCCAGTAGTACCATCTACTGTAACCGCCTTCGTTGGATCTGTCCCTAATGTAATCTTATCATTCAACTTATTGTCATAAATTGTATGACCATCGGCAGCAGTTGTCTTAGTTAATACAATATTGCCCGTCGTACTACCTGCAGTTTCACCATTATTAGCAGTCAATTCAGTAGTGGACTTAGCAGCATACTCTTTCAACTGACCAACATTAACAGCATCTGTATTCGCCACACCAGCCGCAACATTCACAATCTTATTCTTGCCATTATCGAGGCCATTGCTAGTCAAGGAAACCGTATCTTTACCAGTTTTTGTAATCGTTATGCCATCTTTAGTGAAAGTTGCATTGTTGCCAGCAGCATCTTTAACAGTTACCCCCTTAGCATCAGACTTAGTTTCATCACCAGCTGCATTTTTCAATGTATTGCTAGTTGCATTGGATACATTAGTATTACCTGCGCCATCATTAATTACATTTTTATCAGCTGTAGATGTGTTCGTCTTAGCACCATCAGTGATTGTAGTACCTGCTGCAGTTGTAGCAGTTGATTTTGTTGCCATCAGCCACAGTGTTACCCGCTGCATTAGATGTATTTGTTTTACCACCATCTGTTTGAACGATACTATCGCCTTTAATAACAGTTGTTTTACCACCTGTTGCTTCAAAGGTTGCAGAATTCATCTTAGTAAGATCTTTATTCAAGGAATAAGATACTGTTTTACCATTTTGGTCGATAACAAGGTTATCTCCGGCTTGAAGTTTTACTTCTTCACCACTAGATACCTTTGTAGAAGCAGCACCATTAGATACACCGCTAGAACCAGCAACGGTACCAGTATTCACCTTCCAACCAGCGCCTACTGCATCAGATACTTGTTGCAATTGATCTTCTGTAGCAGCACGTCCAGTAGTAGCTTTTGTTACACCTGGAACCCATGTTGTATTAGTTAAACCGTCCAAATGACCATTAGCGCCATCTAGTGTAACAGGGGTTGCACCATTCCCCATAGTAATCTTATTGTTCACACCGTCAACAGCAATGTTTCCGATATTAGCTTTACCAGCAGTTATAGTAGATGTATTTGTGCCATCTGTAATCGTATTCGATGTAGCATTAGATGTATTTTTTATTACCATTACCATCATCGATTACATTACTATCTACAGTAGACTTGTTAGACTTAGCACCATCTTTAATCACTTGACCAGCTGCAGTCGTTTCTGTGGACTTAGTGCCATCAGTTACAGTGTTACCACCTGCTGTAGATGTATTGGTTTGAGTACCTGCAGCTTGTGTAATACTGTTACCAGTAATGACTGTTGTATTACTGCCTCTACCAAGGAATGTGGCAGAGTTCATCTTCACAAGATCTTTGTTAAGAGTGAATGTAAAGTCTCGTTCATTTTGGTTTACTGTCATATTTTCGCCAGCAATCAATTGAACTTTGTCGTCTTTACCAACCTTAGCATCTTTCTTAGTACCTGTTTGGGCACCAGATGTAGCAGTATCTTTATCTACCGTGATTTGCCATGTTTGTTCGCCTACAGCTTTTAATTGTTCTTCTGTAGCCGCACGGCCTTTTGTTGCAAAGTCTGCTGCGGTTACGGTTGTGTTAGATAATCCAGTGATATCGTTTGTTGTACCACCAGTTACTGTTACAGTACCAGTTTTGATTGTACCGGCTACACCATCTAACTTAACAGCATTAGCGCCACCAGTAGTGAATGTGTTGTTTACACCATCCACAATGGAAGAACCAATCGTAGCCTTACCTGCTGTACCATCAAGGGTAACTTTGTTACCACCAACACCAGTTGTAATGTTATCTTTTGTGATAACTGTGCTGTTACCAGCATTATCTTTGACAGTTACAGAACTAGATGTTGTTGCTGTTGTATTTGTTCCATCTGTAACAGTGTTAGATGTTGCATTGGATGTATTTAGATTACCAGTACCATCATCGATTACATTGTTATCTAACAGTAGATGTATTTGTCTTAGTACCATCTTTGATAACTTGACCAGCAGCTGTAGTTTCTGTGGATTTAGTTCCATCAGCTACAGTATTACCTGCTGCAGTAGATGTATTTGTTTGAGTACCTGCAGTTTGTGTAATGGAATCACCAGTAATAACTGTTGTATTACTGCCTGTACCAAGGAATGTGGCAGAGTTCATCTTCACAAGATCTTTTGTTAAGGGTGAATGTAAAGTCTCGTTCATTTTGGTTTACTGTCATATTTTCACCAGCAATCAATTGAACTTTATCATCTTTACCTACCTTAGCATCCTTTCTTAGCACCTGTTTGAGCACCAGATGTAGTAGCATCTTTATCTGCCGTAATTTGCCATGTTTGTTCGCCTACAGCTTTTAATTGTTCTTCTGTAGCCGCACGGCCTTTTGTTGCAAAGTCTGCTGCGGTTTACTGTTGTGTTAGACAAACCAGTGATGTCGTTTGTCGTACCACCAGTTACTGTTACTTACCAGTCTTAATTGTGCCGGCTGCACCATCTAACTTAACAGCATTAGTACCACCTGTAGTGAATGTATTATTTACACCATCAACAATGGAAGAACCAATAGCCGCTTTACCAGCTGTACCATCAAGAGTGATTTTGTTACCACCAACACCAGTTGTAATGTTGTCTTTTGTAATAACTGTGCTGTTACCAGCGTTATCTTTGAACAGTTACAGAACTAGATGTTGTTGCTGTTGTATTTGTGCCATCTGTAATAGTATTACCATCCACAGTGGATTTATTAAACTTAGTACCATCTACAATTGTATTTTCATCAACAGTAGATGTATTTAGTCTTAGCGCCGTCTTTAATCACTTGACCAGCAGCAGTAGTTTCTGTGGACTTAGTACCATCTGCTGCTGTATTACCACCTGCAGTAGATGTATTCACTTTTGTGCCATCGGTTTGAACAATGCTATCGCCTTTAATAACAGTTGTTTTACCGCCTGTTGCTTCAAAGGTTGCAGAATTCATCTTCACAAGATCTTTGTTAAGAGTGAATGTAAAGTCTCGTTCATTTTGGTTTACTGTCATGTTTTCGCCAGCAATCAATTGAACTTTGTCATTTTTACCAACCTTAGCATCCCTTAGTGCCTGTTTGAGCACCAGAAGTAGTAGCATCTTTATCTGCTGTAATTTGCCATGTTTGTTCCCCTACAGCTTTTAATTGTTCTTCTGTAGCCGCACGGCCTTTCGTTGCAAAGTCTGCTGCGGTTACGGTTGTGTTAGACAAACCAGTGATATCGTTTGTTGTACCACCAGTTACTGTTACAGTACCAGTTTTAATTGTTCCTGCAGCACCATTCATAGTTACCGCGTTAGTACCACCTGTAGTGAATGTGTTGTTTACACCATCTACAACAGAGGCGCCAATTGTAGCCTTACCAGCTGTACCATCAAGAGTGATTTTGTTACCACCAACACCTGTTGTAATGTTGTCTTTTGTAATAACTGTACTGTTACCAGCATTATCTTTGACCGTTACAGAACTGGATGTTGTTGCTGTAGTATTTGTACCATCTGTAATCGTATTTGATGTAGCATTGGATGTATTTACATTACCAGTACCATCATCAATTACATTGTTATCTACAGTAGATTTATTAGATTTAGCACCATTTTTAATCCTTGACCAGCTGCTGTAGTTTCTGTGGACTTAGTACCATCTGCTACAGTGTTGCCACCTGCAGTAGATGTATTCGTTTGAGTACCTGCAGTTTGCGTAATGGAATCACCAGTAATAACAGTTTTGTTAGTACCTGTGCCAAGGAATGTAGCAGATTCTAAATCTTTAAGTGTCTTATTCAAGGAGTATGCTACAGTTTTACCATTTTGATCAACAATCAAGTTGTTACCGGCTTGGAATTGAACTTCTTCACCGCGCTACCTTAGTAGATGCTAGCACCATTAGATTCACCAGTAGAACCAGTAACCTTACCAGTGTTGACCTCTTCCCAACCAGCGCCTACTGCATCAGATACTTGTTGTAATTGATCTTCTGTAGCAGCACGACCAGAAACAGCTTGTGTAACACCTGGAGTCCATGCTGTATTTGTTAAACCAGTAACACCACCAATATTAGCAGTCTTACCGGTGATTGTAATTTGCACCATGTTAGCACCACCTGTAGTGATTGTGTTATTCACACCATCAATAATGGAGGAACCAATAGTTGCTTTACCAGCAGTGATTGTACTTGTATTTGTACCATCAGTAATTGTATTAGATGTAGCATTAGATGTATTTACATTACCATTACCATCATCGATTAATTGCTGTCTACAGTTGTTTTGTTAGATTTAGCACCATCCACTAATGTGTTTTCATCAACAGTAGATGTACTAGTTTTAGCACCATCTTTTAATCACTTGACCATCTGCAGTTGTTTCTGTGGACTTAGTACCATCAGCTACTGTATTACCAGCCGCTGTAGCATCTATTTGTCTTAGTACCATCAGTTTGAGCGATGCTATCGCCTGTAATAACAGTTGTTTTACCACCTGTTGCTTCGAAGGTTGCAGAATTCATCTCTTCACAAGGTCTTTATTCAAGGAGTATGTGAAGTCTCGTTCGTTTTGGTTCACTGTGAGATTTTCACCTGCGATCAATTGAACTTTGTCGTCTTTACCAACCTTTAGCATCCTTCTTAGTACCTGTTTGGTTACCAGAAGTAGTAGCATCTTTATCTGCCGTGATTTGCCATGTTTGTTCGCCTACAGCTTTTTCAATTGTTCTTCTGTAGCAGCACGGCCTTTGGTTGCAAAGTCTGCACTATTTACAGTGGTATTGGACAAGCCAGTAATGTCGTTTGTAGTGCCACCAGTTACGGTTACGGTACCAGTTTTCACTTAGTCCCTGCAGCACCATCTAAGGCAACAGCATTAGTGCTCACCAGTAGTAAATGTGTTATTTACACCATCATCAACAACAGAGGAACCAATTGTAGCTTTACCAGCTGTGATTGTTACTTCTATTTGTACCATCTGTAATTGTATTAGATGTAGCATTGATGTATTTACATTACCATTACCATCATCAACAACATTACTATCTACAGTAGCTTTTCGATATTAGATTTAGCACCATCAACTAATGTGTTTTCATCAACAGTGGATGTATTTGTTTTAGTACCGTCTTTAATCACTTGACCATCTGCTGTAGTTTCTGTGGACTTAGTACCATCTGCAACTGTATTACCACCTGCTGTAGATGTATTCACTTTTTGTGCCATCGGTTTGAACAATGCTATCGCCATTAATAACAGTTGTTTTACCGCCTGTTGCTTCAAAGATTGCAGAATTCATCTTCACAAGATCTTTTGTTAAGAGTGAATGTAAAGTCTCGTTCATTTTGGTTTACTGTCATGTTTTCGCCAGCAATCAATTGAACTTTGTCATTTTTACCTACCTTAGCATCCTTCTTAGTACCTGTTTGAGCACCAGATGTAGTAGCATCTTTATCTGCCGTGATTTGCCATGTTTGTTCTCCTACAGCTTTTAATTGTTCTTCTGTAGCCGCACGGCCTTTCGTTGCAAAGTCTGCTGCGGTTACGGTTGTGTTAGACAAACCAGTGATATCGTTTGTAGTACCACCAGTTACTGTTACTGTACCAGTCTTAATTGTACCGGCTGCACCATCTAACTTAACAGCATTAGCGCCACCAGTAGTAAATGTGTTGTTTACGCCATCCACAACGGAAGAGCCAAAGTTGCCTTGCCTGCTGTACCATCAATCGTTACCGCATTAGCACCAGAGCCCAACGTTACTTTATCGTTGAGTTTTACATCATAAATAGTATGACCATCTGCCGCTGTAGTAGATGTTAATGTTACATTACCTGTCGTTGCATTAGCTGCTTCACCGGCATTTGCAGTCACTGTAGTTGTTGCTTTTTTCACATCTGCAATGTTAGCTGCATTTGTATTATCTGTAGCATCATTATTCACATGACCACTGGCAACATTTTTAATTACATTATTGCCATTATCTAAGCCGGCATCCGTTAACGATACAGGAGTCTTACCAGTTGTATTGATACGTACACCATCTGCTGCGTAATTAGTATTTCCGTTAGCAGTAGTTACAGTTGTCCCATCAGCTGTAGTGGCTGTAGATTTAGCACCATCGACTACAGTATTGCCCAGCAGTAGATGTATTCACTTTTGTTCCATCTGTTTGAACACGTTATCGCCTTTGATAACAGTTGTTTTACCGCCTGTTGCTTCAAGGTTGCAGAATTCATCTTCACAAAGCATCTTTGTTCAAGGGTATGTAGTCTCGTTCATTTTGGTTCACTGTAGAGGTTTTTCACCAGCGATCAATTGAACTTTATCGTCTTTACCTACCTTGGCATCTTTCTTAGTACCTGTTTGTACACCCAGATGTAGTAGCATCTTTATCTGCAGTGATTTGCATGTTTGTTCGCCTACAGCTTTAATTGTTCTTCTGTAGCCGCACGGCCTTTCGTTGCAAAGTCTGCTGCGGTTACGGTGGTATTAGACAAACCAGTAATATCGTTTGTAGTACCACCAATTACCGTTACTGTCCCAGTCTTAACTGTGTCACAAGGTCTTTATTCAAGGAATATGTGAAGTCACGCTCATTTTGGTTGATGGTGATATTTTCACCAGCAATCATAGTAACCTTTGCGTCTTTACCTACTTTGGCATCTGATTTAGTACCAGTTTGTTTACCAGATGTAGCAGCATCCTTATCGGCTGTAATTTGCCATGTTTGGTTTAGCTGCAGCATCAGCTACTACTTTCAATTGATCTTCGGTAGCAGCACGGCCAGATACAGCATTACCATCCCAAGTCGTATTAGCGAGTCCTGTTACATGGTTATTGGTACCATCTACTGTAACGCCACCAATATTAGCAGCTTTACCTGTAATAGTACCAGTAGTACCATCTAACGTTACCGCCTTATTACCACCTGTTGTAATTGTATTATTTACACCATCAATAATGCACTACCAATAGTAGCTTTACCAGCTGTACCATCAATAACAATAGCATTAGCACCAGTACCAAATGTCAATCTATCATTAAGTTTTACATTATATACTGTATGACCATCTGCAGCAGTTGTAGATGTTAATTTTACATTACCAGTTGTTGCGTTAGCTGCTTCATCATCATTAGCAGTGATTTCTGTTTTAGATGCTTTTTAGCTGCATTAATAGCATCTGCTACATTCTTAGCTGTTGCCACACCATCAGTAGCAGGGCCTGTAATAGTGCCATCTGTACCAGCTGTAATAGCCGCTGTTTTTACATCATATTTAACAACGCCTGCATTATCGATAGTAGCAGTTGTTAACGTGCCATTTTAAAGTTCAAGCCATCAGCCAAGGATACTTGTTTAGCTGTACCATCATTTGCTTTATAAGACAATTTAGTCTTCGTCGCAACTTTAGTACCGTCAATAGTTACCTTGTAATCCTTAGTTGTACCATCTGCACTTGGAGTACCTGTAACAGTCAACGGATTATCCGCATCAGTTGTATCAGTACTTACTGTTACAGCAGCGACAGCCGATTTTAACCTCTGCTTCAGACATGGTAAGATTTACATTTTACCATTTACGTCAGTAGAGATGTATTTACCATCACCTTAATACCGAATGTATCATCCTTAAGGTTTACGGATCCAGTATTAGTTGCTACATCACCTGTGAACTTCAATGTAGTAGCTCCAGTTGCAGCTTTTTAATTGTTCTTCTGTTGCAGCACGGCCTTTTGTTGCAAAGTCTGCTGCCGTTACAGTTGTGTTAGACAAACCAGTGATGTCGTTTGTTGTACCACCAGTTACTGTTACATTACCAGTTTTAATTGTGCCATCTGCACCATTAACTACTACAGCATTTGTACCACCAGTACTAATCTTGCTCCTTACACCATCGATACCAACAGTACCAATTTGTGCCTTTACCAGCAGTGATTGTACTTGTATTTGTACCATCTGTAATTGTATTGGATGTAGCATTAGATGTATTTACATTAGCACCATCAGTTTGAACAATGCTATCGCCTTTAATAACAGTTGTTTTACCACCTGTAGCTTCGAAGGTTGCGAGTTCATCTTCACAAGGTCTTTATTCAAGGGTATGTGAAATCTCGTTCGTTTTTGGTTTACTGTGAGGTTTTCACCAGCGATCAATTGAACTTTGTCGTCTTTACCAACTTTTAGCATCTTTCTTAGTACCTGTTTGAGCACCAGATGTGCGGCATCTTTATCTGCAATAATTTGCCATGTTTGTTACCCCAACTGCTTTTTTCAATTGTTCTTCCGTTGCAGCACGACCAGTAGTGGCTGTACCATTCCAAGTTGTATTAGATAAACCACCAATAGTATTAGCTAGTACCACCAGTTACACCACCGATATTACCAGTCTTAACTGTAATCGTCCTGTAGCACCATTTAATGTTACAACAGCATTAGCACCGCCAGTAGTGATTGTGTTATTTACACCATCTACAACAGAGGACCAATTGTAGCTTTACCAGCAGTACCATCGATTGTTACAGCATTAGCTCCAGTGCCAAGGGTCACTTTGTCATTGAGTTTTACATCATAGATTGTATGACCATCAGCAGCCGTAGTAGATGTAAGGTTACATTACCTGTTGTAGCATTTGCTGCTTCACCTGTATTAGCTGTAATTTCAGTTTTAGATGCTTTTTTTAGCTGCGTTAATTGCATCAGCTACATTTTGTGCTGTTGCTACGCCATCTGTAGTTGGACCTGTTACAGTACCATCTGTACCAGCAGTGATAGTTGCTGTATTTACATCGTATTTTACAACACCTGCATCATCGATGGATGCTGTTGTAAGAGTAACATTTTTGAAGTTCAACCCATCTGCCAAAGGAAACTTGTTTCGCTGTACCATCATTTGCTTTATAAGACAAGTTTGTCTTATTCGCAATCTTAGTACCATCGATAGTTACCTTGTAATCCTTAGTTGTACCATCCGCACTTGTTGTCGGTGTTACAGAAATTGGATTGTTGGCATCCGTTGTATCGGTGCTTACTGTTACAGCAGATACAGCAGATTTTTTAACCTCTGCTTCAGAAACTTTCACAGTCAAATTCTTGCCATTTGCATCAGTAGATACATACTTACCATCGCCAACGATGTTGAATGTATCATCCTTAAGATTTACAACCCCAGGAGATGTATTGGTATCACCAGAGAATTTCAAATTAACAGCATCAGTTGTTGTTTTAGCTGTATCAGCAACAGCTTTCAATTGATCTTCTGTTGCTGCACGACCAGTGGTAGCCGTACCATTCCATGTTGTATTGGATAGACCAGTCACATGACTGTTATCTCCGTCAACAGTTACGCCACCAATCACTGCATTCTTAACAGTCACTTTACCTGTAGCGCCATCGAGTTTGATAGTTTCAGTTGTACCGGTACCAACAGATACACTTGTCAAACCAGCAAGGTCTTTGTTCAAGGAATATGTAAACTTACGTTCATCCTGATTGATTGTAAGGTTATCCCCTGCCACTAACTCAACAGTTTGATCTTTACCAACAGTAGCATTTTTCTTAGTGCCTGTTTGTGTACCAGTTGTACCTGCTTTATCTGCTGTAATGTTCCAAGTTTGGCTAGATGCGGCGTCTGCTACCTTTTGTAATTGATCTTCTGTGGCAGCACGACCAGTTACGGCTTTAGTTACACCAGGGGTCCAATCTTTATTAGTCAAACCAGTAACAGTACCTGTTGCACCATCTAAGGACACAGCATTTGTACCACCTGTTGTGATTGTGTTATTTACGCCATCTACAACAGAGGCCAGCAATTGTAGCTTTTGCCGTTGCGCCGTCTAAAAGTAACTGCGTTAGCTTTCGCCAGTAGTGATTGTGTTATTTACACCATCTACAACAGCAGTACCAACAGTAGTTTTACCAGCTGTACCATCAATTGTTACAGCATTAGCTCCAGTGCCAAGGGTCACTTTGTCGTTGAGTTTTTACGTCGTAGATTGTATGACCGTCAGCAGCCGTAGTAGATGTAAGGGTTACATTACCTGTTGTCGCGTTCGCCGCTTCACCAGTATTAGCAGTAATTTCAGTTTTAGCTGCTTTTTTAGCTGCGTTAATCGCATCAGCTACGTTTTGTGCTGTTGCAACGCCATCTGTAGTTGGACCTGTTACAGTACCATCTGTACCAGCAGTGATAGTTGCTGTATTTACATCGTATTTTACAACGCCATTATCATCGATAGATGCCGTTGTTAATGGTACCATTTTTGAAATTCAAGGCCATCTGCCAAGGAAACTTGTTTAGCAGTACCATCATTTGCTTTATAAGACAAGTTTGTCTTATTCGCAATCTTAGTGCCATCAATCGTTACCTTGTAATCCTTTAGTTGTACCATCCGCACTTGTTGTCGGTGTTACAGTCAATGGATTGTTGGCATCCGTTGTATCTGTTACTTACTGTTACAGCAGCCACAGCAGATTTTTTAACTTCTGCTTCAGACACTGTAAGATTTACATTCTTACCGTTTACATCAGTAGAGATGTATTTACCATCACCTTTAATACCGAATGTATCATCCTTAAGATTTACAGATCAGTATTGGTTGCTACATCACCAGTGAACTTCAATGTAGTAGCCTCAGTGGCAGCTTTCAATTGTTCTTCTGTTGCAGCACGACCTTTTGTTGCAAAGTCTGTACCACTACAGTAGTGTTGGACAAACCAGTGATATCGTTTGTAGTACCACCAGTTACTATTACATTCCATGTTTTAATTGTGCCATCTGCACCATTAACTACTACAGCATTTGTCCACCAGTAGTAATCTTGCTTACTACCCCATCGATACCAACAGTACCAATTTGTGCCTTTTACCAGCAGTAATTGTACTTGTATTTGTACCATCAGTAATTGTATTGGATGTAGCATTAGTTGTATTTACGTTAGCACCATCAGTTTGAACAATGTTATCACCTTTAATCACAGTTGTTTTACCGCCTGTTGCTTCAAAGGTTGCAGAGTTCATCTTCACAAACAGTCTTTTTTCAAGGGAGTATGTGACGTTTTTACCTGCTTGATCTACAGTTAATTTTCACCAGCAAGAATTGGCTAATGCGGCGTCTTTACCTACCTTAGCATTTTCTTTTTAGTACCCGTTTGGGCACCAGATGTAGCCGCATTTCTTATCTGCTGTGATTTCCCAAGTTTGGCTACCCGCAGCATCTGCAACAGCTTTCAATTGGTCTTCTGTGTTGCCTGCTCGGCCATCTAGTAGTAAGCTAGTATTGTGATTCAAGTTGTATTAGATAAGTTGCCAATAGTATTAGACGTACCATCTAAAGAACAGTAACGCCACCAATAGTAGCCGTTTTGACACCATTAATGACAGAGGACCCAATCGTAGCACCAGCGGTACCATCGATTGTTACAGCATTAGCACCAGTACCAAGTGTCACCTTATCATTGAGTTTTACATCATAGATAGTATGACCATCGGCAGCCGTAGTAGATGTTAATGACACATTACCTGTTGTTGCATTAGGCTGCTTCACCAGTGTTAGCAGTCACTTCTGTTTAGAAGCTTTTTAGCTGCATTAATAGCATCGGCTACATTTTGAGCTGTTGCTACACCATCTGTAGTTGGGCCTGTAATTGTGCCATCTGCACCAGCAGTGATAGATGCTGTATTTTTACATCGTATTTCACAACGCCATTATCATCGATAGATGCAGTTGTTAACGTACCATTCTTGAAGTTCAAGCCATCAGCTAAGGAAACTTGTTTCGGTGTACCATCATTTGCTTTGTAGGACAAGTTTGTCTTATTAGCAATCTTAGTACCATCAATGGTTACCTTGTAATCCTTAGTTGTACCATCTGCACTCGTTGTCGGTGTTACAGTCAATGGATTATTAGCATCCGTTGTATCTGTGCTGACTGTTACAGCTGCTACAGCCGATTTTTAACCTCTGCTTCAGAAACTTTCACAGTCAAATTCTTGATTCTGCATCAGTAGATACATATTTTACCATCACCAACGATACCAAATGTATCATCTTTCAGATTGACTACACCAGGGGATGTATTTGTATTACCAGAGAATTTCAAGTTAACTGCATCAGTAGTCGTTTTTGCTGTTTCAGCTACGGCTTTCAATTGATCTTCCGTCGCAGCTCGGCCAGTTGTAGCTGTACCATTCCAAGTTGTATTGGCCAAGCCAGTTACATGATTGTTATCACCATCAATAGTCACGCCACCAATAGCTGCATTTTTAGCAGTGATTTTACCAGTTGCACCATCAGTTTAATGGTTTCAGTTGTACCAGTACCGACAGATGCGCTAGTCAAATTAGCAAGGTCTTTATTCAAGAAATACGTAAACTTACGTTCATCTTGATTAATTGTAAGGTTATCCCCTGCAACCAATTCGACAGTTTCATCCTTGCCAACAGTAGCATTTTCTTAGTACCTGTTTGGGCACCAGTTGTTCCCTCTTTATCTGCCGTAATATTCCAAGTTTGGCTAGATGCAGCATCTGCTACTTTTTGTGATTTGATCTTCTGTTGCAGCACGGTCTGAAAGTTACGGCTTTTGTTGTTACCAGAGTCAATCTTTATTAGTCAAACCAGTTACGGTACCCAGTTGCAATCTATCTAATGTAACATGGAGTTTGTACTCCAGTAGTAATTGTGCCAGTTGCAGCCATCAACAAGTTGTTACCCTGCAGTTACTTTTTTGCAGCTGTACCATCTACTGTAACAGTTAGCGCCAGTACCAAGTGTCACCTTATCGTTGAGTTTCACGTCATAAATAGTATGACCATCTGCTGCCGTAGTAGATGTAAGCGTTACATTACCTGTCGTTGCATTGGCACCTTCACCAGTGTTAGCAGTGATTTCTGTTTTAGATGCTTTTTAGCTGCATTGATAGCATCAGCTACATTTTTAGCCGTCGCTACACCATCTGTAGCTGGGCCTGTAATTGTACCATCTGTACCTGCAGTGATAGATGCAGTAGTTACATCATATTTTACAACGCCTTTATCATCGATGGATGCAGTCGTCAAAGTACCATTTGTGAAAGTCTAAGCCATCTGCTAATGAAACTTGTTTAGCAGTACCACCATTTGCTTTGTAGGACAAGTTTGTCTTGTTAGCAATCTTAGTACCATCAATAGTTACCTTGTAATCCTTAGTTGTACCATCTGCACTCGTTGTCGGTGTTACGGTCAATGGATTATTAGTATCTGTTGTATCTTGTGCTTACTGTTACAGCTGCTACAGCAGATTTTTAACCCTGCTTCAGAGACGCTGTAAGATTAACATTTTTACCGTTTACGTCAGTAGAGATGTATTTACCATCACCTTTAATACCGAATGTATCATCCTTAAGATTTACGGATCCAGCATTAGTTGCTTACATCACCGGTGAACTTCAATGTAGTAGCACCAGTTGCGGCT
>VOFG01005037.1_pt1 | contig 26631 bp, 41 predicted proteins | sample 5384171 | NCBI WGS metagenome assembly VOFG01 (sample SAMN12384726, study PRJNA508395) | human gut metagenome | isolation source: healthy gut F | host: Homo sapiens | reverse complement strand
CGCTTTGCTTGTTTGAAAGCATTGTAATCAAACCGGTTATGCGTGTATATAATTCGTCAAATGTAACAACTGTAACATTGTTCAAACTGTTTCTAAAACGCTCGAAAGCAGCAACTTCATCAACTTCCATTGCTGAAATTCTCCCAATTATTACCACACATTTGGGATCTAAAACTATATGTGGCACGATAGCTATTGCCAATAATGGGAGTACAGGGTGTTTTGATTTCTATGAGAGCAATATTTTGTGAAAGTTCATTTTGATAGATAAAATCACATACGTTGCCATCTCTGTTACTCATGGACTTTCCGCCGACATACGCCTTATCTTCATAAATTGTGCAAGGGGTTGAAAAATCTGAGCTAAAACCCATTGATTCTCCTTGAATACGGTACTTTGCCAAAACTCTTCTGAACAGTTGTCCATGTTGCTCTCCATAAGTTGAGCAACTCTTTTCAACTTTCAATGTTCAATGTGTCTGACAGACAGTCAAGGCTTGAATTTTCTAGACTTTCAAGACTTTGTTGTAATGATTCACGAGATTCTGATTGTGTTATTAAACGAAGGAGTTGCTTTAGCAGTTCTTGGTTTTCAGAAGCTACAAGCATTCGGGCAGCAGTAGGGTCATTTTGCACAAAGTCAAGAAATTGTTTGAAACCACTATCTAACCGAGCGTATGTAGCAGTTCCATAAGGAATGCCATCCATGCAACCGTATAAATTATATAGCGATTTAAGGCCGATATATAACTCGTAGGTTTCCGAAGCACTTAGGCTTATTTCCATCCAATCGCCGACTTTAACTGAACCACGCGAAACTTTTAAACTTTTGTAACTGACATCACTTGGAAAACAAGGGGGCATTCTTGGGCTTCTTTTCAAATAGAATTTTTCCACTAACGGATTTACACGGCTCCTTTTGATTATCTGCAAGTGTCGGTAGAAATTGCAGCCTCAATAAGTCGGTTTCATTTAGCAGCAGTGGTGATGTGGTTGCTGATGTCGCCGATGTAGACTGAACATTGATATAACAATCGGCCATACTCTAATAACCTCGTAATGTCTACATTATTTTTGGGGAGGAAATGAAGGTTGTCTTAATTCGATTTGCTGAATTTTTTGTTCAAGGATGGCATCTTCTATTGTCTGAACACATTCTTCTGGATTTTGTATGATGTCCTTTCCCCAGAATCTGATAACTGTCCAGCCGAGGGAGTGCAGTTGTTTAGTGATTTCCGTATCTCGGTCTATATTTCGCTGTATTTTCTTTAACCAATAGACACTGTTAATACTGCTTTTTAGGTGCTCTTTCAAGTGACCCCAGTCTTTTCCGTGAAAAAACTCACTGTCACAAAATATTGCAATTCGATATTTTGAAATCACAATATCAGGCTTTCCCGGAAGCAAAGCATAATTTTTCGATACCGAATGCCTTTTTTCCAAAGGTGTTTTCTAAGAAGCACTTCGATTTTTGTATCAGTTGCCTTAATGTGCGACATCGCGCGGTGTCGCTGCTCTTTTGTCAAGTCATCCATAACAGTCATTTATGGCAACAGAAATGTTTGATACATTGTGCCAACTGCTCAATCTCTGATGTATCTGAACGGCAGTATAGATTCATCAGGTGTTTAACGTCTACCAAAATACCCAAAATATGTTCGTATGTTTTCTGATTGTGCTTCCAATCGCTTATTGCCTCACCGATGCAAATATAATTTTCTGCATTCTCCCAAAGTGAACTCTTTGAGTTATAGGGCATCAAAAAGGCATTATACACATAAAAATCCGCCCCAAAGTTTTTCTTAAATTTTTCTTGTTCAGCTATAAATTCGCCGTATGTAATCTGCTTATTGATTGAGGTGGATTCTGGCAAATCGGACAATTTTCCAGTTGCACCATACTTATAATATTTAGCGTCCAGCACATATACATTTCCTTGATAGAGCATAATGCTATCAGGCTCAAGGCTTGCATTAGAATATGCCCCATTAAATGTATGCCATCTGGTTTTTGGAAAAAACGTACTTTTCTCTGCGATTCCGTAGGTTCGGTCAATCATTTTTTCCCAAACATACTCAAAACGATTTGTCCCAAATTTGAAGTCGTTCTGATTGGACGCATTGCCAGCACAGCTGATAATTGCAATCATGCTTTCAAAAAGCTGCTTGTTGAGATCATTAAATGTCTGCTGACATTTGGATTTTAAGATTTGAACGAATAGGTTTTGATTAAATTGAATGGCAGGCTTTTGGGGCATAAATGAAGTAAAAAGCCAGCCGATTTTGCGGAAACTCTCATAAACGCAATATTTATGTATTTCCGTAATATAGCCTGCATCTTTCAAAGATGTCTGCCGTGTTACATAGTTTAAGTAGACAATATTGTTTCCTTGAATGTAAGGAGATTGGGTTTTGATTGTCCTTTTCCAGTCGATTTTTCCGCGAGGTGAAACGGAATAATAGCTTTCTCTTTCCTGATAATAGCCACGACTGAAGAAGTCTGAAATAATAAATAGATATTCTTGCAGTGGGAAAGATGAATATTCCGCTTTTTCATCGCTGAAATTTACAGTGTTATTCTGCGCAGAAGATGCAAGTGCCAATGTCCGCATCAAAAGCAGAATATCTTTTCGTATACCGGAATCGTTATCTGACAATTGATATCCTAATGGAAAATTCACTGTAAGTTCTTCGTTTCTGCAATCAAGACCAACAAATGTATCAGACTCACGATTGGTGTTTATATGGCAGTGGCTTTTAATTACATATTCAGACACGGCACACCTCACATGTTGAAAATTATGCCAAATTGTTCATTCTGTTCAGCATTTCAGTATATACCGATTGATTTATAATTTGGCTCAATGGGTCCTTGTCGCTTTTAGAACGATACATAGCAGTGACTGCATCAAAAGAATTACATTCGGCAGCAAAAAGGCTATCTCGATTCATCTTGAAAGCATCATCCCACAAGTACTTAAGAACCTTTTCAGGAAAGCGTTCTGTTGAAAGCTCCTGCTTTGTAATAAAATATGCTCCAAGTCTTTTATCTTCTGAACTTAGAACTCCATCACTTACTTTAAGAATTTCTTCGTTTATAACAGTTGCGAACACTCCCCAGCTAATTAAGGAGCCTTCGATTTTATCGTTGGCGTGCTTTGCAGACATTACGTCGTTTTCAATGTGCTTCATCATCCAACGACGCTGAAATGCAGTATCAAGGGTGAATACATTTTGGTCTGCGGTATTCATTGTTGCAATAATCCAGAGATTAGATGGAATAAACACCATTGCATCCGGGTTTCCGAATACTTCATTTGCAACATCTGAATTTGATATGCCATATTCGCTTTCACCATAACAGTCAGGATATGCCTCGGTGTCAGCTTTACGATCTAATAGCTGAAAAATTTCACCGAAGATTGCAGGGGCATTTCCTCGATTTAGTTCTTCGACTACAAGATAATAATAATTTTGTGGGTCTTGCCATGCTTTTTCAAAATTTTTGTAAAGGGACCCGGCGAATACAAATATCTAAGCACCCCCTCTTCAACTTTTGGAAGAATTTGCCCTACAAAATCCGAGTATGAATAATCCGGATGGAATACTACTCGTTCCATTTTTGAGGCATCAGTACAAAAAATGGGATTTAATATAGTGGCTTTTTCCTGCACCGGGAACACCGTATAACAGGATGTTTTCTGCACCCGTCTTTCGAGAAATTTGCTGTTGGGCAGCTTCAGGATTTCCGTTAGTACGCTTTGTGCTAAAGTTAAACAAGTGGGCGAAACGGCTGTCAATACTACAAAGGCTTTCTTTAAGATTGGTCTCTGTGATATTTAACGCACAAAGAAAAGCTTCTGTGCTACACCGCTCACTGTCAGGTGTAAACATACGGACGGTCTGGTTGGAGTGATCGTCAATTCCAATGATCGGGAGTGCCGAACACCAGTAATATTCTGCCGGAGCATCTTTGAGAACATCTAACCGACTGACCGCGTTCTGAAAATATACTTAATGGAGACCAAAATGGTTGATTCATCATTGTATTTTTCGGCTCGAACAACACTCGACACAGCACCTATCGATTTGAAGCCTTGTTTCCATTCGGTTTGAATTCCTTTGCTATTGTCTGAACCCAACCAAATAAACACATAGGTTCCAGAATTGAGATCGGGCGGAACCTGTGTGCATTTTACACTGATGCTAAAATCAGTAGCAACAATTCCCGGTGAACTCTTGTCCATTCGCTTAATTTCGTCTACGCTGGTTTTTCCAAGTCTAAGTGTTGCAAACCGCATATCTTCCATACTGTAAGCCCCTTATCAGTTATCTTTTTTTGCCTTTTCCTTTTCCAAAGCAATACGCAACGGTGCAAATAATTGACGTCCCTGATTATCCACTCGTCTTAAGATGCCTTCTGCTGCGTTGGGAGTTAGATAGTATTTTCGATTAACATGTTTCTTTTCAACAATATCCAACAGTGATGAAGGAATCTTTTCTGCGGGGGAAGGAGGAACATTGCCTCCAACATAGGAACCTTCCCATGCAATGCCGGCTCGCGGCCATTTATAAGTGGTTTCAGAATTTGAAAAATCTATATCAGCAAGATTTCCACTATACCATTTTGACTTCTTGAATTCAGGAACATACTGAGAACATCTTTCTGTTCCATGGTATCAGTTTTAGAACTCAACTGTTTGGAAATGCGCTTTGCAATCCATTCGACCACAGGAACGGAAACTGCATTTCCGATTGCAGTATATCGAAGAGTATCGGTATTATCATCATCAACATCGTATTTGCTTGGAAGCGTCCAATAATCCGGGAAGCCCTGCAATCTTTCGTATTCCAACGGTGTCATTCGGCGAACGCCATCATCACATACAATATATGTGCGGCTCCAGTCGGTTCCGGTATGTCTACCAGAAGTGGCACCAAACAATAAGCAACTTTTGGAACTTTGGGGTATTCATTTGGCTTTGAGGCCTCTGTCACAAAAATCTTTTCGGGCATTGCTAGTGGAATGCGCTCCTACTGAATCGAACATAACATGAGTGGCCCTAGCTAAGTCCTTTTGCCAACAGCAAAGGTAAACTCGTGATCTGGATTGGGGAACGCCAAAGTATCGGCTGTTTACCAATCTCCATGCAACAGCATAGCCAAGCTGGGTCATGCGTTGAAGAATAACGCCAAAGTCGCGGCCACCATTAGAATTGAATAAACCTTCGACATTTTCAATCACGACCACTTTTGGACGTTTTTTTTCAATCAGTTCAGCATACCTAAAAACAAACCGGATCGAGTTCCATCCAAACCAAGACGTTGTGATGCGCCTCGTGCAACAGAAACATCTTGGCAGGGAAAGCCCCCACACCAAACATCAGCAACTGGGATGGATGATTCGTCAATAGCGCAGATGTCCGTTCCTTTTTTTACATTAGGCCAGTGAAAGGAAAGGACTTCATTGCAGAATGGATTTATTTCACAAAGGTACTCGGTTTGAAATCCTTGATTTTCAAATCCCAAATCAAAGCCGCCGATACCGGCGAAAAAAAGAGTTTACCTTATATTTTGCTTTTGTCATTTTGGCAGTCTCCTTTAATGTATTTACCGCTTTTGATTCTTGCGTCAATCGGTTTGTCAACATTACAAGGAATTGCCCACTGACGACCAAATTTGACAGCACCGCACAAACGTCCACTCGAACAAAGAACCTGTATTCGCCTTGCTGAAATGTTCCACTTGTCGGATGCTTCCTGAATGGTCATATACCCATGCGCACCCAATTCCATACATATTCATTATATACTGCCGGACGAACAATGTCAATTTATAGATCTAAAGAGCGGAAAGCGTAATGCCTTCCGCTCTTTAGCATGATTACCCGAAATTGTTGTGAATTATTACAAAACTATCAATTCCCGGTAGAACCGTAAAGTTCTTTCCCGCTTTCCAAAGTGTGTGGAATTGTCCATAATCATCTATTTTTTGAATCTTTCCTACATCGTTGGCTGCGGGTGCACCACAATCTCGTATTTCAAGAGATTGAATATACATCCCAATTAGCATAGTTCGATCACTCCAGTAAATTAAGCGGAACCATTTTTTCTGAAGAAGTCGAAGTCAATACACATTTGACCTGTACATATTCGCTCTTTTGACATTGCTCGCAAAAAGTTGCGAATAGCGGCTTCTGGTAGCTGATAGCTTGCAGAGAGATGATAAAATGTTGGTTTTGGATCCGGCGCACCGGGGCTGCTATCAGGTTCGGCAGATAGTGGTCGCTGACAAGGGTATAGTCAAGTCCATTGGTGGTGTCGGGATGGATTCTTTTCATAACCATTCTCCTTTCATTTCTGCCGAGATATTCTTCGGTTCAAGAAGTCCTGCTTCTTTCATTTCTTTGATGCGTTTTCTGTATCCGGTCATATACTTTCGGCTTGCAGCACGACTCTTTTCACGCTTTTCATCTGCAATCTTTTTTCGGCAAGTTCTTCTTCCGATAGTATAACCGGTTCTTCCGGAACACTGAATTTTCCGATATAATTCAAATATACTTCGACCTCTACTGTCCGAGTGCCACTCAATTCAATGGGACGATGCACAACGATTTTGGAAATGAACTCGTTGATCATTGAGGGTGTTAATTCTGAAAAGTCAGTATATTTGTGTGCCAGTTTTATAAAATGTTCTGTATTTTGCGATTGGCTTTCTGCTTGCTCTAGTTGCTTGTGGCACTCATCTCCTTCTTTTTTCAAGGCTAGCCTTTTCTTTTTCATAGCTTTCCAAAAAGACTTTCCAACATTTTATCTGACAGTCTGCCTGCGATATTGTCCTCGTATATTTTACGAATTAACGCACTTACTTCTTTTGCTCGACGTTCAGCCTTAGAAATTCTGCTCTTGAGTTCTTCTAAACGGGTGCGACTTTGTGATTCCGAGATTTGATTATAAAGATTCAAAAATTCTTCTTGATTGTTATTAACGTAGGCGCAAGTTCTGCGGATACACTCAAGAGCAATTTTTCTGAGGGCGGAAGTTCGGATAGCGTGGCACGAGCAAACTTTCTGATATTTTTGACGACCGAGAGCATTTTGGGAACAAGAATAACAATCTTCTGGTTTGCTAAAGCTCTCTCTCCGTTCACCTTTGGGCGTGTAGTAAACTCGTATTCTTCCGTTCTTCCGACGATGATTGTACATTACAGAACCGCATTCTCCACAAATGACTTTTCCGGTAAGTGGATTCGCTTCGCCTAGAGAGTCTGCACGCCTAACATTCTTGCGTAGTCCCTGAACGATATTCCACGTCTCTTTGTCGATAATCGGTTCTTGTGTTCCTTCAAAATCACCCAATCTGCTTTATCAGCCTTTTGGGACTTTTTTCTCCTTGTACGATTTTTTGTAGGTGCGAAAATTTACAGTGCAGCCAGTGTACTCAAGACGATCAAGTATCGAGGCAACTGTGTTTCCTCGCCACATATAGGGATTGTTATAATCACAATCTGATTGATGATTCCCTATTCCTTTCTTGGCGAGATAGTACGAGGGACGCTCGACCTTGCTTTCTGCAAGGCATCTTGCAATTTCATAGGGACCTTTGCCGTCTATGCTCATTTGAAAAATCCTTCGGACAATCGCAGCCGCTTCTTCATCCACAACCCAATGATCTGGGTTTTCTGGGTCTTTGACATAACCATAGCAGGGTGAATTGCTGGTGTGTGCCTTTCCGGACATACCTCTTGATTTTATCACGGACACAGCCGTTCAAATATTCAGGAACGGTGCAAATTCGTTGCTCTGTATCGTTACTGTCGATGCTGTTACCAACGGCAATAAAACGAACTTCTTTTTTCTCGAAAGAGAATATCTGTAAAGAAGCCGACTTGAAGATGGTCAAACCCGGCTAAGGTCGAATAACCGTCGTCCGTGTACCAGCGCAGATTGGAAAAGCCGTTCTGCTTTGCATAGGTTTCAAGGAATACGCTTCTGATTGGAAATGGAATTGCTCTCGCCTTGCAGCTCGTCCTCATGGGAAAGTCTTGGGTAAAGGGCGGTAATTGGTTGTTGGTTGGTCTGTCTTAACATAAAATCCTCCGTTTCCGACAGCCAGCCCCACTATTCCGTACCTTGATTGTACCACATGGGGCGGCGGTCTGTATAGCGGCAAAAGCGTCAAATCTGCTTCTTTATGGTCGGTCAAATCGCCGTTTTTTGTGTAGCAGCTTCCGCTTCCAGCACTTTCATCATCTTGTCGGCTGCGGTATCGGTTGCGCCCTGCTTGAAGAAGCCGGAAACGGTAAGGACGGAGTTGCCCATGCGGATTTCCGTTACACAGTCCGGGCGGCGGTCTGTTTTGGTGGTGCTTGTCTGTTTGGTTTCTGTCATAGGCTCTCCTTTCGCTGCTTCATCAGTTGCTTTAATCGTTCCAGCTTTTCCTGTGCGGTTTCCTTTCGGAAGTTGCTACCCGTGAAGCGGACGGGGGCGCACATGGAAGTCAGCCTGTCATAGATACGGGCGTGGGGCGTGTCCTGCGGGTGCTGCAATTCCTCCAGCGTGAGGTTGGTCGTGGCGATCAGCGGCTTGTCGCTTCGGTAACGGCTGTCTATCACAACCTGTTCCAGCCCGTATTCCCTATTGGTTTCCAATCTCCACATAAAGCGGGCGGTTTCGGTCTGCGGGTTTCTGCCGTTGTCATGCTCAAATGTCCAGTTCCGCATTTTGCCCGGGATTTTATTATCTTTATTACCTTTTTGAAACCTAATTCAATATTTTTATTATACATTTACTCAAATATTTCTTGCTAATGTCATAGAAATTTTCAGAAAGTCTTTTAGCACTCCTTAATCAGCTTATTTTATTTTGACATTTCTGACATTGCTCCATTTGGAGTACCAGTAATAATACGCCTACCTTTTGTAGGTCCGACTCTCACATAGTATTTTCTTTACTCTTTAAGTCCTTTTGAAGGTATAGCGTATTGCTTTTGTATTTTTTGTTTTGGCACCGAAAATTTCGCATTTGTCGCATACTGATCTGATATCCTGCATTGCCCGCCGTTTTTTTCCACGTTGCCTGAAGTTGTCCTTTTCGAGAACTTTGGCTGAAGAAAGGGTTGTTTTCTGTAAATTAATGCGAAAGTTGTTTTGCCGGAGTACTTTTTATAATTACCTCTTGCCCTGAATGATGATCATTGCAGTTCCTACAGCCGTGTTGTTTTTATAGGATACTGTATAATATTTACCGGAAATCTTTTTGTTTTGCGTAGACTGTTACAGCCGGTTTCTCTGTGCTTTTCCGTTATATGTGACTGCTGATTTTGAAGACACTACTTTGAAATTATAACTTTTAAGTTTTGGAATACTCCTGGTTTCTTTGTAATTGCAGACTGTACAACTGCGTTCTGTCTGCCTGCCTTCTGCGTTGTTGCAGAAGCAACTGTCTTCCAGGCGCCCATCTTATGTCCCGTTGCCTTGATCACTTCTGTCTTTGTTTCTCCACATCCGCTGCAGGTATAGGTCTTTTCTCCATCCTTCGTACAGGTTGCTGATTTTGTCACCTTTCCGGCATCCCAGCTATGTTCATGGATTACACGGACTGTCCTGGTTGCTGTAAGGCTTCCTTTGGACGCTGTAATATCAGCAGTCCCCTTCTTCAGCCCTTTAACCTGTCCATTTCCATCCACAGATGCCACAGAAGGATTCGATGACTTCCATTCTGCCTTATCTAAGAAAGACAATTTACACCCTGAATCCGACAGTTGTACATAAAAAGTCTGCCTGAACACTGTTTTCTTCTTTATGGTCTGCAAAATCGACATACCTGCTGTCAGGTTCCCAAGCTCTGCCTCTATCGTCTGCGTACAATTACTGATATCCGGTCCCGATGTTTCATCCATATCAGCATATGAAGAATACCTCCGATGTGGTGGTAGGATACTGCGCATCTGGATTGATGAAAGTAGCATATCCTTGCGTATATATTATCTGGGTCGTTCATCTGTGTATAATGTCCTGTGACTGCATTGCTGTTCTGATTCACCCAATCTGCCTTTTCCTCATACCACTGTTCAATACCCGGCAGAAATTTTTGAGTATAATTCCATGCCAGAACTTCTCCATATGACTGAATACCATTCGAGATTTCAATGTAAACAGCTCGTTCCATTCGGTCGTGTATGCGCTATTACAAGAGATGCCTCTGCTGCACGGATCCTTGCAATATATTCAAGATCTGATGACCATCTGATCGGCACATAATCAGATGGTGTCAGTTTTCTTTTTGCATTTCTCGGACCGCACGCCTTCCCTCACATGCCTCTTTACGAATTGCATTAACACGTGCCAGTACCGCCTGTACATCTGTAATATAACTTCCTTCACTCCAACCAGCACACAGCCATCCCGCGCTGTCGTTACATCCGTTGAAGAAGTGAACCAGAGCTTCCCCAGTTTATGTTTCCACCAACAGTTCTGCTCTCTCCTACCGTCTCATCTCCGGAAGAAAACAGTTCTTCAACCATATGATCTGAAAAATCTTCCGATCCGGCATCTGCGAAATCCTGTCCTGTATCTGTCTGCAGTTCTTCCGGAATATCCAGCATCTCTGTTTCCGGTTCCTCCGTTTCTTCATCTGTCTCATCCGAGAATTCCACTGCCACCTCTTCATTCTCAGCATACACCGGAAGAGTCATACTTCCCCAAAGCCATCGTCGCACTCATCATCCATGCTATCAGTTTTTTTCATTTCTGCTCATCCTCCTTGTTTTTGCTTCTGTATTTTTCTTATGTTTTCACATAATTTTCACACTTTATTTTACATTATTTTCTTTTTTCGTAAAGATGATTCCAGTTTTTACAAAATGTTTTTTTACGCAATAAAAGAGCACCTGTTTTCAGAATGCTCTTTTCTTTACAGTTTTTATTCTGTTTTTTCACTGGTATTATGTTTCTTACTATATCTGTATGGCTGTATCCGTCATAACGCTTTTTTATATTGGTAAAGGTAAGCTTCGCCGTTTTGTTTTCTCTGTCCAGGACTGCAATTCCGTCTTTTCCTGTAATCTGCACATTTGAGGTATCGGCAGTAACATCCTGGAATCTATAGCGCAATGTCTCACTGATCGTATATCTGCCAAGGGAATCCTGGAAATCGTACAGCTCAGAATCGCATAGTCATCTTGTTTATTATAATTTCCCTCAAATTCTACATAATTTTCATAACTATGTTCCATCCCTCTCTGATCTTTTCCGGTTATTATAAAAACGAAAACCGGATTTCCATGTGCCCAGATAATATCCTTTCCAGAATCTTCTTTGTCACTGTAATCTCACCATATGGAAGTCGGGCAAGTGTATTCTGCTTTTAGTGTAAAATCCTGTTCCATATCCAAATGGAAATATCTTTTTCCATCCACCTATATATCCTGCAGGTGCCTGTGTCTCAAACAAGTCTGAATTTACCTTTGTTCTGTCCGGTATACTGCAATTTTTTGCTATATGTTTTGTTTTCTCCGAATATGAAAGCCTCTGTCCTGCAGATGTATAATTCTTCTTCTGTTCGTTCCATTCATACACTTCAAACACTGCATCTGACAGGATTATGTTTGCATCGGCTGCGTCTGTCTTTGAATACTGCAATTTCTTTCGATGCTGCCTCTCACCCACGATACATTCGTTTTTTGGACATCTGTCATCCTGGAAGATTCCAGCCGCCTCTCAGCCTGATTTGAAATATGATAATACATTCCGTCTTTATAATGTCCATGACCGGCAACTACTCTGTCAGCTTTCACCTTGACATGAATCCTGAAATAATATGTCACATTGTTGCACATCGCATCTGACTTAAGGAAACTGTCCGCAGCTGTAAATTTTACTGTATTCTGTGCATTGCTGACCGTAAACCGCTGTGTAACATCATTTCCGAGTGCGGTCTTTACAGAAGCACTCCTGTATTCCAGACAGGAATCCAGTTTATCTGTAAGCTCAAATTTTTTATAATCTCCCGGAAGGACTGTCTGTGCTATCACATAATCAAATTCTCTGTTCTTTGGAATATGATAGGTTTTTCCTCCGCTGTATCTGATTCTGATTCATGACGTGTCATATCACTGTAAGCGGCATTCGTATTGCCGACTTTTTCTCCGGTTTTTCATTTGGCTCATACGTTCCGACTGTCTGTGCTCCTGACATAAAAAATGCAGTATAAGGATTAACACCATTCAGTCCAGCCTCTCCTGCAAGCCAGTTTAAGGTGAAAGATTTGTTAAAACCACATGGCACCATCCTTTGACATCATCAATCTCTGTTGCCACCCCCTTCCGGTGCACGCACTTCTGTGTATGCGCCACCATTACTTGTAGTTCCTGTCGTAGCCTGCAGATGCTTTATATCCACTTCGATACATGGCATCCACTCCCCAGCCATCATATACACGAAACCCTGTCCACCGTCGAGGTCCATCATTGTCACATGTCCCTTCGATAAATCTGATTTCCTGTTGCATGGTCAAAGAACTCAAATTTAAAGCGTACGCTTCCTGCAGAGACCGTCGAAAAGGCAATTCTTGTCATTATAAAATAAAATGCAGGGAGAAATCACCGTATCATCCACGCCTATATGAGAATAGCTCACCGCCCCCCCCATTCCGGTACAGTAATTCGAAGATCCACGATCTTTCCTTTATATTCTCCTACATTTGTATATTTTTTACAGAAATTTTGCCCTTCTGATCTGCATTCTGAATGCTGCATGCAGAAAATGTATTTTTATAATTCGTCATTCCTTTTGGGACCAGCCAAACTGTGCATCCAGTTTAGATGGAAGATTCGCAGAAGCTCCGCGCACTTCCGTCAGCTTTGTCACCTTTTGCGAAACGCATATGCAAATGCATATTCCGCCCGCATTTTGTAGTTTTTCCGCCACTGCCTTTACGGCTGGTTCCCAGCGGCTGCAGCGACATCTTCTGTCTCTTGCCATCTGTAAAATATCTGCTTCTTCTGCTGTTTCCTCATGATCCTTTTTCAAATTCAGCCTGCAGAAGAACCTGTCCCTTGGGGCATAAAAACTCATATTTCTGATTTTCTCCCAGAGTTACAGAAATATTTTCTCCTTCACTTTCTGCCATTATTTCTCTGCATTCATACCCGTCAAAAGGCTGAATATAAATCCTACGATTTCTCCTGCCTGAAAAGTATGCTCCTGCTCCTGTAACTGCTGCAATTCTTTCTTCACTCAGATCTGTTTTACTGTTTTTTCTCCAGATTAAGAAGATCCGCTTCAAACACGATCACACCCTGAGCAGCACTGGTTATTACCTCAAAATAATCCTCCGCAGAATCCTGTTCAAAATCTGTCTCCGGAGATTCCTCAAATTCACTGCTGTCGCCTTCTGAAAATTCCGGTTCCTGCGCTTCTATTGGAATTTCTTCCTCTTCTGTCTCATCCTGAAATGTTTCCTGCAGCTCTCCTGAAAGTTCCATATCTGAAGCGGCAGAGATTCCTGTCACGGCAGAAACTGCGAGCAGCACAGCAAAAACGCCGGAAATCACCCTTTTTTTCATGTTCGCCTGCCTCCTTTCCATGTTTTGACCATGAGCAGCAGACCACCGGAAGCTATAAGAAGTGCGAAAGAAAACCTGGACTTGATAAATCACCGGTTTTAACATGAGCTTTTTTCCGACCTTCGCCATCTTTGTTGCTGTTGTTCTGCCGGAGTCTTTTTTTTCCGGAAGTTTCTTCTGTGTCAGGACGATTTTTTTACCTTCTCATTGACCGTGAAGATCCAGGTAACGTCTGCTGATTTCTGTGCTATTCGGTTATCCACTCCGTGGGAATCTCCAGACGAAATTTCATATTTCCGGTTTGCCCGGATGCGAACCTTCCAAGTGATCTGTTTTTTCAAGTCCTGTCGACTCCAGATTTCCTGTACAGAATTTCATTTCCCATTGCCACCGTAAGCTTTACGTCCTTAAGCATAGCCCTCTTCTCTTCGCTTCTGCCCTTCACGCTGGTGCGAAACAAAAAGCTCTGCCGGATCATCCGTAGTATTCGACAGGGTGATCGTATCTGTAAGAACATCTCCCGGCATCGCAGTTCCGAGATTTGTAAAAAATCTCCCGGTACCGCCAATAATTTGTGTGCTTTGCCATTAAATTCTACTGTCAGCTTTGTCTGCGGTTTCTACAGGTCATTGTTCCGTTTTCTTCGTGAATACACTGCCGGATCAGCTGATTTCCCAGGGTGACATTGCCGCAAAATCCGGTGTAAAATTTGCTGCCTGAATTGCCTCTGCCTGAATGATCATTCCCAGCTTCTGAAGCTCATGCTCCTTTTCCCAAGAATCTGAATGTGTACACTCTGAAACAGGTCGACAGATTCTCTTCTTCAGAATACTTGTATAATAGTAGTATTCACCACGTCGGATCCATTTGGCAGGAAAACCTGAAAGGTTTGTGTCATTCAGACCTTCCAGTTCCTTCACCGAATTTGTATACAAAAATCCTGGCACGCACCCAGCATGGAAGTGCATGATTTGTAATTTGGGAATTTTGATATCACGGCACCTGAAGGATCTCGCCGGTGTTGCTGTAAGGGAACTTCCTTTGTCCCTTTTTTCATATTCTTCCATGCTGATCTTAATATCTCCCACTGAAATATGATTCACGACCTGTAAAGTATCCGAGAAATACCCATATGTCCCTGACTGACACAGAAGACCCAGAAAGAGAATTCCTGCTGTTGTCTTTATTCTTTTTTCATCGCTTCTCTCTCCTTTATGTACGGTAATATTCCCATGCACTTTTTGTAATCTCCGAATCCGGCTGCCTGCACCGATTCTTCATAAATCTGTACTTCAAAGGTGTCGATCTGATCCAGATAGGTCTTTTCCAGTTTTGATGCATCTATAAAGATCCCGGTAAAAGTGGTGTCGTCTTTTCGCCTTCTCTGAGGATTTTTTATAATAATAAAATCCATCCTCCGCCTCCAGCCAATTCGTCCTGTCTAGCTGTTTCAGTACTGCCGCCCTTCCTATATCCGAATTGGAATAACCGACAGAAACTCTTACATAACAGTCGACAAGAGCGGCTTCTCCCCTGTCCGTTTACAATCCCACCTCTTTTGGAATATCAGAATTTTCGTCTTCCGGAATTGGTGACGGTATAGGGAAATCTTCCTCGATTGTCGTGGTATTTTACCGATCCCAATCGTATTTACCATCTGGTCATGTGAGGTCAGATACGCATTTGTACCTCCAATCCCCAAAACAAATCCCAGTAATACTGCTCCTGCCATTGCCAGTCTCTTCCTGTTTTTCATGCCCTTTACCTGCTTTTTTTTGTCATTTTATGGTGTGACACCACCTTTTTATCCTTGTTCTGATTTACATATTTTTCATAAGCTGCTTTGGCCTGATCGGTCACGCTTCCCCGAATCACCCGGTATAAGAAGTCTGATCGCATATGCTCTGATCGGTATGTTCAGTTTCTGTTCATCCAGCTGTCCTCAATAAGGTTGATAAATTTCACGGAATCGAACAAAGCATCTGTTGTCTGTTCCGGTTTCAGAATCTGATTATATGCATAGACATAAATCTGATCCTCTCCTACCTTTCTGGAACTTAATTTCGTCCAGGACGACGAAGCCTGAAAGGAAAACAGCTCCTGATTTTTCAGATCCAGTCTTGTGCCATCTTCCGCTGCGGTCTCCACGTCTGCCATTGGAACGGCCACTTCCAGATACACGAATGCATCATTGACTCCTGTGTTTTTGATCTGAGGATCTTTTTTTTGCTTCTTTACCAGGTTCAATCTTCGTCTGCTCTTCCTGATCAAACTCGGTTCTTCCAGATCAATAGAAACTTTTCCCACTGTAAACTGATTATCCGCCTTATCAAAATCCGTCAGATACGCGGATATTCCGCCAACGGATGCCAGGCATAAAATGCCCGCCGCAAGTCCTGCTTTTAAGATTTCTCTTCTTATCTTCTTTCATATTGAATTCTCCTTTCTGTCAGTTCATTTTGGATAAAGAAAAAATTTCCTGACCGATCATTACTGTCAGTATACCAGAATTGTTCTCTGCTTCATAAAAGTCACCAGCTATCCGACAAACGGTATGCTCAATATCACTGTTCCCAGCACCTGCTCTGCCTCTACCGGCAGCGGATCTTCGCCTTCGTTTGCATCTCCTTTGTGATCAGAACTGTTCCTTCTTCTCACGACACGATGTGTTATCCGTACATCACGCAGGCGGTAAGTGATAATATCTCCTGTTTGCGGTTCTCGCCTTCTGGTATCTGTAAACACCAGACCTCCTGTCCTGATCCCCGGTTCCATAGAACCCGACAGGACCACATCTGTGGAAATTCCTGTCCTTGAAAGAATCAAAAACAGCATACCTGCAATTCCAAACAGGGTTAGAAAGACGCCCTGCCCTTTCTGCTGTTTTCATAGATCTGCCTTTCTTTTTTATATAAAATTTTCAGTCTGTCAAAATTCATGAATTTAAACCAAAATGGATTTTTGAAGAAACTCTTTAGAAGAAGAGTCCCGGCAGAGAGGTCTGCCTTGTGTAAGATGGTCTTATCATACTCTGCGATACCTTGAAAGTCAATCAGATTCGTTCCTCTTATTTCGGCAAAAAGACGCACCCAAAAGGGTGCGCCCACTAAAATACAACAGATTTATTTAGTTGTTGATTAGTTTGTCTTCGCCATTCCAGCTGTAAAGTTTACGAATCTCTTCGCCAACTTTCTCAGACTGATGTTCAGAAGCTTTTTTTCTCATAGCTTTGAAGTGAACCTGTCTTTCCAGCGTCAGACATGTCAAGTAAGAAGTCTTTTGCAAATGTACCATCCTGGATATCAGAAAGGATTTTCTTCATAGCTTTCTTTGTATCTTCTGTGATAATCTTAGGTCCTGTGATATAATCGCCGTACTCAGCAGTATTGGAGATGGAATATCTCATTCCTGCGAATCCTGACTGGTAGATCAGGTCAACGATCAGTTTCATTTCATGGATGCATTCGAAGTATGCGTTTCGATCGTATCCTGCTTCGCAAAGTGTTTCGAAACCAGTCTGCATAAGTGCAACAACACCACCACAGAGAACTGCCTGCTCTCCGAAAAGGTCTGTTTCTGTCTCTGTACGGAATGTAGTTTCAAGAAGACCAGCTCTTGCTCCGCCGATTGCAAGACCATAAGCAAGTGCTTTGTCAAGAGCTTTGCCTGTGTAATCCTGCTCTACAGCTACAAGACAAGGAGTTCCCTTTCCAGCCTGATATTCGCTTCTTACTGTATGTCCCGGTGCTTTTTGGTGCGATCATAGTAACATCTACGTTCTTTGGTGGAACGATGCATCCGAAATGAATGTTGAAACCATGAGCGAACATAAGCATGTTACCTGGCTCAAGATTTGGCTCGATATCATCCTTAGTAAAGCTTAGCCTGCTTCTCATCATTGATAAGAATCATGATGATGTCAGCCTGTTTTGCTGCTTCTTGCTGTATATACTTTAAAGCCCTGCTCTTCGGCTTTCTTCCAGGACTTGCTTCCCTCATACAGACCCACAATGACATTACATCCTGATTCCTTTAAGTTCAGTGCATGTGCATGTCCCTGGCTGCCATAACCGATAATCGCAATGGTCTTACCATCCAGTAATCCTAAATTACAGTCTTCCTGGTAAAAAATCCTGTTTGCCATCTTTTGTTTCCTCCTAAGCTATTTGTAAATTTTTTCATAATTTATCGTTAAAGGCTGTTACCCTTAGCAAACACTGTTATTATGTAAAACTCCTATAAGAATTTCACATCACTGGCACCTCTGGAAAGTCCGGTAATACCAGTTCTTGCAAGTTCCAGTATCTCATACTCTCCCAGAAGGTCGATCAGAGCACTTAACTTACTCTTGCTTCCTGTCATTTCAATGACCAGGGAAGTCTTGCCGACATCAATGACGTTGGCACGGAAAATATTTGCGATGGAAATGATTCCCTCTCTCTGCTCCGGTCTCGCTGCGACCTTCACAAGAACCAGTTCTCTACTCACACTGTTATCCGGCTCAAGAACCTTGATATCTCTTACATCTACCAGCTTGGCAAGCTGTTTGGTGATCTGTTCCAGAATCATGGAATCTCCACTGCATACAACTGTCATTCTGGAATAACGCTCATCTGCAGTCACACCAACTGTCAGGCTGTCAATATTATAACCGCGACGGCTGAAAAGTCCGGAAATACGGCTCAAAACACCTGCGGTGTTATCTACTAACAGGGACAAAATTCTCTTTGCATAACCCACCTGCTTTCATCACTTTAACCTTGTAAACAATTCCATTGTAAAATTGTCTTGCATGTTTTACATTATAGCAATATTAATTCGTTTGTCAACGTCAAATTTTGCTGTATTTGTATACTAACGCATACATTTCGCCATTTTTCTGTATTTTTTATACGAGATATTTTCTGCGGAGTGCCTCTATTGCCTTCGAGTCAGATAAAGAGCCTTTCTCATGAACACTTCCTCACTTCCATAATCCTGCTCGATCGTCTCAAAAACGGCTTCCAGATATTCTTCTTTACACGATACAGAGCTTTGATCTTATCCATGATTTCATTGTCCACGATCATCTTGGTCTCCAGAAGCCGGATCATATGCTGTAAATCATCCTCCAGATAACGGTTTGTCCGAAGATAATCTTCCATGATTGTTTCTCTCGGAATTCCCAGTGCACAGAGAAGAAGTGCAGTTCCGACACCCACTCTGTCTTTTCCCATGCTGCAGTGCCACAGTACGGCCCCATCTTCCTGATGCAGAAGGACATCCAGAAAACGCGCATACTTTTACGGAAAAATCATCCCGTACAAAAAGAAATGTACTGTTTCTGCATAAATTCATCGATTGGCTGGTCAAATCCAAGCAGCATCTCCAGAAGACATTTTGATCTTGTGATTCCTAGGTCTCTTCGTCCATGATCGGAATCTCATGGTACTCCACTCCCTCCAGAATACTGTCCGGTTTTTGCAGAATTTCCATTCTGGTACGAAAATCAACAACAGTTGACAAATGATATTCGTCAAGCAGGGTATCCTCATCCTGAGAGATATATGATAGAGACAGCTGCTGCGCAGAAGTCTGTGAGGAAGAATATGCCTTCCGTCCCTTGCTATAAGTGCACCGAGATCGCGGGTATTTGGAAGACTTTTAAGTGGAATCCTGGCTCCTTTGGGAAATCCTGTCGCAAGTTCCGGATTCAGGACCTTAAGAAGCTGGATACAGTCTTTGATCTCTTTGTCTGTCATCTCAAATTCATAACGCTTCCGGCGTCTGGTAATGATCACCAGCGAGCTGGTGCTGAACTGCTTGCATTCCACCCTCGACACCTTCGCGTCTCATATATGCCCACAGGATATCTTTACATGGAAGATAATTGATCAGCATTCTTTTGCGAAGATAAAATTTCCGTCCTCGATTCTTATTTTTCCAAATTTCATATCTTTCTCCTGCCTTTCTCAGATCATACTGAGTTTTGTGAGTCCGTTCCGGATTCCATAGTGAAACATATCTGTGGTCACATAGTCTGCCAGTTCCCGGATCTTCTTTGAGGCATTGCCCATAGCCACCTTTGTTGCCGCATATTCAAACATGGACAGATCGTTGTTGCTGTCCCCAAATACTACTGTATTTTCCCCATGGGATATCAAAAATCCGGCATACCGCTGCGATTCCGACAGCCTTATTGCAGCCCTTCGGAACCAGCTCGATCGTTGTTCCCACAAACGCATTGTTCTCATGGCGGATCACGTCATAATACTGTGACAGTTCCAGACATGCCTGTCTGTCATTGCAGCCCTCTGTCATCTTGGCACTGATCTTGTTGATATGCATGCTGTCCTCATAGCCGCGGATCGGCCGCCATTTCGGTCCAAGAGCCTCTGTGATCAGGTCACGATACCAGTTGATCTCCAGCGTATATTCGTCCTTGTCATAGTACATGAAATCTGCACCTTCCATGACCGGGATCAGACCGTATTTACGAAGGACCTCAACAGAAAGCTTCGCCACTTCCGGCGTCATCTCATTATTATACAGCCGGACACCATCCTTCTCGATCGTCGCCCGCAGGCACTGATCATGCCGGTAAACGGGATCTGCTCCAGATATCCCGGCACAAAAGCCCTGCTTCTTCCGGTGCACAGCCATGCCTCATGTCCGTTTTCTCTCAGTTTGCGGATCGCTTCCAGTGCACTGTCCGGAACACCCTTTTCCATGTCACAGATGGTGCCGTCCGCATCAAAAATACTGCTTTCTTTTCCGTATTCATGCTCTTTTCCTCTTTATGTAAATTTATGCAAAAATTCCTCTGCCACTTTTATGAAATAACTGGTATCCTTTACTCCGGCAGTCTCATACGGTGAATGCATGGAAAGCTGTGGAAGACCGATATCTACCGTGTTCATCGGAACCTGTGTATTGGAAATATTTCCAAGTGTAGATCCTCCCGCCATATCAGAACGGTTCACAAAGGTCTGATACGGAACTTCTGCCCTGTCACAGAGATCTTTTGAAGAATGCCGCAGAAACCGCGTCTGTACAGTATTTCTGATTTGCGTTGTATTTGATGACGATTCCCTCATTCAAAAGCGGATGATTGACCGGATCTGTCATATCTGCATAGTTCGGATGCAGGGCATGTGCATTGTCCGCCGAGATCATGAAGCTGTCTGCAAGCGTCATCAGATATTCTTCATAGGTTCTGCCCAAACCATTATGAATGCGAAGCAGTGTATCCTTTAAGAAGGTAGATGCCGCACCCTGCTTTGTACCGCTTCCAACTTCTTCATTATCAAGAACACAGTGAACAGCGATGCAGTCCGCCTTCTTTGCACGCACAAAGCCCTCCATGGAGGCAAATGCACACTGCAAGTCATCCAGTCTGCCACAAGAGGCAAATTCGCGTTCTGCACCCCATATGGAGCCTTCCATGCGGTCATAGAGGAAAAGGTCATGGCTCAGGATGTCTTTTTCCGTCTACGCCAAGCTGTTCTCCAAGAAGCTTCTGCAAAGACACATCCTTTCCGCCCATACTGAATAACGGAAGCATATCTTTCTGTGCATTATAGGAGATTCCGCTGTTTGCCTCCCGGTTCATATGGATCGCGAGGTTCGGGATCATCACCAGATCACGGTCAAAATTGACCAGTCTTTTTCTAATTTTCCGTCTTTTCGAACGATCACTCTTCCGGCAATGGACAGCGGACGGTCAAACCACGGTGCCATCAGCATCCCGCCGTACTTTTCGACATTCAGTTTCACGTAAGTCTTCTCTACAACGATCTCCGGGTTTTCTTTGATCTTGAAAGACGGTGAATCACTGTGGCTGGCTATGATATGGAACTTCCAGGATTCCTTCTCTGGTATGGTAAATGCGATCAGTGCCGAATGATTCCGTGTGACCACATAGTTTCCTCCTGAACCAGTTTCCAGTGTTCCTTCTCGGAAAGCACCTGGAAGCCTTTTTCTGTCAGTCTGTTCTGCATCTCTTCTACTGCATGGAATGCGGTAGGGCTTTAATAAAATCAAGCAGTTCTTTTGTTGTTTCATAATACATATCTCATCAAACTCCTCATCTGTCTGTTCTGCCCTTGATTATACGTTATTATTTTGCTCCTGACAATGCCAATCTCACCTTCACAGACGGAAAAACAGGGTGCCGTCCCGACACCCTGCTGCCATTTTTTATTATAAAGCTTTGATCCTGCGGATTGCCTCTAACGTATTCTCATAGGTTCCAAAGGCGGTCAGGCGGAAAAAGCCTTCTCCGTGTGCACCAAATCCTGATCCCGGTGTACCGACAACGTGTGCTGTTTCCAGAAGATAATCAAAGAAATCCCAGGAGCTCATGTTGTTCGGTGTTTTGAGCCAGATGTATGGAGCGTTCACACCGCCGGATACGGAATAGCCCGCCTCTTTCAGTCCATGATAGATGGTATGTGCATTTCTCATATAGTAGGCAACCTGTTCTTTCAGCTGTGCCTTTCCTTCCGGAGAATAAACAGCCTCACCTGCTCTCTGTACGATATATGGAGCACCATTAAACTTGGTTCCGTGGCGTCGTGCCCAGAGATCATGAAGTGCAACACCTTCGCGGACAAGGTCTTTCGGAACAACAGTGAATCCAAGACGAACGCCGGTAAATCCCGCATTCTTGGAAAAGCTTCTCAGCTCGATCGCACAGGTACGTGCGCCCTCACACTCATAGATACTGTGCGGCACATTTTCCTCTGTGATATAAGCCTCATAGGCGGCATCGTAGATGATCACAGCACCATTCTTGTTTGCATAGTCTACCCATTCCTGGAGCTTGTCCTTCGTGATCGCTGCACCGCTTGGGTTATTCGGGAAGCAGAGATAGATAATATCCGGAGTTTTCACCGGAAGTTCCGGAAGAAAACCGTTATCTTCCAGACACGGCATATAGATCACACCGTCAAAGTTCTCGTTCTTTTTTGTTGTAATCGCCGGTACGTCCTGCCATAACATTTGTATCTACATATACTGGATAAACAGGGTCGCAGACTGCTACTTTGTTATCTGTACCAAAAATTTCCTGAATGTTTCCAGAGTCACATTTCGCACCGTCAGAAACAAAGATCTCATCGGCACTGATCTGGCATCCGCGTGCCTCATAATCATTTTTGCGATCGCACTTCTCAAAAATTCATATCCGAGATCCGGTGCATAGCCATGGAAAAGTCTCGGCATTTGCCATCTCATCTACAGATTTGTGAAGTGCCTCGATGATTGCCGGTGCCAGCGGCTGTGTGACATCACCGATTCCAAGACGCACGATCTCAACATCCGGATTTTGCTTCCTGATACGCAGATACTTTTTTTGCAATAGTGGAAAAAGATAACTGCCTGGCAATTTCAGATAATTTCTATTTACTGTTACCATAATATTACATCTCCTGTACTATCAGATTATCTGATTTTTCTCTTTTCTACTTCTTTGACAATTGCCTCACGGACTGCATCCGGGCTTGCCTTTTGCCTTTGAGTTCTCTCATCATTTTTCCGACAAAAAAACCCGAAAACTTTTCTTTGCCGCCAAGAAGTTCCTCAAGCGGTCCGGGATTCTCGTCCATGATCTTCTGCAGTGTATCATTGAGGAGTCCTGTATCCTCCACAATCTTAAGACCGTGCTCCTCAATATAGGATACCGGCTCAATGTCCTCGTCAAAGACTTTTTCGAATACTTTTTTGCATTCTGTGCACTGACTTCTTTTCTACCATCTGGATCAGATCTGAGAGATGCTCTGGTGTAAAGGAAACCTTCTCCACATCAAGACCTTTGTCCTTGGTCAGACGGAGAACTTCTCCCATAAACCAGTTTGCTGCTTTTTCGGGCTGCCGCAGAGGTTTTTGCCACTTCCTCAAACAGCTCTGGAAAGATGTCTGGACTCTGTAAGGATTCCTGCATCGTATGCCGGAAGCTCAAATTCCTGCTGATAACGAAGCTGTTTTTCTTCTCGAAGTTCCGGCTGTGAACTGCGGATCTCATCGATCCATTCATCAGAAATATGGATCGGCGGAAGATCCGGGTCCGGGAAGTAACGGTAATCCTTGGCATCCTCTTTGGAACGCATGGCATGGGAAGATTCTTTGTTGTCATCCCAGCGGCGGGTCTCCTGCACAACGGCTCTTCCTTCTTCGATCAGCTCGATCTGACGCTCTCTCTCGCCCTCGATGGCTCTTGCGATCGCCTTGGAAAGGAGTTCAGGTTCTTCATCTCGGTTCTTGTTCCGAATGTCTCACTGCCTACTTCACGGACAGAGAGGTTGACATCAGCACGCATGGAACCTTCCTGTAATTTACAGTCAGATACGCCGAGGTACTGCATCATGCAGCGAAGTTTTTCCAGATAGGCAATGACTTCCTCCGAGCTTCTCATATCCGGCTCGGATACGATCTCGATCAGCGGCACACCGCTTCGGTTATAGTCTACAAGTGAACAGTCTTCCCATTCGTCATGGATCAGTTTACCTGCATCTTCTTCCATATGCATTTCATGGATGCGGACTTTTTTCTTTCCGGCAGAAGTTTCAATCTCCACCCATCCATCGTGGCAGATCGGCAGGTATAACTGGGAGATCTGGTAGTTCTGCGGGTTATCCGGGTAGAAATAGTTCTTCCTGTCGAATTTGCAGTACTGGTTGATCTGGCAGTTTGGCGCGATACCGGCTTTGAGTGCAAATTCTACAACCTTTTGGTTCAGTACAGGAAGAGAACCCGGCATTCCGGTGCAGACCGGGCAGGTATGTGTATTCGGTGCTCCACCAAATTCTGTCGAGCAGCCGCAGAAAATTTTTGTTTTGTTGCAAGTTCTACATGGACTTCAAGACCAATGACGGTTTCATACTGTTTCATGCCTCTTTGCCTCCTTTCAGAGGAGTCGGGAATGCTCCCTCTTTCTGCTTCATCATACGCAGCTGCTGCACGGAGGATCTTGTGTTCTCCGAAGCAGTTTCCGATCATCTGGATACCGATCGGCATGCCTGCCTTGTCCTGTCCGCACGGAACGGTGATCCCTGGCAGACCGCAGAGGTTTACGGCAACGGTATAGATATCGCCAAGGTACATGGCAAGCGGATCCTTTAAGCTTTCTCCGATCTTCGGCGCAGTATAAGGAGCTGCCGGTGCAAGGATCACATCATATTTGTCAAAAGCACGAGCAAATTCCTGTTTGATCAGGGCTTTGTGTACGAAGTGCTTTCAGGTAATAAGCATCGTAATAACCGGAACTCAGTACGAAACGAACCAAGCATAATACGACGCTTTTACTTCCTCACCGAATCCTTCTGTTCTGGTCTTTTTGTACATATCGTGAAGTCCCTCGTACTCTGCTGCACGATAGCCATATTTGATACACCATCGAAACGTTCCAGGTTGGAGCTTGCCTCCGCGCTGGCAATGATATAGTAGGCTGGGATCATATATTCCATAGTCTCCACAGAGAAAAAATTCTACAATCGCTCCCTTTGAGGTGAGGGACTTTGAGTGTATCCATGAATGCCTCTTTACTTCTGGGTCAAGTTCCCTTGCAAGGAATTCTTCGGCACACCGAACTTCATTCCGAGAATTTTTTCCCCCGATGCTCTTTGGAGAAATCAAGATCTTTACGATCCAGGACGTGCTGTCTTTCGGGTCATGTCCTGCGATCACTTCAAGAAGTGCGGCACAGTCTGCCACGTCTTTTCCGGACCGGTCCGATCTGGTCAAGGAGGAAGCATAAGCTACCAGTCCGTAACGAGATACGGTACCGTAGGTTGGCTTGATCCCGGTAACGCCACAATAAGAACTTGGCTGACGGATAGAACCGCCGGTATCAGAACCAAGTGCCAGGTAAGTTTCCCCTGCTGCCACTGCCGCACAGGAACCACCGGAAGATCCTCCCGGAACGTGTTCCAGATCCCATGGGTTTCTGGTTACGCCATAGGCAGAAGTTTCTGTCGTACTTCCCATGGCGAATTCATCCATGTTTGTCTTTCCGATATGATGATCATTCCGGCTTTTTCCAGACGGTCGATGACTTCTGCATTATACTGTGGTACGAAGTTCTCTAAATTTTTGATGCGCAGGTTGTTTTTTGCCTTTGATGCAAATGTTGTCTTTGACTGCGATCGGCACTCCGGCAAGCGGTCCGGTGTAAATGCCGTCCATGATTCCTTTTTCGACTTCTTTTGCTCTTTTGCAAGGGCATCTTTCTTTATAAAGATCAAGATATGCGTGTACTTTGCCCTCTTTTTTCTCAATCTGGTCAAAAACCTTTTGACACCATCTGGACTTTTGACCTGACGCTGTCTGATCTTTTTTCGACAGCTCCAGGGCTGTCATTGTCTGCAGTTCCATCCTCATTCTCCTATCCTATGGTCTTCGGTACCTGATACTGTCCTTCTTTTTCCTTTGGCGCGTTTGCAAGCATTGCTCCTTTTTTGTCGCCGTTTGTAACCACGTCATCACGGAATACATTTTCATCACCAAAGAATATGGGACAGAGGCTCCACGCCATCTGTATCCAGTTCGTCCAGTTTTTCTACATAATCCAGCATTTTCTGCATGGCCTGCTTTGCCTTTTTTGCCTTTTCTTCTTCCGTCAAAGAAAGCTTTTGCAGGATACATACGTTTTCGATTGTTTCGTCATCTATGATCTTTGCCATCTTTTCTTTTTACTTTCTTCTATTATGGAATACTGCCTTTTCAATCACCATTCTCTGACGGGTTCCAGTCTGTTCAGGTCTCTCGGGAACAGACACGCTTCACGGACGTTTTCTTCTCCAAGAAGCTGCATGGTCAGACGTTCCAGACCAATACCGAGTCCTCCATGTGGCGGCATACCATGTTTGAAGGTATCCAGATACTGTTCCATTCCTTCTTCTTCCATGCCTCTTGCTGCGATCTTGGCTTTCAGCTGGTCGTAATCATGGATTCTCTGTCCTCCGGTCGTCACCTCAAGTCCGTGGAAAAGAAGGTCAAAACTTAACGTAAATTTCTCATCGTTTGGATCATCCATTGCATAGAACGGACGTTTCTTGACGGATAGTGAGTTACAAATACAAAATCCGCAT
>VOFG01004098.1_pt1 | contig 26640 bp, 47 predicted proteins | sample 5384171 | NCBI WGS metagenome assembly VOFG01 (sample SAMN12384726, study PRJNA508395) | human gut metagenome | isolation source: healthy gut F | host: Homo sapiens | reverse complement strand
ATATGCCGTAGCTCGTTATATGGATTCTGATGGATGGATTAATAAAAAAGGATCTTAAGAGGATTGTCTGAAATTTTTAGAATTGGCAAATATTACTCTTACGTCGGATAAAAAAGCGAAATACTTCATGAGTTATATAAAATAGTTATATTTATTTTGGTAAACAAATAGATAACCTGAATATTAGAGTTAATTTAGCTGAATCTGATAATGTGGCATATAAGATAAAAAGAATTTTCCTAATTTGGGAAATCAATATATCGGTAACTTTAAAAAGGATAGGACAATGTGCAAATCCATCATGCGGAAAAAAAGAGTTAAAATGATGCACCAAATAGATTTATTGTAGTAAGTGTGCAGAAGAAATTGATCGAGAAAAAGCAAAAGATCGCATGAAGAAGCTGAGAAACCATAAAATGTTCGAAGCTGACAGTATGAAAAAATGCTTAATTTTGTTGAGATTTTTGTCTCTTTTTTCAAAAAAAATTGTTTTTTTTGAAGGGAATAAATAATCATTTTTTATTCTGACTACACCGGAAGAAACAAAACCTGTAGTCTATTCAACGGGCGGTTACTCTCTGCCGCCCTTTTCAAAAGGTTAATTCTTTATGTTAATTTCATAATTATCTCCTCTTTCTTTTATGTTTTATTTTTCACTGGCAGATACAATAGTCTGCCAGTATTATCACTGAGATATGCTGGATCGGTTCCACGAGAGATTCATATTCTCTAAAGCTACGTTCGACTCGTAGTCCCGCAACTCGTGGCATAGCACAGATAGATGCGTGTGAGCGTATTAAAGGCGAATTTACAACTCGTCGCCATGAAAATTGGTCAATCTATGCAAAACTAACATCCCAGGCACTCAAAAGTGCAGTTTCATACCGGTAAAACGAGTAAGTCCTGTGTGGAAATAGTATCAGGAAATAGGGGAGCAACAAGGTGATTCAGGGGCAACCGCTGAGAATCATTTTTCTGCGCAACAGAATAGCTCACGCGAACCTGAAGATATGATGGGGAATTAGGAGGATATATAGTGCGAGTCCTTATTAGACAGTGCGATGTCCATTTGGGTAAGTGAATTGGTAGAGATGCCAAATTAGCTTATGCAGGATGTGGTCGGGATTATAACCGAAAGCTACGAAGGCGTGATGGATTTTGTTATCCAAAAGATAATGAAACATCTGGTGCAGCGCGTCTTCTGTATTCAATTTCGTTTCTATTAATTAGTATGTTCAGGAAGAATATAAAAATTGGTTTAATGCAAAAAGGTAAACAAATTATACAAGCGAAAGTCTGTACCTCTGTATGGTGTAAGCAGCCAAAATGTGTAATCTCTTTTTGAGGTAATACACACACTGAAAGATACGCAATATCTGGATGTGTTAAGCGGATTCTGCACAGTTCTCTTAGCGGAGATTTATAGCACGGCAGTGTTAATGGAACGATGAAACTTGAGTAGTCATACAGTAAAGAAGATAAGCCCCTTCTCAAAAAGGCGGTTGTGGAAGATACTATGTGTGTGCGTAAGCAACATATAGTGGATAACCGAAGAAAAATAATGTCGGTAAAGGTTTCCGAAGATACGTTTAATCTCAGCGTACTTATTTTGCTACTTATGTAGCATTATTGCGGTGTAGCTCAGTTGGTGAGAGCATTCGGCTTATATCCGAACGGTCGTGGGTTCGAGTCCCACCACCCCAACTATTTATCTTTGTGGTAAAATGCAAAGAAATTTAAAACGAAAGGTGTGTATTAATATAGTACTCATTACTAAACAAGAAAAGAATATTTAGTAAAGCATGGAGTTCCTTTATGCGGAAGGCGCGTATCCCATTCGGAATCATGTCATAAACGCAAAAGTTCTATCTGTGTGAAAGTCCTCATAATATGAGACTTCTCGAAAATTATAGAAAAAAAATTATATCATCGCTAATGCGAAATTTAATGAGAAAGGTGGTTTGGAGCCATCAAAACTAAATTTTATGATACCAACGCTCTTCTATTACTACAGGATAAGATTTTTAGAAGACAGTTTTTACATTAGTTCTACTACTCTAGAAGAACTAGAAAACATTAAAACAAGTTCCCGAAAAGATGAAGAGACAAAATACAAAGCAAGAAAAATTATTACATATTTTAGATGAAAATGATGATAAATATAAGGTTGTTATTACCACCAAAGATATTATCTCAATTATAGATGCTTTTGGATTAGAAAACACTCCTGATAATCAGATTTGTGCATGTGCATATTCTACCCTGATATTTTATTTATTACAAACGATATTTCTTGTAAAACCATTGCAAAATGGATTTTTGGATTAGATGTTTCCAGTATTTCTACTATCCAAGAAGATTTATATAAGGGGTACAGAGATATTACATTATCTGAAAATGATATGGCATATTTCTATGAACATTTAAATGAAAATGTTTTTCAATTTATTAACAAATGAATATGTTATTATTCGAAATGCAGACAATGAAGTTGTAGATAAATTAAAATGGGATGGCGGAATGTATCAGACTATTAGAAATAAACCATTTAAATCTAATATGTTTGGCTACATTAAAACCATTAGACGACATTCAATCATTCGCTATGGATTCGATTAACACAAATGATATTACCGTATTGTATGGTAAAGCCGGTAGTGGAAAACCACTCTTCCGCTTAATTATATCATGCAAGAAATCGAAAAAGGAAAATATAAAAAATGCTATATGGTTTACTCTTATGAACCATTAAAAGGAGCAAAAACTCGGCTACGAAAAGGGTGATCATGTCACAAAATTGATCTATTCTGCATCTATCGGAAATATTTTAGCATCAAAATTTGGCGATTTGCAGCAGGTTGAGTATATGCTTGATCGTGGAATGCTAGATATTATTCCAACTGCAAATATTCGAGGTGTCGAATTTGAATCTGATAGCATCTGTATGGTTACAGAAAGTCAGAATTTGGATGTTTATACTCTAAAAACAATTATTCAACGTTGTAAATCTGGATGTAAACAAATATATGAGGGTGACATTATTGAACAAAAGGATACAAACGTCCAAAATGTTGGTATTAATAGACTGATTGACGTATTCAAAGGACATAAAAGCTTTGGGGGTGTGTCAAGCTTAAAAATAATTATAGATCTGAACTGAGCGAATTAGCAGATTTAATGTAAGAAAGGATTTATATATTAGTGATCAAAAATTTTGATAAAGAATACAGTACTCAATACGTACCTGGAGATGAAATACCTTCAATCAAAGGTATCGAATATTCTTTGTAAAGGATGTTCATGAGTAACAACATATAAATACACGAAGACACCAGAGTTGTTTTTAGCTTTGGTGTCTTTTATATGGAGAATAAATAAAAATACGAAAGGATAAATAATAGGTGATAAATAATGCTATTAACCAAAGAAGTTGAAATGACATGGACACATGCAAATAAAAAAGATATTTTATTGAAAAAGGATATTGTTTTACAGAATATAATGATAAGTTCATGTGTCGGATTGAAGATTTAAACGATACATCCGAAAAGAAAAATTCTATATATTTGTGATTACTGCGGTGAAGAAAATCAAAACATCTTATAAGCATTATAAAAGGGGTAAATTACAAGTTGATAAAGACGCTTGTCCGCATTGCGCCGTGAGAAAAAGCACATGAAATTCGAAAAATAACTGAAAAACAACAATGGCTAAAAGCAGATATAATAAGTTAAACAAGAAAATTTTATCTTAAAAACTACACAAATCTGTATATGATAAGAACTATATGTTATTGCCTTATGTATATACAAAACGCCAAGCAAAAAGATGATGTATGTTTGTAAAAGCATGATAATCTTGGGGTGCAAGTAGCAACGGCATTTAATTTAAGGAACCCCATCAATGTAAAGGATGTATTTATGATAATGCAAAAGAAGTTCAGGGATTTAATTTTGATGATGCAAAATATATAATTGAAAAAAGCGGAGAAAATAAGCTTTTATCGACCGTGTACACTCACGCAAATGATAGAAATTTATCTATATCATGTTCGTTATGTGGAAATCCATATACAACGTCATTGCAAAAAATATCAAAATAGACATCAAATTATATGCCCATCTTGCAGAAAGAAAATATCTTTTGGTAAAAACTCTGCCCATTGAAAGGAGGCAGAAGTTCTCTTAATTCGTTTTTTTTGCGCGTATCTATAAAAGAATGGAAGTCCGATTCATTAAAAGCCGCAAATTATAAATGTGATATCACAAATAAAAACGGATACTTGGAAGTACATCATTTATATAAAAATTTTAGAGATATTGTTTCAGAAACATTGAAATAACACATTTAGATTTAAGGGACAACGTGGGAAAATATTCCCAAGAAGAATTAAAGTTGTTATTAGAAACATGTGTTGATTTGCATTATAAATATGGACTTGGCGTATGTTTATTAAGAGAATATCATTTGGAATTCCATGAATTTTATGGGGCACTTTAATAATACACCAGAACAGTATTTTTTATTTAAAAAAGAAAAACAAGCAGAATTATTTCAAGAGAATCAGAATATTGATTCTCTTTTATTATGCTCTAACGAGAAAAATATTACGAAAGCACGAGGCATATTGCCAATGGAGAAAAAAGGAACTCAAGCAAAAATTAGAAAACAACATATTTAGACATTGCAATTCCAAGTAATGTAGAAAATTTACAGTTGCCAGATCCTACGCTATTACAATTTTATAAAATTACGATGATAGAATTATTTGGATTGATGATGAAATTACAACCATGACTTTGGAATATGCAAAGATGATTATGCAGTGAATTCAGAAGATAAGAAAAAATAATATTTCAGCAGAAGAACGTAAGCCAATTAAAGTAATCTTCTTTTCCTGGTGGCGATTTAGAGGTAAATAACTGTTTGGTTGATACAATTCAACTAAGTCAAACAAAAAGTTATTGGAATCAATGTTGGTATGGCTGCATCAAGTGGATGCTTTATTTATTTAGCATGTCATGAGCGTTTTACATTTCCAACGGCAGAATTTCTCATCCATAAGGGAGCTGGTCAATTTGCTGGAACATACAATGATGTAGTCGCAGCAATTTTAAATTATCAACGACAAATCGAAGAACTTGGTGACTTTGTTTTTATCTAGAACAAAGATTCCAGAAGATGTATTTAATGAAAACTTTGAAAATGACTGGTATTTATCTGCGAAAGAAGCTATTAAATATGGTGTTGCAGATAAAATTATTACAAGTTTAGACGAAATCATTTAAGGAAGAGTTCAATACTCTTCTATTTTTATACAAATTTTTAGGATTAAAAGGAGAATTATACGATATGGCAAGTTTTACTTATAAACTTACAACAAAGAAAAATATGAAAGCTACAGGTATTTTAGATCTTTCTCATATGACAATCGAGATTGATGGTGAATCAAAAATCCATACGTACTCTTCTATCTGGTTACGATCAAGCTGCAATTACTTTAAGCGTAGAGACAAAGGACGAAGAAGAGCTGGATGAGCCAGTTGATGTTGAGTAAGAAGGGAGTGACTTACTATTACTTCCTATAAAAGATTACCTGGCGAAACAGATGATCAACTCATCTATAGAGTGACAAATGATAAGGACTTGATTGGTTCCTGGAACGATGTAGCTGATGTACTTAATGAGTTACTTGGTACAAATTACGGAGAATCCAAATTCCGGAAGGATAAAGCGACATTTGATAGAATGCTGAATGCAAATCGTGACAAATTTGTTGCTTCTGATCAACAGCTGCAAGATATTCGGTTTGCACAAAGAGAATTAGAGCGATTAAAAATTCAATTTAGAGACGAAAGAAACGCTTGGCAAAAAGCAAAATTATATTGATGCTAGAATTGAGCAAAAATTAGATCTATTAGAAAACAATTGAGATCTTGGAAAAGTAAATTTTTCTAAACATAATGACGTTTCTATATCATCTGATAATGATATGCTTGTAATTTTAAGTGATTTACATATCGGTCAGGGACATTTCATTCATTCTTTGGAGAATATAATACTGATATTGCTAAAGACAGAATGCAACAATTATTAGATAACATCATTTCTATCCAAAAACTACATAATTCTGAAAAGGTGTTATGTATCTCTACAAGGAGATCTCATCAGGAAATATTCATAAACAATCCAAGTAACTAATCGTGAAAAATGTAATTAAACAGATTAAAATTGCAACGGAACTCATCTCTTCATTTTGTTATGAGTTGACCAAATATTTTAAAGTCGTATTCATGACAAACGTGTCTGGAAACCATACAAGAATTGATAGAAAAGAAGATGCAATTCATGACGAACGGTTAGATGATTTGATTAGTTGGGCAGTTGATTTATCTTTACAGCATATCAATAATTTTCATATTTTGACAAGAAATCTCGATTCTGGAATTGTTGATATATCTATCCGTGGGAAAACATATGTTGCGTGCATGGTGATTTTGATCCATTTGGGAAATCTGGTGTACAAAATTTGTGTCTGGCGATTGGATACATTCCATACGCTGTGTTATATGGACATTTACATACGTGTGCTCTTGATGAAGTGAATGGAGTAAAAAATGATTCGGGGTGGATCTTTAGCTGGATGTGGAGATCAGCACACTGTGGAAAAAAGATTAACAGGAAAACCATCTCAGATGGTATGTATTTGTACAGATAAAGGGGTACAGGCTTTTTATCCTGTTGAATTAAACTAAAATAAGTACAGATACGTCTGTACTTACATATAAAGAAAGTCATCGGCTACCTAGAATTCCTGCCTTTCCGTTGTTATACAACAAATGTACAAAACTCGGGAAAAGCCGATGACCAAGAATACGGAAGATGCTCCGTACTTATAGAGAATAACACATTATAAAAAAATTAGACAAGCACTTCATAAGTGCAAAATTTATTTGAACAAAAGGACTAATTGTTAAGTAACTAAAAACATAGAAATATATATACAAATATAGATAAGAGTGGACACATTAAGTCTCTTGTTTATAGCTTAACAATAGGTCTCAAGCCTGAAGTGACTGCTACTGTCGAAAGACATGTTGCAGATAGGAACTATGTTAAGCAGTAAGGTAAAGACACACCTTTAGATGTAATCTTCAGTCTGAAGCTCTGTGAGTGCAAAACCAAGAAACAATGCTAATGTCCTGCATTGATAACAGGGAAACGCATATCCTCTGCTTGACTTTGGCACGAAGAGAATTCTCCGAAAGGAAGGCGTCAGAAATGACAAGTTATGCTTTTTTGTATTAGATGCGAATGGGAAACAATTAGCGCCGACAAAAAGAACAAAAGCGTGGTTTCTTATCCGTAAGAAACGAGCAGCATTGGTTAGTAAATATCCAATGGTAATACAATTGAAAAAAGAAATTCAAGAAAATGAAATCTGTAAAGATGAGATTCGTTGTGGAATAGATGACGGCGGACTTCATGTAGGGATTGCTCTGGTTCAGAAATGTAAACGAAAAATAAAGTTGTTTTCAAAGGAACCATCGAGCAGCGCAATGATGTAAAGCATCTTATGGAAGTTAGGCAGGGTTATAGACGCTACCACCGTTATCATAAAAGATATAGACAAGCGAGATTCAATAATCGTAAATCTTCTAAAAAGAGAAGGACGAATTGCCCCAAGTATCTTACAGAAACGACAAGCTACCATAAGAGTTATCAATCAGCTTAATAAGTGGATAAATATAACAAATTATTGGCTGGAAGATGTTTCTATTGATATCCGCGTATTAACAGATGGGTATAAATCTTATCGTTGGCAATATCAAAAATCCAACAGATTAGATGAAAATATTCGTAAAGCAACTATTCTAAGAGATTGTAGCAAGTGTATGGAATGTGGAAAATCTAACTGCAGATTAGAAGTTCATCATATTAAACCAAAAAAGACGAAATGGTTCCAACACGTTAGATAATCTGATTACATTATGTGAAAGCTGCCATCAGAAAACTGAAGGCCAGGAAGAATTATATATGGATCGATATTTCTCCCTGTTAAAATCTTCTGACAATAAAAACCTGAATTATGCACAACATGTAATGATTGGTAAGATGTGGCTTCGAAAACAATTGTCAGGTTTGGGGTATTATATCTGACGAGTGTGGAGATACAGCCAACAAACGCATTGACTGGAATATTGAGAAATCACGCCAATGATGCTGTCTGTATTACGGATTTGCAGCCTGATACATATGATATGAAAGAATGGACAATGAAACCCATGCGTAGACAAAAGCAAAGCGAAAACCGACCATGTTTTAGAATTAAGCATAGAGATTTGGTTGAGTATACATTTAAAAATGGCGAAACGCACAGAGGATATGTAACAGCATTATACCCTGAACAAAAAGCGATTAATTTTCAAAGTCCAACAAAACATTGTAAAAAAGTTAATGCGAGGAAGTGTAAATTACTATGGAAATATTCAAAAATCTATTGGTTTGAGAATGCGAGCTAAACACGCTTATCTATGATTAGATGTAATTAACTATATTATTTTAAGGAGAATATTAAAATGATGAACAAACAAGATATTTTAAAACCGTAGCAGCAAAAACCTAGAAGTAACCCAGAAAGATGCAGCAAAATATGTAGATGCCGTTTTCGCTACCATCAAAGATGCAATGGCTGATGGAGAATCTGTAAATATCGCAGGATTTGGAAAATTTGAGGTTGTAGAAAAGGCAGAATCTAAGAGACGTAATCCTCAGACTGGTGAAACAATTATGGTTGCTGCTCATAAAGCACCGAAATTCAAGGCAGCTACTGCTCTTAAAGAGGCTGTTCTCTAATAGATCGGTGGTGATTATATGCATACACTAAAATGCAAAAGTATCGAAGAATTAGTCGAAGTAGTTGTCGAGACTTATGAGCTACTACATGATTGTGATCGAAACGTAAGTTTTGTTGCTAAGCATGATCATGCAAAAGAAATTTTAGAGAGAATTGGTATTTACGATTATGATCTAAAATTTGTTGAGTTAGCAGATCCTGAGTGGGATAACTATGAAGACGAATATGTTATTAGTATTGTGTGTGATGAAATATTTTGCGAGAAGCTAAAATTGGACGGAAGATATTGTATGTTATCTCCAAAATTTGTATTTTTTGATGAAAATGCAAATTCTAAATGCGTTAAATATTTTGAATCGGATATGAAATATGAATTTGAAATCACGGAAGAAGAATCTGGTGATGACTCTGATCATATGATCGACCACCATGATTGTGATGACTACGACTGTGATTCACGATCCAAAGACAATTCTATGAATGTAGATTTCTCTGATGATGGACAGGATTTACATGTAGCAAGCATGATAAGAATGGATATAGTTCTATTTCATATTGGTCATCTGAACAGGTTGATAAAGTTCGTCTATCTGAGATTTTGAAAAGTTTTTTATTTATAATTTTGTTGAGTGTGTAAGACTGCAGCTTACGCATTCAAATACAGGTCGTTAGTGTAATTGGCAACACGACAGTCTCCAAAACTGTTAATCAGGGTTCGAATCCCTGGCTTCCTGTTTACAATTTTCCGTAAATGAATGCAGAGAATAAATGATTAGAGACGGGTGGATAATCTGATAATGAGCTATATAGAATAGTTTTACTCTTCTATTTCATCTCTGTTGGTGGAACTAATGTATAGGGTACGCTCCTATCACACCACACGTTGCGGGAGAGATTTGGTAGATAATTACCACCCACTCTCCTTTTACTAAAAATAACTATTTTAGAAAAGGAGAAATAAAATGAACGAAATTATTTTAAAAAATGAAAATGGACAAGTTGTTACTAGTAGCCGCGATGTAGCTGAAAGTTTAATAAGAATCACAGAGATGTCCTTGATTCCATTAGAAATCTCACGGCGGAAAAATTCCGCAGTGAAAAATATGTTTTATCTTTCAGAGTATACCAATTCAAGAGGAAGAAAATATAATGAATATCTTATGAATAGAGATGGTTTTTCTTTGTTATGTATGGGATTTACTGGGAAAGAAGCTCTTGAATGGAAACTTAAATACATAGATGCATTTAATAAAATGGAAGAAAAACTAAAAACTGGAAATTATCTTTCTGAAGAAGAAAATATAAACTTCAGCTATTTAGTAAAGATCCATCGGAAGTAGCTTATGCGCATCAGAAACTTGTTGAACTTGCCACAGCTCCACTTATTGCAGAAAATGAAGAAATGAAGCCGAAAGCAGAATATCATGACACCGTATTGAAGAAAGATGGTCTTATTACTACAACTATTGTAGCAAAAGATTTAGGGTTTTCAAGTGCCGTTAAATTAAATCAAGTTATGTATGCGAACCATATTATTTTTAAAAATAAATCTGGTACATGGTGTCCGTATGCCGAATATGAATGGTTGATTTCAGAGGATTATGCAGACTATCAAAGTTATACAGATACTAAAGCAAAACCTTGTCTGAAATGGACAGAAAAAAGGAAGAAAATGGATTATTGAGAATTATAACAATTGGGTTATGAATCTAGCGATCTAAGTTTTTAAATGAAGAATATTTTAAAAGAGCAGATAGTAATTTACTACTATTCTGCTCTTTGCTTTGAAAGGAAGTGAGATTATTGGCTGTAAGAGGTCGTATTTATCATAATTTTTATACGCCTGAATTATGGGCGCAAGTAAACAAAGAGAATAAAAGAATAATGGATGATTTTCTTCAAGAATATAAACAAAGAAAAATGAGCAAAGGAACGATCTCGGGATATCATAATGATCTTCGTATTATTATGATTTACATTCTTAAAGAGTTAGATAATCGTTGCGTCCTGGAATTAAAGAAAAAAAAGATTTTCGTAATTTAAGTTTATATTTTACAGAAGAATGTGAAATGTCTGCTGCAAGAACAAATCGTCTTAAAAGTGCAATCAATAGTCTCTTAACATTTTGTGAAGATGATGATGACTATGATTATGAAATTAATTATGCCAAAAAGTACATGGCATTCCCAAAATCGCGTGTAAAAGACGATGATGATGATTTCTTTTTTACTTTGATGAATTTATTAAAGTTCGTGACATTTTAGTGTCTCAAGAAAATGGCAATTAGCTGTTTTATGGAGTATAGATTTGATTCTGCTGGACGAAAGAATAGAATTATTTCAGATACAGAAACATGGATTATTAGACGGGAATAAAACAAATATTGTTGTCGGTAAAAAGAGGTAAAAATTTCCACTTGTATATTTAGACGACACAAAAAAGAATTAATAAGAAAGTATCTCGAATGGCGAGGAGATGATACTATTGATTCTCTTTGGTTAAGGGTTGCGGAGATAATAAACAGCCATTATCTGATTCGAATGTTTTATATGATAGAATTTGTAAGTATTTCAAAATATTATCAGAAGTACGTGGAGAACCATGTAATATTTTTACACATACAATGCGACATAGCAGACTTGAATGCTTATCTCAGGGAACCGATTTACGTCTTCTTGATAAAAATGGAAATCCTAAAAAGTTTCCTTTGGAACAAGTACAAGTATTTGCGCATCACTCTGATCCAAGTACGACACAGGGATATTTAAAGGATCATTCAGAAGATACAATTAATTCTATGTTTGGAATTTAACATTCCATCCGAGAATAATACAATATAGATCATATATTGACTTATGCGGAAGCTGTTTTATTCTACTACAAATTTGTCATTTGTCAAGACTTGACTTGACATTCCTCAAAAATTAAGGTATATTACATTTGTAAGTAAGACAAAGTAGACCTGAGTAGAACGATGTAGAGTGATATAGTAGTCTATATAATTATTTAAATAAAATAACCACTTCATCAGGCGGCTTTTCAATAAATCGAATATATAGAATTGGGATATTCAACCAAGTGGATTTCCTGCAGAGCCGAAGGGGTATCGGCTGATTGATAGTCCAGGAAAAGGATCGCTTAATTTTTTTTTCGTTGGGGCAATATCTGTAAAACATTAGAACTGCCCCAGCAACAATCGTAGATAGTAGATTACTGTCATTCACGATTGTGTATGTATCTTTAAAAATCTTAGAAAAACGTATCTATGTCGCATCACCCTCCTTTCTTAGCAAGAGGGTATTTATATAACGAAGCATCGCTGCTTCGATGCGACTCTGAAAAATCCTTGACATTGCATCCAGCCGTAAATGAACGCCTGGGTGAATTCCTACATATAGATTATATGTCAACAGGAAAAATCTGTCAACCATAACATATGGACAATCTATAGATAGATCGTGTAGCAACACGTAAACTGCAATCTCCGACCGACGTCTAGGAATCGGTATTGGCACAAACCTGAGAAAATGTGCGACGTCAAAAAATACAAAAAATCGCAAAAATATTTATAAAAGGACGTGCTGTACCTTTATAAAATTTTCCTATTGTGATAATGTGAAATTATCAAATACAGGAGGTAATTTTGTATGGACTATGTAGTAAAAAGCCAGAGTGCAAAGAACTTTTACTAAAGATATCGTAAAAGGAAAATACAGTATGAAACACAAGTTTCAACGCCAGGAAAATCAGTGGGGCAATCGTCAGAAAAGTTTACTGATTGACTCTATGCTTCGTCCGTATCCAATCGATCCAATTAGATGCGAAGTCGGATCTGACGATGTAAGAAGAATTTTTGATGGCGTTCAGCGCGCTACCACAGTAAGAGACTTTTTAAAAAGATGGTTTTAGATTGGCTAAAAATTTAAAACCAGTTACAGTTGATGGCGAGGTATATGAAATTGCTGATAAAAAAATATGCACAGCTCGATGAAGCCGTACAAGATAAGCTGAATGATTATGAGATGACAATCTATGTGTTTACTGATTGTACTGGAGAAGATATTCGAGAAATGTTTACTCGTCAGAACAATGGTAAACCATTGAACAATACTCAAAACGTACAGCAATCGAGAGTGAAAAAGTAAGTGACGTTATCTTTAATTTTGCAGATCATGAGTTCTTTGAGAAAGTCCTTACCAATGCACAATATAAGAAAGATGTTCAGCGTGATCTGATCCGCGAAACCCTTATGCTGATTAATACAAATGAAGAAAAAATGATTTTACATCCTTTAGAGCGAAAGATATTGACAGTTTTGTTGTTTGGTATGATGAAAATATCAATGCTACTGATATCAGTATATTAACAGATGTATTAGATACTTTCAATACAGGCGATGAAGTAATCAAGGTAAAATCTACTTCTATTCCAATGATCCTGTATGGCGGTTATAAATGTATTAAAGACGGAAAAGATTTTAGAAAATTCGAAGCTGCGGTAAATGAGTTTGTTGAGAATTATGATTCTAACGAAGCATTATAAACAGCTCGTACAGTCTGGAACTACTGCTTCTGCTGGCGTTAAAGCTCGTTTGCAGTATTGGAATAACATTGTAGATAATTTATAATTTTTTGTGAAATAATTTAATGTGATTTTTATTATGGAGAGTGGAGCAATCTACTCTCCTATTTTTATGGGCAGATGTTTAGGTGGGCGATAGCAACGGACTGTAAATCCGTCACATTAGAAAAACACCGTAGGTTCGACTCCTACTCTGCTCATTTTTTGTTTTGAGCTTTACTCAAGTTGGATGAAGAGATCAGTCCTGAAAACTGACAGGCCGTTAACAACGGCGCGTGGGTTCGAATCCCACAGGCTCCGTATATAATTAGCGAATGGAGGCAGTGCCTCCGTATGCCGGTATGGTGGAATTGGTAGACACATCTGGTTTAAGCCCAGATTGTTATGAGCAGTGCAGTTCGAGTCTCGCTGCCGGTATTATTTTTTTTAAAAAGGAGACATACATATGAAAGGTATGACTGGAATTTACAGGATTAATCCTGCGTTGTTTGGTGGAATTTTGGTGGATGCACTGGTATTCTACTTCGATTCTATTGTTTTAAGGCGTTATGAATCCTAATAAATAAAATATTAAAAGCAACTACAAATGAAACAATTGCGGTATTTCTCCAATAGTGTCTATTACTATTTTCAAGGTTTTTATTCACCGCTTTTAATTCTGCATTTACATTTCTTAAAGTATTCAATTCTTCTAAATTTGAATCAATCGTTTTGTTTTGTATTTCAATTTGTGCATTCAATTTCATGTTTTCGTACTGAATTTTTCTCTCATAGCTTCTGTCTGACTTTCAAGCTCAGATTGCATAGAATCCATTTTGTCAGTAAGGAATTTTAAACGTTCTTCTGGAGATTGGAATTTTGGCATGTAATCAAATATATTCATGCTGGCATTATTGTTCAGCATTTGCTGATAGCTTGCATCTGATATTAGTTTTTCAGAAAATTCCTGTAGTTTTGGAGATTTTAGATAGAGCTACTGGTTCCAATATTTTTCCATCTGGTGTGGTTATAGTTTTACACATTTAAATCACCTTTCTTTATTTTGTTTCATGTTTTATATTTTTATTCTCTTTAAATTCATTGGAGAATAAGTAATCATAAGCAGTTTGGTGCTTATTGCTCTGTCAGTGGAGCGTGATTAATTTTTTGGAGTAGGAAACCAGAGAAGTCATGAGCTTTGGCATAGTAGACACTGCACTACTCTCCTACTCTTTTTAATTGTTATGCGAGTGGAAAGCGAGAAATAAAAATGGGATATACTCATGGAACAAGTATTGAATCAAAAACAAGAATTTGTACAAAATGTGGAAAAAGAATTCCCGAATACAAATGAATTCTTTTCTTATGCAAATAAAAAACTTGGACGATTAAATGCTTTATGTAAAGAATGTCAAAAAAATAATTAGTAAAGAAAAGCGCCTGAAGATTATTGAGAAAAAAATAAAAATAAAGATTTATTTTATTCAGGGACACGACATTGTAAAAAAATGCAATAGAGATTTACCAAATAATAAATTATATTTTCCTATCGATCTATCTTGTATTGATGGTTTAAGAAATGTATGTAGAAAATGCAGCAAAAGGAATCTGGTTTTCTTGATCCCAATTATACAGTTTCCGAAAAATGGACGGATGAAGAAAATAATGTATTGTTAGAAAAATATAAAGATTTTACTGGCGAAGAATTGCATAATTTATTTTTGCCAAATAGAACCGTTAGATCTATAGAATGTCATGCAGCGCTTCTTGGTCTGCAAGGCAAGAATTACGATGCACAAGTTAGAGCTAATTTGTCTAGAAGTATAAAAAATAGTGAAAAGTTGAAAGGGCGAGCATTATCTGAAGAATCCAGAAAGAAAATTTCTGAAACAAAAAGAGAATATTTTAAGACTCATAATGGATGGTGGAAAGGTAAAAGACGTAGCCCAGAACAATGCAAAATGATAAGCGAAAGGCAAAAGGAAAATGGGTTGGAGATAAAATCCAAGACATTTAAATCCATTAGTTGGCGAAGAAAATGGTCGTTGGAAAGGTGGAATTAATTCTACTTATGTCGAGTTAAGATCTGATACAAAAAAGTTGGTTCAATGATTCAATGGGATTTTGTAATTATAAATGTGTTATAACTGGCGGTGAATTTGATAATGTACATCATACAACAGCATTTAGAGATATCGTTGATGAAGTTTTTTAAAATAACAGGAATAGAAGTAAAACAGCAAGTATGTGATTATAACAAAGAAGATTTCGATGAATTAAGATTAACATTAAAAGATTTGCATATGTTATATGGGTATGGAGCATGTATAAACAAAGAGGTACATAAATTATTCCATGACAATTATGGATATACAAAATTCTCTCCATTTGACTTTTTAGATTTTTTATACAGAATCGATACTGGAGAATTTGATACTTGGTTCACGGAAAATAATTTGAAAATAAATATAAATTATGAATATGTAGAATATTTAGAAAGCACTTTGTCAGTTCTTGCGGAAAGTGCTTAATTTATTGAAATAAAAGGAGGTGGCTGTTAATTGGCTACAAAAGCAACTGCACTGAAATTAACGGCTGCTCAAGCAAGAGAAAAAGTTGTTGAATTACAAAATAAATTAGATAACTATAACAAAACAGCACAATGTCCGATGTGTAGGAAGCATAAGGATGTAAAAATCGGATTTTATATATGGACACAGACCCAATTCTTGGCGGGGATAGTTTTAGTAGAATATGCCGTGACTGTGCAAGGAAAAATTGCATTGCGTGTGGATAAAATGGAATTGAGCATGATCCAACTAAAGAATCTGCACAAAAAAGCACTATATTATTTAAATAAACCTTTATTGAGTCATTGTGGAATTCAAGTATACAAGAGTCTGAAAATTTAGTAACAGGAAAAGGAAAAAGCAACGCTTGGAATGCTTATATTAAAAATATAAGTATGGTTAACTATAACAGGCAAGGGTATATGGATTCTGATATGTTTAAAGAAAAATTGTTTATGCTGATGAAGAGAAAAAGCAAAATACAAAAAGAGGAATTGGCTGAAGATGTTGTTGAAATGTACAAAATAAACAAACGTACAGTTCTTCGTTTTTAGGTTATGATCCATTTGAAAACGAACCAGAGGAAGAAAAACCTCTTTTATATTCCAAACTTGTAGGATATTTTGATGAATCAGTAAAAGATGATGGGTTAAAACTTGAAGCAGTTATAGAGATAGTGCAAAGTTTTAAAGATGTTAAGACAATTAACGATGCAATTTCGCAATATAAAAAGCAGCTAGGTAGCAATCCAGGCGTTATTTCCACAATTAAATCTCTTGCTGACACAAAACAAAAAATGATTAATTCTGCACTTGCTCTAGCAAAAGATAATGGGATCTCAGAGAATAATAACAACAGAAAAAGTAAAGGTGCTGGAACATTGACAGGTATTATAAAGGGAACTTCAGGAAATGAATCTAAATGGTTCAGAAGTTAATACTTTTGATTATGAAACAAATTTGGCAATCGAAGAATATTATGACTAGAAATCATCAGAACCAATTAAGACAATTGAATCCAGACGAGAATGATTGGGAAAAGAAGTAGTTCATCAAAAGAACTACTTTTTAATTTGCAAAAAAAACGGGATAACGCCGTTGAATTTAGTAGGTTATTAAAAAAAAAAATAAAAGATTTAAAAGATTTTCTTTTAGAAAAAAGGATTAATTGATGAAAAGGGACAAGTAGTCGAAGATGAATAAAAATAAAAAATATTGTCCTAATGGGGGATAAAATTAACGAATTTACCCCAAAAAAGAATTTTACTTTTTACAAAACCTACGTATTATGATATGTCTGAACTGAAATGGAAGGATTAAAGAAATTTGCTGAAATCATTCAATGGGGAGGCGCAATCCCGTCAAATTCTGCGAAAGATTCTTTGGGATAGAATTTCTTGATTATCAAAAATACGTATTTATGATGTCGTGGATAACCCCAAACGTTGTATGGTGTATGAGTCGTAATGCTGGAAAAACAACATTAGGTAGCCATTTCTTATGGCAAAGACAATGTTATTGCCTAAATTTGAAGCATATATTTTAAGTTCAACTGGTTCACAAAGTATTGGTATGATGAAAAAGATTGAATCAATTGCAAAAAAAAATTGCTTCATTTACGGGTTTAACAGATGTTTTCTTAATGAACTTGTTAAAAGTGCAAATTCTGAAGGGTTCCGGCATGATCCAGCATCTTATTCATATTCAAAGCTTTATTCAGGATCAAGTTTGGCTACAGTAAATTCAAATTTTGATGGATCTCGTGGACGTCGAAGTAGACTAAATTTTTATGATGAAGCATCCTATGTGTCCAGAAGATATGTTTGCTGCTACTCTTCCATTTGTCCACAAAATAGTGATCTTGCCCTGAGGAGATGTTGACGTAACTTTACTTCCTCCAAATTTCCCGAATCAAGTTATTTGTGCTAGTTCGGCAGGTTCGATGGATGACGTTTTTATAAAAGATATAAAAGCAGCTATGCATTCCATGGCGGGAGACAAAAATTATTTTGTGCAGATATTGATTGCTGAAGTCATTCTTCATGCTACATATAATGGAAAAATTTACCCTGTACCACTTCTTACTCAAGCAAAAATTGATTCTGAGATGAAAATGAATCCAACAAAAAGCAACAAGAGAATACATGAATAAGTTCGATTCCGATCTTGGCGATGATATTGCAGTCAAGAAATCACAGGTATTAAGAACAGTGTAGTAAGACCACCTATGTTGGTTAATGAAGATAATTCATATATGGTAATTTGCTTCGATCCAGCAAAAAACGCGATAATAGTTTTGTATTAATTGGTAAATTACATAGGGATGATCGGCGCGGATGGTTGTGGATGTTGTAAACGGAATAAACCTCATTGATAAAGAAACGAAAAACCATTGACAACTCCAGAACAGATAAAAATGTTACAAGATATTATTGTTCGATACAACGGATATAGCGTTCCCGATTATAAAAATATACATGGTATATATATAGACGCTGGTTCTGGCGGAGAGCTACCCAAATGTGCGATCTTCTTTTTGATAATTTTTATGAATCAGGACATAAAGGAGAAAAAGATTATGAACATCATGGTTTAATAGATGCAAATTATGATTATGCAGCTCCATATGTGAAAAAGATATCCTGATGCTATAGATATCATTCGAATGAGAGAACCGTCAAAATATAAAACAATTATGTATTCACAATTATGTGAGATGATTGATCAAGATTTAATAAGTTTTACCGCAGAGTATGATTATCATGGTAATCTTACAATACTATCAGAAGAAAATGGCGAAGTCAAAGAGCAAGTTTATAACCTTACATTGGAAGAGGAAGTCGGATTAAAACAATTGGATGCAATGAAAGAAGAAGTTACCCATATGTATAAATACAAAGCTTCGAATGGCAATGTAAGATATGACTTAGCTCCTGGATTTGAAAGTATTTTGCATGATGATAGAAGTTACTGTCTCGCTCTTATGGCTCATAGTCTCTTCGAGTTAAGAAGTAAGGACAAGGTAAGGCAAAACGCCCACAAGAGTCCACTCAATCTCTCCTCTCTAAACTTTCAATCAATCAACCAAAACGTATATCTTCGTTTTCCAAAAACAATCTAAATAAAAATCCAAAACACAACTAAATAGAAAAAGGAGGTGTTCGCATCAAAGATGACACAATCAAAGAAAGAGATGACAGAAACATCTCCAACACGTAAAAACAACCAACAGCTGCAGAACGAAAATTATATATGCAAAGTCTTGAACGCCAACAAAAGAGATTTGCAGAAACACAGAATGCATTTAAGCAAGTTCGTGATGTTACAAAAACGACAAGACAAATTCCTATAAGTTCATATAACAAGGGAAATGTAATTAAATATCTTCAGAATATTGATAGTTACGAAGATGAACTGCGTGGACTATCTCGTTACTTATTTTATCGTTGTCAGATATATTTTAGATTAATTATGTATAATGCAACTATGTTTGATCTAAATGCAAGGTACGTAGTTCCTACATATGATCCAACCGGTGACAACGACAAGGAAAGGATATTAAAAGATTATTATGACACTTTTGGTATGGTTGAATAGAATGTCTTTACAAGGGAACTTCTTGCAGGTATTAATTAATAACTTTATAGAAGATGTATTCTATGGATGCTGTTGGCTGGACGAAACCGGAATGTTTATTTTAAAAATTCCACCAGATTATTGCAGAATTTCTGGTAAATATTTTACTGGCGATTATTCTTTCTCTGTAGATATGAGTAAATATAAAAAATTCGAAGATGTATTAGAATATCTTGGTGATCCGTTACTTTCTATGTATAAGGAATATGGTGGTAACAGTCAGAAAAAATGGCAACCAATGCCTGATGAATATGCTTTGTCTACAAAATCAAGAGTTGAGACATGGGAAACTATTGTTCCAATTTATAGTGGATTATTTATTGATTTAATTGGTCTTTTAAATCTTGGTGACGTACAAGCCGTTGCGGATGAACAACAAATTTATAAACTAATCACAGCTACTATACCGACATTATCTGGTGCTGATGAACCAGATCAATGGGCTGTAAACATTGATTTTGCCGTAGATTATTATAATAAATTGGTTGATAGCCTTCCACCTTATATTGGTTCTGTGATAAGTCCATTGCCATAATACAATATCTTTTTCTGATGATCAAACAACAGACACGACGAAGGTACAAAAAGCCACAAAAGAAGTGTTGAATACTTCTGGTGGAGCGCAAAATACTTCTTCTAGTATTTCTGGTGCTGAAGCATTTCGAGCTGCTACAAAGGCAGATACTGAATTAGCAATTTCTGCACTTTTAGGTCAGATTCAAGGATGGGTAAATAGAATGCTATCATACCAAGTCAAAAAATGCGGCGAAGGTTAAATTTTTTTGAAGTGTCTTCTTATACAAAAGATACTCTTAGAAGCCATGCAAAAAGATCTGCAATATGATAGTTCTAAAATGATATTAATAAATGCATTAAATGGGATTAGTGAACTTGGATACCCTTTCGATGACTTTCTTAGCCAATGATGTATTAGATTTAAAGAATAAATTTGTTCCACTCGTATCAGCAAATACAGTATCAAACACAAGTGACAGAAGGTGGCAGACCTGAAGTTTCTGATTCAGAAATAAGTGACGAGGGAGCTAAAACGAAAGACAGAAAATAATGAGGTGGTCATATGAAAGAAAAGTTTTTAAAACAACAGACACTACTACCTCTGAAAACTTAAAAGAAACTTGGATTTCAAGTAGTAAGTGAAACAAATGGAATATACATATTTTTGAATACTGACAAACTTCAGTTTTCAAATATAGATAAATCAAAAATACAGTATAGCAATATACTTACTTTTTAGCCACTCTTCTACTCTGTCGAGTGGTATTTTTATACCAATTTTTCAAAGAAGGGAGGAATGACTAAATATCATGCAAAAAAAAAAAGACTTCTTTTATAGAAGATTTATATGATTTTTATTTAAACAAATATAAAAAGATCTACACATTTTAGTAGCGAAAAAATGGAGAACCTTTGGTTGTTCAGGTACATGGCAAGGTTAATTTTGATCAAACTGACAAAAACAAAGACGGACTACTTCCAGTTCACCTCCAATCTTGTCATACAGATTTAAATGTAAATGGATCAAACATTAACAAAACTGTTATGGAAGCAGCATTGCCATCATTTAGCAATCGTCCGATTCTTGGTTATATCCATAAGGTAGTTACAGATGAAAATCCGGATGGTCAGTGGGAGTTTTTTACAGTCTAATATGCATGAGGATGAAAATGGAGAGCTTGTTTATGACGAATATCCGATTGGAATCATTCCGGAGAGCTGTAATGCACAACTTGTTTACGATGAAGAAAAAGAAAAAACCTATTGTGAAGTTGATGGATATATCTTTGAAGAGTATTCAAAAGCCGCTGAGATTTTAGAGCGTGAAGGTGAATGCTTTGTATCGGTTGAACTTTCAATTCGAGAATTAAGCTATGATGCAAAATCAAAGTATTTAAACATCAAAGACTTTTCTTTAGTGGAGTAACAATTTTGGGAAAAAACTCCACAGGGAGAAACCGTAAAGCCTGGAATGTCCGGATCAAATATTAAACTTACTGATTTTAAAGCAAAAAATAACAGTTTATTTGAAAATTATGAATCAAAAATGGATGAGTTGCAAGAACGACTAAATAAATTAGAGTCTACTTGCTTCAGTATTAAGGAGCAAACTTCTGCTCTACTATTACAAAAGGAAGGAGGAAATGAAAGTAAAATGAATAAATTTGAAGAGTTATTAGAGAAATACAATAAAACTGTAGAAGACATTACATTTGAATATTCTAATTTATCAGATGAAGAATTAGAAGTTAAATTTAAAGAAGTTTTCGAAGATAGTTCTATTGGCAAAGGGAGGCATCTAGTGACGGTGAAAATAACAAAGGACAGGGATTTGAAAAACTTGTTCGTACATATGAAATTTCACATGAAGATGTTCGATACGCATTGTATAATTTATTAGCTCCATACGAGGAGCTAGACGATGATTATTATTACATCTCAAATGTTTATGATTCTTATTTTGTATATGAAGGATGGTGTACAGATAAGATTTATCGTCAGGGTTATGTAAAAGATGGTGACAATGTTTCATTTGATGGAGAACGTACAGAATTATTCCGTGAACTTTTAACAGCAAGTGAAAAAGCAGAATTAGAAGAAATGCGTTCGAACTATGCAGAATTAAAAGTGTTCAAAGAAGAAATTGAATTAAATGAACTTCGTGAGAAAAAAGAAAGAAATTCTTGATTCTGAGAAATATGAAATTCTTGCACAGAAAGATGAAGAAGGAAAATTCGTAAATAAAGATTATGAGAAACTTGTTTCTGAAATGGATAACTACTCTCTCGCTGATCTTGAGACAGAAATTAAAGTTCTTCATTCTGATTATGTTTCTGAGCATGGTAACTTTGCACTTTCTAATAACAAAGAAGAAAAGCCAGTTACATCTAAGAAACAGTTTGTAAATGTAAACAAAAAAACCTTCGAAACCTAGCAGATATGGAAAACTGTTTGCTGAAGAAGAAAAAATAAATAAACAAAATAACTTTTAACTTTAAGGATCGTCATAATGGCGGTCTTTTTTATTATGCAAAAAAACAGGAGGATAAATACTATGGCAATTCGTATGTCTATTGAGCAGCATCACGTTGCGTTCCCAACTAAAGTCCTTTCAGACAAAGTTGGAAGAGTACTAAATATGGTTATCAAAAAGATACTGATAACGGAACAGTTTGCGGAAAAAGGAGCTTACGTAAGCTTTGATCAGTATGAAGTTGCTGATGCCCCAGCAATTTGAGGAGAAATTCTTGAACAGGCTGCAAACGGAAACTGGTATGTAGAGGTTAAAAAGTTGATGCGAATGCACCAGCAATTCTTATCTACGAAGTTCAGAAATCGCTGAAACATACAACAGTGAGTTTACAAAGACATCTAACTTCTTCAACAAAGCAACAGCCGAGAGAACAAAACAGTTAGAGGACTTGTACTTACAGTAACAGACGTTTATGAGCTTAGTGAAGATGCATTTGACGGAACACCTGTAGCTGGTAAGAAAGTAACTGTTGAAGCTGGAAGTCAAAAACACAAAGTTTCAGAACTATAAAGAAGAGGGAGGAATAAGCAATGAATAAGATGAATTTTTAGCGCACATGTACTTAATGTATTCGATGAAATGAAAACTTCTTATGAAGAAGTAAAAATCTGATGTTTGATCTATATAAAAGATGAGCTTGATGACGGAATTTCTAAGAGAGAGCTGAAGATAAACTTAGAGAAGTATCTCTTAGAATTTTCGGTCTGACCAAAAGATTCTTCTCGTAGAAAGAGAACGTGCTTACAGAGATCATGCTCGTCAGTATTTCGATGTAATTGAAGAAGTAACAGATTGGACAGTTTTCTACGGGACTTAAAAGAAAATGAGTGGTTCAACACTTGTTAATTACAAAAACACAAAGATGGAGATACTAATCTTTTCGTTAATGAGCATGAAGAAGTAATTCTTTCTGTAAAGAATGGGCAAGAGACATCACGATACAATGCTTCAGAGATTACCAGAGAACACAACATATTCTGTAGAGACGGATGTTTATGGTGCCGCTGTTGGTGCTGATGATTGATAGATATCTTATTGGCCAAAAGAAGATTGGACAAAACTTGTAGATGCTATCACTAAAGCATTTGTTGTAAAGATTCAAACTTATCTTTGCTGAATTCTTGAAGCACCAAAAGAAACTTCCTGCACAGTCTGAGTTCGTTGACAGGTGCTCTCAACACAACAAACAGAAAGAAATTCAATAAGATTCTTCAAAAATGTATCTGTTGCAAATGATAATGCAGATGTAGTGATTATGGGAACAATGGTTGCACTTCAGGAGCTTGAGAACCTTATCGATGTTAAATGGGTTGCTGATTCTCCAGAAAGAAGATATTGCAAAGATGGGTCGTCTTGGAAATTACGGACGTTACACACTTGTTGAAATTCCACAGAGATTTGCAAGAAATGATGTAACTAAGTCTATGTACAAGGACGATACTCTCTTTGTATTTGCGTCTGGAGATAACAAACTTGTTGATATGGTTGACGTTGGTGAGACTCGTATCGAGGAAATCACAGAGCGTGGAACAGCTAATAGTAACATCGCTGATATCATGAAATACGAAGTTCAGAGAGAGGCTTGGAGTATCTACAAGAATTGGTCGTTACTTTGGTTCATGGACCATTACCGACTAATCTAAAGTGATAAAAAATATATTAGAGGAAGTAGTTTAACCGCTACTCTTCTATTTTTTAATGGAGGGAAAGCCATGCCGACAGCACGTGCAACTAGAAAAGTAGCTACTAAAGTTGAGACAAAAACAACTGTAGAAAAACCAGTTTAAAAACCAATTGAAGAAAAAATCGAAAAAAAGAGAAAAGGTATTTACCGATTCAGATTATATTATGTGTCGATCAGTATGTTATGGTGGATTAAACATCACGTCTCAATCTGGAAATGTTTAGAATTCAAAGATTATGGATATGATTGCGAGATCAATTATCGTGACCTTGTTTCTTTGATTAGAAAAGGTTCAGACCATGTATTCTTACCAAGATTTGTTATCCTGGATGACGATTTACTGGAAGATTTTCCTACTGTAAAAGAGTATATGAAAAAATGTATACAAGAAATGATTTACTTAAAATTCTTGATATGCCTACAAGACAGATGGAAATGGAAATCAAAGAGCTGCCAGAAGCTACAAGAACCATCCTGGAACAGATGATTGCTACAGAGATTGCTAATGGTCATCTTGACAGTATTGCAAAAGTAAGAAAACTCAGTGAAATCTTTTGATTCTGATTTTAATCTTCTAAGTGAATTATTTGTCAAATAAAGGAGGTCAAAATGATACTTCCTTATGAAACTATTTTTTCAAGGGCATTGGGCAGGATCGACGATCCGAAGGAATTAGCATTAAATTCTAATGATTTTTTATGAGATTTACACCGAAAGACTACACAATGTACTTGGAGATGCAAGAATCAGAAGACTCTTCTCTTCTATTGTATTGGACGATGAACTGCAAAAGTTTCTTTTAATCTTGTAAATACAATAGATGAAAGTTCTGATATTGAATATGTGTGCAAACTATTTGTTCTAGGGATTACAATTGAATGGCTCAGTCCAAGAGTCGATTCTTTGAATTATGCCATTATGATGGTTGGTGGAAAAGAAGAAAGAATGCTAAACAATCCATATAGATTGCTTCAGACAAGATTAGAAAATGTGCACAGAAGGAATTAAGTAAGACTATTAGAGATCATGGTTATCTTTATAACTCTTATATTAATAATGGTACATAATATGGATTATTTATATGGAACTTTTCTGACGAACAATTAAAAAACGCAGCATGTTTAATGCACAAAAAATATACATAGATTACTTTTATAAAAGATAAGCTAGTGACAGACAGAATTTTAATTCAGATATGATTTCAAAAATATTTTGAAAGATATTCTATTTAAATTCGGTGGACTTAATACATTATTAGGTTGTCAAATGATATGCTACTTTTTAATTTCGACATTACAGGCGACATACGATCTAATAGATAGTCCAAAAATATAGTTATAGAATATTTAGAAAAGCTATTCTAGATTCTCATGGATATATTAAAGCTATGTTAGAGGAGGTAAATAGTCATGCCAAACCTATCAACAGCTAGACGTATATCAAGCATACGATCAAATGATGCAAAAACAATTGGTGAAATAACAAAAAAAAAACTCAGATTTTCTTATGGAACAAACATTTGATCACTGACATCCAGGCAAAAAAGTGTTATATATATGATTTTTTACCATGATGATCAAGCCAGATAAAATCAGAATATGACTTATGACAATACAACCAAAACTCCAATTGATGCAAAGTTTATTATTAATTCTTATCCCAGTCTATAGATAAGGATCAGGTTCATATTATCTACAATTTCGTCCGTCTCAAAAAAAATTCTTTTTCCGAGAATGATGATTTGTATTATTATGAAACAGATTATCACGAACGGTATCTAGCCGATTTTCCGATTGGGTTATTCGTCGATATCCCAGATGATAATAAAATTTATCATAAATGGTTAATTGTTGGAAGAGAAATTGCAAACCAATTTCAAAAGTATTTAATTCTTCCATGTGATTATAATTTGACATGGATTGAAAAAACTGGTCAAAACAGAATTAAGCGGAAAATGTGGGGGTGTGCTTCGAAACCAGAATTCGTACACAACTGGAAAAATACAGAGACCACTACTTTGCCCACCCAGACAACCAGGATAAAATCTGGTTCCCATTAAATCAAATTACTGAAAAGTTTTGGTATAACGATGATGTTAGCAAAACAATGCGTCTTATTATTAGCGCGCCAACAGAACATCCTTTGGTATGGTCTGTAACAAAATAGAAACACAAAACCTGTCGGAATCAAAAAAGCACAATTTTATCAAGATTTTGGGATGAACATAGAGATTATATTGAACGTGACGAAAATGGCAAAGATTATTGGTATGTATGCTGATTATT